>Ga0302046_10004270_pt1 | contig 12727 bp, 14 predicted proteins | sample RVTome_11_FD_200261 | JGI IMG/M metagenome (GOLD analysis project Ga0302046, IMG submission 200261) | Soil microbial communities from uranium-contaminated site in the Upper Colorado River Basin, Wyoming, United States - RVT147D111 (version 2) ...
CATCGTCCTCCATCGTCCTCCATCGTCCTGCATCGTCCTCCATCGTCCTGCATCGTCCTCCATCGTCCTGCATCGTCCTCCATCGTCCTGCATCGTCCTTCAGAGATACCGCGCAATCGCCATCAACACGACCGCGATGACCACCAGCAGGGTCACCGTGCGCGCGCCCAGCCTCATGTGGCGTCCCACCGTCTCCAGCTCAGCGGTCAGCTTGGAGCGGTCGGGTTCGGCGGCCACGGCGGCCTGCTTGGTCAGCGCGCTCATGCGAAGGCCGAGCGGTCGCGTCACCGCCAGGCCGAGTCCCAGCGAGAGGATGGCGGCCAGGCCCCCGATGCTGTAGCCTCGTCCCGGTCCCGAACTGAACCACTCGGGGACGAAGCCGCCCGACGCGTTGCGCATCAGCTCGATCCCGGTCAGGATGGTGAGCCCCGCCACGATTGGCATGATCGTCATGTGGCCGCGGCGCATCAGCGCCTGCAGCACCTTCCCTCCCTCGGGCCCGCTGGCGCGAAGGCTTGGCTCGAGCATTACGGAGTAGAAGATCATGGTTCCGGCCCAGTAGACGCCGCACCCGATATGGATCAGCCGCAGCACGATCATCATGGCCGTTCTCGCTTTCGTTTGCCGATGGGCGGTTCCGGCGGACCCGCTCAGGCGCCCTGTCGTCCCGGCTCGCGTGGCGCGAGCCGGTAGTGCATGGCGGGGAATCCCAGCTGGCGTCGTAACAGGGCGACCTGTCCCAGGTGATAGGACTCGTGCTGCGCGAGGAAACTCAGCATGCCGAGCGCGGTGCCGTCCGAACCCGGGAACCTGCGTCCGGGCGCCGAGAGGGCGGGGGTATCCAGCCGCTCCACCACGACCGCCAGGTGCGCCGCGACCCGGTTCCAGTGGGTGCGCAACTCGTCGAGTGGAGGCAGCGACGCCACGTCCGCAACGCCCTTCGCGCCCGCGAGCAGCGCCGCCAGCGGGTTGTCCAGGCGGGCGCCAAGCTCCGCGGCGAGGAAATGGCGGGAGTCGATCAGGTGGCTCGTGAGGAAGGCGATCGAGTTGGTGCCTTCGGCGGGCGCCCGATTGGCCGTCCCGTCGTCAACGTCCTCCAGGCAGTTGAGCAGCAACTCGGTGTTGAGCCTGAGGATCGCGGCCGGGGCGGTCACCGCCGGGTGCACGCGGCCTCTCCTTTCATGGGTTCCTACCCCGCAGCACCGCCTCCGCGTACGGGACCGTGAGTCGAATCTCGGCACCAAGCTCGGCAGCCATCGCAACCTCCAGGCGAGCCGTAGAGTACGCGGGTCCTCCCGGCGCGGCAACGGCGGCTCAGGGCGTCGCTTCCCGGCCGGCGCGTCAGGGGATCGACCACCAGAGCAGGAAGATCCACACGGCCTGGAGGGGCGCCCGGATCGGCAGCGGGGTTGCTGGGCGGCCTCCGATCGCCTGGTTCCTGTGCGCCGCGTGGACGTTGGCGGGGAACATGGCGATGAGCAGGAGGATCAGGCCGTAGGCGGCGAGCCTCGCGGTCCACGGAATGAGCAGGCCCAGGGCGCCCAGGACTTCGGCGATGCCGGTCAGCGTCACCAGCGTGGCGGGGCTGGGCAATCCGGGCGGCACCATGCGGACCAGATCGGCCCGGTATCGGTTGAAGTGCGCCGCGGCCGTGAACAGGAACATGACCGCGAGCCCGATGCGCACGGCGGAGGGCCAGTCATCCAGCAACTCGACGCCCAACGCACCGGCGCCGCGCGCGAGAAGGATCGCAACGAGCATGACGTAGAATGGGACCATGATCCCTCAGTTCGGCGAGTGCCAGTTGACAAGAAGGTTACTTCGCCGGGCCGCCGAGCCTCAAGCCGCCCCGCCGATGCGCCGCGCGATCCGCCGGGCCTCGGCCCCGATCGCCCGCAGCATGCCGGTGGGTGAGACGTGGAAGCCGCAGAAGAAGAGCCCCGGTACCGCGGTGAGGTCGCCGCTGACCAGCGGAATGCCGTCGGCGCCGACCGCGTCGCCAGCGCCCTCGAGAAACCGGTCGAACGAGGGACGGAACCCGGTCGCCAGCACGATCGCATCGAAGGCCTCGCTCCGTCCGTCGGCGAAGTGTATCCGGGACCCCTCCAGGCGCTCGATGCCGGGCCTGACCCGGATCGCGCCGCGGCGAATGGCGGCGATGGTTCCGACGTCGATGAGCGGAATCCGGCGGTCTTCGGTGATCTGGCGGAAGGGGCCCTTGTCGCTCTTCCGGAGGCCGTAGCGACCGATGTCGCCGTAGCGCAGCGCGATGGCGGGGGCGCCCACCAGATCGGCCACGCGCGCGGGCAGCGGCATCAGCGCGAGCGACATGGCCAGTGCGGGGACGCCGAACAGGTCTCTCGGTGTCACGTTCACGGGGCTTCGAACCGCCAGGGTCGGCCGGGCCCCCGCCTCGTGCAGGTCGAGCGCGATCTCGCCGCCGGAGTTTCCGAACCCGACCACGAGAACCGCCTGCCCCTGAAACGGAACGCCGCTCCGGTACGAGGCGCTGTGGAGAACCGGCCCGGGAAAACCCTCCAGACCGGGCCAGGTGGGCCGACACGGTGTGCCGTTGTACCCCGAGGCGATCGCGAGGTATCGTGACTCGACGGCCTGAGCGTCGTACTCCACGCGCCACCCCCGCGCGGTGGGCGTCGCCCGGCGAACCTCGGCACCGAGCCGGGGCTCGATCTCGTGCCGGGCCGCATAGCGCTCGAGGTAGCGGACCATCTCGTCCCGCGACGGGTAGCGCCCGGCCTCCCGGGGGAAACGGAGGCCGGGGAGGTGGGAGAGCCGATTCGGGGTGTGCAGGCGCAGGCGGTCGTAATGGGCCCGCCAGCAGTCGCCGACGGCCGCACTGCGTTCCAGCACGAGCGGGGCCACCCCCCGCCGCCTCAGGCACGCCGCAACGGCCAACCCCGCCGGGCCGGCCCCGACCACCACCACGGTGTCCAGGTAGTCGAGCGTCATGCCCGGTACTCCCTCATATTCCTGGCGCAGGACGGGGCCCCGATCCCGGGGAACTTCGCTCCACCTGCTGGGGGTCACGAGTCATGCGTGCGTTTCATTCGGCTGGATCGGCCACCGTCGTACTGCTGCTCGGCTCCGGTTGCGGCGGTCGGGCCCCCGGGTCGTTGCCTGCTCCAGATGGCGCCGCCGCGGTGTACGAGTTCCAGGAGTGGGTGTCCGGGGCCACCCCGGCATTCCTGAGAGGAACCATGACCGTCAGCGCGGATACCATCCTGTTTGAAGGGAGCCCGGGGCCCTGTCACCACGAGATCCGCGGCTCGAGCGCCACGGACATCGCGTTCCGCTGTGGGAGCGTGACCTACCGGATCGACCGCTCCGACCCGGTCAACCGGGTAACCTACACTACCAGGGTCTGGGTGACGGTGCGGGAACGGGTCTGCGTACGCTACGAGACCGATTCCAGCGGCCGCCGGTTCTGCGCGCAATCCCGGACCGAGGCGGTGGAGCGCGAAGCCAGCCGTAGCGGCCGACTTCGCATGCGGCCGCACGGTTCCGGCGGTGCGATCTAGTCTCCCCAGACCTCGCGCATGAGCCGGAGGAAGTTCCCGCCCACGATTTTCTCCACCCGGCGCTCGGGGTGGCCCCGGGCCAGCAGCCGCACGGCGATGGTCTCCAGCCGCCGTGGGGTGTTGAGGTCGGAGACGAACATGTAGACCTCCGGGTCCTCACCGGGGGCGGCGATCCCGGCCCGCAGGCGCCCTTCCACAAACTCGCGATGCACCCGCCGATACGCCTCGTCCACCTCGTGGGGGGTGATCGACAGATCGCTGCCGATCCCGACGTGGTCCTCCCCGCAGACCTGGATGGCGTGTTCGATGTGCCGCAGGACATCCTCCGCCATCGGGGCCGTGCCCATGGTGAGGAACGGCATCAGGTACACCCCGAGCACGCCGCCCTTGTCGGCCATCGCCCGCAGCTCCTCGTCGCGCTTGTTGCGGGGGCGCGCCGCGACTGCGGCGCAGCCGGAATGGCTGATGGCCACCGGCCTGCTGGACCGCGCGATGCCGTCGGCCGTGGTCCGCTGTCCGCAGTGCGAGAGGTCGACGATGATGCGCTGCGCGTTGAGCTCCCCGACCAACTCTTCCCCGAAACGGCTCAGCCCGGCGTTCCCGGGTTCGAGGCAGCCGTCCCCCACCATGTTTCGGAGGTTGTAGGTGAGTTGCATGATCCGCACCCCGAAGCTGGCGAACAGCCGGACCCGGCTCAGGTCGGTCTCCAGCATCTCGACGTTCTGGAAACCGTAGATCAAGCCGAGCCGGCGGGTCGCCTTCGCATCCATCAGGTCCCGGACCGACCGCACCCTGGCGAAAGTGTCGGGGGCTTTCGCGATCTCGTCTTCCCAGACGGCGATCGAGCGGAAGCTGGCTTCCACGGTTCCGCCCCCGACGGTCAGATTCACCGCGCTGAGGCCGGAGGCGGCCGCGTTGCGCACCATCGCGGGCGTGAGGGGCCCCTCGCGCCGTGGCGTGTTGAACGGTCCGGGGCTGGCGAGGAAATCCACCGCGATCGCGCGTTCGTAGCCAGGCCAGGCACGGCGTTGTTGCGACGAGTGCAGGCGACCGGCGAGCCAGGGGTGGCCCAGCAGGGCCGCGCCCCCGGCCGCGTGGAGCAACTCGCGACGGGTGAACGTCAACCCGCGGCGGGCTCCTTCGCCCAGGGTGGCCCCGGCCGGCCGGGTCATGCAACCAGCTCCGCCTTGAGCAGCATCGGGACCGAGAGCGCCCGGGAAACGATGCAATTCTGCTTGGCGTCCTCGGCCCAGCGCGCGAAGTCCTCGCCTGACATCCCCGGAACCTTGCCCCGGGTGGCGAGGTCGATGCCCGTGATGGAGAACCCCTCGCCGACCTTGTCCAGGTGGACCGTTGCGGTGGTCTCCAGCTGGGCCGGGGGGTGCCCCGCCTTGGTGAGCATGAGGGAGAGGGCCATCGTGAAGCAGCCCGCGTGCGCCGCGCCCAGCAGCTCTTCCGGATTGGTGCCGGCGGCGCTCTCGAACCGGGTGCCGAAGGAGTAGGGGCCTTCGAAGGCGCCGCTATCCAGCCGGATCGAGCCCTTGCCTTCGCGGAGGTCGCCCTGCCAGCGGGCGTGGGCGCGTCGATCGATCGTTGCCATGAGAGATCCTTGGGTGAGAGTCGTGCGAGCCTCCGAAAATATCACCCCTTGCCCTCGATCCAGTCGAGCAGAATGCTGAGCAGGATGGCGGGGTCCTCGTGGGGCGGCGGGGCCTGGGGGTCGGTCAGGAGGGCGAAGTCCGCGGCCGGCGCACAGCGCCGGTCCGTCCAGGACGGCCTTCGGGGAACTGTCGACCAGGTCGGGCCGGGCAAACGGCGGCAGTTGGTCGAGCAACGTCTCGAGCTCCTGGTGATCGAACCAGAGCACCCCGCACGGCCCGCAGGCGTCGAGCCGCACCCGTTCCGTGACCGTTTCGGCCATGGCGCGCCCGCAGCGGGGACAGAGGCGCATCGGCTACCACCGCCCGATCTTCAGGCCGGCCGGCCCGGGCCGCATGGAACCAGATCGCAGTACTCGAATCGCTCCTCGCGCCTCACCCGTTCCCCGAGCCTGACTGGGATGGGGGCCGCGAAGCCAGGGCCGTCCACCACGCAGGTGTGGAACTCGCCGCGCTCCCCGCACGGATCCACCGAGGTGGGCAACTCCGCCAGGAGGACCCGATCGAATCGGCGGCCGGCAAACCCTGCCGGGAGCTGGGTGGTATCGACACAGACGAGCCAGGCCTCGTATCCCGCATCGATGAACCGCTCGGCGAGTGCCCGGGTGTCGCGGTTCCAGAGGGGAAAGACCGGCGCGAGGCCCAGGCGCCGCGCCTGGGCTTCCCGGTAGGCGCGAATGTCCTCGAGAAACAGGTCCCCGTAGGCCACGGTCGAAGCGGGCCCGACGACCGCCTTCGCCCGCTCGAGCGCCGCGGCCCACGCCGCATCGTAGGCCGCATTGTCGGATCCGGCCGGAAGCGGCGCCTCGACGAGGGGCAGGCCAAGCGCGAGGGCCTGGGCGGCGAGGATGGAGCGTCGCACCCCGTGGATCGCCACGCGGTCGAAGGCGGTGGACACGGTGGTCAGCAGGCACGTGACCGCGTAGCACGGATCGTCACGGAGCTCAGCCAGAGCAAGTGCGCTGTCCTTTCCGCCGCTCCAGGCCAGGAACACGGGCGTCGGCGCGCCGTTCACGTCGTGAGGCGGGCCCGGAGAATCCGGGCGCAGGGCAGCATGCCGGCGCGCTCCAGCGTCCGCCGCGAAGCCGCGTTCCGTACCGGGCACCGCGCGGCGGGCACCCGGCCCTGCTCATAGCAGATCCGCTTGAGCTCCTGGACCAGGTAGCTTCCATGGCCCCGCCCGCGGTGCGCGGGCGCGACCTCCATGTAGATGTCGCCGTACGGAGGATTGTAGTGGAACATGAGCCCCCCGGTGGCGACGATCTCCCGATCCGCCGCCAGCACCCAGTCCCCGATCGCCTCCAGGGAATGGGGGAAGAGCAGGGCCCGGTCCTCGTCGGCCAGCCGCCTGAGGCCGACTTCCCCTGAAGGGGGATGGTGGGTGGTCTGGGCGTCGGCGAACAGGATCGTCTCGCTGGCCACGTCCGTTCCGCAATCGAACAGCAGCAGCGTGAGCAGGCGGTCGTTGGTCTGGGCTTCGATCCAGCGTGGGGTGGCGACGGCGAGCATCGCGCGGAACAGCTTCAACGTGTCCCGCCGAAACCCGGGAACCACGTAGAACTCCTTCACCGTCTCCCTCGGGCCACGGGGGTTCCCAGCGACTGATCCGTATCCGACGGCGCGGCCATCCAGTTTGAGCAGGTACGAGTCGGTGAAGCCCCGGGCGTGAAAGGAATCGTGCACAATCTGGCAACTCATCTCGCGCCGGTACTCCTCCCGGAGCGGGAGGAGTGCCTCGGCGTCCGTGCGTACCGCTTCGATCCCGGGAATGTCAGCCCCTCCCCGGCCCGCTGCCCCGCCGTGAGCGCGGCCGGGGCTAGTTGCCGACGGCCAGACCGTCGATGTGCACGTCCAGCAGATGGTTGACCCGGACCCCCCAGATCCCGTCGGTCCGCGACGTCATGCCCGCCTTGGGGGTGGAATGCACTACGGTCCCGTTGATCACGTAGTCGATCTTGTCGGCGCCGACCCGGACCTCCAGCGTGTTGGTCGCGCCGCCGTCGCCTTCAGGCACCTGGATCGAGGCGTGGGCGGTACGGGCCTGAACGTCGTGCGTCGCGGTGCCCGCGCGGTGCTTCACGATGTAGGTCCCGTTCTGCCCGATCAGGAAGTACAGGTAGTTCTGGCCTTCGCCGCCGAGGTCCCCTCCGCCGAACACCAGGCCGTAGTAGTTGTTGTGGCCGCTGGGCTTGGTGAGCCGGAAGGTCCCCTTGAGGGTATACGCTCCCGTGACCGTGCTGGCGGGGTTCCACAGCACGGCGGCGGGGCCGGTGGTGACGTGAAAGCCGCTGCCCATGGTCACGAACTGCACGTTCGGGACGTCGTCGGGGTCGGCGGCGTTGGTGCTCTGGTCCAGCCGCATTTGCCAGCCGGCGGGTGCTTGTGCGGCGGCCGGGCCCGCGAGGAGGGCCGCCAGCGTGACGAGCGAAGCGAGGCGCGACATTGCTGTGCTCCAGCGTAAGGGTGGACGGTGGGCCGGGGCCCCGAATGGACGGAGAAGCTACCGCTTGGGGTATGGACGACGGAACCCCGGGCGTCTGCACGCCCCCGGGTGGGCGGAACCCGCGCCTGGACTAGGCTCCGGCGGTTCGCAGGGGCGTGGCGAGCTCCACGACCTGGTCGCTCGCGCCGAAACGCCGCAGGGTGCGCAGGTGCGAGGCGATGGCGCCGGTGAAGGTCCGGTAGCTGTGGTACGGCAGGCCATGCCGATCGGCGGTGGCCTCGACGATCCGGCTCAGGGCCGGATAGTGGATGCTGCAGACCCGCGGAAAAAGGTGGTGCTCCACCTGGTAGTTCAGCCCGCCGACGTACCAGCCCAGCAGACGGTTGCTGGGGGCGAAGTTCGCCGTGGTTTCCATCTCATGCACCGCCCAATGCTGCCCCATCGCACCGGCCGCGTCCGGTTCCGGGTGCGCCGTCTTCTCCACCACATGGGCGAGCTGGAACACGATGCCCAGCGTGAAGCCGGCGGCCACGTGGGCCAGCAGGAATCCGATCAGCACCTGCCACCAGGGCAAGGGCAGAATCGCCAGCGGGAGGACCAGGGCCCACCCGTAATAGAGCGTCTTGCCCGCCAGCAGGCCGATCACGTCGCGCGGCCGGTGGGAGCGGTTGACGTAGGGTCCCAGGTCCTTGCGAAGCAACTGCTGGTAGTCCTTGAGGAACACCCAGAACAGCGTCGTCATGGCGTACAGCGGCAGGGCGTAGAAGTGCTGATAGCGATGGTACCCCTTGCGGGGCGCGTGCGGCGACAGCCGGAGCAGCGGCGACACCGCGAGGTCCTCGTCGGTGCCGTGGATGTTGGTATAGGTATGGTGGATGATGTTGTGGGTGATCTTCCACAGATAGCTGCTGGCGCCGATCAGATCCATGGTATAGCCGAGCATCCGGTTGACCCACGGCCGCGTGGCATACCCGCCATGCAGGGCGTCGTGCGCCACCGCAAACCCGATCCCGGCCATCCCGAACCCGCTCATCAGGGCCAGGAGCGCCATCACCGGCACTGGAAAGCGCCCGCTCAGGATCAGCAGGTAGGGAACGAAGGTGAGGGCCAGCATGCAGATCGTCTTGACCAGCATCCGGCCGTCACCCTTGGCTGAGCGACCGGCGGCGGCGAAATACTGCTCCGCCCTGGCCTTGACGTCGCGCAGGAAGGCGCCGCCCTCGCTGGTCGGAAACGACGGGTGCGCTGTCATCCGTGGCCTGCCGAGGAATCGGGGTTTCGGGGTCGGATGGACCCCAAACCGCCCCTGCCAGAATCCCTCAATACTAACCCCGGCCGCAGCGTTTCGCTCCCCCGCGCCCGGTTCCCGGTCATCCGCGGCAACCCCGGCCGCTCAACGGCCCAGAGCCCGCTTGATCCCCTCGAGATGATGGAAACTGTGGCGCAGGGCGTGGTCCTCGATGAAGAACTGCGCCGTGAGGGGTGCATCGGCGTTGAGCGATACCGGGGCGGCCCGGTCCAGCTCGTCGTCGCCGAGGGCGCGGACGGCGTCCGCGGCCTCCCGGCTTTGCGTTCGCAGCAGGGCGATGGTCTCCGCCTTGTCCGCCGCTGCGTGATCGCCCGCGTGTTTGGCGTTCATCTCCGCGACTGCGGCCACGGTAACACCGGTAATGGGCTTCCCACCGGCAAGCACCTTGGCGAGGCTCACTTCGAGCGGGTACACGCTTGCCACATGATGGATGATGACCCCGGCGGCGCGCCCGTCCGGCTGGATCGGCGTCCGCCATTCCGCCTCGCTCAGGCTCTCCGCCAGGGCGGCAAGCGCGTCGGCGCCCTGGAGAATGCGATCGGCAAGTGCGTCGGCGCGTCGGTGCATCGTTTCCTCCTGTGTGGCGGCGAATCTACCACTCGAACGCTCGGCCCGCCGCCTCCGCGGCAAGCCCGCGCAAAAGGGTCCCGGCGGTCTCGCGTCCCAGGTACGGAATGCGGATGCGGTGGGCCTCGGTTGCCCCGGCTGTATCGACCAGCAGGCTCGCCATGCCGGTGCGGCGGTCAAACGGCGATTCTTCCAGCTCGACCGCCTGGATCTTGCCCAGCCGCGCCACGGTCAGGGAGCGCGAGAGCCAGCCGCGCCGGAAGAGCACCGCGGTTCCGGTCATGGCCCAGCCAAGGTGCTTCACGTGCAGTCGCGCCGCGACCAGGGCCCAGGCGCCGAGCGCCAGGGGGACTGCGAGGGCCCACCAGGCCCGCACCAGCAGCAGTACGGCCAGCCCGATCAGCCCGCTCACGGCCAGCCGCCTGCGAAACGCCCGCCAGAACGCCCCGGGGGCCGCCGGCTGCCAGGCCACCTGGTCCAGGGGCAGCTCCGGCAGCACCTCGCCCACCAGGCCCGGCACCCGGGGTTTCCGGATGACCGGCGCGAGCCACTCACGGGGCCGCCGGGTGCGCGCTGCGGCGCCGGCACCCCCCGCCGTCGCCACTCCCACGGCCGCCCGCCCGAACAGCCGATGCAGGACGTTCTCGCGCACCGTGAGGGTCTGGACCCTGCGGAGCGGAATGCTCGCGACCACTCGGGTGAAAAGGCCATAATCGGCGCGCAGGTCGTCGCCGTCCCGGGTGAGCTCGAACCCGTAGAGCCGGATGACGGCCCAGAGCATTGAAAGCAGCCGCACGAAGACCAGGAGCCCGGCGAGGGCCGCCAGCCCAAGCAGGATGCCGTCGAGCGGCAGGCCGCCGCCGCTCCCCAGGGAGGTCTGGACTCGGCGGGCCACGCTCTCGCTCCAGGCGGTGTTCCCAACGGTGCGCTCCAGCAGGTTCTCCAGCGCGCCGGTTTCCCACAGCACCCCGTACGCCGCCGCGATAAGCACCATGCCCCTGTTTTCCACGAATCCCGCCAGCAGCAGCTCGCCGGGCGAGAGTTCGAGCAGGCTCGTGCCGCGGCCGGCCGGCCCTGCGGAAGTGGCCACGGCGTTCTCCGCCAAAAGACCGAAGACTCTCCGTCGCATCTCGTCCAGCGCGTCCCGGGGCAGCACGCTGAGCGTGGCCTCGGGCTCCGCGCCGGCTCCCGTCTCCACGCGGACTTCGACGACCCCGAGCATGCGATGGAACAGATTCTGGCGGGCGTCGAGGTTGTGGATGCGTTCGTAGGGAATGTGCCGGACGGTGCGGAAGAGCAGTCCCGAGCGGACGATCAGCTCGGTCGCTTCGTAGCGGTATCGGAAGGTGAGGTAGCGGCCGATGGCGACGGCGGCGGCCAGGACGGACATGACGGCGAGCGCCACAAGATTGACCGCGCTGTCCGCGCTGCGGGCCGCAAAGAGAAAGACGATGGCCGGGAAGAAGAGCTGGCCCAGCACGGAGCCGAGGTTGAAGAGGAGGGAAACGGGGTGCAGCCGCCGCTCAGACGGCATCGGCGCCGTCCCGCGGCTGGAGGTGCTCCCGGATGCGGCGGGCCAAGCCGTGTTCCAGGCCGGGCAGGCTGACCCGGGCATGATCGGTCCCCGCGGTATACACGCCGAGCGTTGCCAGCCCGTAGCGGCGTTCCAGCGGCCCCTGGGAGACCTCTGTGTGCTGGATCCGGGAACGGGGGACCTTGAGGATCCTGCGCCACAGCACCCCCCGGCGGATTTCGAGTTCCTCCTGGCCTACCCGGTAGCTCGCGTAACGATAGCCGATCGGCGGCCAGACCTGGAGCAGGACGGCGAGGGACAGGGTCAGGAGGATCCAGGTCGCGAGCGTGACCGCGTGGGCCGGGCCGGCGAGGTTGCCGAACAGCAGGAGCGGGAGCAGGAACGAGCCGGTACCGGCCGTCACGAGGGCAACGGCGATCCATCCCGTCGTCCGGCGGAGGGGAACCAGCCGCGGATCCAGGACGTGCAGCTCCCCGTCCGCGACGGAAGCAGGCTCGGTCGGCGCTGTGGCATCCATACCTGGAGAACCAAGGTACTCGTTGGGCAGCGGGGCGGGAGGGATGGGAGGGATGCCAGAATGCCAAAGCGGAGGGCATCGCGCCCTCCGCCTGGCTTCTGTCGCCGTCAGGAGACGATTGCTGGGATTACGCGCTCCGGTCGAGACAGACCACCGTGGTCAGGTTGATCGCCGGGTTCTGGTTCTCGATGTCCGGCACAGGGAAGTTTACGTCCGGCCCGTAGGAGCCGCCGACATTGGGCCTGGGGTACGGCCCGGTCGGGAAGATGTCAGACGCTGACCGGCCGTAGTCCCTGATCATCCGGCGCATATCCATCAACCGGGTGGAGGTCATGAAGAGCCAGAAGCCGCGCTCACTGAACATCAGGTTCACGCGACCGGCGTCGGTTCCCGGGTCGGCCAGGGGGTCGAGGCCCGCGACCCCGGCCCGCAGATCGTTGAGCTTGCCGAGCCAACCGGCGGTGTTGCCGGCCTGGAGCATGGCCTCGGCCTCGATCAGCCGCGCCTCCTCGCCCTTGGCGAAGACGCTTGGGTCGCCGTGGTCGGTATAGAGCAGCAAATCGTACTGCGGGGTGGTGTTGTCGAACCCGACGTCGGTGCCGCCCGCTGTCCGGGCCCAGGGAATTCGCGGATCGGCCAGCGCGGGGTCGCTGCCGTCTCCGGCGCCCCGGAAGGGCAACCCGTTGCCGCCCTCCAGATGGGCCAGGGAGAAGCGCTCGTTCTGGGTGTTGAAGACGAAGATCCCGTTCTGGTTGGCGCTGAAGGAGTGCTCGTTGACCGCGCGGAACGTCGTGGGCACGCTGCCGACCAGCGCCGCTGCCGCAGCCAGGTTGCTGGCGCCCCCGGCCATCAGCGCGCGGGCCTTGAGCACATTGGCGGTATTGACGTTGTCGCCGCCGCCCACCGAGAGGGCCAGGTCGAAATAGGCGATCGCGGAGTCCCGGGCCTGGGCATTGGTGATCTGGGTGCCGTAGACCAACTGGCCGTCTTCCGTCTGACTGCTGAAGGCGATCCCGTTGCAGTAGTTGGTCCCGCCGTAGAGGAACACCGCGCCGATCCGGTTGTACATCTCGCCCAGTCTGGGATCGTTGGATGCCGCGCCGGTGCTGATGAGGGCCGCGACGGCGCGGTTTGCGGAGTTGCGTGCGGTGTTCAGGTTG
>Ga0302046_10004271_pt1 | contig 12726 bp, 7 predicted proteins | sample RVTome_11_FD_200261 | JGI IMG/M metagenome (GOLD analysis project Ga0302046, IMG submission 200261) | Soil microbial communities from uranium-contaminated site in the Upper Colorado River Basin, Wyoming, United States - RVT147D111 (version 2) ...
CGCCGATCCCGCCGCCGCCATCGCGGCGCTCGTCGAGGCGCACGGCCGCACGCTCTACAACCTGGGCCTGCGCATCTGCGGCTCGCCGGCCGACGCCGAGGAGATGGTGCAGGAGACCTTCCTCAACGCCTTCCGGGCCTGGGGCTCGTTCGAGGGCCGCGCCAAGCCCTCCACCTGGCTCTTCACCATCGCCAAGCGGGTCTGCCTGCGCAAGCACAGGCGGCGCGCCGGCGAGCCCGACCGCATCGAGCCCCTGGAGGATCTGCTCCCGGGCTCCTCCGACACGGTGGCGGACCCGGCGGCCGCCAACCCCCTGGACGAGCAGGTGGCGCGCGACGCCCAGGCGACGGTGGAGACGGCCCTGCGGGAGCTGCCGGTCGCCTTCCGCCTGCCGCTGGTGCTGGTCGACATCGCGGAGCTCTCCATCGCCGAGACCGCCGAGGTCCTGGGCCTGGCGAAGAACACGGTGAAGACGCGGGTCCACCGGGCCCGGCTCAAGCTGCGGCAGGCCCTCGACCGGACCCTGCCGCAGAAGGCCCTGCGTGCCGTCCAGCCCACCGAGATCTGCCTCTCGATGCTGCGGGCCAAACAGGAGGCCCTCGACCGCGAGGTCGAGTTCCCCTACTCGGACCAGGCCCTCTGCGAGCGCTGCAGCGCCGTCTTCGCGGCGCTCGATCTCGGTCACGAGGCGTGCCGCCGGATCGGTCGCGGCGAGCCCCCGCCCGGCTTCACCGAGCGCCTGTTCGCCTCCGTGGCGGGCGCCGCCGCCGGTTGAGGGTCGACGGCGGCAACAGCATCGCCCTGTCTCCCGTCTACCCGGTTGCCGAGGCCTCCGACGTCTCCGTCTGGTACTTCCACGGCCAGAGCGACGCCGGCGGTGATCCGAGCGGCGACCGAGATCACCACCACGGTCCCGGCCGGTGCCAACGTCCGCTTCCGCGTCCCGGCCTCCGGAGGCAACCCGGCGAGACCCGCCGCATCGGCGTCGGCATCGAGCCCGACGGGCTGCGCTGGGCGGAGCCCTGAGGTGTGCCGCCCTGGCCCGCCGCCTTGAGAGTGGATCAGCCGACGACCTCGCGCGCCCGCTCCAGCTCCGGGTGCTCGCCGGTGGGCTCGGGGCAGACCTCGAGCAGCTTGCGGTAGAAGCCTTCGGCGGCCTCGCGGTCGCCGGCGAGCTCGGCGGCGCGGGCGGCGCCGTAGAGGCTGTTGAGGCGGTTCGGCGAGCGCACCAGGGCGGCTCGGTAGGCCGCCAGGGCCTCGCCCGGGCGCTCGGCAGCCAGCAGCATGTCGCCGTAGAGCTCGGCCGCCGGGAGCACTTCACCGGGAGTGACCGGGTTCTTCTCGGTCGTCGCCTCCATCTGGGCGGCCTCGCGGGCCATCGCCAGTGCGCCCTCGACGTCTCCCGACTCGAAGGCCAGCCACGACTCCGCGGCCCGCTTCTGGATGGCCACCTGGACGCCCCAGTCGTAGGCGACGTCGAGGGCGGCGGCGGCCTGCTGGAGGCGCGCCAGCTCGGCGATCGCCGCTTCGGCCTCGGCCGGCCGGCCCGTGCGCGCCCCGCCCAGGGCACGGGCGAAGGCGGGGATCGCCTCGAGGTACGGGTACTGGTCCCAGGCGACCGCGTCCGGTCTCTCCAGCTCGAGGGCGGCCGCCCGCTCCCAGTCGTGACGCTCGAGCGCCATGCGGGCGGGGACCGCGGCGATGGCGTAGGCGGTCGCGGAATGGTCCTGGAAGGGGGGCTCGAGCGCCCGGACCGCCTCCAGGACCTCGCCCGCCGCCTCGTCGTCGGCCCGCTGCAGGTGGGCGTAGGCGAGGTAGTCGTAGGCGTGGAAGTGGTGCAGCGAGACGTGGCCGCCGGCGACGCGGTCTTCCGAGGCGGCGGCGGCCCGCCGGTTGAACTCGATCGACTCCGGCCACATCCCCAGGCGCGTGTAGATGTGGCTCGTCATGTGAAGGGCGTGGGTGTTCTCCGGTGCCAGGTCACCGTAGCGCCGGACGACGGGAAGGGCTCGCTCGGCGAGCTCCGGGACGTCGTAGGCGTGGATGGTGTAGTGGTGCGCCCCCGGGTGACTCGGCACCCGCTCGAGCACCGTCTCCAGGATCTCGCCGGCGGCGATCTGGAGAGCGTAGCCCTTGTCGGAGACGTCGGCCGTGGCGAGCAGCGAGAGGGCGTGGAAGGCGGCCGCCTCGGCGTCCTCCGGGAACGTCGCATGGACCGCGGCCCAGCCCTCCTCGAAGCTCGCCAGGCGCTCGCGCTCGGCGCGCTCCCCCCGGTAGTAGGCCGCCAGCGCCTCGATCCAGGCACTCTCGCGCTCGTTCCGGTGCGCAGCCCCGGCGGCGCGCTCCAGCAGCGCCCGCCCGGCGACCAGCTTCTCCGCCGGGATGGTGTCGGGCCAGAGCGGGTGGACGGCGGTCATCGCCACTCCCCACCAGGCCAGCGCGCACTCCGGATCGGCCTCGCCAGCGGCCTGGAAGATCTCCTCCGCGCGCACGTAGTTCATGTGGTGGAGCAGCGCCAGGCCGCGCTCGAGCTGCGCGTGCGCCCCCGGCGGGCACGAGCTGGCGAGCGCCACGCTCCCCAGCTCCTCGCCCTCGGCGCTCACCACCGGCGTGCCGGCGGCCGCGTGCACCTGCCCCGTCGCGCCGGCGAGACCGAGCGCGATCCATGCCGCGGTGAGGGTCGCGGGCGCCTTGCGATGCCCCATGTCGTCGTCTCTGCGGATCATCGTCGTCCCCTCCGTGACCGAGGCGGTCGTTGCGGGCGCCACCTCCGAGGGGAAATGCGCGAACGGCCCGGAGAACCCGACACGGCGCCTCCGGATCCTCTGAGCGTACAGCGGCGCGATCGCGGCGGCTACTCCGTCTTCACCGGAGGCTCCGGCCGCTCGGGCAGGCTTCTGGGGTCGGCCTCGATGGCCGCCAGCACCTCGGCCACGCCGCGCTCGAGCTGCGGGTCGCGGCCGGCCAGCAGCGAGGTGGCGTCGTTGTCGACGACGATGTCGGGATCGACGCCGTGCCCCTCGATGACCCAGCTGCCGTCGAGCGCGTTGGTGCCGAACTCCGGGACGAAGACGGAGCCGCCGTCGATCAGGGGGCCGTGGCCGGTGATCCCCACGACCCCGCCCCAGGAGCGCTTGCCGATCAGCGGGCCGAGGCCGGCCTCGCGAAAGTAGTACGGGAAGATGTCGCCGTCGGAGGCCGAGTCCTCGTCGAGCAGGCAGACCATGTGGCCGTGGAAGGCGCTCCCGGGGTAGGTCTCCGGAGTGTCGCTGTTGCGGCTGAAGCGGGTACCCAGGGGTCGGCGCCGCAGTCTCTCGATGAGCATCTGCGAGACGTTGCCTCCCCCGTTGCCGCGCACGTCGACGACCATCCCCTGCTTGCGCAGCTGCGGATAGTACTGGCGGATGAACTCCGCCAGACCGTCCGCCCCCATGTCGGGGACGTGGATGTAGCCGACCCGGCCGTCGGTCATCTCCTCCACCCGCCGGCGGTTGCGCTCGACCATGGCGAGGTACCTCAGGCTCGTCTCGCTGGTCAGGGGCTCGAAGGTGACGGTCCGCGCGCCGTCGAGGGACGGAGAGGCGCTCACCGTCAGCTCCACCGGACGGTCGGCCTTGTGGCGCAGCAGCCGGTAGGGGTTGCCGGAGCCGGTGAGCTCCTCGCCGTCGATGGCCAGCACGTAGTCACCCTCCGAGACGTCGATGCCGATCTCGGTGAGCGGGCTCCGGTAGCGGTCCTCCTCGTTCTCGCCGGCGAGGATGCCGGCGATGCGATAGCGATCGGCCGCCTCGTCGAGCTCGAAGACCGCGCCGGGCAGGGCGATGGCGGGACGCTCCGGCGCCTGCCAGTCGCCGCCGGCGATGTAGGCGTGACCGACCGAGAGCTCGGCGATCATCTCGCCGATGAGGTAGTTGAGATCGGAGCGGTGGGCGACGTGGTCGAGCAGCGGCTCGTAGCGCTCACGCAGCGCCGCCCAGTCGTGGCCGTGCATGTTCTCGACGTAGAAGAAGTCGCGGTAGCGCCGCCAGACCTCGGCGAAGATCTGCCGCCACTCCTGCTCGGGCAGCCGATCGACTCGTAGGCCCGCGGTGGCCACCGGCTTGGGCTCCCCCGGTCCCTCGGCCTTCGCCTCGAGGAGCTGGTAGCCGCCCGCGGCGAGGCGCACCAGGACCTTGGAGCCGTCACTCGCGAGGGCATATCCGTCGATGCCCTCCGCCAGCCGCGTCTCCTCGCGGTCGGCGAGCGAATAGATCCAAAGGGAGGGCTCGACGTCGGCCTCGCGGCCGTAGTAGAAGGGGCCGTTCTTGACGTACAGCAGGTGGCCCTCCGTCGCCGTGAGGCCGCCGTAGTTGTCGGCCTCGATCGGCACCCGGGCGACGCGGTCCGCGAGCTCCTCGAAGTCGATGCGTACCGGCTCCGGCGCCTCCTCGCCGCCCTCGTCATCCTCCTCCCCGTCGTCCTCGCCGTCGTCCTCGTCCCCGTCGGGGGTCACCTCGTCGCTGCGCGGCGCGAAGGGATCGGCGACCTCCTCGGTGAGCGCCAGGGCGTAGAGGTAGGTCTCGCGGTCGGTGGCGAAGTTCCACTCGATGGACGAGATCTGCGGCGCGTAGGAACGGTCCGAGAAGTAGTAGAGGTAGTCGCCCTCGGTGCCCCAGGCGGGGCCGAAGTCGTAGGCCCGGTCGTCGGTCACCCGGCGCACCTCCCCGTCGGCGAGGCTCCAGATCCAGATCGAGCGATAGTCGTTCTCGTCGCTGAGGCTGAAGGCGAGGTGGCCGCCGTCGGGCGACCACCCGTAGTCGCGGACCTCGCCGCGTGCCTCGTCAGCGACCAGGACGCTCTCGCCGCTCTCGGCGTCGACGACGAAGATGCGCCCGTTCTTGTCGCTGACCGCCAGCCGCTCGCCGTCCGGCGACCACTCGGGGGCGTAGCGGAAGACAGCGCCGTCCTGCGTCAGGCGGCGTGGCGGGGCGCTCCCGTCCTGCGGCGCGAGCCAGAGCTCGTCCTCGCCCGAGGCGTCGGAGACGTAGGCGATGGTGCGCCCGTCGGGCGACCAGCGAGCCCACTTGTCGTGGGCGTCGGGGCTCGCGGTCAGGTTGCGTGTCGGGCCGTGCTCGACGGGGACCGTGAAGACGTCGCCGCGCGCCACGAAGAGCGCCCGCTCGCCCTTCGGAGAGAGCTCGAAGTCCTCGATCATCGCCTCGGCCGAGACCCGGCTCGGCCGCTTCCACAGACCGTCGTCCGGCACCCGGATGGGGATGGGCGTCGCCTCGCCGCTCGCCAGGTCGAGCACCTCCAGCTCGCCGCCGAGCTCGTAGACGATCCTGCCCGCGCCGTCGTCGCCCGGCCAGCGGACGTCCCAGACGCTCTGATTGGTCAGGCGCGTCGTCTCCTTCGACGCCGAGTCCCAGGCATAGAGATCGTTCCTGCCGCCGCGATCGGAGGTGAAGTAGATCGTCCCGCCGATCCACATCGGGTCGCGGTCGGCACGCGGATGGTCGGTCACCCGCTCGAGCTCGTGGCTCGCGAGGTCGAAGACCCACAGCTCCTGCGCCCATCCGCCCTGGTAGCGCTTCCACGTCCGGAAGTCGCGCACCAGCGGCGAGTAGACGACCTTCGCGCCGTCCGGCGAGAGATCGGCCCCGCCCGCCTCGGGCATCGGCAGGGGCTGCGCCAGCCCGCCCTCGAACGGCACCAGGAAGAGCCGGGTGTCCGCGAGGCCGTGGCCGTAGCGCATCGAGCGGAAGAGCACCGCGCTCCCGTCGGCCGTCCACTCGTAGACCTGGTTGTCGTACCCCCAGCGCGGCGCCAGCGGCCCGCGCGCCGGATACCAGGTGAGCTGGCGCGGCACGCCGCCCGCCGTCGGCACGACGTAGACCTGCTCGTCGCCGTCGTACTGTCCGGTGAAGGCGATCCACTGACCGTCGGGCGAGAACTTCGCGAACAGCTCCTCCCCCGGGTGCGCCGTCAGCCGCCACGCGGTCCCGCCGACGGCCGGCGCCAACCAGAGGTCGCCGCCGTAGGTGAAGGCGACCCGGTCGCCGTGGATGTCCGGAAAGCGCAGCAGCCTGGTCTGCGCCCCACCGGGAGCCGCCCACGGCAGGGTCACAGCCAGGATGATCGCCGTACGTCGGATCGGGCGCAGTCTCATCGAGACCTCCTCGTGGAATTCGAGACCATCGCAGTCGAGGGACGGGACAGACTACCAACCCTTCGGGATTCACGGAGTACGCACGGCGCCGCGCACGGTTTCGCCGCGAGGCGTGAAAACCACCCCTGCGGGTAGGCTCGAACGGCCCCTGGAAGGCTACCCTTGCCGAGCGCTTCGCCTCACCGGGGACCGCCGCCGACCGATGAACCGCTCCACCCGCACGATCCGCCACCCCAAGGGAATCGGCCTGGCTCGCCACGGCGCCGCACGGTGAGCACGATCACGAGCGCGCGGTCCGCGGCCCGCCCGCGCAGAGCGGTGACGCTCGTGGTGTGCCTGGCCGCATTGACCGCGCAGGCGGTGGCCGCGTGCGGACCCGGCGACGGTGCCTCGCTGGACGAGATCCTGGCCCGCGTCGAGCGCGACCGGCCGCGCTACCTCTTCATCGGCGAGCGCCACGCCGTCGGTCCGGTGAAGCGGTTCGCGGTGGACCTCGTCAACGGGCTGGTCGACCTCGGGATGGACGTCGGCCTCTACGTCGAGGGCTTCAGCACCGAGTGCCCGCCCCGAGCCCTCGACTGCAGCCGCCTCGCGCCCCTCTTCAACGCCGACGCGTTTCTCACCCTTGTCGATCGGTCGCGCGCGATCGTGCACCCCATCGACCCGCCGGAGCGGAGCGGGAGGGCCACCCGGATGGCCGAGTCGATCGCCTGGGGCAGCGAGGAGATCCGCGTCGTGCTGGTCGGCAACACGCACGTGCTCCACGCCGGGAACCCTGATGCGATGCTGCCGATCTTCGGCGGCGGCATGCTCTACCCCGATCCCGGCGACCTCGCCGAGGCCTTCCCTCGGCAGGAGGTCCTCACCTTCCGCCTCGAGACGACCAGCGACGAGATCGAATCGTACGCGCTGCTCGCGGACGGCTGCGACGCGGACTACGCCATCAGGACCCGGCCGACGCCGCTGTACTGAAGGCGCCAGCCTGGCCCCGGGGCCGGGCCGCGGTCACGAGTGGCGAACCCCTCCCCACGCGACCGCGACCCGGCCCGAGACCTGAGGGGCTCGGTTAGGAGGCCTCGTCGCTGGTCTCGATCGTGGAGACCGCGAGGTAGGTGTTGCCGTCCTCGTCGGTCGCCCAGGTGCCGGTCACGGTCACGGTCGAGCCGACGTGATCGGCCAGGCCCGGACCGTCGACTACGACCTCCTCGCCACTCTCGGGCTCGATGAGCACGAAGCCGCCGTCGGCCGACTCGTTGAGCTGACCGGTGAGGGTGACGGTCTCCATCTCCATGCCGCTCTCGTCGTCCTGGGCCGCCACCAGGGCGGCGGGGCCGAACGTCAGGAGCGTCATCGCCAAGACCATTGCGAGTCCTCTGCGGTTCAAGTTCATTCCGTGCTGTCCTCTCTGCCGGGGCCGTGGCGCCTTCGGCCCCTGAATGTGGTTCGAGATCCGGGTACCATCGGCAGGGTGACGCCTCGCTCCTCCCGACACCTCCAGGGAGAGAGCAAGGGCCGTGCCCGTAGGGGCCGGCCCCGCCCGCAGCGAGCGGAGCGGGCATCTCCCGGTGCGGGCGACCGGGCGGAGCGGAAAGGTTCCCGGGAGAGTTGCCCCGGCATCCGGCCCGAGGGCTCAGGTCGCGTCGGCGGCGATCTCCTCGGCCTTCTCGGCGAGGGTGTCGGCCTCGGTCGCGATCCGGGCGAGCTCCCGGGTCAGCTTGCGCAGCCTGCCCGGCTTGGCGGAGGCATCGGCCTCGGCCTCCTCGACGGCGGTCATGGCTGCGGCCCGCCGCTGCTCCAGCTGTGCGATCGCCTCGTCGAAGTCGAGCCGCTGATCGGGCGTCAGCCCGTCGACGAGGCCCTCGAGCCGGTCGAGGGCCTCGCGGGACTGGCGCGCGGCGCGCTCCAGCTTCTGCTCGCTCTCGCCGCCGGCGGGGGTCTCGACCTCCTCCGGGGCCGCGGAGCGCGTGACGGGTGCCGGCGCGTCGGCAGGCTCGGGCTCGGACGTCTCACCGCCGCAGGCGGCGAGCCAGGGAACGAGCGCGAGGGCCAGCATCCAGCCGGCGCCCGGTCGGCGTCGGGGGGACGGGTTCGAGGGATTCGGGGTGGTCATCACGGGTCTCCTGCGGCCGGGCCGCTGGCGAGTCGGGCCGCCGCAGCTTACCTCAGGAGGGCCCGACGAGAGGCGGTCACGGTGCTATCATCCGCCCCTTCATGGTCGGAACGAGCCTCGCGCACTACCGGATCCTCGAGAAGCTGGGCGCGGGCGGCATGGGTGAGGTGTTTCTCGCCGAGGACACGCGGCTCGATCGGCGGGTGGCGCTGAAGGTCCTCTCACCCGAGCTCGCCTCGAAACCCGACCGCATCGAGCGATTCCGGCGGGAGGCGCGCGCGGTCGCGGCCCTCAACCACCCGAACATCGTCACCATCTACTCGGTGGAGGAGGCGGACGGATCCTCGTTCCTGACCATGGAGCTGGTCGAGGGCGAGCTGCTGAGCCACCGCGTGCGCCCCGGCGGCCTGCCGCTCGACGAGTTCCTGGCCGTCGCCAAGCCGCTGGCCGACGCCCTCGCGGCCGCCCACGAGCGCGGCATCACCCACCGCGACCTCAAGCCCTCCAACGTCATGGTCGGCCGGGACGGCCGCCTGAAGGTCCTCGACTTCGGGCTCGCCAAGCTGCAAGAGACATCCAAGGCCGGGGACGACGAGACCATGGCCCTCTCCGCCGCCGAGCTCACCCAGGCCGGAGCCATGCTGGGAACGATGCCCTACATGGCGCCGGAGCAGGCTCGGGGACGACCGGCCGACCACAGGGTCGACATCTTCTCGCTCGGCGTCATCTTCTACGAGCTGCTGACCGGCGAGCGTCCGTTCCGGGGCGAGACCTCGGCCGAGATCGTCTCCTCGATCCTGCGCGACGTGCCGCGCGAGGTCAGCCAGGTGCGTACCGAGCTGCCCGATCACCTGGCACGGCTGGTGCGTCGCTGTCTGGAGAAGGATCCCGCGCGCCGCATCCAGAGCGCCCGCGACCTGCGGCTCGAGCTCGACGAGCTGGCCGTCGCCGCCGCCGAGCCGGCGGCCAAGACGGCCCCGTCGGTCGCCGTGCTGCCCTTTGCCGACATGAGCCCCGAGAAGGACCAGGACTACTTCTGCGAGGGCATCGCCGAGGAGCTGATCAACGGCCTCGGCCGCATCGAGAACCTGCGGGTGGCCTCGCGCACGTCGTCGTTCCAGTTCAAGGGCGCCACCGTCGACGTGCGAGAGATCGGCCGGCTGCTCGACGTCGGGAACATCCTCGAGGGCAGCGTCCGCAAAGCCGGCAACCACCTCCGGATCACCGCCCAGCTGGTCACCGTGGCCGACGGCTATCGGCGCTGGTCGGACCGCTACGACCGTGAGATGAAGGACATCTTCGCCATCCAGGACGAGATCGCGGAGAGCATCGTCGAGGCCCTGGAGGTGACGCTCTCGCCCAAGGAGCGTCGCGCCATCCAGAACGTCGCCACCCGCGACGTGGAGGCCTACGACTTCTATCTGCGCGGCCGCAAGTTCTTCTACGAGACGACCCGCTCGAGCTACGAGTACGCCCGCCAGCTCTACTCGCGAGCCATCGAGATCGACCCCAACTACGCCCTGGCCTTCGCCGGCATCGCCGACTGCTGCTCGTTTCTCTACATGTTCGCCGAGGCGAGCGAGGCGAACATGCGGCTGGCCGACGAGAACAGCCTCCGGGCCCTGGAGCTCGATCCGGAGCTCGCCGAGTCGCACGCCTCGCGCGGGCTCGCCCTGTCGATCGCCAAGCAGTTCGCGGCAGCCGAGGCCGAGTTCCAGGAGGCCGTGCGCCTCAATCCGAAGCTGTTCGAGGCCTACTACTTCGCGGGTCGTAACTTCATGGCCCAGGGCGCCTATACCGAGGCCGCCTCCCGCTTCGAGAAGGCGGCCGAGATGCGGTCCGACGACTACCAGGCGCGCTCGTTCCAGGCGCAGGCGCTCGAAGGGATGAAGGCGCCCGCGGAGGACATCGAGCGCGTCCACCGGGAGGTCGCCCGGCGGGTCGAGGACCACGTCCTGATGAACCCCGACGACAGCCGGGCCTTCACCCTCGGCGCCACCGCCCGTCTCGGCCTCGGCGATCGCCGGGGCGCCCTCGACTGGGGTGAGCGCGCCCTGCAGATCGCACCGGACGAGCCGATGGTGCTCTACAACGTCGCCTGCATCCACACCCTGGCCGGCGAGCCAGACCGCGCCCTGGAGCTGCTCGGCCGGGCCATCGACGAGGGCTTCGGGCACAAGGCCTGGATCGAGCACGACTCCGACCTCGCGACCCTGCGCGACGATCCGGCCTACCAGGCCCTGCTCGCCCGCCTGGACTGAGACGCACCGCCCGACGGCCGCCAGGGCGGCGGGAGGGGGTCAGCCGCTGCAGGCCGCCGCGCGCGGCAGGGCCTCGTCCGAGTGGACGTAGATCTCCGCGAGCTCGGCGCAGGCGACCCGGGTGGCGTCGGCGTCGGCGAGCGCCGCGGCGGCGGCGGCGAGGCCCTCGAGCGCCAGCCGGCGGCGCGGGGCGCGGGAGAGGGCCTTCTCGAAGGCGGCGCGCGCCTCGCCCGGGCGGTCGAGCTCGAGCAGGCGCTCGCCGAGCAGCTCGTGGGAGGGCTTGGCGATCGACGGCGGGCCGTACTCGAGCGGCAGGCCCGCCTCGATCGCGGCTGCCTCGCCCAGGGTCGTCAGCGCCGCCGCGTCGTCGCCGCGCCCGGCGGCCACCAAGGCCTCGAGCTCCATCGCCATCACCCGCGCCGCCTGCAGGTCGGTGTCGAAGACCGCCCCGCGCTCCTCGCCCTCGCCGGTCGCCACCCTCCCCTCGACGGCACCGCGGATGCCCTCGGCCGCCGCCGTCGCGGCGTCGAGGTCGCCGGCGCCCAGGGCAGTCCAGCCGCGGGCGAAGCGCTCGAGCACCGCGGCGTGGAAGGGCATCGCGGCGGGATCCGGCCCGGGCGGGAGCTCGCTGGCCCTCGTCTCCACGGCCCAGGCGGCGCGGAAGGCCGCCTGGTGCCAGAGCGCCCGGTCGCTGCCGGTCTGCGCGGCGTAGCCGTCCATCTCCTCGAGCAGCTCGCGCGCCGCCGCGAGCTGCCCCATCTGCAGACGCGAGTACTGGAGCCAGTGCAGGGCGTGGTAGTTGCGGGCGTCGGGCCCGAGCCCCTTGCGCTCGGCGCGCTCGACCGAGACGGCGAAGGACTCGACGTTGGCGTCGATCGAGTCCGCCCAGCGGCCGAGCGCCACGTAGATGTGGGAGATCATGTGCTGCGCGTGCGGCGCCGCCGGCGCGATGTCGGCGTACACCCGGGCCGCCCGCAGGCCGAGCGGCGCGTGGACCGGGTCGTCGTAGGAGTGGATCAGGTAGTGGGCCGCGCCCGGGTGCCGGGGGTTGGCGGCGAAGACCTCCTCGGCCACGGCGGCGGCGCGCATGAAGGTCGCGAAGTCGCGCTCCCCCTGGGTGGTGCCGAGGATCGACAGGGCGTGGAAGGACTTGGCCTCCAGGTCCTCCGGAAACGCCGCCGAGAGCTCGCCCATGGCCTGCTGGTAGGCGGCGTCGCGCTCCACCTTGCCGCCCTCGCCGTAGAGGGCGGCAAGGGCCGAGAGATAGCCCTTCTCACTCTCGGTCGGCGCCTTGGCCAGGCGCTCCTCCCAGGTCGGGGCCAGCCGGTCGAGGGCGGCCAGGGCGGCCTCGCGGTCCTGCTCCCGCCAGAGCGGGTGGTTGTAGGACATCGCCTCGCCCCAGTAGGCCAGGGCGAAGCCGGGATCGATCTCCTGCGCCTCGCGGAACGCCTCGCCGGCGTCCTCGAACTCGAAGCTGTGGAGCAGGAGCACGCCGCGGACGAAGGCCTCCTGCGCCTCCGCCGCCCCGGAGTTGGGGAACGAGACCGTCCCCAGGTCCCGGACCTCGCCGATCGCGCCGGCGACGATCCATCCCGACAGGCCGGCGATCAGACCGGCACGCAACAGCTGGGTCCGCTTCCCCATTCGGCCTCCCCGTAGAAGGTCAGTCTAGCCGACCCGCATCGGGCTCCTTAGGCGGGCCAGAGCCAGCCGAAGACGCCGGCCGTCAGCAGGGCGTAGAGCAACCCGTCGAAGACGTGCTTGACGGTGGTCGACCACTGGCGGCTCATCCAGATCGAGTTGGTTGGAGCGGCGCCGGCGTAGGCGAGGAAGGACGTCGTGCCGACCAGCCGGAAGACCTGGAGGTACTCCACCCCCGGCGCCAGGAAGCGGCTCGCCAGGTAGGCCGCGAAGACCCCGATCACCAGGCAGTAGACGAACCAGGCGACCATGCTCGTGCCCATCGCGAACCCGTGCCGCACGGTGAGGACGCCGATCGGCCCCCGCTCGAGCTTGGCCTTCATCTCCGGGTCGTTGCGCTTCTCCGGCGCGCAGTGGGGCATGACGTAGTCGCCCGCCCCCGCGTTCTGGGCTCGCAGGGCGTCGAGAACGGCGTCCTCGTTGGGCAGCTTGCCGTAGTCGCTCCGGTGGTACGGCAGGACCATGTGCACGACGGAGCTGGCGACGAAGACGAAGACCGCCGACAG
>Ga0302046_10004272_pt1 | contig 12726 bp, 12 predicted proteins | sample RVTome_11_FD_200261 | JGI IMG/M metagenome (GOLD analysis project Ga0302046, IMG submission 200261) | Soil microbial communities from uranium-contaminated site in the Upper Colorado River Basin, Wyoming, United States - RVT147D111 (version 2) ...
AGGGATATCTGCGGATGGCGCGTCAGGAAAACCGCCGTTACATCGTGGTACCGGCCATGGGGGAGCGTCTCCAGGTTCACGAAGAGATCTGGAAGCGACTCTCCCCGCGGCTCAAAGTGAGGGGCTGAAGGGGATCCGATGTCTTTCTTGCAATCCGTAGGCAACCGCGCCGCGGTCGACCGTCTCAAGAGAATGCTGTCGCGCGGCCAGGTCCCCACCAGCTTGCTCTTTTCCGGGCCGGAAGGAGTCGGCAAGCTCGACGCCGCCATGAATCTGGCCCGCGCACTCAATTGCGCGCGTGCCGTCGACGGCAGGGACGACGGGTGTGGCGAATGCCCGGTTTGCCGACGCATCGGCACCGGCAACTTCCCCGACGTACGTGTCATTCGTCCCGAAGGGGCGGGCCGGCAGATCAGAGCGGAGTTCGTCCGGCAGGTCGTCACCGAGAGCTCATCCCGCCCCTTCGAGGGGCGCAAACGAGTCTACATTTTCGAAGCGGCCGACCGCATGAATCCCACCGCCGCCAACACGCTCCTGAAGACGCTCGAGGAGGCGTTCTCCTGGAACGTGCTCATCTTGATCACGTCTCTCGAGGCGGCGATCCTCCCGACCCTGCTATCCCGGTGCCAGAGAGTTCGATTCCTTCCGCTCCTTCCGGAAGAAGTGACCGACCTGCTGGTAAGCCGACATGGCTTCGAGCCCGATGAGGCGCGCCTGGCGGCTTCGGTATCCGGGGGCAGCTTGACCCGAGCGCTCGGCGCGAAAACTGACGAGCTTGTGGAGCTGCGCCGCGAGGCACTCGAGATCGCCGAAGCGCTGGCCGAGCCCCGAAGCCGGGCCGATCTCTTCGCAAGGGCGGACCGCTTGTCGAAACACAGCGAGCTGAGCGCCATCGTCCGCCTGCTGGTCGGCCTGCTGCGAGACGTTTCATGCCTCGCGGGTGGCGAATCGACCGCGATCGTGCACTTCGATCTCCATCGCGAGCTCGCCCGCCTCGCGTCGCGCGCTCCCCTCGACGCGTGGCTGCAGGCCTACGGTTTGGCGGAGGAAACCCTGCGTGATCTAGACGTGCGCTATGCGAACAAACGGATCACGCTCGAAAACTTGCTCCTCGGGTTTGAAGAGATTCGGGCTCCGGGCCGACATCTCGTTCTTTAATGGCCGCGGGCCCCACCCCCGCGGCCGGCGCTTTCGTCGGCCCATCCGGGCCGGGCTCCCGACGAAGCCTTGGCGAAGTCGGACGCTCCGCTGGCGCAGGCTGCCGAAGTATTCACCTTGCAGCCTGCCAATCCCGCGCAAATCCACTTGCAAGCCCCTGGGCTTGGTGCTAGACTCCTGCGCAAATCTGTCGTCGATCTCAGACAACGCCTCGGCAGGATCCAGTCCGGAAAAGAACCGGTGGTTCGTAGATGCCCGGGGGCTGACCCTTTCAGAAAATTGGATCGGCCGCGCCCTCATGTGGTGTCGTGACTTTCGTGACTTTGCCAGCTTCCGAGCGCCTGCGGTCGGAGATCAACACGCCAGCAAACCGAGGAGTCCTCAACCCGCCCGCAGGCGCGGAGTCGCCGGGGGGCGTGCCGGAGCCGTCAGCCCTCGGAAGCTCCCGAGCGAGGAGCGAGGGAGCACTGAGGAGTGGGATGGCGTGGGGCCCCGCGGCAGTGATAGGAGACTGCGCCGTGAACCGAAAGCTGATTCGCCCGAATTTAGCGGACCTCAAGGAATCCTCGTCTTCCAAGCCGATTCGCCGCAAGCCGGTTCCACCGGAGCAGACCAACGCGGAGAGCTTCTACTACATCAAACAGATGAACAGCAAGACCCCGATGGTGCTCGTCCTGCAGGATGGGGAGGAGATCCGGGGAGTCATCGAGTGGTACGACAAGAATTGCCTCAAGGTCAATCGGCCCGACAAGCCTAACATCCTCATCCTCAAGCACAACATCAAGTACATGTACAAAGAGAACGAGATCAAGGGCGAGAACGACTGACGACCCGCAAGTCCTAGCGATTTCTCTCCTTCAGCTCCGCCTTCACGTCCCGATCCAGCTCCCGCTCCCGCTCCGCGGCCCGCCGGTCGTGGAGCTTCTTGCCCTTGGCGACGGCCAGTTCCACTTTCAGCCGACCCCGGCGGAAGTACATCCGCGTCGGGATCAACGTCAGACCACGCTGGGAGATCTTGCCGATGAGCTTACGGAGCTCTCGCCGATGGACGAGGAGCTTGCGCGGCCGAAGCGGGTCGTGATTCTCGTAAGAGGCGTGAGAATACGGGCTGATGTGGCACTGCACGAGATAGAGCTCGCCTCCCCGCTCGGCGGCGTAGCTGTCCTTGAGGTTCACCCGGCCCTCGCGCGCAGACTTCACCTCGGTACCGAGAAGCACCAGGCCGGCCTCGAAGTGGTCCGACAGGTGATAGTCGTGCCGTGCCTTGCGGTTGACGGCCACGAGCTTGACACCTTCCTCGGATTTCTCGGCGCTCATAGAGTGGGGGGGCATCTCTTAGTGCCGCGGGGCCCCACCCCCGCGGCTCGCCCTCCGGCGACTCCGCGCCTGCGGGCGGGTTGAAGACTTCCGTAAAGCATTCGATTGTGGCCGTTTATCGCCCAAAATGCAACGGGGCGTTGCGGTTGGCGAGCCCGGGTCTGTGTTATAATGACGGCGAGTGTATCCTCGTAAACTTCGGAAGGAACAGGACTAACAGGCTGATGGTGGTCGGGGCAGCCTGTGCGAGGAGCCATCAGCCGTCGCGCAGTGCGGAGCACGGAGCGACCGAGCCGCTGAGGTGGGGCTCCGCGGCGATAATGAAAGACGGAGCCTGTTGCGCCATGTCGGCCGCCAAACTAGGTTGTTGCCTTGATCGCGAGCTAGTCAGGCGGCGGTGGGGTCCCCACGGCACTGATGCAACAGATGTCGCCGGACCCGCATACGAGTTTCCATGAGCCAGTTCATCTGCAAGGTCGGCACGAGCGCCGGGGACATCCGCGAGTTCGCGCTCCAAGCGGATACCGAAGTCTCGGCGCGGCGCGAGCTGGCCGAGAGCGGCTATCACATCTTTTCCGTTCGGCGATCGTTTCAGCTCGGCTCGCTTGCCTCCGCCTTCCAACGCGGTCCGGGGCGCATCAAGACCACGGATTTCATCATCTTCAATCAGGAGCTCGCCTCCCTTTTGAGAGCCGGGCTCCCTTTGCTGCAATCTCTTGACGTGATGCTGGAGCGGATGAGCAACGAGAAGCTGAGGCACGTGCTCGCCGACGTGAGGGACAAGGTCAAGGGCGGGACGTCGCTTTCCGAAGCGTTCCGCGCGCACGGAGAGCTCTTCCCGCGCATCTACTCGGCTTCGCTGCTCGCGGGAGAAAAGAGCGGCAGCCTGGAAGAAGTCATCCGCCGCTACGTGCAATATCTGAAGCTCACCGAGGCGACCCGGAACAAGGTGACCGGCGCCCTCATTTACCCGATCTTCCTGTTCGCGGTCCTTCTCATCGCGGCATCGATCCTACTCTTCCACGTCGTACCGACCTTCGGCGGGTTCTTCGAGAACTTCGATGCCGAGCTGCCTCCTTTGACCTCGGCGCTGTTGATTTTCGCCAGCGCGGTCCGCGGAAACTACCTCTTCATCCTTTTGGCACTCGTACTCGGTGGGCTGGGCTTCTACATGTGGTCCCGTCGGGAGAGCTCGCGCGCGAAGCTCGATCACTTGAAGCTCGAGTCACCTTACTTCGGACGTCTCTTGCGTCTTTTTTCGACATCCCAGCTTACCCGCTCACTCTCGACACTGCTCGCGGGCGGGATTCCACTCGTGCAATCGATCGAGATCGCGGCCGAGTCCATCGCCAACCGCTTCGTGGGGGACAAGGTCCACCCAGTCGCGGACCGGGTCCGGGAGGGAAAGTCCTTTGCGGCCAGTCTCGAGGCAACGGGCCAGTTCCCCCACATGATGATCGAAATGGTGAAAGTCGGAGAGACGACGGGAAGCCTTGCGGAAATGCTGGCGAGTGTCGCTGATTTCTCCGACGAGGAGATCGAGAACAAACTGAACATCATGATGGCCATGTTGACGCCGGTGCTGCTGATCGTGATGGGCGGCTTCGTGGGCCTGATTCTGCTGGCCCTCTATCTGCCGCTCTTCGGCCTGGCCGGGGTGCTTCATTGAAGTGGAGGCATCTATGGTGAGAAGGCCCGAGAAAGACTTCGCCTCCCTGTCCGAGACGGGAAGCGTCGAGACACCCGAAGAGGCGCGTGCCTCCGAGGTCCGAAGAGCCCAAGAGCTCGCCGCGCGTTGCCGTTTGCAGTACGTCGATCTCGAGCACTTCCAGCCCGATCACGATCTCTTCCGCAGCGTTCCGGTGGATCTCATGTTCCGCTACAACTTTCTTCCTTACCGGCGGGAAGACGACAACCTGGTGGTGGTGACTTCGGATCCCACCAACGTCCCAGTGCTCGACGAGCTGGCTCTGCTGCTGAAGACCCCGATCCGCGCCTCGGTCGGAACCGAATCCGCCATCCAAGAGCTTCTGAAACGGAGCCAGGGCGCCCAGCGCGTCTTGGAAGAAGCCTCGGAAAGCTTCACCTTGCAGATCATCCGGGACGAAGAAGAGGGCGAGGAAACGCTTTCCATCGATCGCTTGACGGATACGTCGAGCCCGATCATTCGGCTGGTCGACTCCACCATCTACAACGCGCTCACCAAGCGCGCCTCCGACATCCACATCGAGACCCGGGACGAAGAGGTCGTCATCAAGTACCGCATCGACGGGGTTCTGCAGCGCGCCATGAAGCCTCTCGCCAAGGCCCAGCACTCGGAGATCATCAGCCGCATCAAGGTCATGGCCGAGCTGGACGTCGCGGAAAAGCGCGTGCCCCAGGACGGGCGGTTTCGGCTGAAGGTCAAGGGCCGCAGCATCGACTTCCGCGTGTCGGTCATGCCCAGCATCCATGGAGAGGACGCGGTGATCCGCATCCTCGACAAGGAATCCATCAACGAACAGTTCGCCGAGCTACGACTCGACATCCTGGGTTTCTCGGACAAGGAAGTAAAACGAATTCGCCGCTTCATCCGGGAGCCCTACGGCATGGTTCTGGTGACCGGCCCGACCGGCAGCGGCAAGACGACCACGCTCTATGCCGCTCTCTCCGAGATCTACAACGAAGAGGACAAGATCGTGACCATCGAGGATCCGGTGGAGTACCAGCTCAAGGGAATCACCCAGATCCCGGTCAACGAGAAGAAAGGCCTCACGTTCGCGCGCGGTCTCCGCTCCATCCTCCGTCACGACCCCGACAAGGTCATGGTGGGAGAAATCAGAGATCCGGAAACGGCGCAGATAGCCATTCAGTCCGCCTTGACGGGACATCTCGTCTTCACGACCGTCCACGCCAACAACGTCATCGACGTCATCGGGCGCTTTCTGAACATGGGGGTCGAGCCGTACAACTTCGTCTCCGCCCTCAACTGCATCCTGGCTCAGCGGCTGACGCGCACGATTTGCCCGTCCTGCAAGAAGCCGAAGCGGGCCTCCCGGGAGCTCTTGGAAGAGTCGGGATTGGATCCCGAGCGCTTTCGGGACTACGAGTTCTTCGAAGGCGAGGGTTGTCTCCAGTGCAACGGCACCGGCTACAAGGGCCGACAGGCCATTTGTGAGCTCCTGGATCTCTCGGACAACATCCGAGAGATGCTGATCGAGCGGCGGCCGGGGACGGATATCAAGCGCGCGGCCAGAGAAGAAGGGATGATCTTTCTGCGCGATTCAGCGCTCGAAAAAGCGTTCGCGGGCCTGACCACGCTCGAAGAAATCAACAAAGTGACGTTCGTCGAAGCAGCACGGAATGAGTAGCCTCGGTCACCTCAAGCGCTGGCTCCTCACGCCGGAGCCACCCGGAGTGGGTGTCGAGTTTCGCCCCGGTGAGATCGTGATTGCCCGCTTCGACGAAGGCGGACGCGGGGTGATGGACCTTTGCCTGCGAGCACCGATCCCTCCCGGCGTCGTCGACTTTTCGATGCTCCGCCCGAACCTCGTCGAACCGGAAGCGCTCACCGCTTTCCTGAAACAGCTCTTCGAGGAAGCGGGGGTGAAGGGAACCCGCATCGGCCTCACCCTGCCCGATATGCTGGCACGCATCTCCCTCGTGGATCTTCCCGGCGCGCCGCGCCCGAGGACATCGTCCGCCGAGGTCGTCGAAATGCTGCGTTTCCGCCTGAAGAAATCGCTTCCATTCGACGCCGGCGAGGCGCGGCTGAGCTACCAGCCCGCCCCCGCTCAGTCCTCCGCGTCGGGAAGCCCACTTACTTTCCTGACCGGCATCATGCACGAGAGCGTCGCGTCGCAATACGAAGGGCTCTTCGCGGACCTTGGTTTCCACGTCGGGGCCATCGAGACCTCTTCCCTCAGCCTGCTCAAGCTCTGGGAGCCCGTGGTCTTCGAAGCTCTCTCGCCGGAGCAGGATTACTTCTTTCTGAATCTCGAGGAGACCTATTTCACGGTGAGCCTGGTCCGAAACCGCTCCCGGCTCGTCCTGGTGCGGACGGTGGGTCACCGCTCGCCGCTCCTCGATACCGAGGCGTTGGATTTCCGACACCGCCCGAGTTACGAAGCCGATGGCCTCCTGAGAGAGCTCCTCCCGACCTTCATCTATTATCAGGAAAAGTTGGAAGGCAACTCGCTCGCCCGTGTCTACTACCGCTCGCTGCGGCCGGATCTTGGAGATCTCGCCGGCGTCCTGGAAGAACAGTTCCAGGTCCCCGCCGAGCCCTTCGATCTCTCGCGCGCGGTGAAGGTGGCATCTCACCTCACGGTGGACGAGCCGATGGCGAGCGTCGCGGGCGCCGCGTCCGGCGTCGCCCGGGGGAAGGCAGCCTAGGATGGACGCACCTCTCAACTTCGCGAAGGTTCCCTTCCGGAACGAGCACCTCCCCGGCCTTGTCTTTGGCATCGTAGCCGGTGCGCTCGTGGTCGGGACGCTATGGCATGCCGTCGTCCTCACCAGGTACTTGTTGCGGGAGGCCGAGGAGCTCGACGTCACGGTTCAAGGAATGGAGGAGCGCCGCTCCAGTCTGCTGGCCGATATCGATCGCACGCGCGCGGCGCTCGAGGCCGAGCGAAACGACGTGATGAGCCAGCGCGTTGCGTTCCTGGCCGACACCTACCGACAAAAGGGCTTCTCCTGGACGGGGCTTTTCAACCAGCTCGAATCGGTCATCCCGCCGAATGTCCGCATCACTTCCATCTCTCCGACCGCGGCCCAAGGCGAGATCGAGGTCAGATTGACGATCGTTGGGCGCTCGCTCGAGGACTTGCTCACTCTGGTGCGCAATCTGGAGCAGAGCCGCTTCTTCGGAACCGTGATGCCCCTCAACGAAGCGCAGCAGGAACAGGAAGGGACGGTCTCGTCCACGGTGACGCTTCGTTATCACGCCGAGGAGAACGCGTTATCGACGGACGTCCGCAATAAAACCGCGGGCTCCGACGAGGAGCCGCCCGCCGACCTGGAGACCGAGCAAGACGAGGCGATTGAGCCAATTGAGCCGATTGAGGAAGACCCGATCGAGGACAACGATGCCTGAGAGCCACCCCGATCCTCGACCCTTCTGGCGCAAGCCCAGATTCCTTCGGTCGCTTCTGGGGCTGGCTCTCGCGAACCTCGTCGTCTACGGCGCGGTGACCTACCGGCTGGCGACCAAGCAGGAACGGCTGGCCCAACAGCAGGCGTCGCTCTCCGAGGAGATCGCTACGCGACAAGCGGAGCTCGCCGCACTTCGCGAGGAGCAAGAGCGGATCGAGCGGAACGACGCGGTGGCGGAGCAGTTCTGGTCCGACGTCGTGCAGCCCGTCACGCCCGGTCTCACCGACGCGCTCGCCGAGATCGATCGACTCGCCCGGCAATCGAACGTGGAGCGGGGCCGAACGTCCTATTCCCAAGAAGTCCTCGCGGTGGGCCTGCGTGAGATGAACGTGAGCATGCCGCTTCAGGGAAGCTACTTCGATCTGATTCGATTCATCAATGTTTTGGAACGATCGGAGCGTTTCTTTCTAGTACGCGAGATCGCCTTGCGGGACGCCGCCGAAGGCCGGCTCAGCCTGCGCTGCGACGTCAGCTTCTTCGTCAAACCGCCCGACGAGACCGCCGCGGCCTCGGAGAACGGTAACGGCGCAAGGACGCGTCGGGGGTCGGGCCGATGAAGCGGGCGCGCGGTTTCACGTACATCGAGCTCATCATCGCCACGTTCATTCTGGCGATCCTGGCGGCGGCCATCGTGCCGGTCGCGGAGGTCACCGCCAAGCGTGCCAAGGAAGTCGAGCTCCGGCGCAATCTGCGGATTCTTCGCGACGCGATCGACGCCTACAAGCAGTCGGTCGATCTCGGGCTTATCGGGGGCAGCGACGTCGAGCTCGGGAGCGAAGGGTATCCTCCGGATCTCGAGACGCTCGTGGAAGGAGTCAACCAGGTCGGGGCGGTGGACAAGAAGCTGAAGTTCTTGAGGCGAATTCCCTTCGATCCCATGACCCACTCGACCGACTGGGGATTTCGGTCGTACCAGGACGAGGCGGATTCCTTCCTCTGGGGAGGCCAAAACATATACGACGTCTACACGAAGAGTAGTGAGACGGGGCTCGATGGAACGAAGTATCGTGATTGGTAGGCGTCAGGAGGTCATGAGGTCCAGGGGGTTCACGTTCATCGAGCTGGTGATGGTGATTACCATCTTGGGCACACTGATTGCGATCGCGATTCCGGTCTACCGGGCGCAGATCCTCGCCAGTAAGGAGTCGGTTCTGGAGCACAACCTGGCCATCATCCGGGAGCGCATCGATCAGTACAAGGCGGATCGGGACGAGTATCCGGCGTCGCTCGCCGCGCTCGTCGAAGCCGGCTATCTCCGGGAGATCCCGGAGGATCCGATGCTCGGGCGCGCGGAGTGGGAAGAGGTGTTCGCCGAGTTCGACCCCGAGCGGCCGGAGCAGGAGCCGGGTATCTACGACGTGCACAGCCTCTCGGGTGGAGTGGGCTCGAATGGAACTCCTTATAGTGAGTGGTAGATGAGCAGCCGTCGCGTTACGACCAGCCTCTCCGCAGCCGCCCTCGCCGCCATATTCCTCTGGATCGGCTGTGACCAGCCGCAGGAGACGACCGCGACGCGGTCCCCGTCGAGGGCGGCAGCTCGCCAGTCGCGAGCGGCGCAGAGCGCCGTCACGGAGTCGGTGGATCTGGCGAGCCTCTTGAACGAAATCCCCGAGTACGGCGGGAGCGGTCGAAACCTCTTCGCCTTCGGAAGCCGGCCGGTGGTCGCGCCGCCTCGTCGCGAGACCCCGCCACCACCGCCCCCACCCACGACGAGTAGGCCGACCACGCCGGCCACGAGCACGCCGCGGATCGATCTCAAATTCGCGGGCTACGTCGAAACGAAGACAGTGCAGGGGGGAACCAAGAAGTACGCGGTCCTGCTGGATGGGACCGAGATTTTGACGGGAGCCGAAGGAGATTTGGTGGCCAATCGCTATAGAATCGTTCAGATCGGGCTCGAGTCCGTGACCGTGGGGGTGGCGGGCTCCAATGACACGCAGCAGATCCCCTTGCGATCGAATTGAGGTCTCATTGACAGCTCTACGGGTGACGCACAACCGATGGCTCGCGATGCTGGTCGTGGCGGGGCTTTCTATCGGGGTGGTCGGGACGCTCGGCGGTTGCAATGCCGCGAAGAGCGCCTTCAACTCCGGACGGGACGAGGGGAGACAGGGCAACTGGGACGCCGCCGTGGTGCACTACACGCGCGCCGCCCGCGAAGATCCCGATAACATCGAGTACCGGATGGCCCTCGAGCACGCGCTGCGGGAGGCCTCGAAGTTCCACGTCCAGGAGGCCCGCAAGTTCCTGGCCAGCGAGGATCTGGTGCAGGCGGTCAACGAGTTCACGCTCGCGACCCAGCTCGATCCCTCCAATCAGTACGCCCAGCAAGAGCTCCTGGATGCCCGACAGGCGCTCGCGGAGCGGCAGGAACGAAGAGAGGAAGCCTCGGAGTTCGAACAACGTCTCCAGCAGGCCCGCCAGCTTCTCACGACCCAGCCGGTACTGGAGCCCTCGTCGCAGGCTCCCATCAACCTGCGTTTCGCCCAGGACACGAGCCTCCAGAGAATCTTCGAGGTGCTCTCGACGCTTTCCGGCATCAATGTCCTCTTCGACGAGGCGTTTCGCGATCGCCGGGTGACCATCAACCTGGTCGACGTTTCCTTCCAAGAAGCGCTCGACAAGCTGGTCTTGATCAATCGCCTCTTTTATAAGGTCGTCGATCCCTCGACGATCATCATCATTCCGGACAACGCACAGAAACACCGCCAATACGACGACCTGGTCCTCCGAACGTTCTTCGTGACCAACGCGGAAGTCAACACCGTCGCCAACATGCTCCGCACGATCGCGGGCATCCAGCGAGTGCAGCCTAACCCGGAGCTCCGGTCGATCACCGTGCGCGCGACTCCAGATCAGGTGGCGGTGGCGGAGCGCATCGTCGAGCTCAACGACAAGTCGAAGTCCGAGATCATCCTCAATATCGAGATCCTGGAGGTCAACCGGACCAAGATGGTGGAATTCGGCCTCCGGGCCTCGGAGTACGAGCTCGGCTTGACCTTTGCTCCCGCCGGCTCGACCGTCGCGGACGGAAGAACCTCGTTCCGGCTGAACCGCCTGGCGTCCATCGATTCGTCCGACTGGACGGTCACGTTCCCGTCTTCCATCTTCTACCGGCTCTTCAAATCCAGCAGCGAGGCGCGCCTCCTGGCCTCGCCCAAGCTCCGGGCGTCCGAAGGCCAGCCGGCCCAACTGAACCTCGGGCGAGAAGTGCCCATTCCGGTCACCTCCTTCGTGTCCCAAATTGGAACTGGTGGCGTTCCGAACACGCCGGTCACGTCTTTCCAATATCGCAACGTCGGCATCAACATCGCGATTACTCCCCGGGTGTTCGTAAACGGCGAGATCGAGCTCGAGCTTTCTCTCGAGACGAGCGCACAGCTCGAGACCCGAGTGATCGCCGGCATCGAGCTGCCCGTGTTTGGCACCCGTCAGGTCAACAACGTCGTCCGCCTCAGGGATGGAGAGACGAACCTCATCGGTGGCCTGATCCAGCAGGACGACATCAATACGATCTCCGGCTTGCCAGGCATCAGCGACACGCCGATCCTGAACAAGATTTTCTCGAACAACACACAGAGGTCCGATCAGGTGGAGGTGGTCTTCTCGGTGACCCCCCAGATCATCCGCGCCCCTCGGGTCAGCGTCGAGGACCTGATGGCGTTGCCCATGGGAACCGAACAACAGATCAGCGTGCCTGGAGCGGTGCCTTCACCGTTTCCGCCGCCGCCTCCCGTTGAAGAAGAGGGCGTCGAGCCAGGTGGAGCTGATGAGCCTGCCGAGCCTGCCGCTCCCGAGGATGAGCCCGCTGAGCCGGAAGAAGATGTGGTGGAGCCCGAGGGCGCAGAAGAGGCCGAGCCCGACGAGGCCGCAGCCCAAGACACCGACACTCCCGAAGAGCCTGCGGCGGAGAGTGCCCGGTTAGGGCCGATCACTGTCGTCTTCAGCCCTCCCCGCAGCGAGATCGCCGCGGGAGAGCGGATCGAGCTCGCGTTGATCGCGGGCGGAGCAGAGCGTCTCTCGTCGGGACAAATCAATCTTACTTACGATCCCGCTGCGCTCGAAGTCGTGGACGTGCAGCCGGGCCCATTTCTCACCATCGACGGCAAGCAGATCTCCTTCGTGCCGTTCATCGATCAGGGCCGCATCCGCATCGATTTCGCCCGGGAGAACGATCCGGTCGGCCTGAGAGGCTCGGGCCACGTTCTGCGGCTGGTGCTGGAGGCCTTGGCGCCCGGGACACTCACCGTTAGCGCCGCGGGGAATTTTCAGGATCCGGAAGGCGGCGCGATTCCCGCGAGCTTTGCCGCGGCACGGATCGAGGTTCAATGAGGGTTCGATGAGGGACAAAGTTCTCGCCGTTTCGGTAATCCTGGTCTGTGTCGCGGCCCTCTTTTCTCTGAGCCAGTGCGAGAAAGTTCCGCTGACCGCCACCGAAGGCTCGACACTTTTCATCACTGCCAACCCCACTGCTATTCCCGCCATCGGGGGCGTCTCGACCATCACCGTCACTGGTTTCAAGCGCGTTGAGGACGGTGGCGGACCCCTTCCCAACGGCACGCAGATCTTTTTCACGACCAACGTGGGTCTCATCGAGGAACGCGTGGCCATGGAGAACGGTGTAGCGCGCGGCTATCTTCGCGGCGACGGCCGCGCCGGCCTGGCGGCGGTCGCGGCCCGCTCCGGAGCGGGGATCGAAGCAACCCTCGCGACCCCGGTGCTCGTCGGCAACGCCACGGGCATTAACATCCTCGTCACCGCCAACCCCGCCACGGTGGGACCGCCCGACTTCACGTCCAACATCCTGGCCACTGTCTTCGACAACGACAACAATCCTTTGAGTGATGTGCCCCTAATATTCAGCACGAGCGCGGGAGCGCTAGCGTCTCAGGGCTCCATCCTGCGGACCAATCAGCTAGGCCAGGCTTCGGATCGGCTCACGCTCGAGAACGAGCAGTCGGCCACGGTGACCGTGAGCTCGGGCGCCATCACGCCCGGCACCGTTAGCGTCGCCCGCGCTACCGTCACCAACCCCATCGTAAGCTCCGTATTCCCGAGCTCCGGACAGCGCGGTCAGACGCTCAACGTGACGATCACCGGGCTCAACTTCCTACC
>Ga0302046_10004275_pt1 | contig 12720 bp, 16 predicted proteins | sample RVTome_11_FD_200261 | JGI IMG/M metagenome (GOLD analysis project Ga0302046, IMG submission 200261) | Soil microbial communities from uranium-contaminated site in the Upper Colorado River Basin, Wyoming, United States - RVT147D111 (version 2) ...
CGTGTCTTCGCGGCGACCGACTCGCTGAGATCGGCCGTGCCGCGCTCGAGCGGCATCCAGACGAAGGTCCACGCGACGACGAGCACGGCCAGCAGCGCGCCGGCGCCGAGCACGGCCTGCTCCCGCGGGGCGAGCTGTCGGAGCCATTCGGTCATCGTTCAAGCCCCACGACTCTGAGGCGCGACCTGTATCTGCCGTCCGGCTGCGCCGTCGTCGTCTCGGTGCGGACCTCGAAGCCGCTCCGGCTCGCGATGCCCTGGGTGAAGGCATCGAGATACTGGACGCTCGGCACGATGACCTCGAGCGTCGTGATGCCGGCGCTGTAGTTCATGTTCTCGAAAACCTGCGATTCGCCTGCGGCCGCAGCGACCGCGGCCAGCGCGGCGAGCAGGCCGCCGGCGCCGCCCGAGGCGGACTGGCCCGCGCCGCTCAGGCGCCTCAGCATCTCGAGCCGGCAGCTCGCGGGCTCCGGGCTCGAGTAGCTCTGCCGGCAGACCTCGGCGATCTGCTCGGTCAGGCGCGTGTCCTCGGCGCTGAGCTTGAAGTAGAGCGCGCCCTTGCCGAGCACGGCGACGCCGACGAGCGCGAGCAGCAAGCCGGCCGCCGCGCGCCAGGGCCTCACGAGCGCCGCGTAATTCGAGCGCAGGGCAAACTCGCCCTGCAGCAGGTTCGTGCCCGGATCGTGGACCAGGCCGGCCGCCAGGCGCGGCAGGCAGCCGTCGCCGAGCTCCCTGAACTCGAGGTTGGCGACGCTGCCGCGCCAGGCATCGATCTCGGCCCGGCGCTCATCCTTTGTTGCGGGATCGACGAACAGCACGACGTCGTCGAGGTCGTCCTTGTTCTCGCGCTCCGCCGCGAGCAGCTGCCAGAGCTCGGTGAGCGTCAGCTCCTCGAAGGCGAAGGCCGCACCGCCCGGCCGGCGGCCGAGGACCTTCCGTCCTTCGAGGTAGAGCGTCACGACGCCGGGCGTATCGGGCACGCCGTCGGCCTCGGAGCAGATGCGGCGCGCGTCGATCCCGGTGGACCGGAGCACGCTCCGCCAGAACCCGAGCCTCTCCTTGTCGATGACCGAGACCGCAAGCAGATCGGCCTCGTTGCGCTCGCCGGCGGCGAAGTGCAGCGCCTCGACATCGCCCGCGAAATCGTCCTCGAGCGAGAACGGCAGCATCTGCCTGAGCCGCGCCGGGCTCGCGGCGGGCACGCTGGCGACAGTGGTCACGATCTCGCGGGCCGGCAGGAGCACGGTGACCTGCAGGCCCTGGGCGCGCTCGGCAACCGACGCGAGCGGCACCGACTCCGGACCGAAGAGGAGCTGCCCTTCGTCGTTGAACCCGACGATCGAAACCTGATCGACGCCCGAGCCCATGCGTATGAAGAGATGGTCAGCCACTACTGGACCCCGAAGCTCCGAAACAGTGTGCGCGTACGGCCGCTCTCGTGGCGCTGCAGCACGGAGTTGATTGTCAGGGTTGTATCGCCGATTGTCACCTCGCCGACGAGCATGAAGTGCTCGCTGACGCCGTCGATGCGGGGCAGTATCTCCTCCGAGACGAGCCCCTCGAAGGTTTCGCGGACGCTCTCGAAGCCGGTCTCGCCGCGCTGCTCGACGAGGTCGCCGGCCCGATTCAGGTCCGGCTCGTCGAACAGCGAAGCCAGCACAACCTGCGGCGCCGTGTTGGCGTTGAGGTTCGTGCCCATCGGCAGGACCGTCACATAGGGCGCGAGACGCGCGTAGATCTCGGGCGTGAAGCCGCTGATTGCAAGCAGCTCGCTCGGCGTCGTCATCATGCCGTTCGCGACGCGGTACTGCGGCTCGAGGCGGGAGTAGGCATCGTCCTCGCCGCTCAACGGGAAGCGCGGCTCGACGTCCGGGTCGAGCCAGTCGATCACGGGGCCGACGAGCATGGGATCGATCTCGAGGATTCTGAGCAGGCGCTCGAACTGCTGCACCATGACCTCGTCCTCGGCGCCGCCGGGCCGGAGGAGATTGTTCAGATTGAAGAGGCCCTGCAGGTCGACGATCGAGCCGTAGATGTAGCCGCCCTCGATCGGCAGCGGCTCGATCTGCGTGGCCCAGGCCTCGCCGAGATGATCGGCATCGGGCGAATCCTCGAGGTCCTGCTGCAGGATGTCGTTGACCCAGCCCTCGGCGCTCAGGACGTACTGTATGCCCTGATCGCTCGCGAGCGCCGCCGCAGTGCGGCGCTGGTCGAGCGTCGAGAGCCAGAGCAGATTGGTCGCGAGGATCGTTCCGAGCGCGACGACGAGAATCGCCGTCAGCAGGGCCGCGCCGCGTTGTCTGGTCGGGCGAGTCATCCGGGGCTCGTCTCGATGAGTCGATAGATCAGCCCGAGATCCTCGAGCATAAAGGAGAACTCCACGGCGCGCGGCCGTTCGGTCGGTCCGGCCGTGCGGGCGCCGCCCGGAGCGAGCGGCGGCCATTCGATGGATTCCTCCAGGTTCGCGTCGAGGTAGAGCACGTCCATCGACGTGATGCCGGTCAGGATCTCCTGACGGCCGATCGGCGTTATCAGCGTGCGGTCGGTGACGGGCCAGTAGTAACGGATCAGCGTGTCGTCCTCGACGTCGTAGGCGACGCGCAGCACGGAGCCCCGCGGAAACGAGGTCGGATTCGTCCAGCCGCCGCGGCTGAACTCGAGCGCAAACTGGTGCGTCGGGTCGGCGAGAAAGCTCGGCAGTGTCAACGTGCCTGTCTCGTCGCGCGTGACGCGCGGATGCAGCTGCGCCATATCCTGCACGATCATGCGCATCGCGAGCTGGATCTCGCGCCAGCGCTCGGCCCGGACCGTCGCGATCTCCTGCTGCCGGATCGCCGTGTTGAGACCCGTCAGCGCGATGACGCCGATGACGGCGACGATGGCGATCGAGACGAGCAGCTCGATCAGCGTGAAACCGCGCATGCTTTGCTGCGCACCGCGCATGCTTTGCTGCGCACCGCGCGCGCGCCTCACGGGGGCGGCTCCCCTTGAGGTCCGCCGCGCCCGCCGCGGCCGCCGCCGACGCTGCGCCAGCTCACGGGCGGGAAGTTCCGGGGCACGGGCGGCTCGAGCAGCGCCGAGACGGTATGGACGACGTAATCCGGACGGTCGCGCAGCGCGACCGAGACGTCGGCGCGCCGGAGGTTCTCGACCTCGGTCTCCGAGATCTCGGTCGTAACGAGCCAGAACCGGCTCGCGAACTCGATCTCCTGCTCGTCATCGCCGAGCTCGGGCCACGTGTCCTGCAGACTGAGCTCGGTCACGACGTTGCTGCCGATCCAGCTTGCCAGCGTCCGTTGCTGCATGCGGATCGAGCTGCCCGCGAACTGATTGACCTGCATGAAGACGGCCGTCATGCCGAGCGAGACGACCAGCAGCGCGACGACCGTCTCGACCAGCGTGAATCCGCCCATGCGTTGCTGCGTACCACGCATGCTTCGCGGCGCCCCGCCCACGCTTCGCTGCGCTGCGCTCTCAGGGCTCACTGCGCGCAATCTCGGTCGAGCCGTCGAACTCGACGGCGATCTCAAGTCCCGGCTCGAGGATGTTCGACTCGCGGAGGATCTCGAGCTCGAAAGGCGTGAACTCGCCGCTCGAGAAGATCAGAACCTGCGGCTGCGGGAACTCGATCTCGTCGTCCTCTTCGTCTTCCTCTTCCTCTTCCGCTTCTTCGTCTTCGGCGAGCGTCTCTTCCTGCTCCGCGAGCGCTGCCAGAAGCTGCGGTGGCAGCTCGGCGAACGGTTGCAGCTGGACGGGCAGCTGCTCCATCCAGAGCTCGAAGATCATGTCATCGGGCAGCGGGCGGGCCGCGAACGCATCTTCCTCATCGAGAGGGAGCCAGGTCTGGCGGCGGTGGTCGAAGAGAAAGAAGCGGTAGCCGTCCTCGTAGAAGGTGATGCCGTAGTCGCGCCCTTGCATCAGGGCGTCCTCGGAGGTGTAGTTGAGCAGTGTGCGCAAACGGTTCGCCTCCTGCTCGACCTTGCGGTCGAAGCTGATCAGATCGGTCGAGAGCACGGCGACACCGACGAAGATGCCGACGATGGCGACGACGACGAGAATCTCGAGAAGCGAGAAGCCTCGCTGAAGGACCGGTAGCGGCCGCAGTCCGTCCCTAATCGACGTTCCAGTTGCCGATGTCGGCATTGACATTCTCGCCGCCTTCCTCGCCATCGGCGCCCAGCGTGTAAACGTCGTAATCGCCGTGCTCGCCCGGCATCCTGTAGTGATAATTGGCTCCCCAGGGATCCTGCGGCACGCGCTCGATGTATTTCGGCAGGTTCCGCTGCCCGATGTCGTCGCTTTGACCGGCGAGGATCTCGAGCCCCTCGTCCTCGGTCGGATAGCGGTAGTGCTCGCCGTAGAACTCGGTCATGGCCGTCCGGATCGTGCCGAGGTCGACCCTGGCGCGACTGATCGCGGCCCGGTCGAGCTGCCGGATCACGTTCGGCGCGACGATGGCCGCGAGCAGGCCGATGATGACGACGACGACCATGATCTCGATCAGGGTAAAGCCGCGCATGCGGCGGCGACGATCTACAATCCGAGTGCTCATTTTCCCACCTTGGACCAAGGTCTGAACGGTAGTCTATAGATCATTGAAACATAGCATAGTTGCCGCTCTGCCAACGTGACGGTCAGTTCATCAAATCGCACTGAAAGCGCCGCTGCCGGGCCGCTCCGGGCCTATGCCGCGCCGGCCGCGATCGGGGCTCTGGCCGCGCTGACCGAGCTCGGCGGCGAGCCCCTGCGGCAGCTCTTTCGTTATGACCGCGCCGCGGTCGCGGGCGGCGAGCTCTGGCGTCTGCTGACGGGCCATCTCGAGCATCTCGGGCCCTCGCACATGGTCATGAACGTGATCGCGCTCTCAGTCCTCGCCTTCGTCCTCGGGCCGCTCCTGAAGCCCCGGGACTGGATCGCCGTCAGCCTGAGCTCGGCGCTCGCAATCGACGCGGGGCTTTACTGGCTCAATCCGTCGATCGCGTGGTACGTAGGCCTTTCGGGTGTGCTCCACGGCTACTGGGCCGCGGCGAGCGTCAACGGGCTGATCCGCCGGCGCCCGGAGGCACTCGCGCTGACGGCGCTGATCCTCGTCAAGCTCGGTTACGAGACTTTCGTCGGCTCCGTGCCGCTCACGGGCGAGATCGCGGCCGGTCCGGTCGTGACCGAGGCGCATGCCTTCGGCGCGGCCGGCGGCGCTCTCTGGCCGCTCGCGGTCCTCGCTATTCGGCGCCTGCGACGCTCGCTATAATCGCGCGCTTCTCAAGGCAACCGGCGCACCCATGGACATTGCAGCGCTCGCGCCCTGGCCCGGCATCGCGGGCCGGACGGCCATCGTCACGGGCGCCTCGCGCGGCATCGGCAAGACGATCGCCGAAGCCCTCGCGCGGCAGGGGGCCGTCGTCGCCGGCACGGCAACGACGGCGGCCGGGGCCGATGCCATCGACGAGGCCCTCAAGGTCATCGATCCGGCGAATCGCGGCTTGGTCCTCGATGTCAGCGACGACGCCTCGGTCGCGAGCTGCCTCGAGCGCGTCGCTGCCGAGTGCGGCGCGCCGACGATCCTCGTCAACAACGCCGGCGTCACGCGCGACAACCTGCTGCTCAGGATGTCGGCCGAGGAGTGGGAGACGGTCATTTCTACCAATCTCGGCTCGATTTACCGCATGTCCAAGGCCGTGCTCAGGAGCATGATCAGGGCGCGCCATGGCAGGATCATCAACATCGGCTCGGTCGTCGGCATCACGGGGAACCCGGGGCAGAGCAACTACGCGGCAGCCAAGGCCGGGCTCGTCGGCTTCTCGAAGTCGCTCGCGCGCGAGATCGCGTCGCGCAACGTCACGGTCAACACGATCGCGCCCGGGTTCATCGAGACCGACATGACGCGCGCGTTGACCGAAGCGCAGGTCAAGGCACTGACGGATCAGATCCCGTCGGGCGCGCTCGGCACGCCCGCCGACGTCGCCGCGGCCGTCGTTTTTCTCGCCTCGGATGCGGGCCGCTACATCACGGGCGAGACGCTCAACGTCAACGGCGGCCTCAACATGCAATAGTTTCGCGACGTTCCAAGTAACTGTTTGTTTTTCATAGTCTTGGACAGATGTCTTTCGAGGGCTGGCTGACTTTGTAGATTGGCCTGGTTGATTTCAATACAATACGCGCCACTGGCCGGGCTGAAGAGTCCGGCTTGTCACTTACGAAGGGGAAAAATACCGATGAGTAGTGTCGAAGATCAGGTCCGGGGGATCATCGCGGAGCAACTGGGTGTCAAAGCGGACGAAATCAAGAACGACGCCTCTTTCGTTGATGATCTCGGCGCTGACTCGTTGGATACCGTCGAGCTCGTCATGGCGCTCGAAGAGGAGTTCGAGACCGAGATTCCGGACGAGGAAGCAGAAAAGATCACGACCGTTCAGCAGGCAATCGACTATATCAATTCGCGAAAAAGCGACTCCTGACCGCCGCGCTCGGGTAGCGCGGGCGGTTCCCGCCGGTCCGGTTTCCGGAGCCTCCCTGTGACCCGGCGGCGCGTTGTGGTCACGGGGCTCGGTCTAGTTTCCCCGGCCGGCAGCACGGTCGACGAGGCCTGGTCCAGCGTTTCCGAAGGCAGGAGCGGCATCGCCCCGATCGGTCGCTTCGACGTCAGTGCCTTCTCGACCCGTTTCGGCGGCGAGGTCTCGGGCTTCGAGGTCGAGCGCTATCTCGACGCCAAGGAGGCACGCAAGTGCGATCCGTTCATCCACTACGGGATCGCGGCCGCCGAGCAGGCTCTCGCCGACTCGGGGATCGACACCGGCGCGATCGACCTCAACCGTGCCGGCATCGCGATGGGCTCGGGGATAGGCGGCATCCACACGATCGAGCAGAACTACGGCAAGTGGGTCAACGGCGGGCCGCGCAAGATCTCGCCGTTCTTCGTTCCCGCGACGATCATCAACATGATCTCGGGCCATGTCTCGATACGTCACGGCCTGCGCGGACCGAACATTGCCGTCGTCACGGCATGCACGACGTCGACGCACTGCATCGGTCTCGCCGCGCGCATGATCCAGTCGGGCGACGCCGATCTGATGTTTGCCGGCGGAGCAGAGCACGCGATCACGCCGCTCGGCCTCGGCGGCTTCTGCGCGGCGCGCGCGCTGTCGACGCGCAATGACGAGCCCGCGCGCGCGAGCCGGCCGTTCGACCGGGATCGCGATGGCTTCGTCCTGAGCGACGGGGCGGCCTGCGTGACGCTCGAGGAGCTCGAGCACGCCCGGTCGCGCGGCGCCAGAATCTACGCCGAGTTCGCCGGCTTCGGCATGAGCGCCGACGCCCATCACATGACGGCGCCGGCCGAGTCGGGCGAAGGGGCCTACCTCTGCATGGCCAACGCGATGGCCGACGCGCGCCTCGACGCGTCGGACATCGGCTACGTCAACGCGCACGGCACGTCGACACCGCTCGGCGATGTCGCCGAGACCGTCGCGATCAAGCGCGCCTTCGGCGGGCACGCGAGAGAGCTCTCGGTCAGCTCGACGAAGTCGACGACGGGCCACATGATCGGCGCGGCCGGCGGCGCCGAGGCGATCTTCTCGGTTCTCGCGCTCGTCCACGGCATCATCCCGCCGACGATCAATCTCGACGAGCCCGACCCCGAGTGCGACCTCGACTACACGCCGAACGAAGCCAGAGAGCGAAGGATCGACGCGGCTTTGTCGAACTCCTTCGGCTTCGGCGGCACGAACGGCACGGTGATCTTCAAGCGGTTCGCCTGAACGGCGCTCACGTGCCCGTCCGCTATGTCATTGGACCCGAAGGCTCTGTCGACGCCTCCGACCGTGGTCTCGCCTACGGCGACGGCCTGTTCGAGACGATGGCGGTCTCGAAGGGCGCGATCCGGCGTCTCGACTACCATCTCGATCGCTTGCGCGCGGGCTGCGCCCGGCTCGCGCTGCCGCTGCCCGACACGGCCGAGCTCGCAAGCCGCGTTGCGACGGTCGCGGCCGGCATCGGGCACGGCTACGTCAAGCTCATTCTGACCCGGGGCGCGGGCGCGCGCGGCTACACGCCGCCGCCCGATCCGGTTCCGACCGTGATCATCTCGGCCGGGGAAAGCCCCGCGGCGCCGTCCGAGCTTCGTCTCGCGACGCTCAGGCTCAGGCTCGGCGAGAATGCGAAACTGGCCGGAATCAAGCATCTTTGTCGTTTGGAGCAGGTGCTCGGCCGGGTAGAATTGGAGTCTCTCGACGCTGACGAGGGACTGATGTTGAGCACGAGCGGCGCCGTGATCGGCGGGACGAGCCGAAACCTCTTTGCGGTCTGCGGCCGGCGCCTCGTGACCCCGGAGCTGTCCCGCGCCGGCATCGAAGGCGTCATGCGCCGGTCCGTGCTGGAGGCTTCCGCCAGGCTCGGCATCGAGGCCGAGGCGGCCCGGCTCGCGCCCACCGATCTCGTCGCAGCCGACGAGCTCTTCATGACCAACGCGCTCGTCGGGATCCAGTCGGTCAGACGCCTCGATCAGACCGCGTTCGCCTCGCGCGCGATGGCGGCCCGTCTGCGCGCCGCGCTCGGGCTCGACGACGATGCCTAGATGGCTCGTCCCGGTCCTTTCCGGTGTCGCCGTCGTGACCGTCGGCGCCGCGCTCGGCGCCGCCTGGTCCTGGCGCTCGCTCAACGCGCCGCTCGCGCTTCCCGAGCAGGGGCTCCACTTCGAGGTGCCGAGCGGTGCCGCGCTGTCGCGCGTCACGGCGGCGCTCGAGCGGCAGGGCGTGGTTCGGCACGCATACGTTCTCGACTGGTACGCGCGCCTGACCGGGCGCGCGACGCGGATTCACGCCGGCGAGTACGCGTTGACTCCGGGGCTGACCGGTCTCGGGCTGCTCGACAAGCTCGGCCGCGGCGAGGTTTTCCTGCATCAGTTCACGATCGTCGAGGGCTGGCGTTTCGACGATCTCCTGCTGCGCCTGCGCGCACATCCGGCGATCGCGGCCGCAACGGATCCGGCCGACGAGATCATGACGGCGCTCGGCAAGCCCGGGCTGGATCCGGAAGGGCAGTTCCTGCCCGATACCTACTCCTTCCCGCGCGGCACGCGCGACGTCGAGCTGCTCGGCTGGGCGCATCGGGCGCTCGAGTCGGCGCTCGAGGACGCCTGGGCGAACCGGACCGAGAGCGGCGTGCTGACCGACCCTTACGACGGGCTCATCCTCGCCTCGATCGTCGAGAAGGAGACGGCGCTCGGCAGAGAGCGCGGGCTCATATCGGGCGTGTTTCACGAGCGCCTCAAGCGCGGCATGCGGCTGCAGACGGATCCGACCGTCATCTACGGTCTGGGCGAAGCCTATGACGGCGATCTGACCCGGGCCCAGCTCGACGCCGACACGCCTTACAACACCTACACGCGCCACGGTCTGCCGCCGACGCCGATCGCGCTCGCGGGAAGCGCCTCGATCGCCGCCGCGTTCTCGCCGGTCGAGACCGGGGCGCTCTACTTCGTCGCGACCGGCGATCCCGACGGCAGCCACGTGTTCTCGGTGACGCTCGAGGAGCACAACGCGGCCGTGCGCCGTTACCTCGAGCGCGAGCGCGCCCGCGACTGATGCCGCGCGGCGCGTTCATCACGGTCGAGGGCGGCGAGGGCGTCGGCAAGTCGAGCTCGCTCGCGGCCGTCGAGGCAGTGCTCGGCGCCCGCGGCATCGAGGTGCGCCTGACGCGCGAGCCGGGCGGCACGGCGCTGGGCGAGGCCGTCCGCCGCTGGATCCTCGACGGCGACCACGGGCGCCTGAGCGGCGAGACCGAAGCGCTCTTGATGTTCGCGGCGCGAGCCGAGCATCTCGACAAGCTGATCCGGCCCGCCGTCGAGAGCGGGTCCTGGGTCGTCTGCGATCGCTTCACCGACGCGACGCTGGCCTACCAGGGCTCGGGCCGCGGCGTCGCCGCGGCGCTGCTCCGGGCGCTCGAGACCGGTGTGCAGCATGGCTTTGCGCCCGATCTGACGCTGCTGCTCGACGCGCCCGTCGAGGTCGGCTTCGCGCGCATCGCCGGGCGGCGCCACGATCACTTCGAGCGCGAGGAGCGGGCCTTCTTCGAGCGCGTGCGCAACGGCTACCTCGCGATCGCGGCGGCCGAGCCCGAGCGGATCCGTATCATCGACGCGAGCGCGCCGGAGGCGGCGGTCAGGGCCGCCATCGCGCGCGAGCTCGATGCCTTCCGCGCGCGTTTCAGCGAGCCTGCGAGGCAGAAGGCATGAATGCCTGCGAGCGGCTCTGCCCCTGGCTCGCCGGCGCGCTCGCGCAGCTCGAGGCCGCGGCGCTCGCGGGCAGGCTCGGTCACGGCTGGCTGATCCGGGGGGCGGCCGGCAGCGGCAAGATCAATCTCGCCTACGTCGTTGCCGACCGGCTGCTCCGGCACCGGCTCGGCGCGGCGCCGCCCGCGACGGGCTCGCCGGGCGAGATCGTCGCCGCTTACGCCGAGCTCGCCGCGGCCGGCGGCCTGCACCCCGATCTGCACCGGGTCCGCCCCGAGGAGGGCAAGCGCTCGATCGCCGTCGAGCAGATCCGCGAGATGACGGCGGAGCTCGCGCTGACGCCGCACATCGCCGGGCTCAAGGTCGTCGTCATCGAGCAGGCCGAGTCGATGACGACAGGCGCCGCGAACGCGCTGCTCAAGTCGCTCGAGGAGCCGACCCCCGCGACCTGGCTGTTCCTGCTCGCCGAGCGGCCCGGCCGGCTGCCGGCGACGATTCGAAGCCGCTGCCAGCAGCTCGCGCTCAGGGCGCCGGACCTCGAGCAGGTCGGGCAGTGGCTTCTTGGCGCCGGTCTTGCCGCCGAGAGCCTGCCGGCACGCGTGCTGAGGCGGTCGCCCGTCGCCGCGGCCGCGTTGCTCTCTGATCCTGATAAGGTTAAATATTACAATATATTACAATCAGAACTTAAATCACTCTATCAAGGAAGGGCCGATCCACACGGGATCGCCGAAAGCTGGCATCGGGGCGATACTTCGCTCGCGCTCGGCTGCCTGATCGAGAGCCTCGAGGCGGCGATCCGGCGGCGCCTCGTGCCCGGGCCTTCGAACCCGATCACAGACGACGGCGCGCGCATGGCCGACAATCCGGCCGAGAGCATCCCAGCGGATGCGCTTTTCGCCGGGCTCGGAATGGCGGAGAATCTTCGCGAGCAGCTCGGCCGCGGCATCAACGTCGAGCTCGCCCTGCGGGCGCTGCTGCTCGGGCTCGAGCCGCACAGTCAGAGAGTGAACGCGTGAACAAGCCTGGTCTTTTGACACTGACGATCAAGGACAAGAGCGCCCTGTATCTCGCCTATATGCCGTTCGTGCAGAACGGCGGCCTGTTCATTCCGACGAACTCGAGCTACCAGCTCGGCGACGAGGTCTTCATGCTCCTGAGCCTCATGGGTGAGGAGGAGAAAATCCCGGTCGCCGGCCGCGTGATCTGGATCACGCCGAAGGGCTCGCAAGGCAAACGCACGGCCGGCATCGGCGTGCAGTTCAGCGACCAGGATCAGGGCAACACGCAGAAGAAGATCGAGAACTATCTGGCCGGAGCCCTCGGCGGCGACAAGCCGACCCACACGATCTAGCCGCCGTTCAGACCGCCCTTTAAGACCACGGTCTGAAACCCTCTCTCGTTCAGGATGAAGGCGCCTGCGGAGCTGCGCCGGCCCGTATCGCAGCAAACGACGTAGGTGACCTCGGGGTCGAGTGTCTTGAGCTTGAGCCTTATGAAGTAGAGCGGGATGTTGATCGCGCCTTCGTTGTGGTAGGCCTCGAACTCGCTCGGCAGACGCACGTCGAGCCACTTGCCGCCCTGCGCGACGATCTCGCCGGCACGTTCCTTGTCGACCCAGTCGAGCATCGGCTCGTTCAGGAGCGTATGGAAGTCCTCCTTGCCGAGCCGCATCAGCGCGCCGTCGGTCTCCATGTAGACCGTCGCGTTGCGCTTGGCCTCCGAGATCAGCGCTTCCTCGCCGAAGGTATCGCCGACCTCGAGCTCGGCGAGGCGGATGCCTTCCTTGTTCAGCGGCGTCTCGCGCGTGACGATGCAGCGGCCGCGCGTGATGATGTAGAAATAGTCGCCTTCGTCGCCCTGCTTGATGATGATGTCGTTGGCTTTGCAGTTGACCTGCTGCAGGCGCATGAAGATCGCCTGGATGTTGGCCGGCGGTATCTTGTGGAAGGCCTTGGTCTGCAGCAGCGTCGTCATCCAGTCGTCGGTGCCGTCGTGCCCCCCCTGCAGCTCGCTGACCTCGTACTGCCCGGTCTGATCCCAGGTCAGCATGACGTCGAGCAGGTCGCTGTCGATCGTGATGTAGTCGCAGCGCGTCGTCGCGACGGCAGTGTACTGGCGCGGCAGCAGCGGCGCGAGCGGGTTGCCGGCCTCGTCTGTGCCGCCGATGATCGAGGTCGTCGTCGTATCGCCCTTGCGCAGGTCGACGTTGCCGCTCAGCACCCAGACCGTGCGCTTCGTCGAATCGCCTTCGTTGAAGAGATGCTCACCCGGTCTCGCAACCTTGAGCTCGGTCTTCTTGACGAGCGCCTCGAGGTTGTCCTTCTTCAGACTGCTCAGCGGGGACAGCCTTCGCAGCTGGCTGATATCGACGTGCTTATCCATGAATCAAGCGGCTCGAGCGGGCACTCGAATCCCGCTTCAACGGCGCGGAGTCTAGCATAGAGTCGGCGGCCGCCTTTGCCACAGGGCTCACGTCGGCGCGAAAATACGATCCCA
>Ga0302046_10004276_pt1 | contig 12719 bp, 10 predicted proteins | sample RVTome_11_FD_200261 | JGI IMG/M metagenome (GOLD analysis project Ga0302046, IMG submission 200261) | Soil microbial communities from uranium-contaminated site in the Upper Colorado River Basin, Wyoming, United States - RVT147D111 (version 2) ...
TTGGAACGACTGCTCGATGAATTGACCATCAAGCACCTGCGCAAGGTTCCCGCCTACCAGCTCTCGGGCGGCGAGCGGCGGCGCCTCGAGATCACGCGGGCACTCGTCACCCAACCGAGATTCATGCTGCTCGACGAACCGTTCGCCGGTGTGGATCCCATCGCGGTGCACGATATCCAGACCATCGTCGCGGGCCTGCGCAAACGGGGCATCGGGGTCCTCATTACGGATCACAACGTCGAGCAGACACTCGATATCGTGGACCGGGCGTACATCATGTTCGAGGGGAAGGTTCAGGTGGGGGGAACGGTGAAAGAACTTGTTATGGATGATCGCGTAGCCGATCTGTATCTCGGTCCAACGCTCACGGCGAGACTGCGAGAACGTTTGGGGGTGGCGGTATGAAGGCCTCTCTGCATCAGAGTGTGGTCCTCAAGCAGGAGATGCGCATGAATCCACGCCTGTACCAGGCGATGGATCTCTTATACATGCCCCTTCTCGACCTGCAACAGCACCTGAAGACCGAATTGCTCTCCAATCCCTTCCTCGAAATGATCGAGGACGAAGACGAGGCCGCCCAGGACACCAAGACCCAGGATCAGGAAAAGGAGCGGGAAAAGGCGGAAAAGGAGAATGAGATCGATTGGGAAGACATCCTCATGGATGGTTTTCAGGTCAGTGGCTCACGGCAGGAGTATGAGGAACGCGAGGTGTTCGAGCGCGAATCCGTCGCCCTGCGCCACCTGAGCGACCACATTCGCGATCAACTCGTCCTGCTGGATCTCACACCGCGACAGCAGTTTCTCGCCGAAGAGTTCCTCGGCAATATGGGTGACGACGGATACCTTCAGGCCTCGTTGGACGTCATCGTCGACAGTGCCAACCGTGTCCTGGAGTCGATCGGCAAGGGTGAAGAGCACGAGGATGAAGACAGCGACACCCGGTTCAATACCACACCACGAACCAGTGGGGACGCGCCGGCTATTCAGATGCAGGAAGGCGAGGTCGTCGCCATCGATGCCCCCGGAAACTTCCAGAGCATGGAGTCCGGCGGTATTGCCACGACGACCGAGGTGGAAGATCAAGCCACGGTACGGGGTGTTCCGTTCTTTACAACCGAGGAGGCCGAAGAACTCCTCAGCATCCTCCACGAACTGGACCCATCCGGTGTGTTCGCACGCGACCTGCGGGAATGTCTCCTGTTGCAACTCAAGGATCAGAAACTCGAGGACACGCTCACCTACAAGCTCGTTCGGGACTCCTTCGACGACCTGATCTCTCACCGTTGGAGCGACCTGGCCAAACGATACGGCCTCGAGCCGCGCGGCGTCCAGGATGCCGCTGATATGCTGGCCAAGTTCGATCCAAAGCCCGGTCTTCAGTATCAGCGCAGCGACAACATCTACGTGACACCGGATCTGGTGGTCGAGCAGATCGAGGGCGAATACCGGGTCTTTCTCAACGACACCGGCATGCCGCGTCTCAGGATCAGCAAGGTGTACCAGGAGCTGGCCGGAGACAAAAAGAAGTTCCAGGGCGAGAACCGGGACTTCGTGACCAACAAATTGAATAGCGCCACGTGGTTGATCCAGGCAATCGAACAGCGCCGCCAGACCATGCTGAAGGTGATGAACTTCATCGTGGACCGGCAGCGGGACTTCTTCGAGAAGGGCGTCGAATACCTCAAGCCGCTCACGCTGCGTGAAGTCGCGGACGTGATCTCGATGCACGAATCCACCGTCAGTCGGGTCACCAATCAGAAGTATGTTCAGACCCCTCGAGGGGTGTTACCCCTGAAGTTCTTTTTCTCGAGCAGCCTCGGGACGTCAACGGGGGAGGATGCCAGCGCGCGATCCGTCAAGGCACAGATCCGTAAGCTCGTTGCGGACGAGGACTCGACCAAACCCCTCACGGATTCCGATCTGGTCAACGCCTTACAAGTACGCGGCATCCGGATCGCGCGGCGGACTGTTGCCAAGTATCGCGATCAACTCGGAATCCTGCCGGCTCGGATGCGCAAGCGCGTATGACGCTGGCGGCGGCCGGAGACAGCGCTGAGATCAGCGTACTCGTTCCGGCCAAGGATGAAGCTGAAAACCTCGTTGAGTTTGTCCGACAGTTCGTCGAGGCACTGGAGCACGCTCCGTTCACCGCCGAACTCGTCGTCATCGACGACGGCAGCGTCGATCAGACACCGGCCGTTCTGCAAGAGCTGACCGGGCAGCACCATTTCCTCCGCGTCGTCACCCATCGAAAGCAGCAGGGCATTGCGCACGCCCTCCGCTCGGGTGCCGACGCCGCCGCCGGTCGCATCCTGGTATTCTATCCCGCGGACCTCCAGTTCCTGCCGTCGGACATCCCGAGCCTCGTGTCGCCGATCCGTGAAGGACACGCCGACGTGGTAACCGGAACCAAACAGGGGAAGTACGAGAAGGCCGTGGTGTCGGCTATGTACAACCGGCTGTGTCGCTGGTTGTTTGGTGTCCGTGTCACCGACCTCAACGCGGTCAAGGCGTACCGTCGTGAGGTCATGGACGTGGTGCCAAATCGACCGGACTGGCATCGCTTCATGGTCGTCGTGGCCGCCGCCCATGGATTTCGCATTGCTGAAACACCCGTGATCCTCAAACCGCGCCTGGCCGGCGAATCAAAGTTCGGTCTCGGACGGATCCCGGTCGGCGCCACCGATCTGCTCTCCGTATGGTTCCAGCTTCGCTTCGCACGGAAACCCATGTTGTTCTTCGGAATGATCGGCGGCAGTCTATTCGCCATCGGGTTTCTCACCGGTCTCACGGCTCTGGTGCTCCGATTCGGTTTCGGTTACGGTTTCAGACCACTCCTCGATCTGGTCATGGTGCTTGTTGTTTCTGGTATCGCCCTGTTCGGATTCGGATTCATCGGTGAAATGGTGGCCAACCTGCGCGAGGAGGTGCGTGTGCTGGACCGTACCGTCCGCGCAATGCAGTCCACACGGAATAAACCCGAAGACTGAGGCCGAGCCAACGTCCCTATGCAGATCGTCAGTGTCGCCCATTCCTACCCGCGCACCGACGAGGAATTTGCTGGGGTCTTTGTCCATAGACTGAACGTCGCGCTGCGCGCGCGGAAACACGCCGTCAAAGTCGTCGTACCCGCGGATCGCGGAGACGGGACACGTGACCGGCGGGACGGCGTGGGCATCTCCCGTGTCCGCTACGCCCCGGCTCGACTGGAAACACTCGCCTACAAGGGAACCATGGCAGAGTCGGCGCGAACGCCGATCGGAGCCATCACGGCCTCCAGCCTCATGCTCGCCCAGGCGTTCGAGATCAGACATCTCAACCGGATCGCGCCCATCGACATCGTCCACGCGCACTGGTGGGTGCCCGGCGGCGTGTCAGCCATGCTGGCATGTGCGTTTCGTTCCTTGAAATACATCGTGACTCTGCACGGGACGGACGTCGCGATCCTGCGTGAGTCCGGCGCAGCCCGCCGCCTGGCCAAGACCGTTCTGAAAAAAGCGGCGGCGATCACCGCCGTCTCATCGTACCTCGCCGATCGAGCCGCCGACATCGCAGGTATCCATCCGAACCGCATTACCATTCAGCCGATGCCCATCGACGTGGACCGCTTCGACAGCCTCAGCCGCGGGGGTGGAGGCGTGGTGGCCATCGGCAGGTTGATCGAGCAGAAGAACCTCGGGCTGTTGCTCGAAGCCATGGCGCAACTGAAACAACTCGGCAGCAACGTACGACTGCGGATCATCGGAGACGGACCGAAACGCGAGCACCTCGAGCGCAGAGCGCGAGGACTGGGGATTCAGGACTCCGTGCGTTTTGTCGGCGCCGTGCCGCCGGACGACATTCCGGGTCACCTCTCGGACGCCGACGTGATGGTGTTTCCGGCGATTCGTGAGGGGCTGGGATTGGTGGCGGCCGAAGCCCTGCTGATGGGCGTCCCCGTGGTCGCGACACACATGGGCGGCGGAGTGACCGACATCGTCCCGCCCACGGGCGCCGGGCGTCTCGTCCCGGCTGACGACCCGCATGCGATGGCCTTGGCCATCAGGGACCTCATCACGGATCGCTCCAGCCTGGCCCGCGCCGCGGAAACCGGCAGATCGCTGCGCCGACGACTGGAACCGGACGCCGTGGCGCGCGTCTTCGAAACGGTTTACCAATCGGCGCTTGCGGGGAAAACGCGACGGGCGTGAAAAAGACGGGAGCGTGATGCGTACCTGGGCCGTCCGCCTCCTCCAGATTCTCCTGGGGCTGGCCGTCATTGCCTTTGTCTGGCGCTCCGTGGCTCACCACTGGGATCAACTCGGCGCCACCGACATGCCGCCGTTGCAGATCAGGCCCGGCTGGGCCGTCGCGTCGGCGGCCACCGTCCTGGCGACGTATTTCCTCCTTATTCTCGCCTGGCGCTTTGTCCTCTCCGGATGGGGACAGCGCATGCCGCTCCGTGCCGCAGTGAAGGTCTGGTGCGTCTCGAATCTCGGCCGCTACGTGCCCGGCAAGGTGTGGGCGGTGGCCGGCATGGCGGTCATGGCAAAGGCGCACGGCGTCGACGGCTGGGCCGCCACGGCCTCCGCGTTGGTCATGCAGGTCATCGCCCTGGCCACCGCCGTCGTCGTCGTTCTTGCGACCATTCCGGCGTTGCAGATCGGCGGCGCGGACATCTCCGCCGCCACACTCGTCGCTGCCGGTGTCTTCGGCCTCGGGTTCGTATGGCTCCTGACCGTACCGGCGGTGATGACCGCGCTGGGACGGCTGACGGGCGGGCGTTTCAGCCCGCGACCACTGACGCTGCAGGCGGTTGCGGCCGGCACCGGGTCGGCTTTGCTTTCATGGTTTGCGTACGGTCTGGCACTCTGGTTTCTCGCCAGAAGCGTCATCCCGGACGCGCCCCTCGCATTGTCCGCCGCCGTGGGTAGTTTCGCTGCGGCATACATGCTGGGACTGCTTGCGATCTTTGCACCCGGAGGACTCGTCGTTCGGGAAGGAGTGCTGTTCGGTCTGCTGGCACCGCTGGTTGGAGCGGGAGCTGCATTGATTCTGGTTCCGGCTTCCCGACTGTTGTTGACGGCTACAGAGGTAGTGGCGGCAGGAGCCGCCCTTGGGATATCGAGCAGCGTATCAAATGAACCAACGAATCTCGAATGACAAAACGGATGCGCCCTGGGCCTCGTTTGCGGTTCGTCCACTGTGCAGGCTTCTCACCCGGAACCCCATGGGATGACTCGATCTCAACCCACCGATCCGCCGTACCCGAGACTCCTCGCCTGTGCGATCCTGTCCGTCTGGATCGTCATTCTGTCGTTGCCGATGCTCACCGGCAACTTCATTGCCGCACCCGGGAGTGACCAGTACTTCTCGGGATATGCGTTCCGGGAATGGGCGGCCCAACAATGGCTGGCACTGGGGCACTATCCCCTCTGGAACCCGGAGATCTATGCGGGCCTGCCGTTTGTCGCCGGAATGCACGGCGACGTGTTCTACCCCACAGCCTTCCTGCGTCTGATCCTTCCCACGCACACGGCGATGAATCTCGGGTTCTTCGTGCACTACATCCTGGCCGGTGTGTTCGCGTACTGGTTCCTGCGGCTGTGGCGGGTCTCGTGGAGCGGGGCGGTGATTGGCGGGCTGGCGTTTCAACTCTCTGGTGTGATCGGATCGTACGTGCGCCCGGGACACGATGGCAAACTCTTCGTCACCGCGTTGCTGCCGCTGGGATTGATCGGCCTGACGTACGCGATACGCGACAAACGATGGGAAGGATACGGACTGTTCGCCTTGACGGTGGGCCTGTCCCTGCTCAGTCCGCACCCCCAGATGGCGCAGTACTTCCTGATTGCCGCGGGGATCTTCTCCCTCTATCTGACCTTCGGTGAGCCGTCCAGCACTTCGATCCCGACACGACTCGCCCCGCTCGGGATCGCACTCGTGGCCGTGGCCGTCGGTGTGGGCATCAGCGCGGTGCAGTACATGCCGTTCTATGCGTACATCCCGTATTCGCCCCGACACGAGAGCGTGTTGAACGACTTCCTCTTTTCAGCGTCGTTCGGTATTCCGTGGGGTCACGTCCCTGAACTGTTTCTCTCCCGCTTTGCCGGGGAATCGCTCAACGGAACCTACTACGGCACCAACGGAATCAAATTCCATTCGGAGTATCTCGGGTTACCGGTCATTGGCCTTGCCGCGTTAGGCATCCTGTCACCCCAACGCCGGCGCATGATCCTCTGGCTGGCAGGGATCGGTATCCTGTTCCTCCTCGTTGCGCTCAGCGACTCAACACCGTTCTATCGGATCTGGTGGGAGGTGGTCCCGTTTACCAAGTCGACTCGCGCTCCCGGGATGGCGCTGTTCGTGGTCTCGTTCATCGTCGCAACACTGGCCGCGTTCGGCGTGGATCGGCTGCAGCAGCAGGAGCAGCCGAGTCGGTGGATTACGGGGGCGTTCGCCGCCGGAGTCGGCGTGGTCGTGCTGGGGGCCGTTGGAGTATTCGGCGCGATCGCGGAGTCGATTGCGCAGGCAGCGGAAATGACCACGGGAAGCCCCATGACGCAGGTAGTGCCGCAGGCCCTGCCAGCCCTCAGAACCGGTGCCATCACCAGCGGTGTCGCCCTCATGGCCATTGCGGGAGCCGCCTGGTCAGCCGCCAACCGGAAGATCACGATCCCGGTGATGGCCGGCGCGTGCATCGCCGTGGTCGGCGCGGATCTCTGGTGGAACGCCCGGACCTTCTGGGTCTACTCGCGCGCACAGGAAACCCTGTACGCAGATGACCCGATCAAGAGTTATCTCCGTGAGCAGCCCAAACCGTACCGGGTGTTCAACTGGGGACCCAACCGCTCCCCAGTATATCCCCAGGCCTCCCTGATGGCGGACAATATTCCCCAGTGGTACGGTCATCACGGGAACGAACTCCACGCGTTCGACCTGCTGAACGAGCGTCTCGGACACAGTCTCATCTTCGAGCGAGAGGGACACCCCGCACTGATGGAGCTGTACGCAATCAGATATCTCATCGTGGATGCCGCTGTCCTCGAGGATACGGTGCCCGGTTTCCGGACGGCCATTCCCCCCACGACCACGTCTTCCGGTCGAACGGCCGTTTTGCTGGAACGAACCGAGCCACCCCCGTATGCGCGGCTGGTGCTCGACGCCACCAAGGCGAGCATGGAACAGACGATTGCAACGGTCCTGGATTCCAGGTTTCCGCTCAATCACATCGTTCTCCTCGATTCGGCGACCGAACACGAGCCAAATCCCGTTTCGCGGCCACTGCCCGAACCGCTGGACGTGGCGGTGGAGTTCGAGGAGTGGGAACCGGGCCGCATGACCATGCGAATACCCGGAGGGGCGCCGCGGTCCGCTTATCTCGTCGTAAGTGAGAATTATTATCCCGACTGGCAGGCCCTGGTGGACGGCGAGACCGCGCCGGTGTTGCGGGGCAACGGCACGCTGATCACCGTACCCGTTCCCGCCGGAAGTGAGCGGATCGAACTCACGTTCAGGAGCAGGGAATTCAGAATCGGCCGTATGACGACCTTTGCATCACTCCTCATCGTGGCGGGGGCCATGGCCGTCCCGCCCGTCCTTCGGAGGCGGAGCAGTGATTGAGAAGGCGCTCGTCATCGTCCCCACATACAACGAAATCACAAACATCCCGCAGCTTGTTCCCCAGATCCTCGAGCAGGATCGTCGGTTCGAGATTCTGATCGTCGATGACGGGTCGCCGGACGGAACGGGCGACCTGGCAGATCAGATGGCGGAGGCCGACCCGCGGCTACACGTGATCCATCGAGCGAGAAAGCTCGGCCTCGGAACCGCGTACATCGCCGGCTTCAAATGGGCCCTCGAGCGGGACTACAGCTACATTCTCGAGATGGATGCCGATTTCTCGCACGACCCGAAACACCTGACAGAGTTTCTGGAAGCAGCCCAATCCGCCGACCTCGTCCTCGGCTCCAGATACCTCGGAGGGCGCGTCACCGTGGTGAACTGGCCCATTGCGCGACTCGTCCTGAGCTACGCCGCAAATATTTATGCCCGCGTCATCACCGGGCTGAAGGTCTATGACGCAACGGGCGGCTTCAAATGCTTTCGGCGGGTGGTGCTGGAATCGATTGACCTGGATGCCGTCGGCTCCAACGGCTATGCCTTCCAGATCGAAATGAGCTTCCGAGCCTGGCGAAAGGGGTTCACCATCGCCGAGATCCCGATCGTGTTTGTGGACCGGACCGACGGTACCAGCAAGATGTCCGGCACGATCGTCCGGGAAGCCATCTGGAGAGTCTGGGGACTCCGGGCGGCGGCACTGCTGAAGAAGATCTAGCAGTGACGGCTCAGTCTTGAGATTCTACAAGGTCACCGGCTCAGGTAACGACTTCATCTTCCTCGACGGTCGTGAGAACAACCTGACCGACTGGCCCCCCAAACGGATTCGTGAAATCTGCGCTCGACGCAGCGGGGTAGGGGCCGACGGCCTGGTTATTCTGGAGCCCGGATCCGGCGGCGTCGAGTTGGATGGACCACGCCGGGTCCGTTTTCACTACTTCAATGCGGATGGCAACCGGTCCGACATGTGCGGGAACGCCTCGCTGTGCGCCTCGCGCCTCGCTGTGAGACTGGGTCTGGCCGAGCCAGGGGGAATGATCCTCGAGACGGACATCGGGGAAGTCGCGGCCAGGAGTATCGACGGGCCTGGCGAACGTGCGGAGATCGAAATGCCGGATGTGGATAAACCCTTGGAACCGAATATAAGCCGAATTGAGGGTGAGCGGTGGATGCGCCTCTTCGTCGCGGGCGTCCCGCATCTTATCGTGCGGGTGGACGACGTGGACGCGCCTACAGCGGATCCTGCGGACCGTGGCAGGTATCTCAGATCCATCGACGTGCTTCAGCCGTCCGGTGCCAACGTCAACTTCATCGCCCCCCTCGCCGACGGATCCTGGCGTTACCGGACCTTTGAGCGGGGAGTGGAGGCGGAGACTCTGGCTTGCGGGACCGGAGCGGTCGCCGTGACGGCCGCCATTCGAATGATGGAGCCCCGGGAGTGTGCCTCGGCGGCGAGCGACGCCCAGCAGACGGTCACCCTCCAGACCACCAGCGGATGTCTGGTGCAGGTGACGGGAACGTCGGTCTCGGATGGTTCGTTCCGTCGCCCTCGACTGGAGGGAGAAGGACGGTTGGTTTTCGTGGGAGATTTGGGACCCGGCATCTAGGAGTCACAGGTTTCTCTTTACCTTGGCTTTACCCACAAACAGCATACGCTGTCCCGTTACTGTCATTGATATCCGCGACGGGGCATCAGCCCGCGATCCCGCAACGGTGGTGTTATCAACAAACGAACATCACTTTACTTAACATAACATATCTTATACGCAGTACTGATCAGGCGTCCCGCAGGCGGCGTCCGAGGATTCCGGTGGACAGATTTGCGTTGGATTTCGGGCCCCCGGGCCGCCGCGCAAATAATGTTGACGGTCCGATAGTCGGCCGTTTCGAGGTCAGGACCTGGCTATTTCGGCCCGACGCAATCGGGCCTCGTTCGCCGCCGGAGATTCCACTTCCTGAGCCAGGATCCGATCGTAGATCGCGATGGCGCGCTGCTCATCTCCCGCCAGATTAGCGGCTCGGGCCGCGTCGACGAGGAGCTGGGCACGGAGATGCGGATATTGCGAATCGGAGGCCGCGTTCTCGAACGCGCGGCTGGCCTCAGCGAACGACCCCATCGACTCCAGCGCGGTACCCAGCAACGCCTGCGCGGGGCTCCGGAAGTCTTCCTCCGGCCCCGAGTTCATGAAGGCTCGCAACTCGCTCACGGCGGTCTCCGCATTGCCCTGCTGCAGACGGACCCGAGCAAGGAGGATGGTCGCGTCCTCACCAGCCCGCGTTCCCCCGTAGTCGGACACGATGCGCCCAAGATCGCTCGCGGCCAGGGACAGGTTGCCGGACTCCGCCGCAAACCGCGCCTGCTGGAGGGAGTTCGATGCAAACGCCTCGCGTCGCGCCTGCGCGGTCTGCATGAACCACATGCTGCCACCGATGAGGGCCACCGCACCGGCCCCCAACGTCAGGGACCGCTTCTTGGCCTGAATCCACTCGAGGAGACGCTCTCCCGGGTCGTGGGCCGACTTCTTTCGTGGTGTCTCTTGTTCTTTCTCAGCCATCGAATTGACATTTCTTCCGTGACGGGGCGTGACAACCAACACCCCTAAAACGACAAAGCGCGAAGTTCCGTCATCCCCTGCGGCTTGAGAACTCCTGCGAATGCCCCCGGCGTGACTCGAACACGCGACCTACGGTTTAGGAAACCGTTGCTCTATCCAACTGAGCTACAGGGGCGTGCGCGGCGTGAAAGATACCGCGTTCAACGTTCAAGGTTCAACGTCCAATTCCTAGCAGGGTGCTAACAAAGGGCTCCCTTCGCGCGCCGCGGTTCGCAGCCCCCTACTGCACCGCCCCATTATCCATAGACCGCGACCCAACGCGCGGCTCCGGAAGCCCTTTTTCAGCACCCTGCCAACGCGCTGGGCCGCGAGAAACACCCTGGACGTTGAACTGATGAAGCGCCGGACGTTTGACGTTTGATTCAGCGGGGGTAAACCAGCAACGAGTTGATGGGTGCCTGAGGCAGTTGATGCCGCCCATCCAGGAACCCCAGCTCCAGGAGAAACGTGAATCCACAGACTACGCCTCCGGACTCTGCCACGATCTGGGCCGCTGCCCGCGCCGTACCCCCGGTCGCCAGCACATCGTCGACGATCAGGACCTGCTCCCCCTCCGCCACGGAGTCCGCGTGGATCTCGATGGCGTCGGTCCCGTACTCGAGCTGATACTCAACCCGGCGCCGCTCCCACGGCAGCTTTCCCGCCTTCCGGGCGAGCACGAGGCCGGCACCCAGGGCCTGCGCCATCGGACCTCCGAAGAGAAAACCGCGGGATTCAATTGCCAACACCTTATCCACATTCCGTGCCGCCACTCCTTCAATCATCGCCTTGGTCGCTGCCGAAAAGAGCTCCGCGCTGTGTAACAACGGTGTGATGTCCTTGAAGACTATGCCCTTCTCCGGAAAGTCCGGAACGTCCCGAATCGCATCGTAGAAACGATCCAATGATGATGTCAACGATGAGGTGTCCACTGGTAACCGCCTGATTTAAAACGTTTTAACGCAGTTGATATCATGTGGAACATCGTTCTTTTCCACATTGTCAACACGGGCGAGCCTAATCGGCTTCAGGACCAGGTGCCCGACGTCCAAGGTACCGAGTGATTAAGTTGGTGGCCCCTGCCGCACTTTCCGGCTCTGGAGATAGCACCGAATGCGCCAGATGACGAGCCTCCACGTCCGGCCCGTCCCGATCCCGTTAACCCAAGACCTGGAAATTAAACGTTGAACTTCGAGAGTTGGAAACTGGCCTCCAAGGGCTTCGCCATGGGCGCAGCGGACGTCGTCCCGGGCGTCTCCGGCGGGACGATCGCGTTCATCGCCGGCATCTACGAGCAGCTCATCGACGCGATTTACCGAATCGGGGACCCGGCGACCGCGAAACTGCTCCTCCGCTTCCGGTTGCGCGAATGGTTCGAGCAAATACCCTGGCGGTTCCTGATCACCTTGGGGGCCGGCATTCTGGCCGCCATCCTCACACTCTCGCACCTCATCGAGGTCTGGCTTGCTGAATTCCCTGCCCTGGTCTGGTCCTTCTTTTTTGGGTTGGTCGCGGCCTCTGTCGCCATCGTGTTCCGTCGGGTGAAGAAATGGACGCCGGGGTGCTGGGCCATGCTGAGCGGCGGGTCAGGGACCGCATTCCTTTTAGTCGGCCTCGTGCCCGCCCAGACACCGAGCACCTGGTGGTTCCTGTTCATCAGCGGAGCGATTGCCATCTGCGCAATGATCCTTCCCGGTATTTCCGGGTCGTTCATTCTGCTCCTGCTCGGCCAGTACCAGACCGTCCTGGGCGCCATCAACGATCGAAACCTGGGCGTGATCGCAATCGTCGGCGCCGGCGCGACCGTCGGCATTCTCAGCTTCACGAGAATCCTTCACTGGCTCCTGGCCAGATTTCACGACGTCACCATCGCGGCATTGATCGGGTTCATGGCCGGGTCTCTCCGGAAGATCTGGCCCTGGAAGGAAACGCTGGAAACGGCAATGGTCCGGGACGGCCAACCGATTCCGATTCGGCAGATCAATGTCCTTCCCGATGCCCTGAACGTCGAGGTCGGTATGGCTGTCGGTCTGGCCGCTGTTGGGTTCGCAGCCGTCCTCCTGCTCGAGTCGGCCGCCCGGACCAGGCCCGATTCAGGTTAAACCCTGTTCCAGGCGGGGGACCGACGGTCTCCGTGTCCGGGCGATGGCGGCACGATCGAACTCGGCGAGGCAGCGGGGGGCGGTCCCCGTGACCGCGGATTCCGTTCCGGGGTATTAGACAAGTCGAGTGGTGGTCCCGAAGGACGCGTCAGTGGGCGGCGACCACTTCTACCCACTAGTCTTGAGGGCAGCGTTTTGCAACCGGTTGGAGGCAATGGACATCGATCAGATTATCGCGGCAGCTATTTCGGCCCTGGCCATCTGGAGCTGTGCTGCCGTGACGGGACCGGACGCCCCACAAGACAAGGTCTTCTCACTCGACCGCGAGTTCACTTTGGACCTGGGGCAGACCGGACGAACGGCCGACTCATCTCTCGTGGTGCGCTTCGCGAATGTCCCGTCGGAGTCGCGTTGTCCACCGG
>Ga0302046_10004277_pt1 | contig 12719 bp, 12 predicted proteins | sample RVTome_11_FD_200261 | JGI IMG/M metagenome (GOLD analysis project Ga0302046, IMG submission 200261) | Soil microbial communities from uranium-contaminated site in the Upper Colorado River Basin, Wyoming, United States - RVT147D111 (version 2) ...
GGCGACGATCCGCTCGCGCTCCTCGGCCGGGAGGTGGCGCGCCCACTCGGAGCAGAGACTCGGATGCCCGAGCGAGCGATTGGGATCGACCAGGAGTCGCGTGGTCGTGCAGGCGAGGAGCGGCGCGTCGAAGCCGCGCGCGAGCTGGCGCGCGAGCTGGAGCGCGCCGGGATCCCAGCCGCGATGCGAGCGCAGCGCCGGACCCGACCCGCGGAAGGCGGACCGGTAGCGGGCGGGGACCCGGTTGCCGCCGTGCTCGCAGGAGAGGACGAGGGCGTGCTTCAAGGCCGGAACGAGCGGTTCGCGTCCGAGCACTCGCACAGGTCGCGGTAGCGCTCGCGCAGAGCGGCACGGTCGAAGTCGCGCCCGAGGGCCCTCAGGATGCGCTCGGCCAGGGTCCCGTGCTCGAGCACGACCGCGAGCGACTCCTCGAGCTCTACCGGACCATCGAAGGTGTCCGGCGCGATCGCGCGCCAGAGCTCGCCCAGGGTCGACCCGCCCGCGGGAAGCCTGAACAGCCGTAGGAGATCCGCGTCGCGAATCGCGGCGGCCGGGCCGTGCTCAACGGCCGCGGCCAGGAGCGACTCGAGCGACGCGCCGGACCAGGCGCGCTGGCGCTCGAAGGTGCCGAAGCACTCCTCGACCAGCGCGCGCACCAGGCCGCTCACCGCGCAGGCCAGCGCCAGGTCGGCGCGCACGCACTCCTGCCGGTCGATAAGTCGGATCTCCACGGCCATGCGGTCGAAGCGCGCGATCGCGCCGCGCGCGTTCGTCCACATGTGCCCGCCGCGCAGCGGGCCGGTGACGCCCAGGGAGCCGAGCTCGCGGTCGATGGCGCCCAGGACGCGCTCTTCGTACTCCGCGATGCCGTAGATCGGCTCCGGGATCACCTCGCCGGTCATCGAACGCACGCGCTTCGAGTTGTCACGGTAGAAGGCCAGCCGGTTGTCCAGCAGACCGGTCGCACGTCCCTCGACGATCGGAGAGCTGGCGGCGAGCGCTGGGATCAGCGCGAGGACCAGGCGGACCGCGGCCATCAGGCGCCCGAACTCGTGCTCGTCGGAGAAGGAGAGGTTCAGGTGGACGCTCTGCAGGTTCGACCAGCCGTGGCGGCGGCAGTCGAACAGCTCGTCGTAGGCGCGGTAGATCGGGGCGCTCTCGTGCGGCCACAGCCGCGTCTCGCGCGTCGGGTCCATCCACGGGTGCATCGCCGTCGGCAGCGGCCGCGCGTTCCAGCCCTCGGCCAGGAGCGAGCCCATCCGCTCCAGGCTCGACTGGAAGGCCCGGTCGAGACCCGCGAAGCCCGGCACGGGCGCGCGGTTCTTGAGCTCGACGACGTGGGCGACCAGCTCGTTGGACCAGCCGATCTCCCCGTCGTCGTGGTCCTCGACCCAGTCCTCCGATCCCGCCGCCGCGCGCAGAGCCTCGTCGGCGATGGTACGGACGTCGAGCGTGTCGCGGTCCACGACCGCGGTCTCGATCTCGATCCCGTAGCCTTCGAACAGGGCGAGCGCTCGGCCGCTCATCGCCCGTTCCCCCGCTTGCGCTCCTCGACGCGTTCGAGGAAGCCGCGCATGATGCGGTCGTAGAGCTCGTCCTTGAGCACGGCGTCCTCGCAGCCGACGTCGATGTTCGGGTTGTCGTTCACCTCCATGACGACGATGCGCGAGCCGACCTGCTTGAGGTCGACCCCGTAGAGGCCGTCGCCGATGGTGTCCGCGGCGCGCAGAGCCGTCCGGACGATCCTCTTCGGCACTTCCGAGAGCGGCATCGTCTCCGTGCGCCCGTACTGGTAGCGCCCGCTGTCGGTCTTCTTCACGATCTGCCAGTGTCCGCGTGCCATCAGGTAGCGGCAGGCGAAGAGCGCCTCGCCGCTGAAGATGCCGATGCGCCAGTCGAAGTCCGAGGGGAGGAACTCCTGGACGAGCAGGAGGTCGGACTCCTCGAGCAGCGCGGACCCGTGTCGCTCCAGGTCGGCGGCGTGCTCGCACTTGATGACGCCCTGGGAGAAGGCGCTGTCGGGCGACTTGAGGACGCACGGGAAGCCGACGCGCCGCGCGACCTCGTCGGGGGCGACGCGGTCGGTGATCCAGGTGCGCGGGATGGGGACGTTCCGGTTGCCGAACACCTCGGTTTGGAAGACCTTGTTCGTACAGCGCAGGATCGACTGCGGATCGTCGACGACGATCAAGCCCTCCGACTCTCCTCGCTGCGCGAAGCGGAAGGTGTGGTGGTTCACGGAGGTCGTCTCGCGGATGAACAGCGCGTCGAACTCTCCGAGCCGTACGTAGTCCTCGCGCCGGATCATCTCGACCCCGAGGCCGATGCGCTTGGCCGCCGCGCGGAAGCGCGCGAGCGCCGGGGCCTCGGAGGGCGCCAGGATCTCCCTCGGATCGTGGAGGATGGCGAGGTCGTAGCCCGAGCCGCGGCTGGAGCGCGCCTGGTAGCGCGGGCGCGCGAAGTACTCGGCCGCCGCGCTCTGCACGAAGTTCCAGTGGGATTCGGGCACCGCGCGAAAGCCGATCGGGGTGACGCCGGCCAGGCGCCAGCGCTGGCCTCGCTGGAAGGACGCGCGCAGGAGCGGGGTCGGGAACTGGGCGAACAGCGAGCGCGCGAGTCGCTCGTGACGCTTCGCCAGGTTCTTCCCGAAGTAGACGCTCAGCTCGAACCGGTCCGACCGGATCCCGGCCAGGCTCTTCTGGATCCGTGCATCGAGGTCGTCGTCCACCGTCCGCACGACGGCGCGGCTCTTCATGTCGAGCACGGTCATCAGGTCGGGGACCGGGCGGTGGCGCCGCGCAGCCGCGAGCAGGGAGACGTAGTAGCCGGAGCTCTGGTAGCGATACGACCGGCACAGGTTGAAAGCGCGGACGTTTCGCTCTGCGCTCCAGGAGGCCTCCGTCAGGTAGTCGCGGGCGAGGACGCGCTCGACGCCGGTGAGCTCGATCGGCCAGTCGGACTCACGGCTGACGACGACGATGGTCCTCATGCACGCTCCTTCGGACCCGACTGCGGCTCGACGACGATCAGGTTCGCGTCGAAGGTCAGGACCCCGAGATAGATGGAGCCGATCAGGCGATCCATCTTCACCAGGTAGTTGTGCAGGTTCACGTTGGCCCGCGTGGGGAAGGGATCGCTCACCGCGACCTCGTCCGTCGCGCGCCGGTGTCCGGTGAGGACGACGAAGTGTCCGACGGGGTCACCCCCGACGTCGTCGATCTCGCCGGTGGGTTGCTCGCGGGACTCGCGGTAGAGGAAGGTCGCGGAGAGCCCGCTCATGACCGGGATTCCTCGGTGGAGGTAGCCGCGCAGCAGGTCGGCGTCGAGATCGCGGTACTCCACCGTGCCCCCGGCATCCAGGAAGTCGACGTAGGACCGGGTGGCGAGCCGGAGCTTGCGATCGATCGTCGTTTCGCGTCTGCGCAGGAGCTTGTCCCGCAGGTCGACGTCAGGCTCGAACCAGGTCGGGTCGAACACCTGCAGGTTCCAGGTCACGATCGTCGCTCGATAGCCGCGAGCGAGCGCGTGGCAGGCGAGCAGGACGCCCAGGGTTCCGCCCTCCTCCAGCGAGGGGACCTGGGCCAGGACCTCCTCGAGGGAGATCGCGTCGCCGAAATAGCGATAGACCGCGTGGAGACAGGTCGGACCGCAGGTGACGTCGGTCGGCTGGCGCTGGATCTCGAAGCTGGAGAGATCACGGAGCGGACGTTCGGGATCGTGCATCGAAGGCGGTGGGACAGCGGGAGACTAGCGAGTTCAGTCCCCAGGGACGGCGTACGGGGGGAGGAAAAACGCGCCCCCTCTCCCCGCGTCCTCCGGTTCGCTCGCACGGACGCGGCGCAGGTTTCCGAGGCAGAGGAGCTATCCTCTCGCCGATGAGACGACTGCGCTGGACGACGGCCGGGGAGTCCCACGGGAAGAGCCTGGTCGGGGTCCTGGAGGGGATGCCGGCCGGGATGCAGCTCGACACCGACCTCGTCGATCGCGAGCTCGCGCGTCGGCAGGGGGGCTACGGACGGGGTGGTCGCATGAAGATCGAGACGGACCGCATCGAGCTCCTCTCCGGGACCAGGAGCGGGATCACCCTCGGATCCCCGATCTCCTTCGCGCTCGTGAACCGCGACGCGACCATCGAGAAGCTCCCGGTCCCGACGAACCCACGGCCCGGGCACGCGGACCTCGCGGGGTGCCAAAAGCTCGGACGGGCCGACCCGCGGGCGGTGCTCGAACGCGCGAGCGCGCGCGAGACGGCGGCCAGGGTGGGGTTGGGTTCCGTCGCGCGCCAGCTCCTCGAAGAGTTCGGCGTGGAGCTGTTCGCGCACGTGGTCGAGATCGGCGGGGTGAGCGTCCGTCCGGACGGCTGGGAGGCCGCTGGCGAGGAGCGAGCGCGGATCCGTGACGCCAGCTCCTGCTACACGCTCGACCCCGAGGCCGACGAGCGCATGCGCGGCGCGATCGACGCGGCGCGCGACGACCGCGACTCCCTGGGCGGGGTGTTCGAGGTGCGCGTGACCGGACTCCCTCCCGGTCTCGGGAGCTATGCCTCCGGTCCCGAGCGCCTGACCTCGCGTCTGGGTGGCGCGCTCTTCTCCATCCCCGCGATGAAGGGAGTCGAGTTCGGGCTGGGCTTCGCGGCCGCGCGCCACCCCGGCAGCCGCGTCCACGATCCGATCCTGCCCGGGAAGGGCCCCTGGGGCCGATTCCTGCGGGCGAAGAACGACGCGGGCGGAATGGAGGGCGGCATGACGACCGGCGAGCCCGTGGTGGTCCGGGTGGCGATGAAGCCGATCCCTTCCTTAAGGAGGGGGATGCCGACCGTCGACTTCGCGAGCGGAGAGGCCGTGCAGGCCACCTACCAGCGATCGGACGTGACTTCGGTACCCGCGGCGAGCGTGGTGGGGGAGGCCGTCTGCGCGCTCGAGCTGGCATCGGCCCTGCTCGAGAAGTTCGGCGGCGACACCCTCGACCAGGTGCGGGCCGCGTTCGACCACTGGCTCGAGCGCGTGCGCGGACTCTAGCGGGGAAAACCGGCGCGCGCTTGCATGGCGGGGGGGAGCCAGTAGGATCTCCCGCCCTATCCGCGCGAGGGCGCGGCCCACGGACCCCCGTCGGGGGCGCTCTGCATGGCTGGCACGCCAGCGTAGCTCAATTGGCAGAGCCCCTGATTTGTAATCAGGAGGTCGTGGGTTCGAGTCCCACCGCTGGCTCCAGCTTCCCTCACGCACCGCTCTCTTCTTCGACGAACACGGCGAGAACCACCCCGCTTCGGCGGAAGGTTCCCCGGCGACGGGCGCGCACGCCACGCTGCGCGCGCGACGGTCGCCGGGCTGCTCACTGGCAACGAGACAGGATCACGATGAGACGGGAGCGTCCGTGCCCGGCGTTCTCTCTGCGCGCGTTGCGACGGAGGGTGCACGCTTGGCGAGAGCGGATGCGTTCGTACCGGACATCGCGCGCAACGCCATCAGGGCGTCTGTAGTTCGCCGGAAGCAGGACAACCCCGGGGGGATTCCCGAGCGGCCAAAGGGGTCAGACTGTAAATCTGATGGCCATGCCTTCGCAGGTTCGAATCCTGCTCCCCCCACCAGTCCTCGCGAAGCTGTCCACCCGGTGGCAGTGGTGGCAGTGGTGGCAGTGCGCCGACCGTCTCCTCCCCAGTTCCCCCGTGGCGCGTCACGTCAGCGGACACGCTCGAGGCGCGGGACTCACCTCGCGGGCGTAGTTCAATGGTAGAACGTCAGCCTTCCAAGCTGAACGCGTGGGTTCGATTCCCATCGCCCGCTCCACGCTGCCGCGCTCCCCGCGAGCGCCGCGTGTCGAGCGAGCGCCGCGTGTCGAGCAAGAGGGCTGCTGTAGCTCAGTGGTAGAGCACTTCCTTGGTAAGGAAGAGGTCATGGGTTCAAGCCCCATCAGCAGCTCCAACCTCACTCCTCCTGTCCATCAAGATCTGCCTTCGCGGCGCAGCACGCGTCGCCGAGGCCTCCGTCAACTTCGATCGAACCCCGCGCGGCGCCAGCGGCGCCGCACCATCCCAACCGCCGGGCCCAGGCCCTGGTGAACCCACATCAGCAAGATGGCTAAGGAAGTCTTCGCGCGGACGAAACCGCACTGCAACGTCGGCACGATCGGGCACGTCGACCACGGCAAGACCACCCTCACCTCGGTGATCTGTCGGGTCCAGTCGCTGCGTGGCCTGGCGAAGTCGATGAACTTCGACGACATCGACAAGGCGCCCGAGGAGAAGGCGCGCGGCATCACGATCTCGACCGCCCACGTCGAGTACGAGACCACCAAACGCCACTACGCCCACGTCGACTGCCCGGGTCACGCCGACTACGTCAAGAACATGATCACGGGCGCCGCTCAGATGGACGGCGCCATCCTGGTCGTGTCCGCCTCCGATGGTCCGATGCCGCAGACCCGCGAGCACATCCTGCTCGCCCGTCAGGTCAACGTCCCCGCGGTCGTGGTGTTCATGAACAAGGTCGACCAGGTCGACGACGAGGAACTCCTCGACCTCGTCGACATGGAGATCCGCGAGCTCCTCACCAAGTACGAGTTCCCTGGCGACGACACGCCGATCATCCGCGGCTCGGCGCTCAAGTGCGAGGAGGCCCTCAACGCTGGAGCCGGCGTCGACGACCCCGTCTTCAAGCCGATCTCCGAGCTGATGGACGCGGTGGACAGCTTCATCCCGCAGCCCGAGCGCCTCATCGACCGTGACTTCCTGATGCCGGTCGAGGACGTGTTCTCGATCGAGGGTCGCGGAACCGTCGTCACGGGCCGGATCGAGCAAGGAATCGTCACGACCGGGGACTTCGTCGAGATCGTCGGCATCGAGGCCACGCGGAAGACGACCTGCACCGGCGTCGAGATGTTCCAGAAGACCCTGGACAGGGGCGAAGCGGGCGACAACGTCGGCTGCCTCCTGCGCGGCGTCAAGAAGGAAGAGGTCCTGCGCGGCATGGTCCTGGCGAAGCCCGGCACGATCACCCCGCACGTCCACTTCGAGGGCGAGGTCTACATCCTCTCCAAGGACGAGGGCGGACGTCACACGCCGTTCTTCAAGGGCTACCGCCCGCAGTTCTACTTCCGGACGACGGACGTGACGGGCGAGGTGCTCAAGCTGACCGCCATGGACGGCAACGAGGCCGAGATGTGCATGCCCGGCGACAACATCCGCATCGAGGGCCGGCTCATCACCCCGATCGCCATGCACGACCAACTGCGCTTCGCCATCCGCGAGGGCGGTCGAACGGTAGGCGCCGGGGTCGTCACCAAGATCATCGAGTAGATCCGACCGGGCGAGGGCCGGAGGCGCGACAGGACACCTCCGGGCCGGCCCCGCTCTCCGCCGAGACCCACCGCAGGCAGTCATGAAAACCAAGGAACGCTACGTCTTTCTGGTCTGCCAGAAGTGCAAGAACCGGAACTACACGACGCACAAGCGTCTGAAGGCTGCCTACAAGCTGGAGAAGAAGAAGTACTGCCGCTTCTGCCGGGAGCACACCGAGCACAAGGAGCGGAAGCTCTAGCCCCTCAGCTCCGCGGTCCGACGCGGGGCCAATCAGGACTGGTCACTTGGCGAGCGTAGACACGAGAGAAGCCGTTGCCCAAGGAGGTACTTGGAGCATGAAGTACAAGGAGGACCAAGGGCGTCACGCGCGGATGGCCGCGTTCTGGACGCTCGTGCTTCTTGCGCTCTTCGGCTCCAACTTCATCTTCGAGCAGCTCGTCCAGATCTCGTCGATGCGGAATCCCCTCGGCGCCGACGAGGCCGGGAGGAACGGTTGGCGGCTGCCGGTGGTCGGCATCGACCTGTCGCCCGCGTTCCTGCTCTGCACGACGCTCTTCGCCGTGGGCGTCTACGCCATCCACCGCTGGCGGTCGAAGCCCAAGGTGATCGACCTCCTCATCGACACGGAGGACGAGCTCAAGAAGGTGACGTGGCCCACGATGGACGACGTCGTCAACACCTCCATCGTCGTGATTTTCTTCGTCCTGTTCATCGCCGGGTTCATCGCCGTGGCCGACATCCTGCTCAACCGCATCGTCTCGGTGCTCATCCTCGGAACCGGGGGAGGCCAGTGATGGGCTTCAAGTGGTACTTCGCTCGCTGCGCCTCAGGGCGTGAGGACTCGATCCGCAAGCAGCTCGAGACCCGGATCAACGTGAAGGGTCTGCAGGATGTCGTTCCGCAGGTGCTCGTGCCCTTCGAGCGCGTCACGGAGCTGAAGGGCGGGAAGCGCAAGGTGGTCTCGAAGAAGCTCTATCCGGGTTACCTGATGGTTCAAGCGGACATCGCCGACCCCGACGATCCCCGCTCGGCGACGGCTCGCGCGGTGCTGCGCGAGGTCCAGGGATTCGGCGACTTCCTGGGTGCGCGCGGTGAGCCGACGCCGCTTACCGAGGCGCAGGTCTCGGGGATCCTGGCCCGCATGTCCGATTCGGAAGAGCGACCGCAGGTCGCGATCAGTCTGCGCAAGGGGGACATGGTGAAGATCAAGTCCGGCGCCTTCGACGGCTTCGATGGAACCGTCGACGAGGTGAACCCGGACAAGGGGACGGTCAAGGTGACGGTGACGATCTTCGGTCGTCCCACCCCTGTGGAGCTCGAGTACTGGGAGGTCGAAGCCGTCTGAGGTCGACCCTCGGACCGGCGTAGGAGAATCCGATGGCTAAAGAAGCTGTTGCCAAGATCAAGCTGCAATGCAAGGCGGGACAGGCGACACCTGCACCGCCGGTCGGTCCCGCGCTGGGCTCGCACGGCGTGAACATCGCCGGATTCGTCAAGGAGTTCAACGACCGGACGCGGGACCAGATGGGCCTGATCATCCCGGTCGAGATCTCGGTCTACGCGGACCGCAGCTTCGACTTCATCCTCAAGTCGCCGCCGGCCGCCGTCCTGCTCAAGAAGGCCGCCGGCCTGGAGAGCGGCGCGAAGATGGTCGGTCACGAGATCGTCGGTCGCGTGACAAGGGCGCAGGTCGCGGAGATCGCCGGGATCAAGATGAAGGACTTGAACGCGAGAGACGTGGCCCAGGCGTGCCGCATCATCGAGGGCACTGCCCGGTCCGCCGGCATCGAGGTCGTCGACTAGCCATGACCAAGACAAGCAAGAGATTCCGGACTGCGGTCGGGCGTGTCGACCGGTCACGTCTGTACGAACCCAAGGAGGCGCTCGACCTGCTCAAGTCCCTGCCCGCCCCGAAGTTCGACGAGAGCGTCGACGTCGTCGTGCGGCTCGGGATCGATCCCCGCAAGACGGATCAGCTCGTCCGGGGCGCAGTATCCCTCCCCAAGGGCCTCGGCAAGTCGGTCAAGGTGATCGTGTTCGCGGAGGGCGAGCGGGCCGAGGCGGCTCGAGCAGCAGGCGCGGACGAGGTCGGCGGCGAGGATCTGGGGACGAAGATCCTCGGCGGCTGGATGGACTTCGACATCGTGATCGCGAGCCCCGACATGATGAAGCACGTCGGGAAGCTCGGGAAGGTCCTCGGACCGCAGGGCAAGATGCCCAGCCCGAAGTCTGGAACCGTGACGCCCGACGTCGCCAAGGCGGTGTCGGAGTTCAAGGCGGGAAAGGTCGAGTTCCGGACCGACGCGGGCGGGAACGTCCACGCGCCGGTCGGCAAGCGGTCGTTCTCCGCCGACGACCTCCAGGTGAACCTCTGCGCCTTCCTCGATCACCTGACCAGCCTTCGCCCTCCCGCGGTGAAGGGGCCGTTCCTCCGCAAGATCTCGGTCTCGACGACCATGGGTCCCGGGGCCTGGATCACCTACGGGAGCTGAGCCATGCCGAACCAGATCAACACCAGCATCGTGCGTGAGCTCTCGGGAGCCTTCGGGGCCGAGGGCATGGTCTTCGTGTCGCTGTCCGGTCTCAGCGTCAAGGAGACCGAGACTCTGCGTTGCTCGCTGGCCGAGCAGGGCGTTCAGCTCCGCGTGGTCAAGAACCGCCTCGCGACCATCGCCCTCAAGGAGAACGGCCACGAGGCACCCAAGGGATTCTTCGCCGGCAGCATCGGAGCCTGCTGGGGGAGCATCGAGGAGACCATCGGAGCGGCGAAGGTCGTGCACACCTCCGATCCGCACAAGGCCGGCAAGGTGGCGATCAAGGGTGCAGTGCTCGAGGGCAGGCTCCTCGGCGCGGCGCAGGCCATCGAACTCGCCTCGCTCCCGGGGAGGAACGAGCTCCGTGCGAAGTTGCTGGGCACGATCGCTGCCCCGATGCAGCAGCTCGTCAGCCTGCTCGCGGCTCCGCAACGAGCGGTCGCGCGCGTTCTCCAAGCACGCGTGGACGCCGCCGGCACGGAGGGCGACGCCTAGCCCGCCGGTCCACCGAATCACGCCCGGTTCCCCCAACAAGAAAAGGGGGGGGCGGGCATCGAAACCAACAACCCCATCTTTCTCACCGGAGAAGACCAATGTCCGCAGATACCAACGTCGCCGAACTCGCGCCCGAGCTCACGGAACTCGCCGGGAAGCTCGACACCCTCACCCTGCTCCAGGCATCGCAACTCGTGAAGCACCTGGAAGAACGGTGGGGCGTGAGCGCCGCTGCTCCCATCGCCATGGCCATGACCCCTGCCGGGGGCGAGGCCGTCGCGGCGGAGGAGAAGAGCACTTTCAACGTCGTTCTCGAGGCCGCCGGCGACAAGAAGATCCAGGTCATCAAGGAGGTCCGCGCGATCACCGGCCTGGGCCTGAAGGAAGCCAAGGACCTCGTCGACGGCGCTCCGAAGGCGGTCAAGGAAGGCTGCTCCAAGGAGGAGGCCGAGGAGATCAAGGCCAAGCTCGAAGCCGCCGGCGGAAAGGTCAAGCTCGACTGAGCGCGGTCCCCGCCAGCACCTTGATCCCTTCGCCCTCGGTCACGACGAAACGTCCCTCAGGCCCCGCAGGAGCGGGGTCCGGGGGGGCTTCGTGCCGAAAACCGAGAAAGGGGTCCCGCACGGCCCCTCGGATTTCGTATTTGCGGGGGTGCATCGCTGGGGTCCGCCGACTCTCGACCCCGGCCAGCGCCTCGCCCACTCGCCCCGGTTCCGTCCCCGTCTCTGGCAGCCCCCACGCCCTCGGGGCTGCGTAGTCGTCGTCTCCGCGCCCAGACTCCTTCGTCGACGCTCGCCGCTTCGTGCGACGAGATGCACGCGGCTTCGCTCCCACCGCGCCCGACCCGTCCGCTCCCTGAATCACCGATGACCGCGACTCAAGCGATCCGCACGTTCGGACAGTACCGCCACGTCACCGACATCCCCGACCTGACGGAGATCCAGCGTCGGGCGTACCTCGAGTTCCTGATGGTGGACTTGCCGCAGTCCAGCCGTCCGGAGCGCGGCCTCGAGGAGCTCCTGCGCGAGGTCTTCCCGATCTACTCGTACGACAAGACGATGTGCCTCGAGTACGTCGGCTACGAGCTCGGGCGCCCCAGGTACACGATCGAGGAGTGCCGGAAGCTGCGGCTGACCTACGGCTATCCCTTCAAGGTGCGCCTGCGCCTCGTGAAGCCGGAGCCGGTCGAGGAGGAAGTCTACCTCGGCGAGATCCCGATCATGATCGGAGGCGGAGAGTTCATCGTGAACGGCTCCGAGCGCGTGATCGTCAGCCAGCTCCATCGCTCGCCGGGCGTGGACTTCTCCGTCGATACCGCCAGCTCCGAGCGCAAGCTGCACTCCTGCTGGATCATCCCGGAGCGCGGCTCCTGGATCGAGCTGAACGTCACCAAGAAGGAGATCCTGACCGTTCGCATCGATCAGTCCGGCAAGTTCTCCGCCGTGACCCTGCTGCGCGCCTTGGACGAGAACCTGTCGACGGATCAGGACCTGCTCCGCCACTTCTACACGACGAAGATCATCAAGAAGGGCAAGAGCCAGACGGAGAACGCCTTCGCCAAGTCGATCACCGGGAAGATCGCGGTGGGGGACATCGTGGTGCTGAAGACGGGAGAGGTGCTCGTGCCCTCCGCGACGCCGATCTCCGAAGCGGCGGCGCTCGAGATCGCGGCCGGCGACCTGGCCGAGGTCGAGGTGATCGACGCCGACCCGGCGGACCTCGACATGCTTATCATCAACTCGATGCACGAGGATCCGTGCAAGAGTCACAGCGAGGCGCTGCTCAAGATCTACAGCCGGCTGCGTCCGGGCAACCCTCCACAGCTCGAGAAGGCGCGCGAGCTGTTCCACGAGAAGTTCTTCGACGCTCAGCGTTACCGGCTCGGACGCGTGGGTCGCTTCCGGTTGAACCGCAAGTACGCCCAGGACATCCCCGAGGAGGTCCAGGTCCTCCAGCCGGCGGACATCGTGAACTCGATCAAGTACCTGATCGGGCTGCGCAACGGCGAAGGCGAGATCGACGACATCGACAACCTCGGCAACCGGCGCGTGCGGACGATCGCGGAGCTTGCCAGCGAGGAGTTCCGCAAGGGTCTCCTGAAGCTGCGCCGCACGGCCCAAGAGCGCATGAACCTGGAGAACCCGGAGACGGTCTCTCCGCGCAACCTGATCAACTCGAAGACGTTCTCGAGCGCGGTCGACTACTTCTTCGGTCGCGGCGAGCTCAGCCAGGTCGTCGACCAGACGAACCCGCTGAGTCAGCTCACCCACGAGCGGCGTCTCTCGGCGCTCGGCCCGGGCGGCCTCAATCGCAAGCGCGCCGGCTTCGAGGTACGCGACGTCCACATCAGCCACTACGGGCGCATCTGCCCCATCGAGACGCCGGAAGGCACC
>Ga0302046_10004278_pt1 | contig 12718 bp, 9 predicted proteins | sample RVTome_11_FD_200261 | JGI IMG/M metagenome (GOLD analysis project Ga0302046, IMG submission 200261) | Soil microbial communities from uranium-contaminated site in the Upper Colorado River Basin, Wyoming, United States - RVT147D111 (version 2) ...
CATCACGACGGGCGTGATGTGCAGCCGTCCCGCCCAGCCGGCCTCGGCCCGCTGCAGTCGCAGTGTGGTGTCCGCATTGACGCGCAATTCGATGAAGCGCGGCGAGTCATCACGCGTCCAGCGCCGGACCGTGATCTCGACACCATCGACGAGGCGCCGCGGATTGACCCATTCACGCACGCCGAGCAGCAGATCGGCGAGGTCCGGACCACCGATCGCGGCACGGCCCAGCACGTCGGTCAGCGTTTCGCCGCTCTCCAGTACGTGCGTCTCGACGCGCTCGACCGGCGGCGCGTACACGGCCGCCAGTGTGGGCGCCGTGTCAATGCGCGACTGCGCCGCGTGGTTGCGCCAGCGCACGACACCGAATGCGGTGCCGAGGATCAGGAACGGAGCAATGAATCGGTACGCGTTCGTCATCGAATCGGGTACGGCCTCCGTCTAGTCCATCTGCCTGCGAATGAATGTCGGAATGTCCAGGTCCGACAACTGCGGCCGTGCGATCGACGTCTGCGGCGGCCGCTGGAACGCCGGTGCATCCGCGAATGACGGCGTCCGCGAGCCACCCACGGCGGCCACACGCGCCGGCTGCATGCCGGCCATGGCCGGTGCCCGCGCTCCACCGAATGCCGGACGGAGGATACCAGCCTCGCGCATGACGTGTTCCTGCGCGCCTTCCAGCCCGGTCGCAATCGCCGTGACCCGGACCTCGCCGTTCAACGTCGGATCGTGCACCGCGCCGAAGATGATCTCCGTCTCATCGCCGGCCGCCTCCTGGATAATGGAGGCGATCGTCGTGACCTCGTCAATGGTCAGGTCGAGACCACCGGTGATGTTGATGAGAACGCCCGCAGCGCCCTCGATCGTTACGTTGTCGAGCAGCGGGCTCGAGATGGCTTCCTGCGCAGCTTCGACCGCCCGGTTCTCGCCCTTGCCGAAGCCCGTGCCCATCAGTGCGGGCCCGCGACTCTGCATGACCGTGCGCATGTCGGCGAAGTCCACGTTCACCTCGCCCGTCACGTGGATCAGATCGCTGATCCCCTGCGTGGCGTGGAGCAGGACTTCGTCGGCTCGCTTGAGCGCCTCGCGGAAGGACGTACCCTTCCCCACGACCGAGAGCAGGCGCTCGTTCGGTACCACGATCACAGTATCGGCCGTTTCCTGGAGTTCCAGCAGTCCCATCTCGGCCTGCCGCATGCGCTTCTTGCCCTCGAACAGGAACGGCTTCGTCACGATGCCGATGGTGAGCGCGCCCATTTCGCGTGCCACCTCCGCAATCACTGGTGCCGCGCCCGTGCCCGTGCCGCCGCCCATGCCCGCCGTGATGAAGATCAGATCGGCGCCCTGCAACGCCTGCATCACCTCGTCGCGGCTCTCCTCGATCGCCTGGCGGCCGATCTCCGGCCGCGCGCCCGCGCCCAACCCGCGCGTCAGCTTCTTGCCGATCTGGATCTTCACCATCGACTTCGAGTGCCGCAGCGCCTGCGCGTCCGTGTTGACGCTGATGAACTCGACTCCCTCCAGCCGCTCGTCCACCATCCGGTTCACGGCATTGCCACCACCACCACCCACGCCCACCACCTTCATGCGTGCGCCGTTCACCATCGCTTCTTCGAATTCGAAGATCATCATGGGGACCTCCTTGCAGGTATGATCCGGTTTCATGTCGGTTCGTTGCGTTGTATGGAGAACGGCGTTTCCCGGACCGGTTTCCTGTGCTGGTGCCGCGGAACGGATCGGTTCGACTCCTCCACTGTCGGAGCGTGCATGCTGGAGGATTGCACGGCTGCCCGGCCCCACCTTGTCATCATTCGCCGTTCGCCCGTTCGTCCTCGTTCAGGCCTCACTCGTACCGAACACGAGTCCGTTCACCCCAGCCCCAGCACCAGAAACAAGCACCAGCAACGCCGTCCATCCGTTCCATCCGTTCCCATCCGTTCCCATCCGTTCCATTCGTTCCTGTCCGTTCCCCTTGCCGTAGCCGTAGCCCTGGCCGTCTTCCCCCGTCCGTTCAGAAGAACTCCCTCACCCAGGCCAACAGTCGACCCAGCAGGCCCGAGCGCAGATTCAAACCGTACGCCGTCTCGGAGACCCGCTCCGCACCGAGCAGTGCGAGTCCGGTTGCGGTGCCGTAGAGCGGACTGGCGACGCGATCGGCCAGACCGGCGAGGCTTTCGCCGGGTGCGCCGACGCGCACGGGCATGCTGAGCGCCGCCTGTGCGAGATCGGCCGCGCCGGTCATGGCGGCGCCACCGCCGGTGAGCACTGCGCCGGCGCCCAGTTTGCCGAATTCGCCGGCGTGCTCGATTTCCCTGGCGACGAGTCCGAGGATCTCGTCGAGGCGCTGTTCGATGATGTGTGCGATCAGCTCACGCGGTACATCGCGACGCGTGCCGGGTCCCGGTCCGGGCAGCTCGATGGTTTCGCGCGGATCGACGATCTGGGCGAACGCGACGCCGTGCTTCTCCTTCGCCTTCTCCGCTTCCGCGAATGTGACGGCGAGTCCCTTGGCGAGGTCGTTGGTGACGGTGCCACCGCCCCACGGAATGGAGGCGAGGTGGCGCATCCTGCCGTCGCGGAAGATGGCCAGCTCGGTCGTGCCGCCGCCGAGGTCGACGAGCGCGACGCCAACATCCTTCTCGTCTGCCGCCAGCACGGCTCTCGCTGTTGCGAGCGGCTCGTGGATCATCGATGCAATGCGGTAGCCGGCGCGGCCCACGGCCTTCTGCAGGTTCTGCGTCGCCGTGAGCGAGCTGGTGATGATGTAGACTTCGGCCTCGAGTCGCGTGCCGGCCATGCCGACCGGATCGCGGATGCCCGCCTGATGGTCGACGATGTAGTCCTGTGGAATCACGTGAAGCACTTCGCGGTCGGCGGGCACGACGACGGCGCGTGCGACTTCGTGGACGCGGCGCACGTCGGCGGGCGCGATCTCCTCGCCCTGCACGGCGACAACGCCCGTCGAATTGCGCGCATGGATGTGTTCGCCCGCAACACCGGTGTAGACACGATCGACGGATACGCCCGCCATCAGCTCGGCTTCCTTCATGGCATGGCGAACCGAGGCGGTGGTGCCTTCGATGTCGGTCACGACTTCACGGCGCATGCCGCCGGTGCGTGACTGGCCGAGACCGAGCACCTTGAGGACCGGCCGGTTCCGCGCATCGGTAATGACTTCACCGATCACGGCGCAGGTCTTGGTCGAGCCGATGTCGAGACCGGCTACCAGGTTCGGTCGCATGTCAATCCGTTCCGGCCGGCCGGAGCATCACGAACAGCTCATCCGGGTATCTCGCCTCCATGCGCGCCAGCCGTTCGAGCGCTGTCACGGCCCTGCCTTTCGCCTGCGTGATGTCCGAACGCAGGTGTTGCAGAGCCATGCGCACTTCGCGCAGGGTCCGCGCGTCGGGCACGACGGGCAGCAGCAGCTCAGCGCGCTCGGGCCAGCGCAGGCGCAGCCGGATGCCGCCGCCAGCCGCGCGACCGATCTCGGAAACGTCGTGTGCGAGTGCGGCGTCGTGCGAGCGGATCTGAAGCAGTGCTGCGATCAGGCGCAGCGTGGCCGGGTCGGCAATGCTGTCTTCGTCCAGCTCGGCCACGTGTGCGACGATCGGCGCATCCAGGTTCTGACCCGCCAGCCTGATGGGCAGGACCCGGCCAAGCGCATCGACCGGCCGCAGCTCGGGTGTGCGGATGAGCGCCACCGGTTCGGCCTCGATCACCTCGATGCGCACGGTGCCCGGCAGCCGGCGCAGCAGCCGTGCGTTCGCGACCATGCGCTCACCACGCAGTGCATCCGTCCAGCCATCCAGATCCTCGAAGACGGACGAGCTGTCCGTAATGCCGGTGGCGGCGAGCGCGCGTTCCGCCGGCATGTACCGTGTGCCCAGCACCTCGACCCGGCGCACCCGGAACGCATCCATGTGGCGGAACGCGTGCGGTGCGACTGCAGCGAGCAGCGTGAGCAGCACGGCTGCCGCGGGCACGGCCAGCCGGCGCAGCCTGTTCATCGCCCCTCCTTTGCACGCAGGGCGGTGAACACGGCGAGTGTGCTTCGCTCGATGTCACCCGCTCCCATCATCAGGCACACATCGCCGCTCTGCAGGTGGTCGAGCAGTGCGGCTTCCAGTGCAGCGCGGTCGGCGACGTAGCGGACCGGCGCGCCGGCCTGTTCGGCTGCTCGTGCGACGAGCGCGCCGGTGACACCTTCGATGGGCTGTTCCCGTGCCGCGTACACATCGGTGACCCACACCTCGTCGGCGGCCGCGAGCGAGCGGCCGAATGCAGCCGCGAAGTCACGCGTGCGGCTGTACAGGTGCGGCTGGAACACGGCGATCAGCGGTCGCTCTGCGTACGTTGCCCGGCAGGCTGCAATGGAGACGTCGATCTCCGTCGGATGGTGAGCATAATCGTCGATCACGGTCACACCGGCTGCCGTGCCCAGCTCCTGCAGCCGGCGCACGACGCCGGTGAATGCTGCGAGCGCCCGCCGGGCCGCATCGAAGTCCGCGCCCGCCCGGCGCGCGGCGGCGAAAGCGCCCAGTGCGTTGCGCACGTTGTGCAGGCCGGGTGCACCCACGCGCACACGACCCAGCTCTTCACCCGCATCCTGCACGACGAAGTGGGTCGAGCGGCCGTCCGGCCGCACCTGCACCGCGCGCAGTGTCGCACTGTCGCTCGTGCCGTAGCCGAGTGTGCCGTGTCCGCGCCGGGCCAGGACACGACGTGCACCGGCGTCATCGATGCAGCCGGCGACCAGCCCATCGGCAGGCACCAGGTCTACGAACTCGCGGAACGCGGCCTCGACCGCTTCCGCCTCACCGTAGACATCGAGATGGTCCGGCTCGACCGATGTCAGCACGGCGACGTCCGGCCGGAGTGTGAAGAAGGAACGGTCGTACTCATCGGCCTCGACGACGAAGAGGGCTTCCGATCCGGGGCGCAGGCCACTGCCCCATGCGCTGACCGTGCCGCCCACGAAACTCGTCGGATCGAGCGATGCCTCCGTCAGAATTGCTGCGGTCATGGCCGTCGTCGTCGTTTTGCCGTGCGTGCCGGCAATGGCGACCAGCATGCCGCGGTTGACCAGTGCGCCCAGCGCCTGGGCTCGCTTGAGCACGGGAATGCCACGTTCGCGCGCGGCCACCAGCTCTGCATGGTCCGGGCGCACCGCTGCAGTCACGACGACGGCAACGGCATCCTGCACGTGCACCGGATCGTGACCCTGCACGACATGCGCGCCCAGTGCAGCCAGCGCTTCGATCGTCGTGCTGTGCTGCACATCGCAGCCGGTCACGCGCCCGCCGGAACGCAGCACCAGCTCCGCCAGTGCGGACATGCCGGCGCCACCAATGCCGACGAAGTGGACGGGTCCGGTGCGTGCGAGTGCGCGCAGGTCCACGTTCATCCAGGCCTCGTGCGCGCGGTTCACGTGTCCACCAGTGTCAGCAGCTCGCGCGCAATGGCGCGGGCCGCGTCCGGCCGGGCGCGCCGCATCGCCGCCTGGTTCATGCGCGCACGCTTTCCTTCGTGACCGACCAGTGCACTCAGCTCCTGCCACAGCACGTCGGGCGTGAGCGACGATTCCTCGAGGCATACCGCGGCGCCCGCCGCCTCCAGTGCCCGCGCGTTTCGCATCTGGTGGTCGGCCGCGGCCGTCGGCAGTGGCACGAGCAGCGACGGAATGCCCCAGGCCAGCAGCTCTGCCGTCATCATGGCGCCGGCCCGCGAAATGGCGATGTCCGTGGCGGCGAGTGCGCGCGGCATGTCGTCGATGTATGCGACCAGGTGCGACCATGCCTTCGCATCGATCTGCTCCAGCCGCGCGCGCAGCGCATCGTAATTCGCCGGGCCGGTCGCCCAGAGCAGTTCGAGGCCGGGCGGCCGCGTGAGCCGGCCGGCCGCCACCTGCTCGAGCGCGCCGATCACGACCTCGTTGATGCCACGCGCACCCTGGCTGCCACCCACGACCAGGACGACGGTCGCGGAACGGCCGAGGCCGAACGACTCGCGACAGGCAAGGCGGTTCAATGACGTGTCCGGTGGCCGGATGGGATTGCCGAGTGCGAACACGCGTGTTCGGCGACCGGGCCGGATGCGTTTCTCGGCTTCGGGAAAGCCGAGGTGCACCTGCCGTGCGTAGCGCGCGAGCAGCCGCGTCGTCGCACCCGGCAGCGCGTTCTGCTCCTGCACCGCCATGGGCACGCGCTTCGCCACGGCCCACAGGCAGGCGGGAGCGCTCGCATAGCCACCCGTGCCCACCACCAGCTGCGGGCGATACCGGCGGAACAGTGCAGCAATGGCCGCAAAGCTGCGCGTGGCGGCGGGTACCAGCCGCCAGTTGCGCCACGGCCGCGACCGGTAGACCGGTTCCATCGGCAGCAGCGTGTAAGGCACACCGCGACGCGGCAGAACAGTGGCTTCGACGCCGCGTCGCGCACCCACGAATTCGACTTCGACGTCGTGCGACTCCGACTGCATGGCCTCGGCCAGTGCGAGCGCCGGATAGAGGTGACCGCCCGTGCCGCCACCGGCAAGGAGCACGCGGCTCACGCGGCCCTCCGGCCGACCGGCCGTGCAATGCTCATGAGAATGCCGACGGCAGCCAGAGTGACGAGCAGGCTCGAGCGCCCGTACGAGATGAACGGCAGCGTCACGCCTGTCGCGGGAACGACCGACAGGTTGACCGCGATGTGCAGCATGGCCGGCACGACGATCAGGTTGGTCAGACCGATGGCGAGCAGGAAGCCGAACAGGTCGGGTGCCTGCCGGGCAATGCGGTAGCCGGTCAGCGCAATCAGCGCGAACAGCACGATCACTGCGACGACACCGAGAAAGCCCCACTCCTCTGCCATGATCGCGAGGATGAAATCGTTGTGCGGTTCCGGCAGGAATCCGAACTTCTGCTGGCCGCGGCCGAACCCGCGACCGAACAGTCCGCCGCTGCCCACTGCGATCATTGCCTGATTGATCTGGTACGCGGCGCCCGCCACGTCAGCGGACGGGTTCAGGAACGCGTCGATGCGATCGGACCGGTAGGCCATGCTGCCAACCAGCTTGAGCAGCAGCGGCAGCCCGAGCAGGCCGAGCGCCACGATGTGCCCAATGCGTGCACCCGCCGCGAACACGACCAGCGCTGACAGCAGCACCACGAGCAGTGCCGCCGACATGCTCGGCTCGACGGCAATGAGCAGGCCGACGATGAACCAGACGAGCAGGAACGGCCCCAGCCCGCGCGTCAGGCTGCGCAGCTTTTCCTGCTTCCTGACCGCGAGTGCCGCCGTCCACACGAGCAGTGTCAGCTTGGCGAATTCCGATGGCTGCACCACGAGCGGCCCGATTTCCAGCCAGCGGCGGGCACCGTTGCGCGCAGGCGCGATCGTTTCCGTGCCCGGCAGAATCACGATGATCAGCGCAACCAGCGTACCGACGAGTAGCGGCCACGCGATCAGCCGCAGACGGCGGTAGTCCACATGCGCGGCGAGCGCCAGCAGAACGACGCCCATGGCGCCACCCACGAGCTGGCGCAGCAGGTAGTGGTAGTGCGGCAGTCCGACCGCATCCGCTTTCATCATGCTGGCGCTGTGGACGGTGACGGCGCCGGCGCTCAGTGCGATGAGTGTGAGTGCGAGCAGCAGCGGTGCCTCCCAGCCCGTGCCCAGACGCGTGGGCGTGACCGCCCAGCCCTGTCGATCGGCTGACTCAGCCACGCTCGCCTGCCTGCTGTCGGACAAGCGCGCGGAACCGGCGGCCGCGCTCTTCGTAGTCGCGAAACATGTCGAAGCTCGAGCACGCGGGTGACAGCAGGACTGCATCGCCCGGCCGTGCCAGTGCAGCGGCACGTTCGACGACGCGCTCGAAGCCGCCGCTCACGCGCTCGACCTCGATGTGCCCGCCGAGGTCTGCCATTATGCTGTCGGCCGCTTCGCCGTAGGCGACCACGCTGTGCACGTGCTCGCGCAGTTCGGGCAGCAGCGCAGTATACGGCTCGCCCTTGTGCCGGCCGCCCAGCAGCAGAACCGTCGGTCGCGTCATGCTCTGCAACGCGACGCGCGTCGAGGCGGGATTCGTCGCCTTCGAATCGTTGATCCAGATTACGCCGTCCGCTTCGCCCACGACCTCCAGCCGATGCGCGAGGCCGGCGAACGAACGGAGACCGCTGCGGATCGCGTCGGCATCCGCGCCCGCTGCCAGTGCGGCCAGCGCTGCGGCCAGCGCGTTCGCGTGATTGTGCCGGCCCATGATCCGCATCTCGTGCACGTCGAGCAGCGGCTCGTCGGTTGCCTCGCGCACGATCAGACGATCCTCCTGCAGCCAGGCGCCGCGCTCCGCCGCATCGAGCGGGCCCGCCGTGCGGAAGAAGCGGCGTTCGCCCGGCGCATCCCCCGGCAGCAGTGCCCGCACCGCACCATCGTCACCGTTCAGCACCCAGACGTTCGATGGCAGCGCATTACGAAACAGCTTCGCCTTGTCCGCGTAGTACGCTTCGACGCTGGCATAGCGGTCGAGATGATCGGGCGACAGGTTCGTCACCACGCCGATGCGTGCGGCGAACCGGTCAATGCCCGCCAGCTGAAACGAACTGGCTTCCACGACCACCCAGTCCGGCGGGTCCGCGCGCAGCGCGATTTCCGACAGCGCAAGGCCGATGTTGCCCGCGGCTGGCGCATCGAAGTCGGCGGCCTGCAGCAGGTGCGCGGCGAGTGCGGTCGTCGTGCTCTTGCCGTTCGTGCCGGTCACGCCGATGACCGGCGCATCCAGATGGCGGTACGCGTACTCGAGCTCGGAAATGCACGGAATCGCGGACACGCGCGGATCCGTGAGCACGGGCGCGGTCGGCGCAATGCCCGGACTCACGACGATCAGGTCGCACTGCGCGAGCCTGTCGATGGAGTGACGCCCGACCTCCGCGTCCCCGTCCGCACGCCGGATGTCCTCGGCTGCGGCGCGAAGGTCGGGATCGTCGCTCACATCGGATGCGTACACGTCGTCGCCGCGCGCCAGTGCGAGACGCGCCGCGGCCCGGCCGCTCCGGCCCAGTCCGAGAATGCCGATGGCGGGCATCACCGGACTTTCATGGTGGAGAGACCGAGCAGTGCACACAGGATTCCCAGGATCCAGAACCGGATGATGATCTTGCTCTCCGGCCAGCCCGCCTTCTCGAAGTGATGGTGCAGTGGCGCCATGAGCAGCAGGCGGCGACCCTCGCCGTACTTCCTGCGCGTGTACTTGAACCAGCTCACCTGTGCCATGACGGATACGGTTTCGGCGACGAAGACGCCGCCGATCATGACGAGCAGGAATTCGGACTTGAGCAGGATCGCAACGGTCGCCAGCGCACCGCCCAGTGAAAGCGAGCCGGTGTCGCCCATGAAGACTTCCGCGGGGTGCGCGTTGTACCAGAGGAATCCGAGTGTCGCGCCCGAGAGTGCGACGCAGAAGATGGCCAGCTCGCCGGCGCCCGGCAGATAGAAGAGGCCGAGGTAGTCGGACGTGTCGACGCGGCCCATCACGTAGGCGAACACGGCGAACGCGCCGGCCGCGATTGCGAGCAGGCCGCCCGCCAGGCCATCCAGTCCATCCGTCAGGTTCACGGCATTGGAGAAGCCAGCCAGGATGAAGATGACCCACGGCACGAAGAACAGCGGCACGAACGTGATGTGGAACTCGGCGAAGAACGGCAGACTGGTCCACTCGGTCGGCAGCGGACTCACGGGTCGGAGCAGCAGGAACAGGCCCACCGTGAATCCGACCAGACACTGGCCGAAGAACTTGTAGCGTGCGACCAGTCCTTCGGTACGGCGGCGCACGACCTTCAGATAGTCGTCCAGGAAACCGATGGCACCCAGCGCGACGAGCACGGCGAGCGCAATGAGCGTGTACGGATTGTCGAGCTGTGCCCAGAGCAGTGTCGCCACTGCGGCCGAGCAGATGATGAGGACACCACCCATCGTCGGTGTGCCCGCCTTTGCCATGTGCGTCTGCGGCCCTTCGGTGCGGATCACCTGGCCGACGCGCAGCCGGCGCAGCTGCCGGATGATCGACGGACCGAGCAGGAACGACAGCAGGATCGCCGTCGCCATTCCGCCTGCCGTGCGGAACGTGATGTAGTTGAACAGGTTGAAGATGATGTGCGTGGATGCGAGCGGCGCCAGCAGATGATAGAGCACGGTCAACCTCCCATGCTCACTCGGTGATGCGCTGCCGGACCGTTGTCCTGTCCGTGGGTTCCGGGGGAGTGCCCCGCCGATGGCGCCGAGTCAGTGCGACCACCGGTGAACGCATCGCTCGCCCGCGGCCCGAAGGCCTCCCCGTGCGGGTGGAGCACTGCCCCCGTTCCCCACTTTGCTGCGAAACGCGGCAGCAGCCGTTCCAGCCGCACACCGCGCGATGCCTTGAGTACGACGACCTCATTGCCCGTCAATCGGCGTGCCAGCGCATCGAACGCGGCATCCGGATCGTCTTCGATGATGACGCGCCCCGCGGCGGCCTCCTTCATGCCACGCAACGCTGTGGCGAACTCACCAGTCGCCACGATCAGGTCGATGTCGGCGGCGAGCGCCGTGCCGGCTGCGTCCGCATGCAGCACTGCGGTGTGCTCGCCCAGCTCACGCATGGTGCCGAGCACGAGGACGCGGCCACCACGCCGGGGCATGTTCGCCAGCAGATCGATGGCGGCGGCGACACTGCCCGGATTCGCGTTGTAGCAGTCCGCGATCACGGCCATGTCACCGTAATGGTGCAGCTCACCGCGCAGCTTCGCGGGCTCCACCCTGGCCAGTGCTTCGATGGCATCGGCATCGGCCACACCCAGCAGCCGGCCCAGTGTGAGCGCGAGCATCGCGTTCCAGCCGTTGTGTCTTCCGCGCAGGCGGAGCGCCACCTCACGTCCCGCCCACTGAAAGCGCACTCTGCCCTCGTCATCAAGGCGCAGAGCGGTTCCACGGAAGTCCACCGCGGCCCGGTCGCTGAACCCGGCCACACTGACGTTCTCGAACAGCTCCTTCGCGCGAGCAGCCAGCATCGGCGGCTCATCGCTCACTACCGCAGGCGCGCCGTGTGGCAGCCACGACAGCACCGAGGTTTCCTCGCGCAACACTCCTTCCAGGTCACCAAGTCCTTCGAGGTGTTCTGCCGATACCGTCGTCACTACGGCCGCATCCGGCTCCGCGATCGCTGCCAGCTGTGCGACTTCGCCCGGCACATTCGTGCCCAGCTCGGCAACGATGATCTCCGCGTCCGCCGGCGCGCCCAGCAGTGTGAGCGGCACACCGATCAGGTTGTTCAGGTTGCCCGGTGTCGCGTGCACCCGGAAGCGCGTGGCGAGCACCGCGCGCACCAGGTCCTTCGTCGTCGTCTTGCCGTTCGACCCCGTGATGGACAGCAGCCGCACGTCCATGCGCCGCCGCTGCAGCCTCGCCAGCCGGCCCAGTCCCGCCAGCGTGTCCGCCACGACGTAATAGCGGAGCGATGCAGGCGAGCCCTCCGCCACGTGCTCCACGACGGCACCGGTCGCACCGGCCTGCGCCGCCTTCCCGAGGAATGCGTGCGCATCGTGCGTCTCGCCGCGCAGTGCGACGAACAGCGCGCCCGGTCCCAGCGTGCGCGTATCCGTGCTGACAGCCGTGTAGACACGGGGTTCCCTGCCTTCGCCGATGCCCAGTGCGGCGCACACCGCGGCCTCCGTCCACATCATGCGCCGTCTCCCGGGTCGCCGGCGCCGCCCGTGCCACCGGCCAGCAGTTGCTGGACGATGGTACGTTCGTCGAACGGCACTCTCGTCGTGCCCAGCACCTGGTAGGTCTCGTGGCCCTTGCCGGCGAGCAGAACGACATCACCACGGCGAGCCAGTCCGAGCACGTGCGCAATGGCGAGTCGGCGATCGGTGATACGTTCCGCCCGGCCGGGCGCAATCGCCGCCATGATCTGGTCGATGATGGTGTCGGGGTCCTCGGTGCGCGGATTGTCGGATGTGACGATGATGACATCGGCGTTCGCCTGTGCGACTTCGCCCATGAGCGGGCGCTTGCCCGGATCGCGGTCGCCGCCGGCGCCGAACAGGACGATCAGGCGGCCGCGCACGAGCGGACGCAGGTCCTGCAGTACGCGCTCGAGCGCGTCCGGCGTGTGCGCATAGTCGCGCAACACCGTGCAGGGCGTTTCCGCAATGCGCTCGAGCCGACCCGGCACCTGGGGCACGCTGGCCAGCCGGGCGACGCAGGTGCGCAGGTCGAGGCCGAGCGCGACGCAGGCGCCCAGCGCGCCCAGCGTGTTCTCCACGTTGAACGAGCCGAGCAGCGGCAGCTCGACCGGCACGACCTCGCCACGGTACGTGCAGACGAAGCGCGTGCCATGCTCGGTGACGATCACGTGCGACGCCTGCAGATCCGCGTCCGTGTCGATACCGAAGCTGAGCACGCGACGTACCCGCGAACGCACCGCCTGCCATGCCGGCACGCGCGCATTGATGACCGCCCAGCCATCCTCGCGTACGCGGTCCGCCAGCAGCAGCTTCGCCGCGAGGTAGGCCGCTTCCGTGACGTGATAGTCGAGGTGATCGCGCGTGAGGTTGCTGAACACGACCGCATCGAATCCGAGCGCATGAACGCGTCCCTGCTCCAACGCATGCGATGACACTTCCATCGCCACTGCGTCAGCACCGCCGTCCACCAGCGCACGCAGCGTGCGAATCAGCTCGACCGGCCCCGGCGTCGTCAGC
>Ga0302046_10004279_pt1 | contig 12716 bp, 10 predicted proteins | sample RVTome_11_FD_200261 | JGI IMG/M metagenome (GOLD analysis project Ga0302046, IMG submission 200261) | Soil microbial communities from uranium-contaminated site in the Upper Colorado River Basin, Wyoming, United States - RVT147D111 (version 2) ...
GGTCCCGAAGACCAGGGCGTCGGCCCCCAGCTCGCGCCACGCGGGGAAGGCGACCTCGGTGGGCGTGCGCGCCGCCGGCACCGTGGCGTAGGTGTCGCGCGGAATCATGTAGAACTCGCGCTCGAAGTCGAGGTCGGCCCACAGCACGGCGCCGATGATGGCGCCGGCCTCGGCCGCCTCCGGCGTCAGGCCCGCGAAGTCGGGAACGGCGTAACGGGGAGGTGCGCCGGGGTCGCCGCTGATCACCACCGCCACCTCGCTCGGCTGCTGTCCCTGCGGCGGCGCCGCCAGCAGCACCGTCGCCCCGGCCGCGACCAGCCCGGCCGCTGCCGCCCATCCGGACCGCAGGATGCGAGAGGTGCCTCGCGTCGCCTGCCGCGACGCAGAGCGGGAGTGGCCGTGCATGCCGTGTCTGGTCATCGTCACCCGTCCTGCTCTCCGGTTCATGCGCCGGCCCTCAGTTCGACCACGCTGCGGTGGTGTTCCGGCCCTGCCGCGTGATCTGCCGCAGTCCGTTGCCGTCGCGGCCGATCGTGAAGATCTGCTGGCCTCCCGCCCGCGTCGACGTGAACGCCAGGTGCCGTCCGGTCGGCGAGAACACCGGGCTCTCGTTCGACCCCTCACCGGACGTGATCTGCCGGACGCGCCCGGTCGCCACCTCGAGCACCTTGATGTCGTATCGGCCGGGCGCGGTGCGTCCGGCGTAGGCGATCTCATTGTACGGCGCGGGCGACCAGGTGGCGCGGTCGGCCTCGACCTCATCGATGGCCAGGCGCCGCACGTTGGACCCGTCCGCGGCGTTCATCACGTAGAGCTGCGGCCGGCCGGCGCGCGTCGAGGTGAAGGCGATCTCGGTGCCGCTCGGCGACCAGGTGGGCGTGGCGTCGTCGGCCGGGTGGTTCGTCAGGCGCCGCAGCCCCGTGCCGTCCACGTTCTGGACGTAGATCTCGGTGTTGCCGTCCCGGCCCGACATGAACGCCACGCGCCGGCCGTCGGGCGAGAACGCGGGCAGGTAGTTCGTGGTCGCCTGGGTCGTAAACGGCTCGATCTTCCCCTCGTACAGCCGCGACAGGAAGATCTGCGGAATCGGATTCCACATGGAGTAGGCGAGCATCCGGCCGTCCGGCGACCACGTGGGGAAGCCGCTCAGGCGGCGCGCCTGCGTGAGACGGAACTGCTCGGCGCCGTCGTAGTCGCTCAGGTAGATCTCCTTGGCCGTGCGGGTCTCGACCGTGCCCACCATCTGCTCGCCGTCGCGATCGGAGACGAAGGCGATCTTCGTCCGCGCGACGCCCCGCAGCCCGCGCTGCGCCATGTGGATCTCGTCGGCGATGGTGTGCGCGTAGGTGCGCGGGTTGCTCGAGCCCTCGTACTGCCGGCTGTACCCGGTGCGCTGGGTGCGGACGTCGAGCAGCCGCACCTGCACGATGATCGTACCGCCGGCCTGTCGCACCGTGCCGAAGACGACCGCGTCGGCCCCGAGCTCGCGCCACGCGGCAAACGGCACCGCCTCGGCGGTGCTCGCGGCCCGCACCGTGGCCGATGCGTCACGCGGGATCAGGTCGAACTCGCGCTCGAAGGCGAGGTCGTCCCAGAGCACCTGCCCGATCAGCCGGCCGATGTCGGCCGCGCCGGGTGTGAGCGCCGTGAAGTCCGGCACCGCGTAGCGCGGCGGCCGGCCGGCGTCGCCGCGAATGACGACGCCGACTTCCGATGGCTGCTGCTGGGGCGCGGGCGCGGCAACCACCGCCGCCACCCAGGCGATCAGCGCGCCGGCACAGGCGACGACCGCGGCGCCACGAAGGGCTCCTGTCGCCGAAACGCGCGAGGAAGGTCGGGACATGGTCAGGGCTGATAGTCGAAGCGCACGTGAACCGTGAGCGTGGGATTGGTGTACTCGGCGGGCAGCGGAGGCAGCCGGGCCGCCTCCACGGCGCGCCGAGCGCTGAGGTCGAGTATGGCGAAGCCGCTCGTCAGCTCGACGACGGGCGAGCGAACCGAGCCGTCCTTGGCGATCGTGAACCGGATGGTCGTGGAACCGGCCACGCCGTGGTTCCGCTGCCAGCCCTCCCTGATAATGCCGCTCATCTGTTGCAGCCATTCCTGACAGCAGAAGTCCTCGTCGGTTCGCACCCCTCCGCTCCCCCCGCCGCCGGCCGAGCTCAGCCCCGCGAAGCCTCCGCCGCGTTCCACGGTGGTCTCCGCACGGGCGCTCCCCTCGACGACCTCCGGCCCCGTGTTCGGGCGCCTGGCCGTCGCCTCCTCGGGCGCGCGCTCGGGCCGTGGCCGCGGGGGCGTGGGACGGGCGGTCTCGGTCGGCAGCGTCATCTCGGCCGGCGTGGGGGCCGGCGGCGTCACGACGCGCTGGACGGGCGCCTCGGGCGGCGCCACCTCCTGTACCGCGCGCGCGGTGATCTGTGTCTGGCCACCGGTCTGCGGCCCTTCGGCGCCGCCGATGCTGATCATCATGAAGTGCTGGGGCGCCTCGGTGCGCACGTAGCCCGCCCACAGCACCACGAGCACCAGGAGCACGACGTGCCCCCCGGTGGACCACCAGAGCATGCGGCGCAGGTCCTCATCGGCCTGTTGCGCGCGCGCCACGATGACGTCGGTTGCCGTTGCGCTCATCACCGTTGCCGCGGGTCGATCGGCAGGCCGACCTGCGTGATGCCGGCGCCTCTCAGCTCGTCGATGACGTCCACCTGATCCTGGATGGTCAGGCGGCCGTCCATCCGGAGGAACACCTGCTTGTCGTCCCGGTCCACGACGAGCTGCCGGACGCGCTCGCCGAGCGCGCTGAGGCCCAGGCCCTCCTCGTCGATGAAGACGCGGCGGTCCTCGGTGAACGTGCCGGGCACGTCCACGAAGATCCGCTCGCCGGAGATGTCGTCGGCCCGAGTCGCCACCGGCAGGCTCACCTCGACGCCTCGCTGCAGCATGGGGGCCGCCACCATGAAGATGATGAGCAGCACCAGCATGACGTCCACGAGCGGGATCACGTTGATCTCGGCCAGCGTGGAGCCCACGCGCCGTCCCCGCTGGTGCCGCCCGCCGGCGTTGGGCGCCGAGGCCATGACCTTGGGCATGTCGTTCCCTGTGGTCTTCCTGGACTAGGTAAAATTGCGCTCGGCGATGTTCAGGAACTCGAGCGCGAAGTCGTCCATGGCCGCCGAGAAGTCCTTCACCCGGTGGATGAAGTGGTTGTAGAAGATCACCGCCGGAATCGCGGCGAACAGCCCGGCCGCCGTCGCCACGAGCGCCTCGCTGATGGGTCCGCCCACGACCGACAGGCTCGTGGCCCCCGTTTGAGCGATCCGCTGGAACGCGATCGTGATGCCGACGACGGTGCCGAACAGCCCGATGTAGGGGCTCACGCTCGCGGCCGTGGCCAGGAACCCGAGCCGGCGCTCGAGCTTGTTGACCTCGGTGGTGGCCGCGCGGATGAGCGCGCGATCGACGGCATCGAGACTCTTGAGCGTGGGTCGGGCGGACGCTCCCGCCTGTGCGCCGGCGGCCTGTTGCGTGGCGCGGAACTGCGCCGTCAGCTCCGCGTATCCCGCCTGGAAGACGCCGACGAGCGGGCTGTGCGCGAGCGACGGGCAGACGGCCTGCACGTCGGAGAACTTCTGGCTCCTGCGGAACACGTCGAGGAACGTGGCCGTCTGTCGCTCGACCGTCCGGTAGGAGAGCGTCTTGACGAGAATGATCGCCCAGCAGACGACCGAGAAGGTGACCAGGATCAACAGGACCAGCTGGTTGAGCGGTCCCGTGTCGAGCAGGATCTGGAGCATGCCTCCGCTCCCAGCCGGCGGGGCAGCGTCCTGCGCTTGCAGCGCAAGCAGGAACGAGCCAGACGTATACACCGAAACCTCCGGTTCACTTGGAGTTCGCGCCGCTGGGACAGCGCAGATTCCGCAGCGTAGCATGCCCCTGATCCGCTGTCAAACATATGATACGATGGAAGTTCCGCCTGCACGCCCATGCTGCGCCTGCTCCGCATTCGCCACCTGGCGGTGATTGAATTCGCCGAGGTCGAGTTCGAGGCCGGCTTCAACGTCCTGACCGGCGAGACCGGCGCTGGCAAGTCCATGCTCGTCGAGGCGATCGGTCTGCTGCTCGGCGGACGCGCCACGGCCGACCTGATTCGTACCGGCGAGGACGCCGCCACCGTCGAGGCGATCATCGAGGACCCGCGGCGCGGCGAGATCGTCGTGCGGCGCGAGGTCACGAGCCAGGGACGGAGCCGCGCCTACGTCGACGGCACGCTCGCAACGGCTGCCGCCCTTCGCGAGGTGACCGGCGGGCTCGTCGAGCTGCACGGGCAGCACGAGCACCAGGCGCTGCTCGACCCCCTCGCACACCTGCCGCTCGTAGACGAGGTTGGCGGGCTGGCGCCACTCTCCGGCGAGGTCGCCTCGCGCTGGGCCGTGCTGCGGGAGCTGCGCGACCGGCGGGACCGCGCCCGGATGGACGGCCGCGAGAAGGCGGCCCGACTGGAGCTCGTGGAGTTTCAGCTCGGCGAGATCGAGAAGGCCGCGCCACGACCAGGCGAGGACGAGGAGCTGGCCGCCACGCGACAGGTGCTTGCCAACGCCGAGCGGGTGCAGCGCCTGTGCGAGGAAGGCTACGCGGCGCTGCACGAGAGCGAGCAGGCCGTGCTGCCGACGCTGGGACAGGTCTGGAAGCGCGTGGGGGAACTGGCCGCGCTTGACCCGCGCTTCGAGGCGCACCTGGCCACCCGCGACGGGATCAAGGCACCGCTCGAGGATCTCGCGCTCGAGCTGCGCCGCTACGCCGACGGGGTGGACGCCTCTCCGGCCCGGCTCCAGGAGGTCGAGGAGCGCCTGGCGCTGCTCGAGCGTCTGAAGCGCCGGCACGGCCCGACCCTGCAGGAGGTGATCGACCGCGGGGCGGCGCTCGCACGGGAGCGCGATCTGCTCGTGGGAGCCGACGAGGCCTCGGGCGACCTCGAGCGCCGCCTGGCGGAGGCGTCGGCGGCATACCTCGAGACCGCCCGGACCCTGTCCGGGCGGCGTCGAGACGCCGCCACGGGATTCGGGGGGCGCATGGAGGCGCTGCTGCACGAGCTGGCCATGGCACGCGCGCGGTTCGAGGTCCGCTTCCGGCCAGGCGAGCCGTCCGAGGACGCCTGGGGCGAACGGGGAATCGACGAGGCGGAGTTCTACCTCTCGGCCAATCCCGGCGAGGACCCGCGGCCGCTGGCCCGCATCGCCTCGGGGGGCGAGCTGTCCCGCGTGATGCTCGCGCTCAAGACGATGTCGGTCGACGGCGACCTCTCGCGGACGCTCATCTTCGACGAGGTGGACGCCGGCATCGGCGGCCACGCGGCCGAGGTCGTCGGCACACGGCTGCGAGAGCTGGGCGAGCGCTCGCAGGTGATCTGCATCACGCACCTCCCGCAGATCGCGGCGCGCGGCACGACCCACTTCCACATCGACAAATCGGTCCGCGGCGCGCGGACGACGACGTCGGTTCAACGACTCGACGCCGAGGGTCGTATCGACGAGGTCGGGCGCATGATCGGTGGGGCGTCGGTCGGCGATCCGGTGCGGGCGAGCGCACGTCACATGATCGAGAGCGCTGCGGCACCGGCGGCGGGGCGGGGCGCACGGACACGGGCGAAAGGAAAACAGAAGGCGAAAGGCGAAGGCGAACCTGCCTGATGGCGAAGAAGTACCTCATCGAGACGTTCGGCTGTCAGATGAACGTCCACGACTCCGAGCGGATGGCCGGCCTGCTCGACCAGGCCGGCTACGAACCCACCGCGCAGGAGGCCGAGGCGGACGTCATCGTGATCAACACCTGCAGCGTGCGGGACCACGCCGAGGAGAAGCTCTACACGCGCCTCGGGGAACTGCGCGTGCTGCAGGAGGCGACGGGACGGGACGCCGTCGTCGCCGTCGCCGGATGCGTCGCGCAGCAGGAGGGCCGGTCGCTCCTCCGCGGGACCAACGGACACCTCATCGATCTGGTCGTGGGGACCCAGCGCGTCAAGGCACTGCCGATGCTGGTCGACCGGGCCGGGCAGTCACGGTTTCCCACGGTCGACATCGCCCCCCGGGACGACGTCTCGTTTCCGCTCGGCATCACGCGCCGCACGGACCCGGTGAAGGCCTACGTGACGATCATCGAGGGGTGTAACGACCACTGCGCCTTCTGCGTCGTGCCCCAGACGCGCGGCCACGAGCGGATGCGCGCCAGGGCGGACATCCTGGCCGAGGTCCGCGAGGCCGTGGCCTCGGGCCGGCGGGAGATCCACCTGCTGGGACAGATCGTCAATCACTACGCCGCCCCCGACGAGGCCGGCTGCGACTTCGCGGCGCTGCTGGCCGCCGTGGACGAGGTGCCCGGCGTCGAGCGCATCCGGTTCGCCAGCCCCCACCCGCGCCACACGGGGCGCCGGCTCATCGAGGCTGTCCGGGACCTGCCGCGCGTCTGCAAGCACCTCCACCTGCCGGTCCAGTCCGGATCCACCCGCGTGCTCGCGGCCATGCGGCGACGTCACTCGCGCGAGCAGTACTTGGATCTGGTCGCGCAGATTCGCGAGACCGTGCCCGGCATCGCGATCTCGACGGACATGATCGTCGGCTTCCCCGGGGAGACGGCGGCCGACTTCGACGACACGCTGTCGCTGACCGCGGCGGTCGGCTTTCACAGCATGTTCTCGTTCAAGTACTCGCCCCGGCCCGACACGCTCGCCAGCAAACGCATGCCGGACGACGTGACCGAGGACGAGAAGACGGCGCGCATCGTCGCGCTCCAGCGCCTGCAGCGCGGCATCCAGACCCGACTGCACGAGGAGGCGGTGGGGCAGGACGTCGACGTTCTCATCGACGCCACGAGCCGGCGCCGGGACGAGGACATCTCCGGCAGGACGACCGGCAACACCGTAGTGAATCTGCCCGTGCCTGCCGATACACAGGGTGGCACGGATCCGGGGGCCTGGATCGGGAGCACCCTGAAGGTCCGTATCACCCGCGCCGGACCGCACAGCCTGCGGGGCGAAGCGCTCGTGGCCACGGCGGCCGGGAGCGGGGAAGGGGCGTCATGCTGATCGAAATGAGTATCCAGGGGCTGACCCTGGACCCTGTCGCCAACACTCCCATCGTCCTCCTCAAGGACAAGCGGGGAGCCCGGGTGCTGCCCATCTGGGTCGGCGTGGCGGAGGCCAACGCCATCGCCCTGCAGATCGAGAACGTGTCCCCGCCGCGCCCCATGACGCACGACCTGCTCCGGAACGTGATCGACGACCTCGACGGGCACGTCGACCGCGTCGTCGTGAGCGACCTGCGGGACAATACCTACTTCGCGATCATCCACCTGACCGTGAGGGGAGAGCGGGTCGCGATCGACGCCCGACCGAGCGACGCCATCGCGCTCGCCCTGCGCACGCGGTCGCCCATCCTGGTCGACGAGGCCGTCATCGAGAACGCCAAGCCGCTCGAGGCGTCGACGGATCCGGCCGACAGCGAGCAGCTCCAGAAGTGGCTGGAGAGCCTCGATCCGAACGAGCTCGGCAAGTACAAGATGTAGGGGGCGCTGGCGCGCCCCCGGGCTCCAGGCTCCGGGACGGATGTTCGGCCTTCGGCCTCTGCGACCCTCGACTCCAGATGCGCCGTCGGCTCCGTTGTCGGCCGGCCGACAACGGGCGCTGGCGCGATCCAGGCTCCAGGCTCCGGGCTTCAGGCTACCGGCCTCACCTTGCGCGCAGCTTCCAGGGCGAACGACGCGGCGCTGCACGCCCCAGCCCTTGGCGGCCCTCGACGAGGCCGCAGGCCGAACGGCAGGCCTGAAGTCTGGAGCCTCGGGCCCGTGCCCCGGCTCCGGGTCACCTCGAGATGGAGAGCCCCCCTCCCACCAGCCCTGGGAATCGATTCCTCCAAGGGCCTGTAGCCTGAGGCCTGGAGCCCGCGGCCCGGGCGCGCCAGCGCCCCTTGTCGGCCGGCCGACAAGGGGGCCTCGGCCCCCGCGCCGCCGAGGAAGTCGGAGAGGCCACAGGCCGAACCACAGGCCCGGAGCCTGAAGCCCGGAGCTGGAGCCTGTCGCCCGGAGCCTGAATCTGTTGACACCGTCCGGAGGCGTTCCTACAATTGCACGACTCCTCTCCTGACCGCCACGCCTGACAGCACCATGATCGTCGCCATCGCCAACCAGAAGGGTGGGGTAGGGAAGACCACGACCGCGGTCAACCTTGCCGCGGCGCTTGCCTTGCGCGGCAGGAAGACTCTGCTCGTCGACCTCGACCCCCAGGCCAACAGCACCCTCTCGTTCCTCGACCCGGCCGGCATCACGCGCAGCACCTACGACGCGATCGCCGAATCCGGCTGCCAGCTCGCCGACGTCATCCAGCCGGCCGAGATGGTCGAGAACCTCTCGGTGGCGCCGGCGCGCATCGCGCTCGCCAAGCTCGAGGCGCGGCTCGTCGGCGAGCTCGACGCGCACTTCCGCCTCAAGGACAAGCTCGAGCCGCTTGCCGGAACCTACTCCCATATCGTGATCGACTGCCCGCCGGCGCTCGGGCTGCTCACCGTGAACGCCCTGGTCGCGGCCACGCATCTGCTGATCCCGATCCAGTCGTCGTACTTCGCCCTCGAGGGGACCGACGACCTGCTGGAGACGATCGAGAAGGTTCGCCAGCGCCCGAATCCGGGACTGCGGATCCTCGGCGTGGTGATCACGATGCACGACAAGCGTACCGCGCTGGCGCGCGACATCCGCCAGCAGATCCAGAAGGTCTTCGGCGGGAAGGTCTTCCGGACCGTCATCAGCAAGAGCGTGCGGCTCGAGGAGAGCCCCGCGTACAAGGAATCCATTTTCACCTTCGCGCCCGAGTCGAGCGGCGCCACGGACTACTACAGCCTCTGTGAGGAGATCATCGAGCGTGCCGAAGCGCGGACTGCCTGAAACCCTGCGGATGCGGCATGACGAGCACTACGTCGAGGCACTGGCAACCTCGGCCGGAGAGCCCGTCGGCCGGATGATCGCCATCGACCTTCTGGACCCGAACCCGGATCAGCCGCGCCAGGTCATGGGCGACCTGTCGGAGCTGATGGCCTCGGTCGCCCAGAAGGGCATCATCGAGCCCCTCGTCGTACGCCAACGGGCCGGGCGCTACCAGATCATCGCCGGCGAGCGGCGGTACCACGCCGCGGTCCAGGTGGGACTGCGCGACGTGCCGGTCGTGGTCCGCGAGGTGGACGACGCCGAGGTGATGGAGCTGGCCCTCGTCGAGAACCTCCAGCGGAAGGACCTGACGGCGTTCGAGGAGGCGGAGGCGCTCCAGCAGCTCGCCGAGAAGTGCGGGCACACGCACGAGGACATGGCGCGGAAGCTCGGCAAGTCGAGGACGTCGATCACCGAGTCGCTCTCGCTGGCCGCGATGCCCGAGGAGGTCCGGAACGTCTGCGCGCTGGCTGACATCACGTCCAAGTCCACGCTGCTGCAGGTCGTGCGGCAGGGCGAGCCGGCCAAGATGCTGGCGCTCATCGAGAGGCTCGCCGGCCAGGGCAAGGTCACGCGACAGCAGGCGCGGTCGGAGACCTCGCGTCACAGGCCGGCGCGCGCCCGGTCGTACACGTTCGCGTTCAAGCCGCCGACCAAGGCCTTCGATTTGAAGCTCACGTTCCGCAAGAGCCGCGTGGATCCCGACGAGGTGATCGCGACGCTCGAGGGCATCCTGAAGGAGCTGCGCGCCGCCAGGCGACGCTGAACAACGGGCACGGCCGCTGCGGCCAGCCGTCCTAGGCGGGCTGGGGACGCCGGGTCGGACGCTGCACGGCAGGATTCGGCGTCTGGAGAATGGAAAAAGTTAACATAACACTTCTTATGCGACGTTCATGATCCGTCTGCATCCCGCTTCTTCCGTCCCTATAATGGCCGATAGATCGGGCTGACCCGCGCCCATCTCCCTGCCATGCCCCTCCTCGACCGCTACGTGCTGCGTCAGGTGCTCTGGCCTCTGGCCATCGCACTGGTCGCCTTCACGTTCCTCCTGATGGTTCCCACGCTGATGCTCTACGCGGAGGACTACTTCGCCAAGGGGGTGCCGCCGCTCGTGTTCCTGCGGCTGGTCGTGGCGCTCGTCCCGATGGCGCTGGCCACGACCATTCCAATCTCCCTGCTGCTCGGCCTGCTCGTGGGTTTCGGCCGCCTCTCGGCGGACCGCGAGTTCGTCGCGCTGCAGGCCTGCGGTGTGAGCCTGCGGCGTCTGCTCCGTCCGGTCACGCTGGCCGCGCTCGCGAGCGCGCTGTCGTGCGCCTACGTGTACATGGTCCTCATCCCCGAGGCAAACCAGCGGTTCCGGGAGATCACGTTTACGGTGGCGGCCCGCGCGGGCGGCGAGGTCAAGCCTCGCGTCTTCAACGACGACTTCCCCGACGTCGTGCTCTATGTGGAAGAACTCGATCCGGCGGGTGGCTGGGAGGGCGTCTTCCTGGCCGACGCCAGCATCCAGGACGCCCAGGCGGTGTTCACCGCCCGTCACGGACGCATCGGCGTGAACGAAGCCGAGCAGACCGTCCTCCTCACGCTCGAGGACGGCACGCAGCACACGGCTGACCGCGAGGGGAACTACCTGGTGGAGCGCTTCGCGCAGCACCGCGTCCAGTTGAACCCCACGTCGATGTTTCCCGGCCAGGGACCTGCCAAGGGGGCTCGCGAGATGTCGCTCGGCGAGCTGCGCGCCCAGATCGCCGACGTCACCGGGCGCGGTGGCAACGCCCGGTTCCACACCTTCGAGTACCACAAGCGCTTCTCGATTCCGGCCGCGTGCCTGGTGTTCGCCCTGATCGGCCTGGCGCTCGGGGTGACCAACCGGCGGGACGGCGCGCTGGCGAGCTTTGCGATCGGCGTGGTGGTGATCTTCGCCTACTGGGCGCTCCTGACCTTCGGCGAATCGCTCGTCAACGGCAACGAGGCCGCCCCGGCCCTGGCGGTCACCCCCGGCCTGGCGGCCTGGCTGCCGAACCTCGTGCTCGGCGCGCTGGGGCTCGCGCTCCTCCGCTGGCGTGCCCGCGTGGCCGACAGGCCGCTCTGGATCCCCTTCGCCGAGTCGCTCTGGAAGCGCCTGGCCAGGCCGACGGCGATCGGCGCCTCACGTCGGCCATTCGGCATCCTGGACCGGTACGTCGTCCGGATCTACCTGCGCATCCTCGCCCTGGCCCTCGTCGGCATGTCGCTCCTGTTCTACATCTCCGCCTTCGTCGAGCTGTCCGAGAAGGTGTTTCAGGGCAACGGCACCTGGGCGATGCTGGGCGCCTTCCTCTGGTACTCGACGCCGCACTACGTCTACTACGTGATCCCGCTCTCGGTGCTGCTGGCCACGCTCGTCACCGTGGCCCTCCTGACCAAGAACAGCGAGATCGTGGTCATCAAGGCCTGCGGCATCAGCCTCTACCGCGCGGCCCTGCCGATGGTCGTGGCGGCGGTTGTCGCCGGGTCGGCCTTGTTCGCGCTCGACCAGACGGTTCTGGGCCCGGCGAACCGTCGGGCCGAGGCCCTCGACGGCGCCATGCGGGGAAGCCCGCTCGGCCGCCTCGACCGCCAGTGGGTCGTGGGACGCGAGGGCACCATCTATCATTTCGCCTACTTCGACGCCGAGCGACAGCGCTTCGTCTCGCTGCGCACCTACGAGCTCGACCGCAACATGCGCGGGCTCACGCGCCAGACCTATGCCGAGCAGGCGGCGCACGTCGACGGCGACCGATGGCGCGTCGAGCGTGGCTGGACGCGCACGTTCGATGAGACCACCAGTCGCGTGCCCTTCGAGGCGTTCGACGCGGACGAGCGCGTGCTCGAGGCTCCCGAGCTCTTCTCGACCGAGCCGCCCGATCCGGACTTCATGAGCTTCACCCAGTTGCGGGCCTTCACAGAGCGGCTCGCGCGGAGCGGCTTCGACGTGGTGCGCCAGCGCGTGGCGCTCTGGCGCAAGGTGTCGTTCCCCTTCGTCACGCTCGTCATGACGCTCATCGCGGTGCCCTTCGCCGTCACCATCGGGCGCGGGGGGGCGATGGCCGGCATCGGCATCGGCATCGCCATCGCGCTCGGCTACTGGGGGACGATCCTGGTGTTCTCGGCCATGGGCGCAGCCGGGCTGCTGTCGCCGGCGCTGGCGGCCTGGGCCCCGCACGTGCTGTTCGGCACGGCGGCCCTGTACCTGCTGCTCTCGGTGCGAACCTGAACGCGAACCGCGAGGACGCCGAGCGCTGAACCTCGATCGGTCGCGCTACGGGACGAGTCTGACCTCGTCGACCCAGACCTGCCCGTTGCTGCCAAGCGCGGCGTTGACCGTGTCCACGACGAACAGCAGGTCGCGCACGTCGCGCGCCACCGGCGGGCCGGTGACGCCCGGTTCGCGTGGCCGCATGTCGGCCAGGGCCACGTCGACCACGCGCGTCTCGGCGTCGAGGTACACCGAGCGGTGCCACCGCAGGCCGTCGCTCGTTCTCACCTGTACCGAGAGCCGCATCGGCCGTTCCGCGCGTCCGGTGAAGCGCAGGCGGGCCGTGTCGACGCCGGGCGATCCTGCCGCGGTCACCAGCGCCACGAACGGCCCCTCCGAGATGGTCCCCCCGAGCCCCCAGCGGAGCAGCAGCTGCGTCCCGCCCGGCGCCGGCACCTCGTCGAGCGCCGACTGGGAGCGGGAGCTCTGCTCCACGTGCCAGGCGGCCATCTGTTCGTCCCCGTAGAGGATCGCG
>Ga0302046_10004281_pt1 | contig 12714 bp, 8 predicted proteins | sample RVTome_11_FD_200261 | JGI IMG/M metagenome (GOLD analysis project Ga0302046, IMG submission 200261) | Soil microbial communities from uranium-contaminated site in the Upper Colorado River Basin, Wyoming, United States - RVT147D111 (version 2) ...
CCGAGGCCGTGGCCAAGACCGGCGAGTTCGACATGTTCAACGACTTCCCCTACACCGCCCCCGACGCCGTCGGCGCCGGCGTGCTCATCCCGCTCGACGCCTACGCCGCCCGCGGCAAGCCGGACTTCTCGGGCGTGGCGCCGGGTCTGAGCCACCAGCAGTACTACCAGGGCAAGCTCTACACATTCGTGCTGGACGGCGACCACCTGATCCTGGTCCTGCGCAAGGACCTGCTCGACAACCCGCAGGTGAAGGCCGAGTACCGGGCGCGGTTCAAGAAGGACCCGGGCTGCCCGGCGACGATGGAGGAGTGGGAGCGGCAGGCGGAGTTCTTCCATACCAGGCCCGGCCAGAGTCGCTGGGGCATGACGTTCGACAAGGGGCTGTACGGCGCGATGGGGTACCGGTCCGTCAACTTCTCGTACCGGCACTTCCCCGCCTACTTCGGCGGCCTCCTGTTCGACAAGGACATGAACCCGCGGATCGCCACGCCGCAGGGGGTGAAGGCGATCAAGCAGTTCGCGTCCATCGTGAAGTACATGCCGCCCGACATCCAGGGGTGGGGCACGCCGCAGATCTACCCGTTCTGGTCCAGCGGCCAGGCCTACTCGGTCATGTCGTTCCCCTCGGTCGTGGGCTTCGCCAACAGCAACGAGAAGAGCGTCATCAAGGACAAGCAGCTGGCCTGCCTCGTTCCCCAGACCGACGCGGGTGGCAAGCCGGTACGTCGCTCGCCCCAGGCCGCCGGCACCGGCTACATGGTGAGCACGTACAGCAAGCACCCCGAGCTGGCGTACTGGTTCATCCAGTGGCTGACGGGCCCGACCGTCGGCGACGAGGCCATCGCCCACCCCAAGGGGTTCTGGGACCCGTTCCGCGAGTCCAATCTGAAGAACGCGGCCATCCGGCAGCGCTTCGGCGAGCAGTTCCTGGCCACGACGATGGAGAACTCGAAGTACGCGACCTCGCTGCTGATGCTCGAGGGCAACTACGAGTACTTCAACGTCCTCGACAAGCACCTCGCGGACGTCATGAACGGCAACGCGACGGCCGAGGAGGCCGCCAAGCGGATCGAGACGGGCTGGAACAAGGTGACCAACGACGTCGGCCGCGCCCGCCAGGTGCAGACCTGGCGGCAGGGGGTAGAGAGCGGCATCTACCTGGACAAGTTCGAGTAGCCCCGGCGGACCGCTCCCGCCATGGCTGACGCCCACGCGCCGACGAGGACGGCGGTGGTCCCCGCGCCGGCGCGCCGGCCCCGGCGGCTCGCCGCCTGGCTGGCGCAGGAGCGGGTGTTCCGCCTCGTCCCCTTCGTCCTCGTCGAGGGGCTCTTTTTGCTCCTGCTGGCCATCCCCTTCGGCCTGACGGTCTACATCAGCCTGCTGAAGTGGCGGGCCAGCCGCCCCTTCGAGCAGGCGCACTTCGAGGGGCTGGGCAACTACGCCGACGTCCTCGCCGACGCCGAGTTCTGGTGGGCGCTGGGGCGCACGTTCTACTTCGCCGCCGTCGCGGTCTCGCTGGAGCTGCTGATCGGCTTCGTCCTGGCCATGCTCGTCGCCCGGACCGTCCGCGGCACGCGCGTCTACACCACCGTCTTCCTGGTCCCGATGATGGTGGTGCCGGTGGTGGTCGGCTACAACTTCTCGATGATCTACGTGGACTCCGGTCCGCTGAACCAGCTGCTCGCGCCGGTGGCGGCGCTGCTCGGAGTCGACCCGCGCATCCGCTGGCTGTCGCACCCGGTCGCCGCCCAGTGGGCGATCATCCTGGCCGACGTCTGGCAATGGACGTCGCTCACGTTCCTGATCTTCCTGTCCGGCTTCGCGGCGCTGCCCCGGCCGCTCGTCAACGCCGCCCGGGTGATGGGCGCCAGCCCCTGGCAGATCTTCTGGCGCGTGCAGCTGCCGCTGCTCAAGCCGGTCATCGTCATCGCCGTCGTCATCCGCAGCATGGAGGCGCTGAAGATCTTCGACCAGTCGGTCCTGCTGACGTTCGGCGGCCCCGGCAACTCCACCCAGACGGTGGCGTTCTACCTGTGGCGCCAGGTCTGGCAGTTCAACAAGTTCAGCTTCGGCGCCGCCGCCTCGATGCTGCTGCTGGTGATCTTCGCGGCGCTCATCTACGCGGGCATCTATCTGCTCGTCCGCCAGCGGAGCGTGGCGCTGGCCGAGGGGCGCGGATGACGGTCCGGCGCCGGCTCGCGCCATGGGGGCGTCACGCCGCGCTGGTCGCCTGGGCCGCGCTGGTCCTGTTCCCGATCTTCTGGATGATCTCGACCTCGTTCAAGGACGCCTGGGAGTGGGTCGCCTGGCCGCCGCACTGGCTGCCCCACGAACCGACCCTCCACAACTACCGGCAGGTCTTCACCTTCACCGAGCTGGGGCGCGAGCTGTCGCGCTCGGCCACGGACCAGGTGTTCAACATCTGGCCCGCGCTGCGCGACTCGGTCGTCATCTGCTCGCTGGCCTCGCTCGCCTCGCTCCTGCTGGGGACGTTCCTGGCCTACGCCGTCTCGCGCTTCGGCGTCGGCGGGAAGAACTTCCGCTACGCCATCCTGACCATCCGCATGGTGCCGCCGATCGTCATCGCGATCCCGATCCTGATGTACTACGCGATCATGATCCCGCACACGACCACGGTCCTGTTCGGCGCCCGCCTGAGCCTCTTCGACACCTCCCTGGGCCTGGGCCTGCTCTACACGGTCACGACGCTGCCCTTCGTGATCTGGATGATGCTGAGCTTCATCGACGAGGTGCCGTACACGCTCGAGCACGCCGCCCGCCTGATGGGGGCGGGCCGGATCTACACGATCCGCCGCGTCGTCCTGCCGCTGGTCGCCTCGGGGATGGTGGTGACGTTCCTGTTCATCTTCATCCTCAACTGGAGCGAGTTCCTGCTCGCCCTCACGCTCACCCACCCGAACGTCACGACGCTGCCGGTGCTGCTCAACAAGTTCCAGAGCGCGGTGGAGGGCCGGCTGTACGGCCCCCAGGCCGCCATCGGCACGGTCATCACCGTCCCGGTGGTCGTCCTCGGCATCCTCATCCAGAAGCACCTCGTGAAGGGGTTCAGCTTCGGGATGATCCGGCGCTAGCCGTGGCCCGCATCGCCCTGCGCGGTCTCGTGAAGACCTTCGGCCGGATCACCGCGGTGGCCGGCGTCGATCTCGAGATCGGCGACGGCGAGTTCGTCGTCCTCGTCGGCCCCTCGGGCTGCGGCAAGACGACGACCCTCAACATGCTGTCCGGCCTCGACACGCCGACGAGCGGCGAGGTCGTCATCGGCGACCGCGTCGTCAACGAGCTCGAGCCGGGGGAACGCGACCTGGGCATGGTGTTCCAGGACCTCGCCCTGTTCCCCCACCTGACCGTGTTCGAGAACATCGCCTTCGGCCTGCGGGTCAAGCGCGTCCCCGACGCCGCCGTGCGCGCCCGCGTGCGGGAGGCCGCCGAGGCCATGCGCATCGCGCCGCTGCTCGACAAGAAGCCGGCCCAGTGCTCGGGCGGCGAGGCGCAGCGCGTCGCCCTGGCCCGCACCATCGTCACCAAGCCCGCCGTCTTCCTGATGGACGAGCCGCTGTCGAGCCTGGACGCCAAGCTGCGCGTCGAGATGCGCACCGAGCTCAAGCGCCTGCACCGCAGCCTCGGCGCCACGTTCGTCTACGTCACCCACGACCAGGCCGAGGCGATGACGATGGCGGATCGCATCGTGGTCATGGACCGCGGCCGCGTGCAGCAGGTCGGGCCGCCGCTGTCGGTCTACAGCGATCCGGCCAACCGATTCGTGGCGGGGTTCTTCGGCGTGCCGGCCATGAACTTCGTCGACGGCGAGGTCGGGACGGGCGGGCAGTTCCAGGCGCCCGGGATCACGCTCGACCTCGGTGGCCGTGGTGCCGTGCCGGGTTCCCGCCTGGCCCTCGGCGTGCGGCCGGAGCACGTGCGTCTGGCCGACGACGGGGCCGGCTGGCCGGCGGCCGTGAGCCTGCTGGAGCCGCTGGGGGACGGGACGCTGGTGTTCCTGGACTACGGCGGTCCGGCGTCGGTCGTCGCCAAGGTGGATGCCGAGGAGAAGGTGGCGGTCGGGGACCGGCGGCGGTTCACCTTCCGGCCGGATCGCGTCGTGTTCTTCGACGGCGCCACGGGCGAGCGTGCGCTGCGGTGAACGGAGAACCGGTCGGTCACCCACGCGCCGGCCGCGACGCTGATCGCGGCGCCCGCTCCGAGCAGCAACATGCTGGCACTCGGCGGTGCGCTGATCTACGATCGGGTCTTCCGAAAGGAGCGAGCCATGACGGCGAAGAAGGGGACGGGACTCTTGATGGTGTGGGCCGACGTGCCGGCGGACAGGGAAGCCGAGTTCAACCGCTGGTACAACGAGGAGCACCTGGCCGAGCGGCTCGCCGTCCCGGGATTTCTGAACGGGGCCCGCTACGAGGCGGTGAAGGGCGGCCCCAAGCACCTGGCGGTCTACGAGCTGGAGAGCGCGGCGGTGATGGAGAGCCCGGCCTACAAGCAAGTGCAGGCCAGCCCCACGCCGTGGACGCAGCGCTCCGGACCCCAGGCGATCGCCACCACCTTCATCCGCAACATCTACACCATGATCCATCCGCGCTCGGTCACGCCCCCGGTCGCGTCGAGCGGGATGGCGCCGGCCCTTCAGATCGGCCGCATGGACGTGCCGGCCGAGGTCGACGCCGAGTGGAACGACTGGTACAGCACGATCTACGTGCCCAACTACGAGAAGGTCCCGGGCGTCATCCGCGGCCGCCGCTATCGCGCCGTGGTCGGCACGCCGGCCTACCTGACGTTCTACGAGTTCGAGCACCCGAAGGTCTCGGAGAGCGCCGCCTGGAACGCCCAGCGTGACGCGGTCCCCGTGTCCGAGCGCATGCGCGGGCACATGCGGCACGCGCCGGGCTCGCCCGGCGTCTACGTCAAGACGTTCGAGCTCTGAGCCATGGGCGCGGTCGGCCGCTGAGCGATGCGGCCCCGGAGCCGGACGCTGGGCGCGCTCCTCGACGAGATGGCGGCGGCGCGGCCGGCGGCCGAGGCATTGGTGTTTCGCGGTGAGCGCCTCACGTACGCGGCGCTCCGGGAGCGGGCCGACCGGCTGGCCCGGGCGCTGCTGGCCCTGGGCGTGGCCCGGGGCGACCGGGTCGCGCTGCTGCTGCCCAACCGGCCCGAGTGGCTGATCGGCGCCTTCGCCGCGGCCAAGCTCGGCGCCGTGACGGTGGCGATCAGCACGTTCTCGGCGCCGCGCGAGATCGCGTGGACGCTCGAGCACGCCCGGCCGCGAGTGATCCTCACCATGGAGGGGTTCCGGGGGCGCGCCTATCTCCAGCCGATCCACGACCTGTGCCCCGAGCTGGGACGCGCGGCCCCCGGTGCGCTCCGCAGCGAGCGCCTGCCCGAGCTGACGGCGGTGGCCTCGGTCGACGACCGGCGCCACGACGGCGTCCTTCGCTGGGACGACCTGCTGGCGCGCGCGGGGGAGGTCCGCGCGACGGCGCTGGCCGCGGCCCAGGCGGCGGTGGATGCCCGCGACGTCGCGCTCGTGCTCTACACCTCCGGCTCGACGGCCACGCCGAAGGGGGTGACGCTCGCCCACGGCGGCGTGATCGCCAACGGTTTCGACATCGGCGAGCGCCAGCGCTTGACCGGCGCCGACCGCCTCTGGCTGGCCGTCCCGCTCTTCTGGTCGTTCGGCTCGGCCAACGCGCTGCCCGCCATCCTCACCCACGGCGGCGCCCTCGTGCTCCAGGAGAGCTTCGAGCCAGGCGAGGCGCTGGCGCTCCTCGACGGCGAGCGGTGCACCGTCTACTACGGCATGGCCAACATGGCCCGCGCGCTGCTGGAGCAGCCCGACCGCCGGTGCCGGCCGCTGACCGCGATGCGGACCGGCCTCACCATCGGCCTGCCCGAGGACATCCAGATGACGATCGAGGCCGTCAACGCGAGGCAGCTGTGCAACGTCTACGGCGCCACCGAGACGTACGGCAACTGCGCGGTGACGGACGCCCACGATCCGCTCGCGCTGCGCCTCACCACCCAGGGCCGCCCGCTGCCGGGCATGGAGATCCGCGTGGTGGACCCGGCCACCGGCCGGCCCGTCGCGCCGGGCGAGGTCGGCGAGTTCCGCGTGAGGGGGCACCTGACGCCGGGGTACTACCGCGATCCCGAGCAGACGCGCGCGGCCTTCGACGCCGGCGGCTTCTTCGTGACGGGCGACCTCGGGCTCATCGGCGACGACGGCCGGGTGCGCTTTCGCGGCCGGCTCAAGGAGCTGATCAAGACCGGCGGCGCCAACGTGGCGCCGCTCGAGGTGGAGGCGATCCTGATGACCCACCCGGCGGTGAAGCAGGCGTACGTGGTGGGAGTGCCCGACCGCGCGAAGGGCGAGGTCGGCGTGGCCGCGGTCGAGCTGCACGAGGGCGCCGCCGCGACCGCGGAGGCGCTCACCGCGTTCTGCCGCGAGCGCCTGGCCGGCTACAAGGTCCCCGCCCGCGTGGTGTTCCGCAAGGCCGACGAGTTCCCCCGCACGGCGACCGGCAAGGTCCAGAAGCCGCGGCTGCGCGAGGAGCTCGAGCGGCTCGAGGAGTCACACGGATGAGGGCGGTGATCTGCCGGGCGTGGGGCGAGGTGGACGGCCTGGAGATCGGCGACGTCGAGACGCCGCAGCCCGGGCCGGACGAGGTGCTGATCGACGTGCGGGCGACGGCGGTGAACTACGCGGACGCCCTCATGGTCGCGGGACGCTACCAGACGAGGCCGCCGCTGCCCTTCAGCCCCGGCCTCGAGACCGCCGGCGTCGTGGCCGCGGTCGGCGACGGCGTCACCCGCTTCGCGCCCGGGGACCGGGTGATGGCGATTCTCGCCCACGGCGGCCTCGCGGAGCGCGCCGTCGCCCCCGAGGCCGAGACGTTCGCCATCCCGGAGGGCATGCGCTTCGAGGAGGCGGGCGCGTTCCCCATCGCGTACATCTCGAGCGACGTCGCGCTCCGCTGGCAGGGACGGCTGGAGGCGGGCGAGACGTTGCTGGTGCTGGGCGCCGCCGGGGGTGTCGGCCTCACCGCCGTGGAGATCGGCAAGGCGATGGGCGCGCGCGTGATCGCCGGCGCCAGCACGGCCGAGAAGCTGGCGGTGGCGCGCGAGCGCGGCGCGGACGAGGTCGTGAACTACGCGACCGAGAAGCTCACCGAGCGCGTCATGGCGCTCACGGGCGACCGGGGGGTGGACGTGTGCTTCGACCCGGTCGGCGGCGAGCTGTTCGACGCCGCGCTGTCGTCGCTGGGCTGGGGCGGCCGCATCCTGCTCGTCGGCTTCGTCGGCGGCGTCCCCCGGATCCCTGCCAACCGGCTGCTGGTCAAGCACCGGGCCGCGCTCGGCTCGTCGCTGCGCTACTTCCGCTGGCACGCGCCGGACAGGCTGCGCCGCTCGGTGGACGCGCTCGTCGACTGGTACCGCGACGGCAAGCTCCGACCGCTCGTCAGCCACCGGCTGCCGCTGGCCCGCAGCGTCGAGGCCATCAAGCTGCTCACCGACCGCCGGGCGCACGGCAAGGTCGTCGTCGTGCCGGAGGGACGCTGACCGTGGAGGTTCGGGTGCAGGCGCAGGGCCCGCACGTCGTCGTGCTCACGCTCGACAACCAGCCTCGCCTCAACGCGCTGACCCGCGCGATGATGGCCGACCTGGTCCGGCTCTGGGACGAGCTGGAGCGGGGCCCGTGCCGCTGCATCGTCCTCACCGGCGCCGGCGACCGCGCCTTCACCGCCGGCGCCGACATGAGCGGCGACCTCTCGGCCCGGGCCGAGATGGCGCGGATGATCAACCACGCGCTGCTGAAGGACCGCGCCTACACCAAGCCCATCGTGGCCGCTGTGAACGGCACCTGCGCCGGCGGCGGCGTCGAGCTGCTGCTGGCCACCGACATCCGCGCCGCCGCGCCCCATGCGCGCTTCGGCCTGCCCGAGGTGAAGTGGTCGATCTACCCGTTCGGCGGCGCCACCATCAAGCTCGTCCAGCAGATCGGCTACGTCCACGCCATGGAGCTGCTGCTCACCGCCAGGCTGATCGACGCCGACGAGGCCGCGCGCCTCGGGCTGATCAACCGCGTCGTGCCCGCCGGGGAGCTGATGCCGTGGGCGCTGGAGACCGCCGAGCGCATCGCGGCCAACAGCCCCTCGGCCGTGCAGGCGGTGAAGCACCAGATCAGCGCGACGCTCGCCGACCACGCCCGCTCGCGCGAGGCCCTGGAGCAGGAGCTCGGCGACCGCGTGCGGGCGAGCGCGCACTTCCGGGAGGGCGTGGCCGCGTTCCGGGAGAAGCGCCAGCCGCGGTACGAGTGAGGGTCAGCTGGTGCGGGCGGCGGCGTCGAGCAACGCGGGGATGTCGGCGATCCGTTTCGTCAGCTCGTACCGCCAGCGACCATAACTGCCGTCGGCGTTCACCGCGGCCACCCACCGCTTCGCCGCGCCGACCTTGATCTCCTCGAGCGGATCGAAGCCCTTCGTCTCCAGGATCAGGTGTACGGGAGGATCCGACTTCAAGCGCACGATGAAGTCGGGGACGTAGTCGTGCGGCTGGCCGTTGTGCCACGTAGGGAACGGCGAACCCGAGCCCGGCGTTCTTGACGAACGCTTCGACCAGTGGGTGGGTGTCCAGCACGTACGCCGCCGTCTGCTCCCACCTCGCCGTGTCGGCCACGACGTAGTTGAGGTGACTGTGGACGACCTCGCGGACGTCGCGGCTCGTCCAGAAGTCCACCTCGGCTGTCGTGCCTGGCCCCCGCCGGGCCTCGTACCTCGGAAGCTCGGGCTCCTCGCCTCCCGCAGCGTCGGGCTTGATGGCGCCCGTGAGGGCTTCGACCACCCAGCCGTAGTAGGGCGACAAGGCCACGTCCAGGATGTCGGCAGGTGGCAGCGGCCGCACGTTCTTGCGCAGGAAGCCCTCGACGATCGTGACGAGCTGCGGGAACAGCGCCTGGGCAGGTGCCTGGCAGCCGGGCTGGGCGGCGTAGTCGCGGGTCAGGTCGGCGGCGAGGTCGAAGACGAGCTGCTGGAACCGGTAGCCCGAGCGATACGGGTTGAGATCGACGCGCTCGAGCCGGCCCGGCCCCGCCAGCGAGGGACGGCCCTTGTTGTTCGGCAGGGCGGCCTTCATCTCGACCTCGGGCGGGATCTTCATCGGGTCGAGCGGGATCGTGGGCGCGGCCGAGCAGTCGAGCGTGACGCGGCTGCGGATGGCCTGGCGATAACCCTCGACGCGCGGGAAGCGGATCTCGTACGCCGCCCTGGCCGGTACTGCGTGCACGTGGTGGCGCCTCAGGGCCGGCGCTCGCGGGCCGCCCTTGTTGGCCTTGAAGGGGATGACCTGGAACGGCACGCCGAAGACCTTGGCGACCTCCTCCCGCAGCTTGCCGTCGTCGCCGACCTCGTAGCTGGACCGTCGAAGCCCCCGGCCCACTACCTGCTCGCAGAGGAGCTGCGACATGAACGGCCGCAACCCGACGATGTGGGTGACCGTGCTGCAATCCCAGCCCTCGGTCAGCATGCCCACGCTCACGATGCAGCGGACGTCGCGGCCCGGCGGGTGCAGGGGTTTTCCGAGCTTCTTCGCCAGCTCCACGAACCCCTCGGGGTGGACCGGCCGGCCCTGGCGGTCCTGCGGCCACGCGAGCCTGCCCACCGTGTCCAGCATCAGGCGCATCCAGATTGCCTCGTCGCTCTTGGCCTGGTCGCTGTCCGTCTCGGACACGACGCGTGAGTCGACGCGGATCGTGTTCTCCTGGTCGGGCGCGTTGCGGAATCCCGGGATGTTGGCGGGCGGAATCCCCGCGGGCGGGCGGTCGAGGGCGAGCCATTCGTAGACGACGCGCGCGATGGCGGTGTCGCGGCAGACGACGATGAAGACGGGTGGCCGAGGATCGTCCGCGTTCCGTTCCCACTCCGCGCGCAGCTCCTCCCAGAGCCCGCCCAGCATGGCGATGGGGGTGTTCGCCCACTTCACGATGGCCTCCGGCTTGGGGCTGCCGCGCGAGCCGCCGCGCTCGGCGGCGCTGAGCCGTGGCATGATCCACCGCCAGATGTTGAAGTAGCCCGGGATGTCGGCGCCCGTCGTGTCGCGCACGGCCAGCTGCGGGATCTTCACGAGCCCCGACTCGATCGCGTCCGTGAGGCCGAAGTCGCTCACGACCCACGGGAAGATCCGGTTCGTGTCCGGCCCCATACGGCCGAGGTAGTAGGGCGTCGCCGAGAGGTCCACGCAGAAATTGATGCCCCGGAGTTTCTGGATGCGGTCCAGCCCCTCGACCCACACCGTCGCCTCCCGGTAGAACTCGTCCTGCGCCTCCGGCTCGCCGTATAGATCCTCGACCTCGCCATCCGGCGGGTCGCGACGGATGCGGTAGGCGTGGTGCGCCTCGTCGTTGAAGACCAGGACGTTCTGCTTGCCGCCCACCTCGCGGCCCAGCACCCGCTCGACCACGGCAGTGTCGCTCTCCACGTAACGGACGGACTCGACGCGGACCCTGCGCAGGTTGCCCTGCCGGTCGCGGTCCTCCTCGATCACGTTCAGGAGGGTGGCGGCGATCTGGCGTTCCAGCTCCTCGGGCGTGAGGTAGCGGCGACCCCGGGCCGTCGTGGTCCTGGGACCGATGGTGATGGTCTCGACCGTCCGAAGCGGAAGGCCGGCGCGCGTCACCTTCGCGCTCACCCCGCCCGGCGTCACGCTCTGCGGCTCGAAGACGTGCCAGTTCGTGACCAGGACGCGACCCTTGACCAGGTCGGCCATGAGGTGCGGCGGCACCAGGTCACGCGTGCGGTAGAGGCTGGCGTCACCCTCCCGCGGATCCAGCTCTCCGAGGCGGCGCCTGATCGTGACGTTGGGACAGACCACGAGGACCACGTCGGAGAATCTCGCGTCCCCGCGGGTGGCGACCTTGTTGAGGATGCTCCAGGCGGCCAGCATCGCCATGATGGTGGTCTTGCCGGTGCCCGTGGCATCTTGCAGGCGATCCGCCGGAAGCCGGCGTACCCCTCGGCCCGGCGGTCCTCGCTCGGGGTGTCCGGCGGAATCTCGATCCCCTGAAGGAAATCGGCCCGCGCCTCGGTCAGGAAGATGACCGTCTCGGCGGCTTCGCGCTGGGCGAAGAACAGCCGGTGCTGGCGTCCCTCGCGCGTCCAGTAGTCGAGCAATTCCAGCGTCGTCCGGGTCACGCCGGGCCGGCCGGCCGCCTGCCAGGCTTTCAGCCGCTCGCGAACGCGGTTGACCAGCTTCAGCTCGATCAGCGTGCCGGGATCGTCGGCGGCGCTGTCGCTGACCGGTCCGGGAGGGCGGTAGTAATACGTGGCCGGCCTCCGGCCGGCCCGCCGGTACGGTGTCTCGCCCTCGACGATGTGCCAGTGCTCGCCCGGCTCGTCGTACGGCCCACAGATGATGGGCTCGGCGACTTCGAAACCGCTCACAACCCGAACGCCCTCATGATCCCATCGAGCTTCTCGACGATCTCGTGGTGGATTTCCGCCGGCGTCATCACGGCCGCGATCTCATGGTAGCGAGTGTACGGCAACCCGGGCAGGCCGGCGGCGGCGAGCGCCGGCGGCAGGAGCTGCGTCCGCGCCTTGGTGGCATCGAGGAACGCGTGGTCGCCGAGGGGCTCGCGCAGCACCGCCGGAGGGAAGTTCTCGTCCAGGTAGCGGCGCAGGTCGGCCAGGTGGGGCGCGGCCGCCGCCGGTCCGACGGTCTGCTCGACGAAGCGGGCCAGCGCGGCGGGGTGGACCAGGTAGCTCTCGATCTCGTACCGCCGCCAGCGCAGCCGCTGAAAGCCCCGGCCGGTGATCGCGGTCGCCTGGATCTCGGGGCGCGCGTCGCCGTCCACCAGCTCCACCGCCGGCAGGTCGTCCCGGACGAGCCGCAGGGCCTCGTAGTGGTCGCGCGCCTGCACGCCCGGCGCGCCGGGGCGGGGCTCGACCACGGTGCGCCTCCAGAACAACCGGGTGGTCAGCAGATCCCTCGCCGGATGATCGAGCACCCGGGCCCACGCTCTCAGAATATCCAGGTCCGTGTAGTCCTCCAGATAGAGCACTCCGGGCGCGTCGCGCGCCAGCATGACGTCGGTATGCGACAGGATCCGCAGCGAGTCGATAAGGCGGGCCCGCTCCTCCGTGGTCGCGAGCAGGCGCGGCTCGTCGAGCAGCACGCACAGTTCCCGCGGCTCGACGGCGTTCACGATGACCTCGGAGTGCGTGGCGATCACGAGCTGCGAGCGCTGCCGCGCCGCCGCCGCCCGCAGCTCGCTGTAGATGGCGTCCTGGAGGATTACGTGCAGATGCGCGTCGGGCTCGTCCAGCAGCAGCACCGAGCCCGGCCGGGTCTGCAGGAACGCCAGCAGCATCAGCACCTGCTGGAACCCGCTCCCCGCGCTGGCGATGTCGAGCCGGGGCCCCTCCGGCCGCTCCCGGTACTCCGCCAGGATGTGCGCGCCGGTGGCGTCGGGCGGCACCAGCTCGAAGCCGAACAGCCGCCGGATCGAGTCCTGGAGGCCGGCCCAGGTGGCGTCGGAGCCGGCGGCCTCCACGAGGAGGTTGCGGATGACATCCCCCGGCTTGGCCTGGCCGAGCAGCTGATCGACCTTCGGCCGCTGGTACAGGGGCTCCTCGGTCCCGAGCCCGCTCATGGCGGGCACGAACACCGCCGAGAGGCCTGCCTGCCGCACGAC
>Ga0302046_10004282_pt1 | contig 12713 bp, 9 predicted proteins | sample RVTome_11_FD_200261 | JGI IMG/M metagenome (GOLD analysis project Ga0302046, IMG submission 200261) | Soil microbial communities from uranium-contaminated site in the Upper Colorado River Basin, Wyoming, United States - RVT147D111 (version 2) ...
CCCCGACGTTCGCTCTCGCTGCCTCGCTTATCGATCCGACGCCGGAGACACGGTGGGGGTGGCCGGCGGCGGACGCGGGCCACATGGCGGTCTTCGACCCCGCGGACGGCCTGGTCTACGTCTTCGATCTCGCGGCCGGCGTGCTCGCGCGTACGCTCGCGAATCCGGCTCGCCCCCTGCGCGTGCTGCCCGGGTTCGTCAGGGTCCACCCGTTCGTCGTCCACGACGGCCGGCTGATCGCGGGCACGGCCGGCGGGTTCCACGTCTTCGACCTCGAGCGGGGCACCCTCGCCTACACGATCGACGATCCGACGCCCGCGAGCGGCCACTTCGGGCGCCACGTGGTCGGAGACGGCGGCGTGCTGTGGGTCGCGGACCTCGGCGACGGCGTGGTCTACGCCTACGACCTCGCGAGCGGGGCGCCGCTCCGGGCGGTCGCCGACCCCGGCGGCGACGACCCCGACTTCGGACGCTGGATCGCGGTATGCGGCGGCGATCTCCTCATCGGCGGCACCGGACGGCTGCACGTCGTCGCCCTCGCGAGTGACAGCAAGACCCTTCTCTTCCGTCCCTGCGCCGACGTCCCGCCGTCTTGAGTCTACCGCCCGCGGCGAGTATCAGCCGAGGTGCAGTGAATTCACGGAGGAACGGAGGACCCATGACACAGGCACTCAGGAATCCGATCGGCGCAGCGTCCCTCGCGCTCGCGCTCTTCGCCGGCATCGTCTCGGGGCTCCCGGGCGGACCGGCGGACGCGCGTGCCGACGAGACCTGCATGTCGCCCTACATGGCCAAGATCGTCGGGCAGGAGGACTTCGTCTACGTCTGGACGCTCGGCAAGGAGGGCGTCGGCGACGGCCAGGACAAGCTGGTCACGATCGACGTCAACCCGGCGTCGAAGACCTACGGCACGGTCGTCCACACGCTCTCGGTCGGCGGCCGGAACGAGGCCCACCACTCGGGCTTGACCGACGACCGCCGCTACCTCTGGGCGAGCGGCCTCGACACCAACAAGATCTTCATCTTCGACGTCGCGACCGACCCCGCGCAGCCCCGCCTCCACAAGACCATCACCGACTTCGTCGCCAAGAGCGGCGGCGTGGTCGGCCCGCACACCAGCTACGCGATGCCCGGCCGGATGCTGCTCACCGGCCTCTCCAACAACAAGGACCACGGCGGCCGGACGGCGATGGTCGAGTACACCAACGAGGGCAGCTACGTCGCGACGCACTGGATGCCGACCGACGAGGACCTCCGCGGCGCGAAGAAGACCGGCCAACTCGCCGACGGCTACGGCTACGACGTGCGCGTGCTGCCGCGCCGGAACGTGATGCTGACGTCGTCCTTCACCGGCTGGAACAACTACATGGCGAACCTCGGCAAGCTGATGGCCGACGCCGAGGCCATGAAGCGCTTCGGCAACACCATGGTGCTGTGGGATCTCCACACCCGCAAGCCCCGCAAGGTCTTCGACGTCCCCGGCGCCCCGCTCGAGATCCGCTGCGCCTGGGGCGCGCACGCCAACTACTGCTTCACCGCGACCGCCCTCACCTCCAAGGTCTGGTTGGTCTACGAGGACGAGCGCGGCGAGTGGCACGCCAAGGCGGTCGCCGACATCGCCGACGCCAGCAAGATCCCGCTGCCGGTCGACATGTCGATCTCGGCCGACGACAAGCTGCTCTGGATCAACACCTGGAACGACGGCACGACGCGCCTCTTCGACGTCTCGAACCCGCACGCGCCGAAGGAGATCTACACGCTCCGCATCGGCGACCAGGTGAACATGCTGTCGCAGAGCTGGGACGGGAAGCGCGTCTACTACACGTCGTCGCTGCTCGCGAACTGGGACAAGACCGAGGGCAAGCCGGGCGACCTCCAGTACTTCAAGGCCTACGCCTGGAACGGCACCAAGCTCGAGCCCAAGTTCCAGATCGACTTCCTGGAGGAGAAGCTCGGCCTGCCGCACCAGATGCGCTTCGGCGCGCGCGCGCTCTACACCGCGAAGGCACCGGCGGCGGGCGTGGGGTCGCGCGTGGCCGGGCTCGCGCCCGAGGCGCGGCCCTAGGCGGGAGCGTGGCATCGGACCGATGACGGGACACCGCCGCGGCGGGCTCGCGACCGCCGCGGCGCGTCGCGTGCTCGGGTTGCGCGCGAAGCGGGCGCTCCGCGCAGCCCTGGTGTACACGGTGCTGGCAACCCTCGCGGGCATGGCAGCGGTCGAAGTGCCACCGGCCGAGGCACACCAGCCGAAGGCGGCCGTGTCCATCGCACCGCCCGAGGTGCTCGCCCCCGGCTGGGCGCCCCTCGCGTTCGAGGCGCCCGAGCCCGGGACCTACGATCTCCCCCCGCTCGGCGACGCCGCCGACGCGACCGTTCTCGCGAGCGACGGAAGGACGACGACGCTCCACGCGCTCGCCGGCGACCGCGTCGCGGTCCTGAGCTTCGTCTACGCCGCCTGCCCCGATCCGAACGGCTGCCCGCTCGCGACCGCCGTCCTCGCCAAGCTGAAGGCGCGGCTCGACCGCGCGCCGGCGCTCCGCGACCGGGTCGTGCTCGCGAGCGTCAGCATCGACCCGGCGCGCGACACCCCGGCGGTCATGGCGGAGTACGGCGCCGGCCTGGCCGCCAAGGGCACGCCCTGGCACTTTCTCACCACGCCCTCGGACGAGGCGCTGGCACCCATCCTCGCCGCCTACGACCAGTCGATCGCGCGCGACTACGACGCCGAGGGCAACCCGCTCGGCACTATCTCGCACGTCCTGCGCGTCGTTCTGATCGACCGCGCGCGCCGCATCCGGAACGTCTACAGCGCCTCCTTCCTTCACGCCGACACGCTCCGCGCCGACGTCGAGACCCTGCTCCTCGAGGAGCGCGAGAACGCGCGGATCGCCGCGGCCGGGGGCGGCGGCACGGCGGCGTACGTGCTGCAAGGCGCCGGCGACGACAAGACCGGCTACGACGGGCCCGACTACCGGACGCGCTCGCACGACCTCGAGGCCCGCCGCGGCCGCCCGGCCGACCTCCCGGCGCTCGCCGCGCACCCGCCGCTCGGCCTGCCGCCGGTGCCGGTCCCGAAGGACAACCCCCTCAGCCCCGCGAAGGTCGCGCTCGGCCGCAAGCTCTTCTTCGATCGCCGCCTGTCGCTGAACGACACCTTCTCGTGCGCCATGTGCCACGTGCCCGAGCAGGGCTTCACCTCGAACGAGATCGCCACCGCGGTCGGCATCGAGGGCCGCACGGTGCGGCGGAACACGCCGACCATCTACAACGTCGCCTACCTGCCGCGCCTCTTCCACGACGGCCGCGAGACCCGCCTCGAGCAGCAGATCTGGGGCCCGCTGCTGGCGCGGAACGAGATGGGGAACCCGTCTGTCGGGTTCGTGCTCGAGAAGCTCGCCGGCCTCGCCGACTACGACGGGCTCTTCGAGGCCGCCTTCGACGGCCGCGGGCCCGACATGCTGACGGTGGGCGCCGCGCTCGCGAGCTACGAGCGCACGCTGCTGGCGGCCGACTCGCCGTTCGACCGCTGGCGCTTCGGCGGCGACGAGGACGCGCTCGCGCCGGCGGCGCGCCGCGGCTTCGCGCTCTTCACCGGCAAGGGCCGCTGCGCCTCCTGCCACACGATCGACGACGACCACGCGCTCCTCACCGACGGCGGCCTCCACAATACCGGCGTCGGCTGGGCCGCCTCGATGCGCCCCGCGCCCACGACCCGGCGCGTGCAGATCGCCCCCGGCGTCGCGATCGACGTCGCCGGCGACGCCGTCGCCGCGGCCTCGGAGACCCCGCCCGCCGACCTCGGCCGCTACGAGATCACCGAGGACCCGGCCGACCGCTGGAGGTACCGCACGCCGACCCTCCGGAACGTCGCGCTCACCGCGCCCTACATGCACAACGGCTCGCTCGCGACCCTGGCCGACGTGGTGGCGTTCTACGACCGGGGCGGCGTCCCCCACGAGCTGCTCGACCCGCGCATCCGCCCGCTCGGCCTCACCGACGAGGAGCGCGCCGACCTGGTGGCGTTCCTCGAGTCGCTCACCGGCTCGAACGTCGACGCGCTCGTCGCCGACGCCTTCGCGGCGCCGGTGGGCGACCCAGGCGTCCCGACCGCCCCGTCGGAATGAGCTCCGCGGTACGGCGACCTGGGCGCGCCTCGAGCGGTCCGGGCCGCCGGCACGGCGTTGACGGTTGGCGGCAGCCGTCCGTGCGCGGGCGTGCGCATGCGCACGGCATGGCGTTTGCACCTTCGTTCCTCGTGGCGGTGGCGACATGTCCGTAGTCCTGCGCAGCTCGCATGAGGCCTGCGAGACGATCGCCGATACGCTCGGTCGGGTCCTCCGCGATCTCGCCGCGGTCCTCGGCGCGAGCCGGGCCGCCGCGTTCGTCATCGAGGAGCGCAGCGGCACACCCTGGCTCGCGGCGACACACGGGGTGAGCGCCGGCGACCCGTTCGAGGATCCGGCGGCGGCGTGCGACCACGTATGTGCGGCCCGCGCGGCGGGCGCGCCGCGCTTCGCGCCGGCCACCGGCCCGGACCCGCCGGCGCGCGCCGGCGCCACGGACAGAGGCGTCGGGGCGCTTTTCTCGATCCCGCTCTTCGCACGGCGCGGGGCGCTCCTCGGGTGCCTCGTCCTCGAGACCAGCGAGCCCGGCCCGGTCCAGCGCCACTTCGCGGAAACCGTCGCGTCGGTCGCGGCCACCGCCATCGAGAACGCCGACACGGCGCGCCGGCAAGCCGAGGAGGCGACCCGCAGCGAGGCGCTCCTCGAGATCGTGCGTCAGATGAGCGAGCGCATGCCGCTCCCCGAGCTGCTGGCCTTGATCTGCCGGAAGACGGTCGAGGCCTTCGGCGTCCGGCAGGCGACGGTCTACTACCACCACGCGCGCGTCAACGGCTACCTGCCGCTCGGGGACCACGGCACCCCGGCGCACGTCGTCGAGCGCTTCGTCCGCACGCGCTACACGCTCCAGACCACACCGCACTTCGAGGAGATCGTGGCGGGCCGCGTCGTGGTGATCACCCACGGGGCCGACCTTGCGCCCGAGGACCGTGCCCTGCTCGACATGACCGATGTGCACGCCCTAGCGCTCCTGCCGCTGCGCACCAACGGCCAGACCCGCGGCACGCTGGTCGTCGGCACCACGTCGGGGCACGAGCTCACACCCGAGCAGCTCCGAGGCCTCGGCACCGTCGCCCACCACGCCGCGACGGCGATCTACCAGGCGCGGTCGCTACGCGCGAGCGAGAAGGCGGCGCACTTTCGGGCCGCGGTCTCGGCGCTGGCGGTCGAGCTGAGCGCGGAGACCAGCCGCGCGCGGGCGCTGGTGCGACTGTGCGCACGCGGCAAGGACATGTTCGGCGCCACCGACGGCGCGCTCCTCCTCGCGCGCGGCGGCGAGCTGGTGGGCGTCGCCGCCGACGCCGCGCTCAGGGCAGCGGCGTTCTCCGTGCCGCTCGACGAGCGCGAGCACCCCGCCGTGCGTGCCTTCGTGAGCGGCGAGGTGATGCTCGCCAACCGCATCCCGAAAGGTGCCCCCCAGGCGGCGGCCGGCGGCCTGCGCTCGCTGCTCGCGATCCCGCTCGCCGACGCCGAGGGGGTCGGCGGCGTGCTCGTGGTCGGACACGGCCAGCGATCCCGGCACTTCGATCCGCGGATGGTCGACGAGGCGCGGGTGCTCGGCGCGCTCGCAGCCACCGTGCTCCGCAACCTCGACCTCCTCGAGCGCCTGCACGACGCCAACGCCGAGCTCCGCCGGGTGAGCGCCCTCAAGGACCAGTTCCTCGCCAACGTCAGCCACGACCTGCGCACGCCGCTGAACATCATCGTCGGCTACGGCCAGCTCGCGCGCGAGGGCACCTTCGGCTGCGTCCCCGAGCAGCTCGAGGAGATCCTCGCCCGCATCGTCGGCAGCGGGCGCGAGCAGCTTCGCCTGGTCGAGGACCTCCTGGACCTCTCGCGTATGGAGCTCAACACGCTGAGCGTGAGCCCCGCCCCTGTCCCGCTCGCGCCGCTCTTCGCCGATCTGGAGTTCGCGCTCGTCGGCATGCTGCGCGATCGCCCGGTGCGCGGGATCGTGCGCGCCCCCGCCGCGTCGTTGGTCGTGTACGCCGACGGCGATCGGCTGCGCCAGATCCTCGTCAACCTCCTCGGCAACGCCGCCAAGTTCACCGAGACGGGCACGATCGAGCTCGAGGCGGCGCGCGGCGGCGACGTCGTCGCCATCGCCGTGCGCGACACCGGCGCCGGTATCGCGGCCGAGGACCACGCGCGCATCTTCGAGCCCTTCCGCCAGGTCGAGGGCGCCGCCGCGCGCCTGGGCGCGGGTCTCGGCCTCGCGATCGCGCGCCGCCTCGCGACCCTGATGGACGGCACGCTGACGGTCGAGAGCGCGGTCGACCTGGGCTCGACGTTTCGGCTCACACTGCCGCTCGCGTCGAGCAGCGCCGCCATGCGTACGCGCGACGTCGAGGAACCCGCCGCCGTCTCCTGAGGCGGCGCCGGTCGGCGACCCGGGCGCCCCGGTCCCGGCGCCGGAATAGCGCTCGTGCCGGATCGGCGCCGCACCGGCGCGCACACCGCAAGCCCGCCGGTAGCCGGTCGAGCGCACCCGACCGCGGTACGGCGCGTCATCACTCCCGGCGCCCGCTCACGCGATCGGCATCTCCGTCGTCATGTACAGGCGCGAGTCCACGATCGCGTCCTGGCGGAAGTGGCTGATCGCCTGGTACTCGGAGCTGGTCACCATGTCGATGAAGGCGGCGCGCGACGGGTACTCGATGACGAGCGCCTCGTCCCACCCGTCGGGGCCGATCAGCGTGAGCTGCCCACGCGCCCGCACGATCACGCGCCCGCCGCGCTTCTCGACCAGCGGGCGGACCTCCTCGGCGTAGCGCTGGTAGGAAGCGCAACCCTCGTCGCCGTCCTTGAAGCGGAGCAGGTTCCACATCCAGATGGCGCCCTCGTGGGGGTGGTCGGTGAACGCCTTGATCTGCTCGTCGGTCGGCGTCAGATGTCCCATGAGGCCGTCTTCCTCCCCGTGATCCGGCGCCGGCCGTGCCCGCTACGCCGCTTTCCGCACCTCGACGACGTGGATCTCGAACGTCAGGTCCTTCCCCGCGAGCGGGTGGTTGGCGTCGATGGTGATGTCGGCCTCGCTCACCGCCGTGACGGTCACGACCACGCGCTGGCCGTCGGGGCTCTTGCCGGCGAGCTCCTGGCCGACGCGCGGCTCGATGGTCTCCGGCAGCTCCTGGAGCGGGACCGTCCCGATGAGCTCCGGGTCGCGCGGCCCGTAGGCCTTCTCGGGGGGGATCGTCGTCTTCTTCGACTCCCCCGACGTCATCCCGATCACCGACTCCTCGAAGCCGGCGATGATCTTGCCCTCGCCGATCGTGAACTCGATCGGCTCGCGCTTCTCCGACGAGTCGAAGACCGTCCCGTCGTCGAGGCGTCCCGTGTAATGCACCTTGACGGTGTCGCCGTGTGCCGCTTCTGCCATCGGGGACCTCCTTTCCGTGGCCTCAGGGCTCGTCGTCGTCCGACTCCGGCTCGTCCTTCTCGACGATGCCCCACTCCTCGGGCAACGCCTGGGGACCGGGGACGATGCCCGCGATGTCCGGATCCTCCTCGGCGGCGTTGGGATCGCGCTCCTTCTTCTCCGCGGCGCGCTCGGCGCGCTTCGTCTCCTTCTCCTGCTGCTTCCGCCGCCGCGCCGCCTCTTTCTGGCGCTTGTTGAAGGATGTCCGCCCCCGCGCGCTCATCGCGAGGAATACGTCCCGGGTGTCGAGCCTGTCGAGCCACGTCGCATGCAACGCCCTCCCTGTGCGAGTTCTCGGCCGGCGGGTCCGCCGCGGCCTCTCCTAGCGGCTATCAAGCCGGGCTGCGCACCGCAACCGCCACGGCCGCACGCGCGCCCGTACGGCCTCAGAACGGCAGGTCGCCCGCCGCGGCGCGCACGCCGCCGGTCTTGCCGTAGGCGTCGATCGCGCGCGCTGCGATCCGCCACTGGTGGACCTCGTCGGCGCCGTCGGCGAAGCGCGCCCAGCGCGCCTGCGTCGCCATCTGCGCGAGCGGGGTGTCGGTCGAGTAGCCGAGGGCGCCGTGCACCTGGATCGCGCGGTCGATGATGCGGTTGAGCGCGCCCGCGACGAAGTGCTTCGCCATCGAGACCTCGCTCTTGAAGTCCTCGCCGCGGTCGATCTTGTACGCCGCGTGCAGCACCATCAGCTTCGACTGGTAGAGCTCCATGGTGCCGTCGGCGATCATCCATTGGATCCCCTGCTTCTCGGCGAGGAGCGACCCGTGGGCGTAGCGCTCGAGGGCGCGCTTGATCGTCATGTCGAGCGCCATCTCGGCCTGGCCGATCCAGCGCATGCAGTGCGCGAGACGGGCCGGGCCGAGGCGGTACTGGCCGAGGAGGTGGCCCTGCCCGCGCCCGCCGAGCATGTTCGCGCGCGGGACGCGGAGGTCGGTGAGGCGGATCTCGCAGTGGTTGTGGCCGCCGCTCATGGTGTGGATGTCGCGCACGACTTCCCAGCCCTTGGAGGGGATGTCGACGAGAAAAGCGCTGTTGCCGGCCTGCGGGCGTTCGGGGGTGCCCTCGGTGCGGGCGATCAGGATGGCGAACGAGGCGCCGCGCGCCCCGGAGATGAACCACTTGTGCCCGTTCACCGCCCAGTGGTCGCCGTCCTCGACGGCGTGGGTCTGGATGAGCGTCGGGTCGGAGCCCGCCACCTCGGGCTCGGTCATCGCGAAGCAAGAGCGGATCTTGCCGTCGCAGAGCGGCCGCAGGTACTTCTCCTTCTGCGCCGGGGTCGCCCAGTGATGGAGGGTGTGCATGTTGCCCTCGTCGGGCGCCTGGGCGTTCAGGGCGAAGGGCCCGAAGCGCGTGCGCGCGGCTTCGGCCGAGACCGCGGCCATGGCGACGTGGCCGAGGCCCATGCCGCCGTACTCGGCGGGCATGTGCGGCAGCCACAGGCCCCACTCCTGCGCCGCCTTCCGCATGACGATCACCTGCTGCACGAGGACGCCGCGGTCGTCCGGGTGCGCGTCGATCACCTGCTCGGCGGGACGCACCACCTGGGCGCAGAACTCGCGCACGCGCCGGATCACCTGCTGCAGCTCGTCGGGGAAGCTGAAGTCGATCGCCATGGGGTGCCTTTGTAGCGCCGATCCCGGGCTACGTCTAAAGGCCGCGGCGGCCCCCGCCGCGCCCGGCACCGGCTCCGCCTACCGGCTTGATTTTCCCCGTCCATGCGCAATGGTGCGCCCCACAAATCCGCCCACGGGAGGCTCTCGATGCCCACGTACTCCGTCAGCCCGGCGGGGGAGAAGTTCCCCCTGCCCGAGAAGAACGACTACGCCGCCGAGATGCGGCGGCTGCAGAAGCTCGCCACCCAGGCCCGCAAGGAGGGCAAGGAGGTCGTCGTCGTCATGGGCGTCGGCTTCGTGGGCGCCGTCATGGCGGCGATCGTCGCCGACACCGTCGACAAGAAGACCGGGAAGCCGAGCAAGCTCGTGATCGGCTGCCAGCGTCCGAGCACGCGCAGCTACTGGAAGATCCCGCTCCTGAACCGCGGGCTCTCGCCCGTCAAGGCCGAGGATCCCGAGGTCGACCCGATGATCCGCCGCTGCGTCAAGGACAAGAAGACGCTGACGGCGACGTTCAACCCCGACTGCCTGAAGCTCGCCGACTGCGTCGTGGTCGACGTCCAGTGCGACTACTCCAAGCACGACCTCGGCAACATGCGCACGGGCGAGGTCGAAATGGCCGCTCTCGAGGCCACGCTCCGGACGATCGGCGAGAAGATCCCGCCCAAGTGCCTGACCCTGATCGAGACCACCGTCGCCCCCGGCACCACCGAGTTCGTCGCCTGGCCGATCCTCCAGAAGGCCTTCGCCAAGCGCGGCATCCGCGCGAAGCCGATCCTCGCCCACAGCTACGAGCGCGTCATGCCGGGGCGCCAGTACGTCGCCAGCATCCGCGACTTCTGGCGGGTGTGCAGCGGCTGCGACAAGCAGGCGCGCCGGCGGGTGGTGAAGTTCCTGAACGAGGTGCTGAACACCGCCGAGTTCCCGCTGACGGTGCTCGACCGGCCGATCGAGTCCGAGACCTCGAAGATCGTCGAGAACTCCTACCGCGCCACGACGCTCGCCTTCATGCACGAGTGGAGCATCTTCGCCGAGCGCAACGGCGTCGACCTGATCAAGGTCATCAATGCCATCAAGGTGCGGCCGACGCACAGCAACATGATCTTCCCCGGCCCCGGCATCGGCGGCTACTGCCTGCCGAAGGACGGCGGCCTCGGCTACTGGGCCTACCGCCACATCCTCGGCTTCGACGACGGCGACGAGGTCTTCAAGATGAGCCCGGCCGCGATCGACATCAACGACACCCGCGGCCTGCACGTGGCGACGCTCGCGCGCGACGCGCTCCGCAACCTGGGCCGCTACATCGCCGGCGCGCAGATCCTGATCTGCGGCGCCAGCTACCGCCAGGACGTCGGCGACACCCGCTACAGCGGCTCCGAGGTCGTGGTGCGGCGCCTGACCGAGATGGGCGCCGAGATGCGCGTCCACGATCCCTACGTCGAGCACTGGTGGGAGTTCGAGTCGCAGGACGACTACCCGGCGCCGGGGCAGTCGCTGGCGCGCTTCTTCCGCAACCAGAAGGGCCTCACCGACCTGCGCGTCGAGCCGAGCCTCGCCAAGGCGCTCAAGGGCGCCGAGGCGGTGATCCTGGCGGTGCCGCACGAGGCCTACCTCGGCCTCACACCCGAGCAGGTGGTGAAGATGGCCGGTGGCCCGCTCGCCGTCGTCGACGCCTTCGGCATCCTCGACGACGCCCAGATCCGCCGCTACTTCGAGCTCGGCTGCGAGGTGAAGGGGCTCGGCCGCGGCCACATCCAGCGCATCAAGGGCGAGGTGCGCGCGGAGGAGTGAGCCGAACATCATGTCCTCGCGCCCGAGGACGGCGAGGGCGGCCCGCGACAGGCGGACGAAATGCAGGTCGGGCTCGAAGGCCCCGGCGTAGTCGGCGAGCAGCCCGGCCACGCGCGGCCTACGCGAAGCGCTCGCCGACGAGCTCCTCCGAGACCGCCCACAAGCGCTCGGCGAGGGCCGGGTCGACGGCGTAGGGCATGTAGCCGGTGGTGACGCCGGCCGTCCCGCAGGGCGCCGACGGGCGGCAGTCCTCGAGGTAGAGCCCGCCCTGCCCCTCGAGCTCGGGCGCCGTCGCCGCCCAGACCGACGTCGCCGCCCCGGCCGGAATCTCCTTCAGACCCCCCGCGAGCGTCCGCACCCGCTCCAGGAGCGGCCCGATGTCCTCGGGGGTGAGGTGGCGCGAGAGGTCGGTCGCGATCGCGCCCGGGTGCACCGCGAAGGCGCGCACGCCCGCGGGCGCGAGCCGGCGGTCGAGGGCGACGGCGAAGAGCGCGTTCGCGGTCTTCGACTGGCCGTAGGCCGCCCACTTGTCGTAGGGCCGGCGCTCCCAGTGCAGGTCGTCGAAGTCGACCGGGGCGCGCTGGTGCCCCGCCGAGCTCAGGACGACGACGCGCGCGGGGGCGCCCGCGATCAGCGCCGGAATGAGGAGGCCGGTGAGGAGGAAGTGACCGAGGTGGTTGGTGGCGAACTGCGCCTCCCAGCCCTCGGGCGAGCGCGCGAGCGGGCACGCCATCAGGCCGGCATTGTCGATCAGGATGTGGAGCGCGTCGTGGCTCGCGCGCAGGCGCGCGGCGAAGGCGCGGATGCTGGCGCGGTCGAGGAGGTCGAGCGTCTCGGCGTGCACGGCGTCGTTGCCGGTCGCGTCCCGGATCGCGGCGGCGGCGCGCGCGCCGCGCGTCTGGTCGCGACTCGCCAGGATCACCTCGGCACCCCTGGCGGCGAGCGCCCGCGCGGTCTCGGCGCCGAGGCCGCCCGAGGCGCCGGTCACGACGGCGACGCGGCCGGCGAGGTCGATGCCCGCGAGCGCCTCGTCGGCGGTCGTCGCGAAGCCGAGCTGCCGCCGGGAGCCGCCCATGCCGCACTCCTAGCCGAGGCACGGACGCGGCGCCAGCCCGGGCGCGAAAGCCGTCTATACCAATGGCGCCCGCTCCCCGCTACCCTTGAGTCGGCCCCGCGCACGGGGAAGATCGGCACCAGCAATGGCACGACGGATCACCGACCGCTTCGGACGCACGTTCGACTACCTGCGGATCGCGGTCACGGAGCGCTGCAACCTGCGCTGCGTCTACTGCATGCCCGAGGAAGGCGTCGCCTTCCAGGACGCGTCCCACCTGCTCACCAACGACGAGATCCTGCGCGTGGTGCGAGTCGCGACCGGACTCGGCGTCGGGAAGATCCGCTACACCGGGGGCGAGCCGCTGGTGCGGAAGGACTTCGTGCCGCTGGTGGCGGCCACCGCCGCCCTGCCGGGCGTCACGAGCATCCACATGACGACCAACGGTGTGCTCTTCGGCGACGCCGCCCGCGCCCTCCACGCCGCCGGCCTCGACGGCGCCAACATCAGCCTCGACACGCTGCGGGCCGACCGCTTCCTCACCATGACCCGCCGCACCGGCCTCGAGAAGGTGCTCGACGCGATCCACCTCGCGGTCGCCCTCGGCATCCCGAGCGTCAAGGTGAACGTCGTCGCCATGCGCGGCTTCAACGACGACGAGATCCCGGCCTTCGCCGCCCTCACCCGCGAGCTGCCGGTGACGGTGCGCTTCATCG
>Ga0302046_10004283_pt1 | contig 12712 bp, 13 predicted proteins | sample RVTome_11_FD_200261 | JGI IMG/M metagenome (GOLD analysis project Ga0302046, IMG submission 200261) | Soil microbial communities from uranium-contaminated site in the Upper Colorado River Basin, Wyoming, United States - RVT147D111 (version 2) ...
AGGGGGATGGGGGGCTCGCGCTCGCCGAGCCCGGAGCGAGCGTACGGCGACCGGCGAGCCATTCGTGGCGCGCCCGGGGCCCCCGTGCCCCGCCCCCGGCGTCACCACGTTTCACGAGATTCATTAGCGGCGGCGCTCCCGTGACGTCCGGCCCGCCTCCGCTCGACGGCATCCGCGTCGTCGACCTCACCAGCTACATCGCCGGTTCGTACGCGGCGATGATGCTGGCCGACCTCGGCGCCACCGTGGTCAAGGTGGAGGCGCTGGAGGGCGACTCGTTCCGCGAGCTGCCCGGCTTCTTCGGCTGGAACCGCGGCAAGCGCTCGATCGCCCTCAACCTCAAGACGCCGGAGGGCCGGGAGATCGTCGAGCGCCTGGCCGGCGGGGGCGACGTCCTGATGGAGAACTGGCGGCCCGGCGTCGCCGACCGTCTCGGGGTCGGTCACCCCCGGCTGGGCGCGCTCAACCACCGATTGATCTACTGCTCGGTCACCGCGTTCGGGGCGACCGGGCCGTACGCCGACCGGCCGGGCTTCGATCCGATCCTCCAGGCGCTCGGCGGGCTCATGACGCTGCAGGGCTTCGGGGGCCCGCCGAGGTACCTGCGCACGGCGCCGACCGACTACTACACCGCCGCGCTGGCCACCCAGGCCGTGCTGGCCGCCTTGTTCGTGCGCGAGCGCACCGGGCACGGCCAGCGCGTCGAGACCTCGCTGCTGCAGGGTGTGATGGCGCTCCAGTCGGGGATCGCCCTCGACTATCCGGGCAAGCCCACCCTCATCCGCGAGAACCCGACGTACCGGCTCTACCAGGCCGGCGACGGCGAGTGGTTCTTCCTGGCCTGCGGCAACCAGTCGTTCTGGGTGAAGCTCTGCACCGCGCTCGGCATGGAGGAGTTCGCGAACGACCCGCGCTTCGCCTCCTGGCTGCTGCGATTGCAGAACAACGAGGCGCTGCTGCCGATCATCGAGAAGCGCTTCGGCGAGAAGCCGCGCGCGGAGTGGCTGGAGATCCTGGCCGCCCACGACATCCCGGCCGGCCCCGTCAAGACGGTCCAGGAGTTCATGGACGACCCCGCCGTCCGCCATCACGACCTGGTGCACGAGTACGATCATCCCGAGGTGGGTCGGCTGCGTGTCATGGGCCAGCCCCTCGTCTTTGCCGGCACTCCGACCCGCGATCCCGGCCCGCCGCCCACGCTCGGGCAGCACACCGACGAGGTGCTGAAGGAGCTCGGCTACGACGCGGCGGCCGTGACCGGCCTCCGCGCGAGGAACATCGTCCGATGAGCGACTACCAGGCGATCCTCCATCAGGCCTCCGGCGGGGTGGCGACCATCACGCTGAACCGTCCCGACGTCCACCACGCGATGAACGAGGCGATGCGGCGCGACCTCGTGCGCTGCTTCGAACGCCTCGCCACCGACGACACCGTGCGCGTGATCGTCGTGACCGGGGGTGGAGACAAGGCGTTCTCCGCCGGGGCCGACATCCGCGAGTTCACCGCCCCCCAGGTGCCGACGGCGTTCCGCGAGCAGCGCCGGCGCCTCGACTTCCGGGCGGCCATGGACCGCTGCTGGCAGCCGATCATCGCGGCGATCCGCGGCTACGCCTTCGGTGGCGGCCTGGAGCTGGCCCTGGCCTGCGACATCCGCATCGCGTCCGCCGACTCGCGGCTCGGCCTCACCGAGGTCGACCTGGCCATCATCCCGGGCGGCGGCGGCACCCAGCGGCTGCCGCGCGTGGTCGGCCGCGGCAAGGCGCTGGAGCTGATCCTGACCGCCGCCCGGATCGACGCCGCCGAGGCACTGCGTATCGGCCTCGTCGAGCGCGTGGTGCCGGCGGGCGAGGCGCTGAAGGCGGCGCAGGAGCTGGCGGCGACGCTGGCCGCCAAGGCGCCGGTGGCCCTGCGGTACGCCAAGGAAGCGGTGACGAAGGGTCTGGAGCTGCCCCTGGCCGACGGCCTGCGGCTCGAGAACGACCTGGCGACGCTGCTGCGCACGACCGAGGACCGCGTCGAGGGCGCCCGGGCGTTCCTGGAGAAGCGCACGCCGCGCTGGCAAGGGCGATAGACGCGCCGGGGGCCGGATGCCGTTCTCGTACTACGCGCGGCTGACGCGCTCCCAGCAGGCGATCTACCGGAAGAGCGACGAGATCAAGGAGGTCCGGCTGGCGAACCCGGCCGTGCTCCATCCCGCCGTCGAGGCCCTGACGGCGGCGCTCGCCTCCGAGGACCGGGGAGCGGTGCAGCGGGCCACCGAAGGGCTGATCCGCGGGCTCACCGACGCGTTCGGCGTGCCGCCGGTCCGCGTCGACGTGCTGGCGGCACGGCCCCACGCGCGCTGGGGCGAGCTGCACGGCCTCTACACGGCCGAGCGCGGCAAGCCCCCGAAGATCCAGCTGTGGATGCGCACGGCCAAGCAACGGCGCGTCGTCGCCTTCCGGACGTACCTGCGCACGCTGCTGCACGAGGTGGGGCACCACCTCGACTACGCGCTGCTCCGCCTGCCCGATTCCTTTCACACCGAGGGGTTCTACAGGCGTGAGTCGAGCCTCTTCCACCAGCTCGTCGCCGCGCCGCGCACCCCGTGGCCCACGGTGGACGCCTGGTTCCGGCGGGCGCCCGACGAGCGCCTGGCGCGTCTGGCCCGGACGCCCACCCAGATCGCCACCGCCCTCCACGGCCGCCACGTGCGGCTGCTCGCCCGCCGGCCCGCGCCCGACGCGTGGGCCCCCGTCGAGGTGATCTGCCACCTGCGCGACGCCGAGGAGGTGTTCGGCGAGCGGTTCGCGGCGATCCTCGCGATGGACGAGCCCGTCCTGCCGGAGGTGGGGCCGGCCGACCGGTGGGCCGAGGAGCGTCAGTACCGGCGCCACGACCCGGGGGCGGCGCTCGCGCACTTCCGCCACCGCCGCGGCGAGTCGCTGGAGACGCTCGTCGCGCTGGCGCCCGTCGACTGGCAGCGCGGCGGCGAGCACCCGGTCCGCGGCCGCCTGACCATCGACATGCTGGTGGCGCTGATGGCCTGGCACGACGACAATCACCTGGAGCAGCTCACCCGCGCCCTGGAGGGACGACCCTGATGCCGACCATGGAGGAGTACGCCAAGCAGCCCCGCGAGCAGCGCATCCAGCGTCTCACCCGCACCGCCGACGAGCTGGCCGCCGCCATCAAGAGCCAGAGCGAGGCCGTGCTCTCCCGCCGGCCCGACGGCAAGAACTGGGCGGCCAAGGAAGTGGTCTGCCACCTGCGCGACACCGAGGAGGCGTTCGGCGTCCGCTTCGAGCAGATCCTCGCCATGAGCGTCGATCCCGTCCTGGGCGGGGCCACCGCCGACCGCTGGGCCGAGGAGCGCCAGTATCTGAGGAACGACGCGACCGAGGCGCTGGGCGCGTTCCGCCGGCGCCGAGCGGAGACGCTGGCGACGTTCGCCACGCTCACGCCCCCCCAGTGGGACAAGGGCGGCATCCATCCCGTCCGCGGCCGGATGACGATCGACACGTTCCTCACGCTGATGGCCTGGCACGACGACAACCACCTCGACCAGCTCCAGCGGGCGCTGGAGGGTCGGGCCTGACGTCCGGACTCATCGGTGAGTCCCCGGCAACACCGGCGACGTTCGCCCAGGTCTGCACCGCGTGGTCCATCGCGCAGGCCGCCGGATGGTCCGGGTCGGGTAATCCCCGACAGGGTCACGGGGTTGCCTCGATCACGAGGCGGCGTGCTAGAGTCGGGGCGGTGCCGATGGCTCACGCGCTGCGACGACCCGCTGACAGGAGATTCACGTGGGGGCGAGAGAACGGTTCCGCTTCAGCGAGCGCGGAGCCGCGTTCTGGATCTTCCCGCAGTCCCGCCGCCTCGGCTTCGCTCCCGAGCGCATCCGCGTCGACGCGGCCGGCGGGACCATCGGCGAGGGCCCGTCCGACGCCACCACCGAAGTGATCGACGCCCTCGACAAACCGAGTTACTTCAGTGATGCCACCGGCAAGCCGCGTCGGCGCCCGCGGCCACCCTACCCCGAGGACGGTCGCCGCTCCTCCCGTCCCGCCGTCCCTCGTCACGGAGATTTCACGCACCTGACGCCCGGCCAGCGCGCGTTCTCGGCGGCCATGGCCTACGCGGTGGTCCGCACGACGCTGGCGGTCTGGCATCACTTCTTCCAGCTCGATCGCCCGCTGCCGTGGCACTTCGCGCGGCCCGAGCGTCCGGTGCTCCAGATCCATCCGCGGATCGAATCCCGCAACGCGTGGTCGGGTGACGGCTTCCTCGAATTCGGCTTCCCGAACTGGGACGAGGACACCCGCGATCCGTTCAGCGAGAACTTCGAGGTGATCGCCCACGAAACCGGGCATCTCCTCATGAAAGCCGTCGTCGGAACGATGCCGGACGACGAGAAGTCGCTCCAGCACCGCGCCCACGAGGAGGCCGCCGCCGATCTGGTCGCGCTGCTCACCACCCTCCACCTGGAGGCCGTGATCGCCCACGTCCTGGGGCGGTCCGGCGGATTCCTCTACTCCCAGAACGTGCTGTCCCGGATCGGCGAGTGGGGGTCGGACGACGACCACGCGGCCCGCACCGCCTTCAACGAGGAGACCATGACGTCGGTGCGGAGCCGGCCGTCGGTGAACAAGCACGAGCTCTCCGCCCCGTTCACCGGCGCCGTCTTCGACGTGCTCGTCCTCAGCTTCGTGCGCCACCTCCTTCGGCGCGGCACGATCGACCGGCGCCTGGCCGCGCGCTGCGCCCACGTTCCGGGCCGGCCCGTGGAGGATCTCTCGGCCGAGTTCGCCGCCGCGCGGGCGCGGCACCGTGACGCGTTCAGCGAGTGCCTCCGACTGGCGCGGGACGACATGGGCTGGCTGCTGGCCGGCGCCTGGCGGCGGACGAGCCTCGACGGCGTCACCTACGGCAAGGTCCTGACGCACCTGCTGGAGGCGGACACCGAGCTCGGGACCGAACTCGGTGACGTCCTTCGCGAGACGTTCCAGGCGCGCGGTATCACACCGGCCTGGGCCAGCCAACCCCGGCTGGGCTGACGTGGCCAGAGTCCTCGTCACCGGTGCCGGCAGTGGGCTCGGCAACAACGTGATCCGGAGCCTGCGCGAGGCCGACCCGTCGCTCACGATCGTCGGTTGCCACCATGACCGCTTCGAGCTCAAGAAGTCGCTCGCCCACCATCAGTACCTCGTTCCGCCGCCCGATCACTCCGACTACATCGATCGGTTGGGCCGGCTGGCCCGCCGCGAGGACATCGACCTGGTGGTGCCCACCCGCGACGCCCATGTCCGGGTGGTGTCCCGGCACCGCGCGCGCCTGCCGTGTCGGGTCTTCCTGCCGCGCCATCGCGTCGTCGAATTGTGCCAGGACAAGTACCGGGTGAGCGCGTTCCTGCGCGGGCGGGGGGTCCCGGCGCCGCTCACGTATCCGCTGCGGACGCTCGGAGACGTCACCGCCGCCTTCCGACGCCTGTCCGGGCAACGCCGCGTCTGGTGCCGCGTGCGGCGCGGCAGCGGGTCGCTGGGGGCGACTCCGGTGACGACCCCGGGCCAGGCCACCGCCTGGATCCGATACTGGCGCGAGCTGCGCGGCGTGCCGCCATCCGAGTTCACGCTCTGCGAGTACCTGCCCGGGCGCGACTTCGGGTGCCAGACGGTGTGGCACGAGGGGCGGATGCTGCTGGCCAAGACGTTCGAGCGCCTCGCGTACTTCGCGGGGGAGAGCCAGCCGAGCGGCGTGTCGTCGGTCGCCTCCCTGGCCCGCTCCGTCGTGGAGCCGGGCGTGGTCGACGTGTGCGTCGCGGCCGTGCGCGCCTTCGATCCACGCGGCTCGGGCCTCTACTGCATCGACCTGAAGGAGAACCACGCCGGCGTGCCCTGTATCACCGACGTGAACGTCGGCCGTTTCAGTCTCACCACCGGTCTCTACGATCTCATCGGAAAGCACAGCACCGCCGATCTCTATGTGCGGGCAGCGCTCGGCCACTCCATCGACGTCAGCGCGCCCTACGATGAGGCGCCGGATTACTATCTCGTGCGCGACGTCGACACGCTCCCGGCGATCGTTCATGCCGAGGAGCTCTTCGAGGGCATCACGGACCTCAGGTAGCTCACCGGTAGCTCCACGAAAGGGGGAGACTCATGCCGTTCCGACCGGAGAAGAAGTCGCACACGTACAAGGCGACCATCACGGTGGCGGGGGAGCGCGCCAAGCCGGCCTTCGCCAAGTTCCGCGCGGCGCTGAAGAAGGCGGCCAAGACGGTGCGCGGCAAGATCAAGGAATCCAAGCCCAGGAAGTAAGCGCGCCGCTGCCCGGCCGCTCTCCGCGCCGGCGCGGGGAGTGGCCGGCGGGCGCGGGGAGACGCGCCGATGCCGAAACGCTCCACCCAAAGCATCCACCGGTTCGAGCTCACGGCGGCGGCTGACCGCCATGCGCTGGAAGCGCTTCAGCTGGAGATCCGGCGGCTGGCCCGCCGGCATGGACTCGAGGTGACGGACGTGCGGATCACCGACGACGACGGGCCGCTCCCCCGGCGGCGGAGGCGGCGTCGCCGCTCACCCTGAACCGAGCAGCTCGTCGTCGCGACGGCCGGCCCAGGCGCGCATGTCGACGGCCGTGAAGATCTCGCGGGCCGCCGCCAGGCAGCCCGCCACGCCGGTCTCGTCGCCGTGGCGTCGCCGGACGCGGGCCAGGCCGACGTGGCAGTGGCCGAGCAGCGGACGCATTGCCAGCCGCTCGCTGAGCGCGCGCGCCGCCTCGAGGGCGCGGCCGGCCGCCGCGACGTCGCCGCGGCGGAGGGCGACCTCGCCGAGCAGCCGCAGGCTCATCGCCTCGTAACCGCGCTCGCCGTGGTCGCGGGCCAGCGCCAGTGCCCGCGTCGTGTTCGCGTCGGCATCGTCGAGCCGGCCGGCGAGCAGGCAGGCCTCGGCCTGGTAGCCCACCAGCAGCGACAGGCCGCCGACCAGCCGCATGCTGGTGGCCTGCTCGACCGCGCGCTCCAGCAGCGGCAGGCCCTCGGCGGCCCGCCCGCCGAGCGCGTAGGCCGCCCCCAGGGCGGATGCCACTCGCGGAAACCAGAGCGGGATGGGCCATTCCCGGATCAGACCCAGCCCACGCTCGAGGACGGCGATGGCCCGGTCGTATTCGCCCTGCCGCAGGTGAACGACGCCGAGGCCGGCGGCGGCGACCGTGCGGCTCAGTGGTTGATCGGTCGACTCCGCGATGGTCGTGGCCTCCACCGCCCGCGCCAGCGCCTCCTCGAACTGGCCCAGCTCCGCCAGGGACCACACGAGGCACGTGCGCGAGTGCACCGAAGGCAGCTGTGGCAACCCGAACCGCTCCCGCGCCCGCTCGCCGACCAGGGCGGCGACGTTGCTCCCGAAGAAGCCGGCCGCCCGCTCGTAGTCGCCGCGGGCGTGCAGGATTTGGCCGACGTAGGTATTGGTCGAGACGCGCAGCGCGAAGTCGTCCACGGCGTCGCCGATGGCCAGCGCACGCTGCCCGGCCTCCCAGGCACGGTCGTGCTCGCCCATGAGATAGAGCTGGCCGACCAGATAGACGGTCAGCTGACCGAGCCGGCGCGGGTCGTTCAGCTGGGCGACCAGCACCTCGGCCTCGCGGATGTACTCGAGGCCGCGCTCGACCTCCCCGAGCGGCAGCAGGGCGGTCCGCAGCTCGAAGCGGAGCTCGATGGCCTGGGCCAGCCGGTCGTGGTCGACGGGCACCTGGGCGAGCGCGGCGAGGGCCTGCTCGAAGCGGGCGACCGCCTCACGGTGGGCGCCGCCCGCGTACGCCTTTCCGCCCGCCTGACGCAGGTACTCGAGCGCCTTGGCCCACACGCCGCCGGCGGTGGCGTGGCGGGCGAGGTCTTCGATGTGCTCGCCGAGCCGGCCGGCGTACAGCCGTTCCAGCGTTTCGAGGATGCGCGCATGAAGGCGCCGGCGCTCCGCGTCGCTGACGCTGGCGTAGACGACCTCATGGGTCAGGGCGTGCAGGAACGTGTACTCGGGGTCGTCGCCGCCACCGGTCTCATGGATGAACTCCCCCGCCTCCAGCCGGGCAAGCCCCCGGCCCACGTCGTCGGGCGGCAGCCCGGCGATGCTCTGCACGACCGACAGCGGAAAATTCTTGCCGATCACCGACGCCGAGGCCAGCAATCCGTGCTCGGTCGGCGGCAGGCGGTCGAGGCGGGCCAGCAGCACGTCCTGCACGGTGTCCGGCACCACGATCGGCGCCGCCGGATCACGCGGCTCGCGGACGGCTCGGGCCAGCTCCTCGAGGAAGAACGCGTTGCCCTCGGCCTTGGCCAGGATGACGTCGATGAGCGACTCCGGCACCTCGCTGTCGCCGAGGGCAGCCTGCACCACGCGCCGCGCCTGGGCCACCTCGAGCGGTTGCAGCGCCACCTGGGTTGCGTAGGACTTCTCGATCCACGGCGGCCGATAACCCGGCCGATACGTGCAGATGACGAAGATCGGCGCCCCGGTCAGCATGTCGACCACCGAGCCAAAGAACTCTTCGGACGTGGCGTCGATCCAGTGCAGATCCTCGACGACCAGGACGATGGGCCGCCGCCGGCTTCGCCGGCGCAGCGCCTGCCGGAGGATGTCGAAGATGCGCGTCTTGAGCGCTTCGTGGCTGACGTCCACTCCGCCGTCACCTTCCTTGACGCCGAGCAGGTGCAGGAGATACGGCCCCAGCCGGACGCCGTCCAGTCCCAGATCGCCCAGCCCGTGCCGGATCTTCTGGGCCGTGACCTCGGGGGTATCGGCGTCGGTCACCTGCCCGAGCCATCGCACCACGTCCAGCACCGGGAGGTAGGGGACCGCGCTGCCGTAGGAGAGACAATGGGCTTCGAGGTAGTCGACGTTCCGGCCGGCGAGCGCCTGCTGAAACTCGACGATCAACCGCGACTTGCCGATGCCCGCCTCGCCCCCGATGCCCACGACCTGACCCTGACCCCGCGCCAGCGAGGTCAACCGGCTCTCCAGCAGCTCCAGCTCGTGCTGACGGCCGACGAACGTCGCCATCCGGCCGCCGGGGGGGAACCCGGCCCGCTCGCGCCCCACCAGCACCCGGATCGGGGCGCCACCGGCCGCGCCCTGGCCCGGTGCCAGCGCGAATCGACGCGTCAGCAGTGCCGCCGCGGCCGAGGTGACCGAGATGCCGTCGAGCGGGGCCAGCTCGATCAGCTCGTCGAGCAGCGGCCACAGGTCACGCCGCTCGTCCATGTCGAGCTCGACGTGCCCGGCCCCGAGGCCGACCAGCACCGACGTGGCGTGCAGGCCGACCCGGACCCGCACTTCGCTGGCCCCTTCCCGCCGCGCGCGCTCGGCCGCCTTGGCGATCGCCAGCGCCGCATGGGCGGCACGGTCGGCGGCGTCGCCGGTCGCGTCCAGGCCGAACGCCGCGACGATTCCAATCGGCCCGATCCCCTCCACGCGCCCGCCGAACGTTCGCGTCTTGTCGACGACGACCTCGAGCGCACGCGCGGTGTCGAGCAGGGCGTCCGGGCCTCCAAGGGGGACCAGTGCAACCCGTAGCAGCGCCACCCGCCGCCGCTCCCAGCGCCGCGCCGAAGACGCGACGGCCATCGGCGGCGGGGCGGGCGGGGCGGGCACATTTTCCACCGGCGCAACGCTCGGTCGCGGGCCGCCGCCGGCCGTGCGTGCCGCCGGCGCGGCCTTCACCGCGCCCTCCCCCTCGCGCAGCCCGTACTTGTCCATCCGGGCGCGCAGCGTGTTGCGCGAGATCCCGAGCAGCGCGGCCGTGCGCGAGATGTTCCAGTCGGTCCGCGTGAGCACTTCGACCAGATGCGCGCGCATCGCGTCGTCGAGCGAGACCGGTGCCGGCGCGTGCTCGGCCGCCGGGGCCGGGGCCGGGCCCTCCGCATCGCCGAGGGCCAGCGCCTCGGCGGTGACCTCGGTCGGCGACGACATCAGCACCGCGCGCTCGAGCACGTTGGACAGCTCGCGCACGTTGCCCGGCCAGCGGTAGGCGCCGAGCGCGCGACGGGCATCGGCGGTGAGGGTCTTGCGGGGGACGCCGTATTCCGCGCACACGCGGGCCAGGAAGTGCTCGGCCAGGGCCAGGATGTCGCCACCGCGTTCGCGCAGGGGCGGCAGGGCGACCGTCAGGACGGCCAGGCGGTGGTAGAGGTCCTCGCGGAAGCGGCGCTCGCGGATGGCGACCTTCAAGTCTTCGTTGGTCGCGGTGAGGATCCAGACGTCGATGGGCTCGTCCCGGGTGGCGCCGAGCCGGCGCACCGTCCGGTCCTCGAGCACCTTGAGCAGCTTGGCCTGGAGGGCTTCCGGCAACAGCCCGACCTCGTCGAGGAAGATCGTGCCGCGGTGGGCGGCCTGGAACAGGCCGGGCTTGGAGCGGCGGGCGTCGGTGAAGGCGCCGCGCTCGAAGCCGAACATCTCGGCCTCCAGCAGGGTGTCGGGGATCGCCGCACAGTTCACGTCGATGAACGGGCCGTCGGGCCGCGGGCCCGCGCGGTGGATCATGCGCGCCAGCACGCTCTTGCCGGTGCCCGTCTCGCCCTGGATCAGGATCGACGGCAGCCGGCGCGTGTCTGTCTGGCGGGTGAGGAGCCTGGCGATCGTCTCGCGCACCGACCGGAGGCCGGGACTGTCGCCGATCAAGTCGGCCAGGGCCTTCATGACCGGCATCTTACCCTCTGACCGGGCGAGTTGGTGTTCAGGTCTTGACCACTTGCGCCTCGGGTGACCCCTCCATCCCAGGTCAACACCCTGATTTCACTCACGTCTCCCTTGGTCCCCCGCTTGCGTTCCCATCCGTCGTACTCGATGAACCGAGGCGTCCAGGAAGTGGAGGCAGTGATGAGGGAGTGGTGGTCGACCCGCTGGTACACACCGTTGCTCGTGCTGGGCGCAGGGCTGCTGGTGCTGCTCTTCCTGGCCCTCGCGATGGTCGAGGTGCTCACCGCCGCGGTGCCGACGACGGTCGCCCCGCGCACCGCGGCCCTCGACGGCGGGCAGCGGGGAGGCCTGATCGAGGTGCGCGACGCCGGCCCCTCTCCGCGCGCCTGGATCGCCACGCCGTCCCGGAACGCACGCCGCGATTCGCGCACCCCAGGAGGACGGCAGCCATGATGATCGAGCCGGTCCTGACCCGCACGCCGTGGAGTTCGCACCTGGAGACGATGGACGCGGCGATCGCCACTCACGACGCCAGCGCTGCGCTCCTGGCCTGGCGCCACGCCTATTCCGCCGCCCTCGACCAGCCAGGCTGGCAAGGCCTCGTGGAGGTCGCCGGCGCGGCATTACACATCGGCGCCATCACGGGCTTCAGCAAGGCGGCCGAGTCGCGGGCGCGCGAGAGCTACTGGACGGCGCTCTTCCGAGCGCGGCGACAGGGCTCGCTCAACGGGGTGCTCGATGCCGCCGAGGCGTTCGGCGGGCTCGGCGATCGGATGATGGTCGAGCAGTGCCTCCGGATCGCCGAGCGCCTGGCGTTGCTCACCGCTGACGCCGACGCGGCCGATCGCGTGCGGGCGCTGGCCGCCGACCTGGCCCAACGGTACGTCGAGCTCGATCGGCCCGAGGCGACGGCCGGGCCGGAATCTCCTGGCTGAAACGGCGCTCAGTACCGACCGCGCTGGGAGGGCGGTCCAAGTTCCTGCGCCCGAGGGTCCTTGACCTCGGCCTTGCCGGACGGGTTGACTGCGACCCAGCCACGGCTGCGCATGCAGGTGTCGTCCAGCTTGCCGCCCCGGGAGCAGGCCGCATGGTCGCGCCGGAATTCCTCGGTCGTGTACTTCTCGTTGAGCTTCAGCCACTGACGCTCGTCGGACGCGCAGCCGGCGGCTGCCAGCAGGGCGGCCGCTGTCAGGACGGGCCTCAGAAGTGTACGCATTGCGTGGCATTGTACCGGGTGTAAGGTCTGGAAGGGAACTGCCCATGAGCGACCGGTGGCCAAGCGACGTGTGGACGGGGCTTCTGCAGGTGCGCGAGCGCCTGCTCGCCGTCCTGCCGGGATTGCTCGTACTGCTGAGTTTGGTGGCGGTCGGCCTGCTGCTGGCCTGGCTGGCCCGGGTCGTGGTCTCGCGCGTGAGCCGGGCGATCGGTGTCGATCGGGCCTTCGAGCGCTGGGGCCTGGCACCCTCGCTGCGCCGCTCGGGGATCGTGCGCCTGCCCTCCGACGTGCTCGGCCTCGTCTGCTTCTGGGCGATCTTCATCCTGTTCGCCAGCGTCGGCGTGGACGGGCTGGCCCTGCCCGGGGCGCCGGGGGCCACGGCGTTGCTCATCGCCTTCCTGCCGCCCCTGTTCGCCGCCGCGCTGATCCTGCTGACCGGCTGGCTCGTGGCCAACTTCCTGAGTCAGGGAGTCCTCATCGCCGCCGTCAACGCGCGCCTGCCGGAGGCGCGCCTGCTGGCCCGCGCCGTGTACTGGAGCGTGCTGCTGTTCGCCGTCGCCACCGCGCTCACGCATCTCGGCATCGGCAAGGAGATGGTGCTGGTGGCCTTCGGCATCACGTTCGGCGGTCTCGTCTTCGCGCTGGCCCTGGCCTTCGGGCTCGGCGGTCGCCACCTCGCTCGTCACATCCTCGAGCGCCGCCTCCGCCGTGCCGAGCCTCCACCCCAGGAGCGGATCAGTCATCTGTAGACATGGGGGGCCCCGAGATGGCCCCCAAACCCCCCGACGCTCGTCGCGCCCCGGCGGAGCCGGAGCGCTCCTCGATGACCCGCGCG
>Ga0302046_10004284_pt1 | contig 12712 bp, 13 predicted proteins | sample RVTome_11_FD_200261 | JGI IMG/M metagenome (GOLD analysis project Ga0302046, IMG submission 200261) | Soil microbial communities from uranium-contaminated site in the Upper Colorado River Basin, Wyoming, United States - RVT147D111 (version 2) ...
ATTGAGACAACGAAGGCCGTATCGAAGCCGCGTCCTGAGTACATCCTGAGCCTGACGAAGGGCCTGTCGAAGGGGGTGCGGGGTTACCTCGCATCGTCGCCTGAACCGCACCCTTCGATACGCGCTCTGTGTTGCCCTTCGACAAGCTCAGGAGGCAGATCCGCGCTACTCAGGATGCTTCTGGAAAACCTGCCCCAAAACTGAAATGCTCCCAGGCGTGAGGCGTGAAGCGTGATAGGGTTTGGCTAACATTGCTGGCCAAATAAAACTGCGGTCACTTCCTATTCGATAACCTCTCCGCCACAGCGAGGGTATTTCTCAACGTATTTTCTTTCAACCATATTTATTTCCTTATGACTTACGCAGTTCATGTCATTTCGCAGCCGAAGGCGGAGAAATCCCTATAGAGGTGGTTTATATTCATATGTTGCAGGGACTTCTCGCTCCTTCGTCGCTCGAAATGACATTTAAATCGCCAAATGCGTAAATCCTATTCCTTTGAGTTCAGCGGGGAGCGTTAATATCCTTTCATTCTGGCGATCCTGCTCTGAGCCAGGCCGCAAAAAGAGCAGGATTAGCGGAATGAAAGGATAAAGGCCTCATCTCAGCCGCGAATAGTTCGATACGTTTCACATCATAACCAGGCGGAGCCAGAACCAAACAGGATTTAACGCTAAAGAGGCACCAGGCGCAAGGGACGCAAAAGAAAAATATAATAAGCGTTTGTGTCTCTAGCGTCATTTGCGCCCCTTGCGTTTAAATTTCTTACTCAATGACCTGGCTACACCTCACTTTCAAAATTAAGCGATTAAAATCGCACCTGCGAGGCTAAAGCCGAACGTCCATCTGCGTGGACGGGCTGGTTTTGTCCTCGTAGGCAGACAATTGGCTTAGCCTGAAAGATGTGACTTCAGTCGCGCCCAAAGTGATAGTGTGGCTAGCTCAATGACCACAAATCACACTGTTTAGACGCTATGGAACCGCCCCGATCATCGTTCGTGACGGGGGGGTTTTCGTCGTTCCTCGATGAAGATAATACCTTTGTCCTTTTCGATTTACATGTTGGACGGGCATCTATATTTTGCCTCCAGGGGTTTGAATAAGGGCATTTGTTACTCGGTCAGTCCTACGCCTCCCACGGCATATCATACCAATGGATAAATTCGTAGATGGCGCTCTCGATTATACTGTAGTCGTCACCACGTGAACTTACTCGTTCAGCGCTGGCTTGGGCATCCTCAAATAATTGTTCAAGCAACTCGCTTAATTCTTCTGCCTCGGCAGGGTCATACACGTCTGAAGCCATCATTAAGACGTGGGCAACGGAGCCTTCGTCAGGATTATCTCCGTATTTCTGATAGGCCATGTCCGCCGTATATTGTAACATCCCGGCTACCAGTGGGGCCAAACGATGGGTACGACCTTCTGGCACAAGCTGTCGCAGCATTTCAACCCAGACCGAATAGGTTTTTTGACCCACAATTTGCTTGAGACTCATTTTCTATCCCCCCTCATAAACGTTCATAATATTTTTGTCGTTTCGACAAAAAAAACTCGCTCACGCTGCTTCCGGTTCATTCGTCGCAGCATCATCGGCTGTCGTCCAGTTCGCCCTGGCCCGATCAAAAATGTCGTCAATCGTTTGGCCTTCATAGAGGCGTCGGGAGATGGCCACATAATCGGTTGGTTCGCGGTGAAGCAAGCTCAAGAATCTCAGGGCGGCAGCAATGCCCAGAGTTTCATTTAAGATTTCGATGCCTCTAATTCTTAACTCTGTATCATTAAGGGTCATGCGTTTGTCTCCGCACTTCTTTGAAAACAATTGTAGTCAAGATACAACAAAGTCATAATAGTCCCTACCTTTCTGGCAATGTCCTTACCTGCACCCGGGTTGTGGTGTCTGGAAGAGGATCGGGATGTGGGAAGCGTGATCGAGATTTTCTCAAGTATAGCATAATTGGGGTGGGGGTAAAGCGTGTGAAGCGTGATGGAAGGGCTCCCGGTGGGGGAATCGACCATGAAGGACATGAAGGGCATGAAGGTTTTTTGGTTTTTCTTCATGTTCTTCATGTCCTTCATGGTGAATATCAAATTGAATGATTACAAGACGAAACTGGTCATCCCATCCTTTAAGCGAACGACGTTGAAGTTAAGGAGGAGGCCGTGTTTTATTTCGGCCAGTTTCATGTAAGTTAGGAGTTGGGCCTTATGAATTTCCTTGACGGCGTCGACCGCTTTTAACTCAAGAATGAGCGCATCGTCTACCAATAGATCGATGCGATAACCGCAGTCGAGATGAACCCCTTTATAGACCACCGGCAGCGGGTGTTCCATTTTGAAGGCGATATCATTGGTGTAAAGCTCGTGGGCCAGACATTGTTGGTAGGTGGACTCAAGTAACCCGGGTCCTAAGTTGCGATGCACTTCGAGGGCGCAGCCGATAACACGGTGGGAAAGGTCGCTGAATTCGCGCTTGGTGCCTTTCATGGCGACTCCTTTGTTTTAGTTTACCATGAAGGGCATGAAGGACATGAAGGGTTTTTCTTTTCCTTCATGCTCTTCATGTTCTTCATGGTATGTTATTCCCCCGGTTATCTCATGCGGTTCTCCATTTCCCTTATTATCATACCATGAGTCTCAATTATTTACCCCATCGCTTGACCAGGGTCAGCGATGCCCCATTTTTTCCTACCACGTCAAAGCTCAGCCGTTCATACAAACGTTTGGCCGGGTTGCCCGGGGAGACGCTCAGGCAGACGGCGTTGTAGCGGGATTGGATGTGGTCGAGCAGGTGGGTGAGGAGTTGAGTGCCGATGCCCCGGCCTCGATAGGCGGGTAGGAGGGCGATGGAAAGTTCGGGGGTGGTTTCGTCGACGTAGCCAAAGCCTGGTTGATCAGGGGGCAGCAAACGCAGCCAAACGGCGCCGAGGGGCTTACCGTCAGCGAGGGCGACAAAACCCAGGTCGTCGGCCCGGCCCCAGCCTTGAACGTAACGGCTGAGGTTCGGCTCGTATACAATGTCGCGGGGGAAAGGCGGCTGGCCGGGCGGAACGTACAAAGCTTGATAGAGCATGTCCCATAGGAAAGGCTCATCAGCCAGGGTTAGGGGTCTGATCGTAATCCTTGCAGAGTTAATGGTCTTCTCCGTAGCAAATCAAATCCCGGTTTTTGAAAGAAAGTTTACCATGAAGGGCATGAAGAGCATGAAGGTTTTCTGTTTTTCCTTCATGCTCTTCATGCTCTTCATGGTGTAAATCCCCTTGTTATTTTCTGTAGCCATCGTAAGCCACACCATGGACCGCTGTCATGACAGGGGATGCTTGAGACCGTTCTAGCTATAAGCCAACTTCGGTCTTGAAACGATGGATTGCGTCAATATGTTCTTGAGACGTTCTCAAGCCGGCGGAGACACCCAGGCGCAAGCGACCCCCGGACAAAATATCGACTTCGGCCGCTTGTTTGGCCACCAGCATGGTCTGCCGCGATGGCAAAACCACAAGTCCGGCCACCAGTTCTATTTTTCGATAGGCTCGCTCAATCCTAGGGCCGGCGAGGCTCACTGCGAAAAGATACGCTCGAAGATCGCCGGGTCGGCGGCGTAGGGTTGATCGGGCCGGGGCCAGTGGACCACAAAGTCGGTGACGCCGGCCTCGGCGTAGCGCCCGACAGTGTCCTGGAAGGCCTCGACGGACTCGAGCCCGCCATCGAGACGCGGTCCGCTGAGAACGAGGCGGCGCAGCGAGGCCGGGTCTCGTCCGACCTGCCCGCAGACCTCTTCGAGCCGCGCGATCTGCTCGCGGACCACCTGCGCACCTTGTTTGGCATCCATGATGCCTTCGCGGGTGCGGTCGCCGTTCGTGACCCAGATCTGGCCATAGGTGGCTGCCAGGCGCATCCCCTGGCGACCGGTGGCCGCAATAGCGAAGGGCAGGCGGGGCTGTTGGATGCAGCCGGGGTAGGTACGGGCTTCGTTGGCCGTATAATAGTGCCCCTGGTAGGATGCGGCCGGTTCCCGCAAGACCTGGTCGAGGAGTTTAACGAACTCGGCAAACCGGCCGGCTCGCTCCTCCGGCGACCAGGCCGCCTGGCCCAGGATCGTGGCGTCCCAACTGCTGCTGCCGGCCCCCAGCCCGAGGGTGAACCGGCCGCCGGAGATGTCATCGAGAGCGACCAGTTCTTTGGCGAAGGGGACCGGGTGTCGAAAGTTGGGCGAGGCGACCAGCGTGCCAAGACGAATTCGCCGGGTGACCATGGCCGCCGCCGTCAAGGTGGGAATCGCCGCGAACCAGGTCGTATCACGAAACGACCGCCAGGCCAGGTGATCGTACGTCCAGGCGTGCTCGAAGCCCAATGCTTCGGCGCGACGCCACAGGGCCTGGGCCGTTGCCCATGGAAATTCCGGCAGAATCAAGACACCGAGTTGCATCACTATCCTTTAACGATTGGTTCATTTTAGAGTTAATAAATAGGCCACTACCGCATCCAGATCATCGGGCGACATCTGATCCTTCATGTCGAGCGGCATGATGCCTTCCGGGAACCCCTCGACCGTATAGGCATTGGGGTTCAGGATTGAGTCACGAATATAGGCCGGCGCGTCCATGCCCTCGATGCGGCTGCCCCCCTGGCTGGCGATGCCGACCAGAGAAGGCCCGACGATGACGGTTTCGCCGCTCGTCCCGTGACAGCGGGCGCAGTATGTTTCAAACACACTGCGCCCCCGGATTTCCAAGGGCGAGCGCACGGGTGTCGGTGGGGGCCTGAGACTGTCGCAGGCTCCCAGCACAGCCCATAACAGGAACACGGCCAGGATACGAAACGGCATCGTTGGTTTAGGGTGTCCGCTCAAAATTCTCAGCTCGCCTGAAGGCGGCGGAACATCGTAAACACGCCCAACAGGACGCCGAGGCCCATAATGATGGCCCCAAGCCGGATATCTGCCCCGATCCTCAACGCCAGAAACACCACGATACCCAGGTTGATCGTCCACATGGCCGCCGGCTCGCCCCAGGCCATGACCCCGGCGCCGGCCTGGCCTCGGGAAGCGACCACGGCCATGAGCAGGCTGGTCATCATGCCGACGAACCCGGCGTGGGCGAAGACGGCAAAGAACCAGGCGGGCAAGGTGTCGAATTGACCGCCCGTGCTGACCGCCCACAAGAACAGGCCCATATAGACAACCAGCCACAGCGTGCCGAAGAAAGCCCAGGATTTGACGCCGGCTCCTCCCGGCAAGTTGGCCAGCGCCCGCCAGGCAAAACGGACCAGAAAGATGACCATGCCGACCAGGAGCATGAGGCCGAATATCGGCAGAATTTGTTCGACGATATTGAGAAAGAAGGCGATGGGCACCAGTGCAGCGCCTACCATCCACAGCAGCGCTTGCACCAGCCCGGCCCACGACCAGCGCGTTTCCTCTTTTCGGTGCGACCACTCGATGATCGTACTCGCCACCAGAAACAGATAGGTATCCATCATGCCGGCGTGCGCCCCGACTCGGTCGCCGGCAGGCAGCGGCAGAAACTCACCGATCACGCGCTCCAGGCCCAGCAGCATGCCCACGGTTGCGCCAATCGCGGCGGTTAATAGAGCGCCCGCAGACAGGAAATGGATGGTGGTCACGACCGGCTGGTGCTTGAACTGCCCAAAGGCAAAGATAGCCGCGGCCCACAACACCAGCACCGAACCGGCTCCAAAGATTGGCAAGAGGGTCACCAAAAAACCACTGGGCCGGGAAAAGGCCAGCCCAAAGGAAAGTACATAGCCGGCAAAAATCAGGACAGCCGCCCAGACCAGAGTCCGGACCTGGCTTTCATAGCCCGTCCCAACCTCCCGCTGTCCGGTGACGATCCAAATCGCGATCCCAATCGCCGACAGCGTGATCCAGCCGATGCTGGCGCCGTGCAGATGGATCAGGGTCTGCCAGCGATCGATCTCACCGACGGTCAAGGCATTGTCGAAACCAAAATAGATGTTGATCAGGAAAATCAACAAGGAACCCATGAAGAGGATCTTCAGGGATTGCCAGACAGCATCGTTCTTGACTCGTTGCAGGTACATTATACCCTCCTCTTTTAACGGTCTAGCTTTGGTTTTTCGATTGTCCAGACTGGATGAGCTTAGAGTCGGCCTGTACTCTAACCCGGTTCACCGGGCCCGGTCCACCAGCCCAAACCACCGGCCTGTGAAGCCGGTGGGAGGCGTGGCTGTGGTGGATGTCTCTGCTCTATTTTAACCGAAGTCAGGGGTAATTGACAAGTGAGTAGAAGATAATTTTGGCATCATCTGCGCTATAAATCGTCAATACTTTGGGGCCAGGCCGCGCCAACATACCATCATAAATTTTACATTCGCACCAACTGAGCTATAATAAGGGCGTCCTGTCAACACACCTCACGTTTCCACCAGAAAATGGCCAACCGGGGTGTTCCTCCCTTTGATCAGCAGGCGCTCACATGTCACCGTCACGGGCCTCATGGCATTTCGACCCGACTGCGAAAGGCGCCACTACACTTCAACCTGTTCAGAGCGCCGGTCACTTATTCATCCATAATCGGCCAGTTTCGTGCGGAAAGGATCTATCATGGCTCACTATACTGGCAAATTTGAAGAAGCTCATTTGCAAACGCCGCCGGCTTACCAGGACCACAGCCAGGGCTATACCCAGGCCACGTTGGTGGATCACACCGTGGGCTCGGTTCATACCGGCACCAGTATGTGCCAACTGGCCCCGGCGGGCATGTTGTCAGCCCACTTTCATGCGTTTGAAGAAGGGTTTTATGTGTTAGCCGGTGAGGTCTTGCTCAGCATCGATGACCAGGCTTACCGGCTGGGGTCGGGTGATTTTGGCACGATCAAGGTGGGCCAGGTCCACGCCTGGCGTAATGTTGGGGCGGAGCCGGTGCGCTGGTATCAAATGGCCGCGCCCCAGCCCAAACCCGCCGGCAAAGAGCCGGATACCTTTTTCCTCAAATCAGGCTCGGCCCCAACCGAGGCCAGCCCGCTCGACCTGAATGACCCCAGAGGGAATCTATTGAGCCACTTTGGCTTCGATCAAATTCCGCCGCCGGGAGGCGAAGGCCGGATGACCGGCGCGCTCGAAGGTGTTTTCCTAAAGTGGATGAATGACGAGAACATGGGCGCGATTCATCACCGGCTGTTTATGATCGAGTATCAGCCCGGGGTCAGCCTGGCCAACCATGATCATACCTTTGAAGAGACGTATTACATTGTACGCGGGGAGGTCCAGGCGACCTTAGACGGCGAACGCTACCTGGCCAAACCGGGCGACATCCTTTGGACCAGCGTTGGCTGCGTTCATACCTTTGCCAACGTCGGCGACGAACCCGTGATTTGGATTGAAACCATGGCCCCGCAGCCCCCGGCCGAAAACGCCTTTCGTTTCCTGGCCGACTTCGAAAAACGGGCCGACGAGTTGAATGCATAGGTTTGGGTGATCACCCATTCGGAGAAAGATCATAGAAACGGCTTCAGTGAGCGCCATCGACCCAAGAGAGTTTCGCCACACCTTTCCCACGAACCGTTTAGCAATCACTTTGCCGGTCACCCGGTGGATGGATTAGAGATACCCCTGGTCAAAAAACACGGCGTGTCTTTGTTAGAGGGCGCCGTCGGTCATTTTGCTTCTCAAAATCCAATCGATTCTTTTTCACGGTGTCCTGCCCCGGTCTTCGATTGAACTGCCCAACTTTACATTAATGGCAATTAATATATAATTATCCGTACTGTCAGCGGGCTTTGCGTTTCCACAAGAAAACAATAGTTTGTTCAGGTTTGTCGATTTCAGCGATTTCGCCATCAGGCGGAAACGTATGAACCCGCTGTGGGGCAAAGGGGCCGGCCAATGTCAAAACGTCTTATCATACTCCTCTCTATTATCACCAGCCTAACCGCTTGCAGCGGCCAACGCGCTGCCGAAACGGCAGCCACCTTTGACACGCCCATCCCCAACCAGGTGGAAATCCATGACGAGACAGGGCCTGATGGGCATGACCACGTCCACCTTGACGCCTCTCAGGTTACGACGACGATGGACGTCGTGCTGGTAGCTTCGGAACTCGTGGTTGGTCCTAATCGCTTTGCCGTCGGCCTGTTCGATGGCGCCGGTCGCGTCATCCAGGAAGCGGCGGTTCACTTTCACTACTATGACCTGAGCCAGCCGGATACACCGGTGCTCGAGGTGGAAGCCGATGCCACCCCGATCCATACGCCCGATGGCTATACCACGATCTTTGCTCACCAGCGCGAATTCGAGCGCGGCGGTCCCTGGGGAGTCGAGGTCCAGGCCCGTTTGGCCGATGGCACGGCCGCCATCAAACGGATTGGCTTCGAAGTCCTGGCCGATTCGCCCACCTTGAAACCCGGCCAGATTGCGCCGGCTCTGGATACGCCGACGGCGACCGGGGTGAAAAATGATTTAAGCCGCCTCACCTCGGCCCAGAAACCGAACCCGGCCTTCTACCAACTGAGCCTGGCCGAGGCCTTGGCGACGGCCAGGCCGACCGTGCTGCTTTTTGCCACACCCGCCTTTTGCCAGACCCGTTTCTGCGGCCCGGCCTATGAACTGACTGACGAACTCCAGCAGCGTTACGGGGACGCCTTCAACTTTGTGCACGTCGAGGTCTATAGCGGGCTGCCTAACCCGGCAGCCAATAATTGGGAAGTGGTTCCGGCCATGACCGGATTCGGCCTGACCACTGAACCCTGGCTGTACCTGATCGACGGCGACGGTACGATTGTCTATCGGGTGGAGGGGGTCTTTACGACGGCTGAGGTCGAGCGCCAGCTGCAGGCGCTATTGGGCGCGTAACCGAACATAGTTGTTTAGGATCGTGGATTAAATAACTTCCACAATCTCGTTCCCAAACTCAGTTTGGGAACGAGATTGTGGGGCAACTTATTTAATTTCTATTCCTTATCATCATGAGGAGGGTGATCAATGACATAGTGTGCTTATCAGTTCATCCCAATCACACAAAGAGGTGTTTCCAGACAAATCTTTAGGAGGAATCTAAATGAACCGAAGTAGTGTAACCTTACTTTTGCTGCTACTGATAAGCACGCTCGTGCTTGTCGCCTGTGGCGGGCAAGCCACACCCGAAACCATCACGGTTGAAGTGACCCGAGAAGTAGAAGTGGAGGTGGTCAAAGAGGTCGAGGTGGTCAAAGAAGTCGAAGTGACCCGGGTGGTCGAAGTAGAAGTAGAAGCGGCCGCGCCGGAGGAATCGGAAGCGCCGGCCCAGGAACCTAGAGAACTTCTCGTTCTGGCCGGGGCCGGGCAGGATACGGTGGCCATCAATGCCTACTTCCCGGCCAGCCTCCGCGTCCGCGCCGGCGATACTGTCACCTGGCAGATCAACAGCAATGAGCCCCATTTTGCGACCTTCCTGGCCGGCGAGCCCCCACCCCCCGATCCCGTGCCCATTCCCGGCGGCGGTCCGACCGACATCATGCTTAGCCCCAAGGCCTCGTTTCCATCCAAAGCGCCCGACGATCCCATCGAGACCTATGACGGCGCCGAATTCCGCAACTCCGGCTTTCTGTCCGACGGCACCGTCGTGCCACCCGGTGGCCCGTTCTCGTTGAAATTCGATACACCCGGCACCTATCAATATATCTGTCTGATTCATCCCACCACTATGGTCGGCGAGATTATTGTGGAAGAGGCCAATGCGACCGACATGCCTGAACAGGACGAGATCGACGCCATGGCCGAGGCCGAAATGACGCCCTTATTGGAACAGGCTGAAGAAATCCGAGCCGCCGCGGCCAGTTCCGACATGGTGCGCTCGGTGCCGGGTCCGAATGGGACCACGACCTGGCATATTCCGGCCGGCGTCACAGGCGCAGACCCCAGGATCGAAATCTACGATTACTTCCCCAAGAACCTGTCGATCAAGCAAGGCGATCAGGTGATCTGGACCTCGACCTTTTTCCACCAGGTCATCTTTCCGGCGGGCCAACCGGATCCACCCTTTGTGGTGCCGACAGAGGTCGAGGGGCAGCCGTTTCCTAACCTGGTCGTCAGTCCTGAGGTGGCCTTCCCGGTCATCCCCGCCGGTGAGTTTGACGGCGCCGAACTGTTCAGCAGTGGGTTGATCGGGACCTTAGGGCCGCTGCCCGGCGGCACGACCTTTGCCATGACCTTCAGCGAGCCGGGGACCTTTGACTACGTGTGCTCGACCCATCTGCCGTTGGGGATGGAGGGGACGGTCACCGTAACGGAGTAGGAACGGGAACAGAAATTAAGGAAAGAGTGCCAGACCTGACAGGTTTTACAAGACATTCTTGAGTGGAAATTAGAGTCAGCTTAGCTGAAGCCTACGCCAAATGATGCCTTTGGAAACCTGTCAGGTCTTTCTGATGGTTACAGTTTTGAAACTGTAACCCGATCATTGGCCGAGTTAACTCGGCGTAGGCCTCGTTACAGTTGAATAACTGCGAATTTATCACCGAGTCCTTTAATGCCTCCACAGCCACCGTCGCGCCTGATCAAACGCCTTAGCTTCATTTGTCTTGTTATCATCTTCCTATGTCTACCCCCGGCCGCCCTGGCCCATGGGGGTGCGCCGGATGATCACAGGGGTTCTGCATTCTCTCTATCGGACCGGGACCTGATCGGCCTGATCGCGCCGATCCTGTTTAGCCTGGTACTGATTTTGCTCAATCGGGGCCGGTCAAGTGAACGAGCATGGCCCCGGCTCAAATTCATTCTTATCGCCGGGCTGATTAGCCTGGTCGTGGCGGCCTGCACCCTGACCCTGCAGCAGCGCGAGGCTGTCTCGCCAACCCAGACGTCCACCGGCCTGGCCTCGTTCCTGACGCCGACCGGAGCACCCGGCCAGACGCCAACAGTCGACCCGACGCCGGCCGGCCACGAGGCCGACGAGGGGCTGCTGCTGGGCAGCGACCTCACGGTGGAGAGCGTCCAACCGGCCACCTACTGCGAGCCGGACGCCCCGGTGCGCGAATACAGCGTCGTCGCCATCAACCTCGAGATCACGCTGAACCGATACCTGGACTATGACCCGGAGGGGCGGATGTATGTCCTGGAGGCAGAGGTGGAGCGGGTTCGCCAGGAAGAGGGCCAAAATCTGGCGGCCCGGGCCGACGAGGCCGAACCGGCCGTTTCGATGGGGCTTCAAGGCGACGCCATTCAGCCGCTGGTCCTGCGGGTGAACCAGGGCGAATGCCTGCGTCTGACGCTGCGGAATGACCTGGCCGACAACGAGCCGGCCAGCCTGCATCTGCACGGCTCGGGGCTATATATAGCCGAGACCGGACTGCCGGCTATCGCGGCCAATGCCGAGGCCCTGGCGCTGCCCGGCGGAAGCGTCACCTACGAGTGGTGGGTGTCTGAGGAAGAGCCGGAGGGTACCCACTATTTCCACAGCCACGGCGATGATCGGTTCCAGACCAATCATGGCTTGTTTGGGGCCGTCATCGTCGAGCCGGCCGGCTCGGTCTATCTGGACCCCCTCAGCGGCGAGGAGCTGGCCAGCGGTTGGGCAGCCATCATTCAGGACCCCGCCGGCAGCGACTTCCGGGAATACGCCATCGTCTACCACGAAATCGGCACGGAACGGTTTCGCCACCGGACCAAGACCGGGGCCGCGGTGCTCTTGACGGATCGCTATACCTCGACCTATAAGCCGGGGGGCCGGGCCTTGAACTATCGCAGTGAGCCTTTTATGAACCGTCTGCAACTACAGCACGAACGAACCGGCGCCTTCGACTCGTCGCTGGCCTATAGTTCGTATGCCTTTGGCGATCCGGCGACGCCCATTGCCCGCAGCTATCTGGGCGATCCGGTCAAGCAGCGCGTCATCCACGGCGGCTCCGAAGTCTTCCACGTCCACCACGTCCACGGTGGGGCCATTCGCTGGCGTCGTCAGCCCGACACGGAGGAGACCGGTTTTGACCACGGCTTTGAGAAGCAGCCTCCTCTCCTGCCCCAGGCGTCCGCCCGGACCGACTCCCAGAGCATCGGTCCCTCGGAAAACTATGATCTGGAGAACGAATGCGGCAGCGGCGGCTGCCAGGAGAGCGTGGGTGATTATCTATTCCACTGCCATGTGGCCCACCATTACCTGGCCGGCATGTGGGGTATCTGGCGGGTCTATAACACGCTCCAAAATGAGACGGCGGCCCAGGACGACATGCCGCCACTCGAGGAACTGCCCGACCGGCGCGGCCAGGTCGAACCGGCCGTCCCCTCCCCGGAACTGGCCGACAAGACGGTCGACTGGAAAGGCCAGACCTTCGACATCACCCAGGACAACCTGGCCGAGTGGGTCGAACGCCAGCTTCCCCCGCCCGGCGCGCCCAAAGGCTACGATGCCTCGGTATTGGACTGGCAAAAGGAGGATTTGCTTTATCTGAATGAAGCCGAAACCGAGGAGGTCTGGCCCGGCTATCGTTCGCCGGAGCCGGGTACCCGACCACCGTTTTACTTCGATCCGAAAACGGGCAAGCTGGCTTATCCGTTCCTACGGCCTCACCTGGGCCAGCGCCCGCCTTTCGCGCCCAACCACGGCCCGGCTCCTTTCCTGGACCCCACTCAAACCGGGCGTGATCCACCGCAGCCGGGTGACAACGGGCCATGGAGCCTGTGCCCGACCGGTACCACGCTGAAGGAGTTTGTCATTCACGCTATCAACCTGCCGCTGACCTTGAGCGAGCGGGCCGGATT
>Ga0302046_10004285_pt1 | contig 12712 bp, 13 predicted proteins | sample RVTome_11_FD_200261 | JGI IMG/M metagenome (GOLD analysis project Ga0302046, IMG submission 200261) | Soil microbial communities from uranium-contaminated site in the Upper Colorado River Basin, Wyoming, United States - RVT147D111 (version 2) ...
GCCTCGAGTCCGCCCAGGACGACGACTCGTCGGGGATCGGCCGAGTCGCATCCCTCGCGCGACACATGGGCGGCGTGCTCGAGTTCGAGAGCCAGCCAGGCTGCGGGAGCCGCTTCCGGTTCACCGCGACCTGCCCCGAGCCCGAGGCGATCGTGGCGCGAGCCGGTTGAACACGCTCGCCCCGCTCACGAGGAATCCGTAGGCTCTCCGCCCCATGCCGGGGCACCTGCACGCCGTCGACTGGGCGATCATCGTCCTCTACGTCGGCTTCGCGCTGTGGGTCGGCCTGCGCTTCGCGAAGCGCGCGGGACAGAACGTCGACCAGTACTTCCTCTCGGGCCGCAGCCTGCCTTGGTGGATCGCCGGCACCTCGATGGTGGCGACGAGCTTCGCGGCGGACACGCCGCTCCTGGTCACCGGGTGGGTGCGCGACGAGGGCATCTGGAAGAACTGGGTGTGGTGGTGCCTCACGATCAACGTCTCGCTCCAGATCTTCTTGTTCGGACGCTGGTGGCGGCGCGCGGGCGTGATGACCAAGGCGGAGCTGGTCGAGCTGCGCTACGGCGGCCGGGGCGCGACGGCCCTGCGCTGCACGCTGGGCGTCTTGCACGCCGGCCTGCTCAACACGATGACGATCTGCTGGGTCATGCTCGCGGCCGGCAAGATCTCCGAGGTGATCTTCGAGGTGCCGCGGGGTCTGGGTCTCGGGGTCGCCTGCGTGATCGCGCTGTGCTACTCGCTCTCGGCCGGCTTCTGGGGCGTGGTCGTCACCGACATGGTGCAGTTCGCCTTCGCCATGACGGGCGGCATCGCGCTGGCCTGGATCTCCTGGAACGCGGTCGGCGGCGCCGAGGCGATCCACGCCGCGGTCGCGGGTGGTGTGCTCCCGCCGGAGCGTCTCGCGATCCTGCCGGCGGCGGGCACGGCAGCGACGGGCGGCTTCTGGAGCGCCGGGCTGGCGGCCTTCGCCGTCTACCTCGGCGTCGCCTGGTGGGCGGTCGAGAACGTCGACGGCTCGGGCGTCAGCGTCCAGCGCGTGGCGGCCTGCAAGGATGAGCGCCACGGCACCCTTGCGCTGCTCTGGTACAGCCTGGCCCACAACGCGCTGCGGCCTTGGCTGTGGATCCTCGTCGGGCTGGCGTCGATCCTGGTGCTCCCGCACCTCGAGGTCACGGCGCCGGCCTTCGCGGAGGGCCAGGCGCGCGTGGTCGAGGTCTCCGCGGACGAACTCGTGCTCGAGCACGCGCGGGGGCGGCAGAGCCTCTCGCTCGCGCACGTCGACGCAGCGGACGACTGGAAGCCCTTGGCGCGCGTGGCAACCGGCGACATCGTGAAGAGCGGCGCGGTCGTCGCCGCGACCGACTCGGAGCTGGCCTACGTGGTGATGATGGTGCGCTTCCTCCCGGTCGGCCTACTCGGCCTGGTCGCCGCCTCGCTCCTGGCGGCCTTCATGTCGACCATCGACACGCACGTGAACCTGGCAGCGTCCTTCTTCGTGAACGACCTCTACCGGCGCTTCCTGCGGCGGGACGGGACCGAGCGGCACTACGTCCTGGTCGCGCGCCTCGCCAGCGTTTGCGTGCTCTTGCTCGGGTCGGCGTTCGCGCTGCAGACCAGCTCGGTGCGTGCCCTGTTCGAGTTCTTCCTCGCCTTCCTGGCCGGAGTGGGACCGGTCTACGTCCTGCGCTGGATGTGGTGGAAGATCCGCGCGTCGACCGAAATCACCGCGATGCTCACGTCGGCCGTCGTGAGCACAGCGATCACCTGGCTCGACATCGACTGGCCGCTCGGCCCGCTGTCGGAGGGCGGGGTCCTGAGCGGTCCCGGACGAGTGGTCGTCGTGGCCGTGTTCTCGATCGCCGCGGCGCTCCTGTCGCTGCTCCTCACCCGACAGCCCGACCCGCGCACCCTGGTGGACTTCTACCGGCGGACGCGACCGATCGGCGCCTGGGGACCGGTAAAGGCGCTCTCCGGCGTCGACGACCGGCGAGCCCGCGAGGAGATCGTGCCGGCGCTGGTCGGAGCCCTGGGCGCCACCGCGCTCGTCTTCGGCGCCACGCTGGCGATCGGTTACCTGTTCTTGGCGGAGACCACGGCTCTCCTGGCGAGCACTGCTGTGACGCTGGCCGGGGTCTTCGCCGTGCACCGGGCGATCGCGCGGGTCACGCCGAGCTGATCCCTCGCGCGCCCGCCGTCCCTTCCAGGGACCTGCTGGTCTTACGGGACGCCGAGGCTAGCCTGGTTCGCCCCCCGACGGTCCGCACTCGGGAGCAACCGACGACAAGCGAGGAACGCAATGAGAAGAGACAGGACGGCGGCGGTCGAGACTCTCGAGGTCCTCCTCGCCGACAGCTACACGCTCTATCTGAAGACCCAAAGCTACCACTGGAACGTGACCGGACCGATGTTCACCACGCTCCACACGCTGTTCGAGACGGAGTACACGGAGCTCGCCCTCGCGGTGGACGAGATCGCCGAGCGCATCCGTGCGCTGGGTGCGCCCGCGCCCGGCAGCTACTCCCAGTTCCTGGAACGCGCGACCGTCCAGGAAGACCGCGGCGTCCCCGTTGCCACGGACATGATCCGCAACCTGGTCGAGGACCAGGAGACCGTGGCGGCGTCCGCGCGCGCCGTGGTCGAGGCCGCGCAGGCCGCCGGCGACGACGCGAGCGTCGACCTGGGAGTGCGCCGCATCGAGGCGCACGAGAAGAACGCCTGGATGCTCCGCAGCCACCTCGAGTAGCTTCGCTTCACAACGCGGCGCGCAGCGCGAAGAGCGCCCGATCCACGTCCTCCTCGTCGTTGTACAGGTGGAACGAGGTGCGCAAGTAGCCCGCGCGCACGGCTGCCGACACTCCCTCGCGCGCGAGCGCCGCCTCGACGCGCTTCGCATTCGGGACCGCGAGAGAGACGATCTGCGAGCTCTCCCGCTCGCCGAAGGTCGGCGGGAGCCCCATCGAGCGCAGGCCGTCCCGGAACCTCTGCGCCAGCGCCTGGTCGCGCGCGACGACCGCGTCGAGCCCGAGCTCGAGCAGGAACTCGAGCGCCGGGGTCGTTCCCTGCCACAGGAGCCAGGGCAGCGACACGTCCAGCGCTGCCGCGCGCCGCGAGCCGGCGGGAAACGGGCCGCCGTAGTAGTCGACGTAGGGCTCGTCCGGCGTCTTCCAGCTCGGCTGCAGCGGCGCGAGCCGACCGAGATGCTCGTCCGCGACGTACAGGAACGCGGCGCCGCGCGGCGAGAGCAGCCACTTGTAGGCGGCCGTCCCGAGGTAGTCGACGTGCTCCAGCGGGAGGGCGTTCGCCCCCACCGACTGCGTGCCGTCCACGAACAGACGCGCGCCGCGCGTCCGGCACGCCTCGCCCAGGCGCTTCACGTCCGTGCGGAACCCGTTCGCGCTCTGCACGTGGCTCACCGCGACCAGCGCGGTGTCCTCGTCGATAGCGGCGAGGAGCTCCTCCGGCGGCAGGCGACCGTCCCGGAACGGCACGCGACGAACACGGAAGCCGCGCCGCTCCAGTCCCCACCAGGGGAACAGGTTGCTGCGGAACTCCTCGGCGCCGACCACGACCGTACCGCGCCCGCCGTCGCGCGGAGCGGGCAGCGACTCCGCCACCTGCGCCGCCGCCGCGCTGAGCGAGTTGAGGAACGCGACGTTCTCCGCGCGCGCGCCGATCACGCGCGCGAAGAGCGCGCGCGACCCCTCCGCCCGCGCCTCCCAGGCGCGCCAGGATCCGGTCCCGTCGCCCCAGGCGCGCGTGGCCGCGGCGACCTCGGCGAGCACGCAGTCGGGCGGCAGACCGAAGGAGGCGGTGTTCAGGAAGGCGGCCTCGCGGCGCACGCCGGGGAAGCGCGCGCGGACCGCGGACCAGTCCGGCGCTCGGGCTTCCCCTCCGGCGTGCACGAGCTGGTCCGTCATCGGCTTTCGTTCGAATCGCGCCACCGGCATCCTAGCAGGCCGTGCTCCGCGCCCTCCTGCACGGAACGCCCGCTGCTCGCGCTCGCGCACCGGCTCCTACTGCCAGCGGAAGATCCGCAGCGCGACCAGGAACGCCGCCACGGCCCAGAAGGCCTGCACCAAGAGCTCCGGGAGCACCCCGGACAGCCCTTCGCCGTCGATCATCATCGAGCGCAGGGCGTCGTTGAGCCCGGTCAGCGGCAGGAGCGCGAGGAACGGCTGCACGACGTCGGGGAAGCGCTCGTAGGAGAAGAAGACGCCCGATCCGAGCCACATGGGCATCATCACGAGGTTCATCAGGCCGGATACGGCTTCGATCGTCTGCGCGCGCGAGGCGACGAGGATGCCGATCCCGGAGAACGTCGTGGCGCCGACGACCGTCAGCAGTGCGAAGTCGAGCGGGTTGCAGCGGAACGGGACGTCGAGCACCCAGGTCCCGATGCAGACCAGCGCCACGATCTCGAGCACGAGGAAGACCAGGCGCGAGAGCAGGAAGGCCAGGAAGAAGGAGGACTTCTTCATCGGCGTGACCAGCATGCGCTTCAGGAACTTGCGCCGCCGCACGTCCGCGATCGCAAAGCCCACGCCCCACATGCCCGTCCCCATCAGGTTCATCCCGAGGAGCCCGGGGAACAGGAAGTCGACGTAACGCGAGCCCTTCTCGGTCATGGGCTCGACCGTCACCTCCGCCGCGCGCCCGCCGGAGGCCTCGAGTTCGAGCGCACGCAGGATCCGCACGCGGGCGTTCTGCGCCTCGGGCCGGTTCTCGTCGAGCCACAGGATCGGCGCGCCCCCGTCCGGCGCCGGCTGGACGAGCACGTCGACGGCGGCCTTGCGCAGGTCCCTGCGGGCGGCGTCCGCATCGTGGAAGCGCTCGACGTCGAGCGAGGGATCGCGTTCGAGCGCGGCGGCGAGCTCCGCCGCTCCCGCGCCCTCGAGCAGGCCGATCGGGACGCTCACCTCGCCCGCCGAGCGGAAGGCGAAGCCCAGCACCGCCGCGAGGACGAGCGGGAACACGAACACCCAGAAGATCGCCTCGGGCTCGCGCAGGAACGTGAGCACGCGGATGCGCGTGAGCTCGACGATCTGGTTCGGTGCGCGAGTCATCACTCGTTCCTGAGGTGCTTTCCGGTGAGGGTGACGAAGACGTCCTCGAGCGTGGGCCGGTGCGTCGAGAGCCCCTCGATCTCGATGCTCCGCCCGCGCGCCAGGTCGAACAGGGCGACGATCGCCGCCTGCGTGTTCGACACGGACAGGCGGACGGTCCCGTCGACGCCCAGCACCTCCTCGACGCCCGACAGCTCGCCCAGCGCCTCCTCCGTGAGCGGCGAGCCCGCTGTGAACTCGACCACGCTCTCCGCGTGCAGCGAGGCGATGATCGAGGCCGGCGATCCGCGCGCGATGACCTTGCCGCGGTCGACGATCGCGAGGTCGTCCGCCAGTCGCTCGGCCTCCTCCATGTAGTGCGTCGTCAGGATGACGGTGCCGCCCTCGGCCTTGAAGCCCTCGACGATCTCCCACAAGCGCCGGCGCGCCTGGGGGTCGAGTCCGGTCGTGGGCTCGTCGAGGAACAGGATCCGCGGCTTCGAGAGCAGCGCACAGCCTATCGCGAGACGCTGGCGCTGGCCGCCCGAGAGCTTCGACACGAAGGCGTTCTTCTTCTCCTCCAGCCCCACGGACACGAGCACCTGGTCGAGGTCGAGCCCGTCGCGGTAGAAGCTGCGGAAGAGCCGCAGGAGCTCGATCGTCTTCACCTTCTCCTGGAAGTTCGTCTCCTGGAGCTGGACGCCGATCGCCTCCTGGATGCGCCGCGGCGAGTCCCGCCAGCTCATCCCGAGGATCTCGATCGAACCCGCGTCGGGCGCCAGGAGTCCCTCGAGCATCTCGATCGTGGTGGTCTTGCCCGCGCCGTTGGGCCCAAGCACGCCCAGGCACGTCCCGGCATGCACCTCGAGGTCGAGCCCGTCGACGGCGACGACGTCGCCGAAGCGCTTCACGAGCCCGCGCGCGCGGACGGCGACCGTGCTCGACTCGGGCCCCATGCGCGGCGCATTCTACGGAGCCGCGCGCGGCAACCCCAACGCGCGACGAGCTTCCGGCCCGGCAGGTCGAGAGGCCGAGTCGCTGGAGCTCAGCGTCGCGCTTCCTTGCGCGGGCTGGGAGCGAGCTCGCCGCGGGCGAGCAGCGCGATCGCGCCGTCGATCGAGCGCGTCACGGTCTCGAGGTGCGCGAGGTCGATCCCCTCGACTTCGTCCTCCCACAGGTCGTCGGTCCACTCGCTGGGCTGGCAGAAGAAGCCGTGCACGAGGATGCCCTTGCCCTGGAGGAGCAGGCCGCGCCCGCGCCTCTTGACCGAGCGGTCGTAGGGATCGGCGGAGATCGCGAGTCCCGCCTCGCCGAAAGCGGAGCCGAGGTTCGAACGCTCGAAGCCGCTCATCCAGACCTTGCCGGCGCCGTCATTCGCTCCGTCCGGGACGCCGAGCAGGTCGAGCGGGAAGGCCGCGACCACGCGCTCCAGCGCGAAGGGCGGGTGCTCGACGAAGTGGCCGAGCCCGTGGAGGACCTTGGGCGTGCCGGTCGTGAGCACGAAGGCGAGCGTGCGCCGGTTGTCCGCGGCAGCGGCCCGCTCCTGCGCGATCTCGAGCAGGGCGGCCACGGCGCTCGCGGCGTTCGCGCCGTTCCTGATGCGATCCTCCTGCTTGCTGCGCGGGCCGGTCGTGGCCGCGCCGAGGTGGTCGTAGGCGGCCTGGATCAGGACGACCTCCTTCGACAGCTCCGGGTCGGTTCCCGGCAGGAGCGCCACGACGTTGCTCTCCACGACCTCGGTGCGCACCTCGTCGCACAGGAGTTGGATGGACTCGTAGCCCTTCCAGAGGAGCGCCTCGCGCATCCTCCCGCGCACGAACACGACCTCGCAGGCGTCCTCCGGCTCTTCGCCGAAGTGCGCCACGCGGCCGGGCGGCGTGCGCGGCTTGCCCGGCTCCTCGGCGTCCGCGAGCTCGATGTCGAGCCCCCAACCCTCGCCCTTGCCCTGACCGCGCGCGTTCAGCCATTCCGTGCGCTGCTTGGGCGTGCTGCGGAAGAAGAGCGCCTTGTCCGGCTGCGCCTGGGCCGGAAGGTCGGCCTCGTCCAGGACGCGCACGATCGGGAGCTTCTCGGTCGAGCGCGCGGGCCCGCGGAAGACGACGTTGAAATCGACGCCGAAGACGCCCTCCTCCTCCTCGCCCTGACGCGTCGTCAGGAGGAGGCGCGGCGCGGAGCGGTGCTCCACCAGCACGGCCGGCATGGACTGGAGGAAGGTCCCCCCGTCGCCCCCCGGCGCGAGGCCCGCGGCCGCGAAGGCCTCGGCCAGGTAGGCGGCGGCGCGCCGGCTGCCCTCGGTCCCGGCCTCCCGTCCCTCGAGCTCGTCCGAGGCCAAGAAGCGCAGGTGTCGCTCGAGGTCGGCGCGCGTGACGGCCGGCCCGTCCGCGGAGTCGGCCGGAACTTCCTGCTCGAAGCCGGCGGGGAGAGCGGCGAGGAGGGCGAGCAAGAGCGTCGTGGGCATGGTTCGTCCGCAGGGGTGCGAGGTCGGGCATCCTGCCCGGGCGTGGAGGATGCGTCCAGCGCGCGAGCCGAGGGGCGCGTACGGAGCCCGCGTCGCCGAGTTGGGGTCCGCCGAGCCCGCGGCGCTCGGGCCGTCGAGGAAGTTTCCGCCGCTCGGTGCCAAGAGGTGGCCGGCCCGGCCGTTCCACCCCGCGATGTCCCGCCCCACGACCGCCGCGAGCCAGGAAGCCTGGATCCGGGCGCTCCTGTGGGACCACGAGCGCTCCCTGGTGCCTACGCGCGGTGCATCACCGGCGACCTCGAGCGTGCGCGGGACATCGTGCAGGAGGCGTTCCTCGAGCTGGTCCGCTGCGAGCGCTCCGACGTGGAGACGCGCGCGCGGGCCTGGCTCTTCACCGTCACGCGCAACCGCGCCCTCGACCTCGTCCGCAAGGAGAGACCCATGCATCCGATCGATCTCGTCGACCGCGGAACCGCCGCGGACGCGCAGCCGGACCCCGCGGGCGCCGCGGTCCGGCGCGAGACGCTGGCGCGCGTCGAAGTGCTCCTCGCCGTGCTGCCGGACACGCAGCGCGAGGTGCTCGAGCTGAAGTTCCGGCACGGGCTGAGCTACCGCGAGATCGCGGACGTCACGCAGCACTCGATCGGCCACGTGGGCTGGCTGATCCACCACGGCATCAGGAACCTGCGGCGACGGCTGGACCCTCTCGGGGTCGAAACGGCCGGGGAGGCGACGGCATGAAGCACGAACTCGGAAACGAACCGGCGGACGATCCGCGGCTGACCGCCTGGGCGCTGGGCGAGTTGGAGGGACTCTCGAAAGCGGAGTGCGCGGAGCTCGAGGCCGCCGTAACCGCCTCACCGGATCTGGCGCGCGAGGTGGCGTCGATCCGGGCGCTGTCGGCGAGGCTGGCACGGGAGCTCGTGGTCGGCGAAGAGGGGCGGCTCGGCCTCGCGCAGCGGCAGCGGATCCTGGAACGGCCGAAGGGGCGGCGCTCCGTGCTACGCGTCGCGTCGATCCTGCTCGGATCCGCGGCGGCGTTCGCGGGAGCGATGGTCCTCGCGACCGATGTGTTCGAGATCCCGCTTCGATGGTCCGCCGATTCCTCTCCGTTCCAGTACAAGCCCTTCGGCGACGCCCACCCGTCCTCGGCGCGCCGGACCCGTGAAGAGCGGAGGGTGCTCGATGCCCTTGGATACGGCGGCGGCTCGACGACGCCTACCGATGCCGAGGCACTCGACGCACTACGGGGGTTGGGCTACGCAGGCGGCACCGAACCCACGAGCGGGGACGCACTCGCGATGACTCTTCCGTTCGTGGCTTCGATTCAATCCGGTGGCCCTGGCGGTTACTCCCGCATCGGCTTCCGCATCGGCTTCCGCACCGGGTACTCGCGCGGAACCGTCGCCGACACCGAGTCCTACTCCCCCATCGTCGAGAACGAGTTCCGGTTCGTGCGCCGGGAGCCGCTCTCCACCTTCTCCATCGACGTCGACACCGCCTCCTACGCGAACGTGCGCCGCTTCCTGGACGAGGGGCGCCTGCCGCCGCCGGACGCCGTGCGCATCGAGGAGCTGGTGAACTACTTCGACTACGCGGACGCGCCGCCGGTCGGCCCCGAGCCCTTCGCGACGCGCGTCGAGGTCACGGGTTGCCCCTGGCGGCCCGAGCACCGCCTGGTGCGCATCGGCCTGAAGGGCCGCCCGATCGAGGGCTTCCCGGGCAAGCCCAAGAACCTGGTGTTCCTGATCGACGTGTCGGGCTCGATGGAGAGCGACGACAAGCTGCCGCTGCTCGTGCGCTCCATGCGGCTCCTGGTCGACGAACTCACGGCGCGCGACCGGGTCGCGATGGTGGTCTACGCGGGCGCATCGGGCCTGGTCCTGCCGGCGACCGAGGGCGTCGAGAAGGCGCGTATCCTGGACGCGCTCGAGTGTCTGAGCGCCGGCGGCTCGACGAACGGCGGGGCCGGGATCGAGCTCGCCTACCGCGTCGCCGAGGAGAACTTCCTCTCCGGCGGCGTGAACCGAGTGATCCTCGCCACGGAAGGCGACTTCAACGTCGGCACGACCAGCGAGGGCGCGCTCGTGCGCCTGATCGAGGAGAAGCGGCGCTCGGGCGTCTTCCTGTCGGTGCTCGGCTTCGGCCGCGGCAACCTGCAGGACGCGAAGATGGAGCAGCTCGCCGACAAGGGGAACGGCAACTACGCCTACGTCGACTCCCTGCGCGAGGCGCGCAAGGTGCTCGTGACCCAGATGGGCGGCACGCTCGAGACGATCGCCAAGGACGTGAAGATCCAGGTCGAGTTCAACCCGCGCTAGGTCGAGGCCTTCCGCCTGATCGGCTACGAGAACCGCGTGCTCGCGCACCAGGACTTCGCCGACGACGCGAAGGACGCGGGCGAGATCGGCGCCGGGCACACGGTCACGGCGCTCTACGAGGTCGTCCCGCGCGGCGTGGCCGTCCCGGCTCCGTCGGTCGACGCGCTGAGGTACCAGGAGCCGCTCGACGTGCCGACGGACTCCGCCTTCTCGGGCGAGCTCCTGAACGTGAGGCTGCGCTACAAGGAGCCCGAGGGCACCACCAGCCGCCTGCTCGAGGTCCCCGTGGTCGACGACGGCCGCTCCTTCCGGGCCGCCTCGGAGGACCTGCGCTTCGCCGCGGCCGTCGCCGCCTTCGGCATGCTGCTGCGCGACTCGCGCTTCGCCGGCGACGTGACGCTCGAGGAGGTCCACCGCTGGGCCGAGGACGCCCAGGGGCTCGACCCGCACGGGTACCGGCGGGAGTTCCTGCGCCTCGTCGACCGCGCGCGCGCGCTGCGCCGAGACGCCGATCGCAGCGCTCGCTAACTAGACCCAGGACAAGCGCTCCTTGCGGCGTGGTCCTGGAGGAAGTGCTCGAAGCGCCCCTGGGTTGGTCCGTGCTGTTCGAGGACACCTAACCCCGAGGCAAGGAGCGTTTCGGTCTCGCTCGGGCTCCGGCCGAGCGGGGCGTCGCGAGGATGCGCGCGTGGCACCTGTCGGAGAACACGGAGCCGCGTCGATGCCACAGTCGGTTCAGCCGCTTCGCGATCCGCACGGCGAGTCCCTGCACCCCCTTCGATAGGGCAGAGGTTCCCTGCGCCTCGACGATCAGGTGGAGGTGGTTCGACTGCACGCTGAACTCGCACACGCGGAAGGCGTCCGTCGACGCGCTCGCGAAGCAGCCGTCCAGCACGCGCAGCTCGCGCTCCTTCCGCAGGCTCGGCAGGCCGTCCCGGAGTCGCAGCGTGACGTGAACCGGGTGACGCTCCTTCAGCGCCGCACGCCTCCGGTGAGGAACGCCGGCGCGCGTGCCCTTCGGCTTGCGACCCGCTCCCGCGCGCCGGCCGCCTTGTCCGTTCGGGAAGGAGAGGATCCCTTGCTTCGCACTCTTCGCCATATAGAAGAGGACGCAGGAACTAGGCTGCGGTCACGGAGAATCGAGCTTCTCTCGAGGAATCGTCGGCCGAAAGCCGACGTCCCCCCTCTCTCCATCTCTGCCCCAACAAGTTCCCGTCCCGTCGCCCGCTCGGCCGGAGCCGGTGCGAGACCGAGCAGCGCGCTCGAGAAGGCTCGCGATCGCCACTCTTCTGCCCCAAGCGCTTGTATCGGGGCTATGGCGCTAGACCGCATCGAAGGCTCGGCGCAGGCGCGCGACGCGCTCCGGGTCGACCTCGTTGCCGCTCACGCCGTCGCGCTCGAGCCAGGTCCCCACGATCGCGCCGTCGGCGTGCGCGAGCAACGCGGCTGCGTTCGCCTCCGTCAGGCCCGAGCCGACCAGGAGCGGCGCTCGCGGCAGGCTCTCCTTGACGCGCACGAGGTCCTTGGCGTCGACAGGTACGCCCGTGCGCGTGCCGGTCACGATCAGCGCGTCCGCGCCGCCACGCTCGAAGGCCTCGAGTGCCGCCTCCTCGATGCTCTCCGAGCCGAGCGGGGTCGCGTGCTTCACGTGCAGGTCCGCCAGGATCAGGGCCTCCGGCGCGAGGCGCGCGCGCTCGCGCAGCGTCTCCGCTGCGCGCCCCTCGACCAGGCCCTGGTCCGTCACCATCGCCCCGGTGTGCACGTTCACACGCAGGAACGAGGCGCCCGCGGCGGCGCACAGCGCGAGCGCCGCGCGCGCGTCGTTGCGAAGCACGTTCACCCCCAGCGGGCGATGGCCGCTCACCTCCCCTACCGCGCCCAGCGCGCGCGCCATGGCGGCCACGGTCTCCGGCGGCACGGAACCGGCGAAGAAGGGCGCGTCGCCGAAGTTCTCTACCAGGAGCGCGTCGACGCCGCCGTCCACCAGGGCGCGCGCGTCGCTCACGGCGCGCTCGAGCACCGCCTCGAAGCTCCCCGCGAAGCGCGGCGCGCCGGGGAGCGCGGCCAGGTGGACCACGCCGCAGAAGAGGCGCCTGCCGCGGGCCAGCAGGGCACGCATGTCCGCTACGCGACCAGGGCCGCCAGGAGCGCGGTCGCCTGGCCCGCCGGGTCCTTCGTCTCGATCGCCTGCTCGATCCGGCCGTCCGGTCCGATCACGTACGTGATGCGCGCGGCGTGGCCGTCCTTCGCGCTCTTGCAGGCCCCGTAGGCGACGCCCAGGCGACGATCGACGTCGCACAGGAGCGGGAAGGGGAACGAGAACTTCTGCGCGAAGGCCGCGTTCTCCGCCCGCCCGTCGAAGGACACGCCGAAGACGCGCACGCCGATCTCCTCGAAGTCGCGGGCTCGATCACGGAACCCGCAGCCCTGGCGCGTTCACCCGGGCGTGTCCGCCTTGGGATAGAACCACAGGACGAAACGCGTCCCCGCCAGGTCCGACAGGCGCACGACGGCGCCGGTGTGATCCTCGACCTCGAAGTCGGGAGCCTTGGTATCCGGTTGCAGCATGGGATCCTCCGTGGAGCCCGGAATCGTACCCGCCGCGAGCGGCGCCGCAACCGATGTCATCCGGAGCGGCCCTCGAAGCTGCGCTGCACGTCGCGGAACTCGGTCGCGCGCGAAGCGCCGAGGAGCTCGTCCTCGAAGCGATCGTGGACGCCGAGGTCGACGAAGAACTCGCGCAGCTCGGAGACGAAGTCGGCGCCGAGCTCGGTCCGCGCGGGCGCGGACTCGAGCCGATGGATCGACCCGTTCAGACGCAGGAGCAAGCGCCGGTGCTGCTCCTGCCACTTCTCCAGGTTCGCTGCCGCTCGCGGGCGCGCGAGGATCGC
>Ga0302046_10004286_pt1 | contig 12711 bp, 7 predicted proteins | sample RVTome_11_FD_200261 | JGI IMG/M metagenome (GOLD analysis project Ga0302046, IMG submission 200261) | Soil microbial communities from uranium-contaminated site in the Upper Colorado River Basin, Wyoming, United States - RVT147D111 (version 2) ...
GATCCGACCGGGCTGTGCGAGTCCCCGCCGAGCGACTGCGCCTCGGCGACCACCACCGGCCCGTGCACCGCGGCGCCGACCTTCGCCGGCCTCGAGGAAGTGACCAGCCCGGGGCAGACCAACTGCGTGCTCGAGCTGTCGTGGACCGCCGGCGGCGCCAACTGCGGCCCCGGCGTGAGCTACTCGGTCTACCGCGCGACCGACCCGCAGTTCGTGCCCGCGCCGGCCAACCGGATCGCTCTCGGGCTCACCGGCACCTCCTACGCCGACGTCGACATCGAGACCGGCATCTCCTACACCTACGTCGTGCGCGCCACCGACACCGGCAACGGCTCGGAGGACGGCAACCTGGTGCGCGTCACCGGCACCCCGGCCGGGCCGCTGGTCGATGGCACGTTCGCGACCGGCGGCGAGATCGGCGACCCGCCGTTCTACTTCGACAGCCCCTCCGGCGGCGGCACCGAGCGCCACGTCGGCTGGCACCCCTCGGAGGCGCGCGTCCACGGCGGCAGCCGGAGCTACTTCTCGACCTACGAGAACGAGGCCTGCATCGCGGTGGTCAGTCCGCCGATCGAGCTGGCCGCGGGAGAGCCGCCCGTGCTGCGGTTCTGGACCGTCTTCGACGTTGCGGCGGGCGACGGCGGCGTGGTCGAGCTCTCGGCCGACGGCGGCGAGAGCTGGACCGGGCTGGCGCTCGCGCCGCCCTACCCGGGCAGCTTCGACGGCTCCGCCGACGCCTGCGGCTATTCGACCGGCCGGCCGGCGTTCACCGGCGGCACCGACCTGACCTGGACCGAGCACGCCGCCGACCTCTCGCCCTGGGCGGGCTCCGAGATCCTCGTGCGCTGGATGTTCTCCACCGACGGCGCCGGCGTCGCCGAGGGCTGGTACATCGACGACGTCGAGATCTCGCACGCCCGGGTGGCGGGCGCCTGCATCACCGCGCTCTTCGCGGACGGCTTCGAGAGCGGCGACGCGTCGGTCTGGTCGTCCTCGGTGGGCATGCCGTGAGAAGCGCCGCGGCGCTCGCGGCGGCGCTCGCGCTCGCCGCCTGCGCCGGGCCGGCCGCCGGCCCGGGTGCGGCGCCCGAAGCCGAGGAGGCGGCTTTGGCGGAACCCGCGGCCGGGCCGCTCGCCGGCGAGGTCATCGACCTCACCCACCCGTTCGACGCCGACACCATCTACTGGCCGACCGAGGAGGGGTTCGTCCTCGAGCGCGGCTTCGCCGGGACGACCGAGGCCGGCTTCTACTACGAGGCGCACCGCTTCCACGCCGCCGAGCACGGCGGCACCCACCTCGACGCGCCGATCCACTTCGCCGAAGGCCGGTGGACGGCGGACGAGATCCCGGTCGAGCGGCTGATCGGCCCCGGCGCGGTCGTCGACGTCACCGCCCAGGCCGCGGCCGACCGCGACTACCAGGTCACCGCCGCTGACCTGCAGGCCTGGGAGGCCGCGCACGGCCCGCTCCCGGACGGCGCGATCGTGCTCCTGCGCACCGGCTTCGGTGCCTTCTGGCCCGACCGCGAGCGCTACATGGGGACCGCGCTGCGCGGCCCCGAGGGGGTCGCCGCGCTCCACTTCCCAGGCCTCCACCCCGACGCCGCCCGCTGGCTGGTCGGCAACCGCGCGATCTCGGCGATCGGCCTCGACACGCCGTCGATCGACTTCGGCCAATCCAAGCTCTTCGAGAGCCACCAGGTCCTGTTCGCGGCCAACGTCCCGGCGCTCGAGAACGTCGCCCACCTCGACCGGCTGCCCGCCTCGGGCTTCACCGTCGCCGCCCTGCCGATGAAGATCACCGGCGGCAGCGGCGGCCCGCTGCGCATCGTCGCCGTGCTCCCCGCCGCGGGCTAGCCACGAGCCCCGGAAAGGCTCGGGGAGCTTGGTCCTCGTGGTGGCCGAGGAGCCAGGCGGCCCTGTCAGAGACATCGTGTATCTCGGCAAGAGTGGCCTCTCTAGGCGCTTTCGGTTGTTGATCCAGTCGCGGCAGCGCTGGGCCTGCAACCCGGTGACTCTTTGTCCCTGACGGTTCGTCCGGCGAGGGCGGTACTCCACTGCCAGTAGGGGCCGCGGAGCTGCAGGGATCGGCCTGGCGTCGATAGCCTCAGCTACCGCAGCGCACTCGCCGGGTGGCCCAAGGGTGTCTCTGCTTCACGAGTCCGGCCTGCCGGACCGCCATTCCGGAAAGCCGGAGGACAAAACAGTTGGCAGGCCTTGAGAACCACTGAGCTAGCTAGCGTTTTAACGACGCTCCAAGCTCAGGAGCGTGGGCATAGCCGTTGCACCAAGGCTACCTGCGAAGAGAGGAGGCGACGATGGAGACCAACCCCACGCTGAGCACCGCAGTCCTCTATCGAGGATCGAGTTACCAGGCGCTTCCTCGGAGCCACACGCAAGCCCGGGGGGTGAAGAGACGCCGAATGCGATCTCAAAGCGCTAGGGAAGAGTTGGACCCGCTCGCTGACGACGGGCTCGGGGCAGGCGGCTCTGTTTGAGCAGCCGCCTGCCCAATGCATCTAAACACCTGCTTCTTACGAGCCACCGCCATGTGGACCACTGAACACCTCATCATTCTGAGCGACCTGCACCTCGGTCCGGTGGAGGTCGAATGGGCGTTCGCGGAAAGCACAGAGGTTTCCGGTTTGCTCGATTGGATTGCTGAAGAGGTTTCGGGGCCGTGCCAGATAGTCTTCGCTGGCGACATCTTCGACTGTCTGTTGCGGAATGATGCTCTTCAGAAGACGTGCGGATTCGAGCCGCTGGTCCCACCTAACTTCATAACCTCGGTACTCGATAGCCACCCGCACCTCGGCGCCGCTCTGCGGAGGATAGTGCGGTCACCGGACCACGAGCTGACCTTCCTCAGTGGCAATCACGACCCGGAGCTGATCCTGCCGTCGGTCCAGAAGCGGGTCGAAAGCTGGCTAGAGCCGGCCAATGCGCAGCCGCCCTTACGCTGGGTCGTCTACGGCGAGGGCGTACGGTTCGAGGTCGGAGGCGTGCGTGTGCTGGTCGAGCACGGCGACCTCTTCGATGCCTGGAACCGCATCGACCACGCCGGACTTCGACTTGCCCTCGCCCGTTTTCAGCGCGGCCTCGAGGGCGACGGTCACTATCGTGCTCCGGTCGGTACGAACCTCTTCCGCGAGTTCATCCTTCCCCTCGGTCCTCGCTATCCCTGGATCTCCGCACTGAAACCCGAGCGAGAGGCGGTCTTTCCGCTGATGCACACGTTCCTTCCGCCCCATCAGCGACCCAGCTTTCGGAAGGCATTGAGCCTTGCTTTACCCTCGCTCACGCGCTCCTTCATCGCCACCAGCGTAGGGAAGGGAAGACCCGCCGAGTTGCAGCGTGCTGGGTTGGAGGGCGCTGAGCAGAGGAGGCTGCTCATGGACTGGCTCGCTGACGAAGAGCGCGCCACGGCTCGTCGAGGAACCGAGAAGACGAAGGCCCAGGCGCTCATTAGAAGACTCCGCAACGTCTCGGCGGAGGACACCTACTTTGACGTAACGGCCCCGGATCGAAACGCGAAGCTCGTCTCGGAGCTGCTTGACGGTTATTTGGACGTGCTGGTGTGCGGCCACACGCACGCGGCGAAAGCCTACCCGCTCGGGAAAGGTCTCTATCTCAATACTGGTGCCTGGCAGCGCCTCCTGCAGCTACCCAACAGCACGGCCACTGATCTCGAATGGGGTAGTTTCCTCGACGGCCTGCAGAGCGGAAAGCCCGTGGCGGCGTGGAGACGCACCTTTGTCCACATTTTCGGTGGCAAGCGTGGTTCCGGAGCCGAAGCGTCGCTTCTGGAGTGGAAGGACTTCCGCGTCTCGACGCTGCGGTCGTTCTCGCTCGATCTCTCAACCAGGCGCTGGAGAAGAACCATATGAGCGCGCAGGCGTTTCTGGCCTCGCTTGCTTGGCTGGCCGCCTGGGCGGGCGTGTACCTGCGAGTCATCCAGGCGGTGACAGGCGTGGTGGCGTTGCTGATCGCCGTCGTGATCCTCCTTCTCGACCATGAGCTGCTCACCAAGGCGCGCTGGCCGAGGTATTTCGGGGCGAGCTACGGCGTCTTCGCGCTTCAGTATCTCGCGCCCCTATTGCCGATCCTGGCCCGCACGTGGTTGCCCGGTTCGTCGGGAGCGGCTCTGTGGCTCAGCGCTCTCCTACCCGGGATCCAGGCCGCCTGCTCAGCAACTAACAACCTACTCTTCCTGGCTTGCGCTCGCGTCCTTCTCGAAAAGAAGCGAACGCTTCCGATAGCTGCCTGGGTGGCCGGTGCCGCGTCCTTCGTCGCCAATATCTGGTGGTGGGAGCCCTGGCTACGCCTGCCCGACGCCGCACTATCCGCGTACTGCCTCTGGTGGCTCGGCTACGCGATGTACCGGAACTTCAGCCCCCGACGAGGTCTGGCGGCCCTTAATCTGCTCGGTGGCCTCGCCTATGGCATTGTCAACGTCATCTATGCAATGAACCCAGTCCTTTCCACAGTGAGTGGGAGTTTTCGGGATCAGCTAGAGCGCAACCTAGGCGAGCTGGCTAACATCCGATCGATTCCGGACGTTCCTAGTGTTGTCGGAGCCCTCGACGCAACGGCCTTCGGTGTCGCGTTCCTCCTCAAGTTCGCGCTCTTTATCGGCGCGCTGCTCCTGATCATGAGATCTCTTTCGGACCTGTCGCCACGCGCCGGCCGCCTGGCGCTCGAGAGCATCCAGTCCGAACGCAAGCCGTTCGTATCTGCGGAAGTTGTCGCTCGCGCTGTCGGCGAGAGCGTCGGCGCAGACCTGGCGGAGGTCGGCTTTCGCCTCCCCGGTTTGCAGGCCAACAAGGTTGCGTGGTGGAGCTGGTTGAAGGACCCCGACCGGCTTTCGGTTAGGAACCCCGACGTTCAAGACATGGCGGATCCAACCAGCTCTATCGTTGGGTCGGTCTTCGCCAATGGGCGTGTCGAGTTCTCTGGGAACTTGCGGAAGGATCGCGATGCTCAGGGCCACTACTGGCCCTTTCTTCCCGGTATGACGGCTTTTGTGACTCTACCGGTCAGCTATCAGGGCGGTATCATCGGCTGTTTGAACCTGGAGTGGGGCAAGGCTCGGCCCATTGATGCTACGACGCTGCTTCGGCTACGGCAAGCCGCCGCCAACCTCGCTCCTGTCCTCGACGCCCGGCGGCAGCTTAATGCGCTTCGAAGCCTCAGCGAGCGCGCTCACCGCATGAGGGAGCAGTCCTCTTCTTCCGCCGTCGAGGGCGTGAGGGAGTTGCTGCGAGACCTCCACGACGTGCTTTCGCCACTAGCCACGGCGCTGATCCTCCATCTCGGCTTCCGCTGCTACTCGCTGGCTTGCAGTGACCTCCACGACCTGTCGGACTTGCCTGATGACCTCAACTATGGAGCCTTCCTCGACCAGCTCGGCGCCCGGTTTGCGCAGAAGTCCCTGTCCTTCGAAGTGGTGCGATGCCGGCTCAAAGTCGGAAAGGCCAGGCTGGGTACGCTGGTGGCTCTGGTTGCGCCCGATCGCGACCCCAAAGATCGCCCCTCTTTGTTCACTGATTACCTCCACCGGCAGGCAGTGGCATCGATTGTCTCGGGCGCCCTCCTCGAGATGGCGCGTAGAAACCTCGCGCTCGTCCTTGCTCGCGCCCAGGCCAGATTCGCAAAGGCACAGCCAGCCGACTTTGGGCCCTGGTTCCGGGTAAATCGGTTTGTCGCGAAGGCTGTAGGATTGCCTTGGGCTGCGGCGACGATTCTCGCCGATACAGAGAGAGTACGCTACGGCGTCGATGCGCTCCCCCCGGAAGTCAAGGCACGGCTGCTCGAGCTCGAGGATGTACAGCATGGAGAAGACGGAATCGAGGCGTTTGCCGCCGACCAGCGGAGTTGGTTCCTCAGACTCCCCTTGCCTTCCTCAAAGTCGATACTCTGGTTCGGTCTGCTCCGCTCACAGTTCCGCCCAGGGCGGGTTTGGTCGTCACCATGGAGCGACTTCCTCACCCGGCTCTCTGAATCTGCAGACGCCGCTCTCGTTCGCTTCGAGCGTCAACGATTGCTCTTAGAGGCGAGTCGCATGGAGCTGCTGGCAGTAAAGGTAGAAACCGCTCGTCTCTTGCTTCACGAAGTCAGGAACCGGGCTCTCGAGTTCTCCGGTGGCGTACTGGGAGTGCGGACGGCCCTCGAAAGGGCTGAGCCAGACATCGCGCTGGACAGGGTGAGAGCTCTGGAGGAGGAGGCCTTGAAGTTCTCCCGGCTCGCTACTGTAACCCACAACCCCATCGCCCCCGGTAGGAAGCCGTCGACCTGTCTGCGGCAGGCCGTCGACATCGTGCATGCGCTCGAGGAGAGCCGGTTGTTGGCCCAGGACATCGCTTTAACAATTTGGGTCGACCCCGATCTCAGAGTGGCTGTTCCGATGGAATTGCTCGTGCTCTCCCTACGGGAACTAATCGGGAACGCCGTCCGCGCAATCAACTGCAAGGGGAGCATCACAATTACCGCTGTCGACGAAGGTTCGCGCGTGGACTGCGACGTGACCGACAATGGACCTGGGGTCAAGCCGGGGATCCAGGAGCAACTGTTCGACTTTGGAACGACCACTAGGGAGGGCGGGGGCGGACTTGGGCTCGCCTTGGTTAGAAACGCCTTGATTACCGTCGGTGGGTTTCTCGAGCTCACCAGCGACGAGCCCGGGCGCACGACCATGACCCTCCAATTGCCCAAGCCTGACAAGGAGATTGCGCTGTGAGTACCGACAGAATCACTCTGTTCCTACTGGAAAATCGCGACTACCTACGGGCTACCATCAAACAGACCTTCGAAGACCGCGACTTTCGGGTCCTGGAGGCAAAGGGATTCGAGGATGGACGGACTATCATTCAAAAGCACGGAGCCGAGATAGACGTCCTCCTCCTCGACATGCACCTAGAGGGGCCCGAGACCGGCGCCGACCTCGCTCGCTGGATCAAAGACGTTTTGCCTGACTGGCCCCCGGAGGTCATTATTCACTCAGGCTATGACTATGTGCCGTACTATCAAGCCGCACTCAAGATCGGGGCCTCCTCATACCTCCGCAAAGGAGACTTTCCGGACCCGAAGGGGCTCGTTCATTACGCCAGGGCACTGGCGCTGAAGAGAGGGCTTTCCCCGGGGCGCCCCGATCTGGAGAAGGTCATCACTCAAGCGGCAGGGGAAGCCGCAGGGGGGCCGGAAGCTCTCTGGCGTTTCTGCGGCGACGTCCTTGGGCCGGAACTCCTCCGTTGCACGGGAGCGCCTTGTATCCTTCTGCTGTCAGCAGCGGGCGAGACTCGGTGCCTGGGACAGGGTGTTCAGGCCCCTGAGCGGTCGCCGATCTATGAAGAAATTCAGGCCCGGTTGTTCCGCGCGCCGGGGCCAGTTCACCCCTTCCGTTTCGAGGTCGGCACGGAGCCCTGGCGCAACACTCAGCAGGCGCCTGCGGATGGCGGCCTCGCCAAGCTCTTCGAAAGTCGCAGCCCTGTTTTCATGCCGCTTGCCGAGGACTACGACACCCACTTGGGGCTAGGCATCGTGCCGGTGGCCGGCAGCAATGGCGGAGGCGATGAGGCTTTGGAACTAGCGACAGCGATTCACATGTACCTCCGGGAGTCTCTCGTTCGCCACCAGATGCGGATCGCCTTTGCATTCGCCCAAGAGAGCATGAAGCGCAAGCTGCTGCTCGAACTGGCCACGGGCGCATGCCTCTATACAGGCCAGGAGATCATCGACGCCGTCGATGCACGGCAAGGCGGAGACGAGGAGCGCGGCGACTCGGTTTCGATGGTCTTGCGAGATGTTCGGCAATTGGGTGAGGAGCTTCTCAACGAGGCGCGCGCGCTACAGAGCCTCGAGGCGTGGCCGGCTACGACCGCCGGCCCCAAGAGGGGACAAGAGGAGATCGCAATCGCGCCCTTTCTGCGGGAGCTCTGGGATCAGTTGAGAGCCCTCGGTCGGGTACCGGCAGGGGGGCAACTTGCGGTCCACGACGGCATCACCGCGAGCGCGAACCGCGGCAATCTTAAGAGTGTCTTCTTTCGCCTCCTTCTCTGGATGGCCCAGCGGTTGCTGGAGCTGCCGCCGGAGGAGCGTAGCCCGATCTTGGCGAACATGCGTGCAGCCGGTCCGTGGGTAGAGGTGGTGCTGGAGGACCGCAGCCCGCGGCTCCCCACGACGTTGCGACAGCGTCTCTTCTCCCCCTTCTCGGCATCCACGCCGAACCTCGAGACCCCGGGTCGCCCCGGCGGCCGCCACCTCGGCCTTTTTCTGGCGAAGGCCATAGTGGAGACGGCCGAGGGGGGCGCCTTGCTGGATCAGACTGAAAAGCTGAAAGGAGAGCAAGGCCATCGCATCGTGGTGAGGCTGCGGCGCGCTGGAGCGACGACAAGGTAGGAACAGGTGGGACGATGCGTGCCCATGTGCTGGTATTCCCCCAGCAAGGTGAGAGCCTCCTTGCGGCTTGGATGTACTATAGCGAGAGCCGGCGAGCTCGCTCCTCATCGGGCGCCGGTGATTGGGAGACCTTCTGCGAGGAGGAGGTGCGGCGGGCGCTGAGGGGTGACCTCGCTGGCAGCTCGGTCTTCATCTGCCTGCTGGGAGATGGGCTGTCCGTCACACCGGACGAACATCTCCTGGAGCAGATCCTCGGCGACATCAAGCGGTTCGGTTGGGGGCCCCTGATCTACTTGGTGACCACCCGAAGACAGCCCTCCGATCGTCAACTTGCCGAAAACCGTGGTGGTCTCGAGAGCTTCTTCGCAGCCGCGTTGAGAAACCGAGTACAGGGCGTGCTCCAAACCGTCTACAACCCCAAGGGCGGAGAGGAAGAAGACCCGGCCTTCTTCAAGCCGGCTGACCTCTGGAGGGCAGCGAATCGTTTTCGGGGATGGCGCCAGCTTAGCCATTCGGACTATGCCCTATCCGCGCCTCGCCGTCCGTGGCGCTGCCTCTTTCCGGAGGAGACCGAGCTCCTTGGGCGAGTGGAAGGAACCTTGATGCTGTTGAGGGACTTGGTCCAATCCTGGCAGGAAGAGTGCGAAAGCAATCTTCTGGTTCTCGTGGACACGGACGCTACAGCGGCAGACCAGCAGGTGAGGACAGTCGAACGGGCCCGCAGGCGCTTTGCCGGACGAGAGATCGCCGTGGCGACGCTGCGTGCTCGGGCGAGTTCCAACCTCCACAACTATTGTCGCAGTCACCAGCTGGGCACGAGTCTCGCTCTCGAGGGTGTCTTCGAGCTCTGGTACCTCCTGCTCCGTCTCAACCATGGGCTGACGCGAGAGCGGCAGGCGGTGTCGCTGGGGTCTCGGCTGGTGGAGGCAGTCGAATTCACAGGGCCTCCGCCCTTGCCTACGTCCGGGTCCGCGCTCCGCCTGCCAGGTCTTCTCATTAGCAGCGCCTTCGATCCTGCGGAGCCCGCTCACTGCCATGCCGCCTCGGCTGACGCCGGGGCGCTGCTTCAGCTGGCGCCTCTAGCGCTCCCTTACCTTGTCGCACGCACCCTGAACCCGCTGCGGTTTGCTGCGCTCCTCCAACAGGACCCGCCCCCTCGCATCTGGGTGCACGCTGGACATGGCGAGGGTCACCGGGGCTTGCAGACGTCGCCTTTCGGTCAGTTCGTCGAGATTGACGAGTGGGTTGCCTGCCTCAGGGCTAGGAACGTGCCGCTCGATCTCGTGATCCTTCTGACTTGTGAATCTGCCGAAATTGCTCGTCGCTTCGCCGAAGCAGGGATCGGCGTCAGCATCGGTTTTCGCGGAGAGGTTCCTACGACCACGCCCGGTAGGTTGGCTGAAGAGGTCCTGAAGTCCGTGTTCTCTCGCGGTCTAACGCCGGCCACAGCTCTCGACGGCTTCGTTCGCGGCGTCGATCTCTTGCGCGGCTTAGGTGGCTCGGCCGCCGCGGAGCCTCGGGCATACTATTCGGTGCTGCCATGATCGTGATTGCTGCTTCGACCCGCTTCGACCCACGACCGGTCGCTGCCTCCTTGACCCATCTAGGGGTCGAGGCTGACGCCCTGGTACTCCCGACCCGGGGAGATCTGGCCATGCTGCCGGCTGGGGCACGTTGGGTCGCGCTGGTCGACCCCGTCACGGACCTCACTTGGCTCGGAAGCTGGGTGGAGCGCCTGCGCCGCCGCGTCGGCGGGGTCGACGAGATAGTGGCCTGCTGTCCACAGCTCAGTGGAGCAGACCGGCGAGTGCTCCGCGACTGCGGTGCCTCGCGCGTCGTTACGCCGACGGAGTTCCAAGCTGCGGCCGTCACTGACCGGGTGTACGCCGAGCTCATCCTCGCCGGCGAGGTACAGCCGTCGGCGCTGGGTGCTTTGCGCGGCGCAACGCCACAAATGCGGGAACTCTATCGCCGCATCCGCATCCTAGCGCCGCTGAACGAGCCAGTCCTCATTCTGGGCGAGACGGGAACTGGCAAAGAATTGGTGGCACGCGAGCTTCACCAGATGGGCCACAGGAAGGGTGAGCTCCTGGCCGTCAATGTAGGTGAGTTCGCCCGTGACTTGGTGGAAAGCGAGCTCTTCGGTCATCAACACGGCGCCTTCACTGGCGCGCTTCAACGACGGGGTTTGCTCGTCGAAGCGGGCGAGGGTACTGTGTTTCTCGACGAGATCGGCGATCTGCCGAAGGCTTCGCAGGTCAAGCTCTTGCGAGTGTTCGACGAGATGAAGGTCCGGCCGGTGGGCGCCAACACCTGGCAGCCGATCAAGGCGCGTATTGTCCTCGCCACGAATCGCGACCTCCAGGCCGCCACCGCGGCTGGCGAATTCCGCAAGGATCTCTATGAACGGCTACGGATGTTCACCCTCGACACGCCTCCTCTGCGCGAGCGCCGGCCAGACATCCCAGCCCTGGCGGAGCACTTCCTGAGTGAGCACAACCGGCAGACGTCCTCCCGGCGAGTGATGCCGCCGGGGATCGACGACGCGCTCTTCCGCTACCGTTGGCCCGGTAATGTGCGGGAGCTCCGAGGCTTGGTGTGGGCTGCGGCGACGTATGCCGAGTGTCAGGACGGCCCCATCAATGCGTTACACGTTCTGGACTCACTACGCGCCGTTTCCCCGTCGACATCGGCTCAGTCGCTGGCGTTCGATCCGATCGCGGAACCCTGGCGGACCGTCCACGACCGCCTCCGCGTGATGTACTTCCGCAGCGTGATCTCCGCGGCTGGCGGGCGAAAGGACTTGGCGCAGCAGAGGTCTGGCCTCAGCAAGTCACAATTCTACGACATACTTAGGAAACTGGAGCTGTCTGAGGAAGTCGACACCAGCCAGGACCGCGATTAGCTACGGCTCAGGCGTTGATGTAGGCGCGGACGTGCTCGGCCTCGTGCCGCCGCGTGAGCAGGCTGACCGCGATGAGCACCGGCACGTTCGCCGCCAGCCCCCACACCCCCTCGTGGACGCCCGCGATCGGGGCCAGCTCGGGGTAGCGCAGGAGCAGGGTGTTGACCGCGAGGCCGGCGAGGAGCCCGGCGAGCGCCCCCTTGCCGGTCGCCCGCGGCCAGTAGAGCGCGGCGGCGACCGGCGGGAAGATCTGGGCCACCCCGCCGTAGGCGCCGAGCAGGAGCGCGACCAGCGACACCTCCGAGGCGACCGCGAAGTAGAACGCGACCAGGCTGATCGCGACCGCGGCGAGGCGGATCGCCCGCCGCTCGGCGCGGTCGGTCAGGCCGCCGCCCCCACGGAGCCCGAGCAGCGGCTTGAGCCCGTCGCGCACCGCGATCGAGGCCGCCGAGTGGAGGATGGCGTCGCCCGACGACATCGAGGCCGCGAGCGTCCCGGCCGCCACGAGCCCGACCAGCAGCGGCGACAGCTCGAGCCCGGCGAGCATCGTCGGCAGGATGGTGTCGGCGGGCGCGACGCCGGGGAAGGCGAGGACGCCGGCGAAGCCGATGAGCAGGATCGGCACCAGGAAGACCTGGAACGTCGGGTACATCACCACCGTCAGCTTGATCGCGCGGTCGCTCTTGGCGGCGAAGCTGCGCATGAAGAGATGCGGCCAGACCGAAAAGCCGACCGCCGAGACGATCACCGCCGAGCTGAACGCGGCCCAGCCCCAGGGCGCGCCGGCGCCGTCGAGCCCGGGCGCGGAAAGCAGCGGCGCCTTCTCGCTCGCCGCGATCGCCTCGAACATCGCCCCCACCCCGCCGTAGAGCCGGTAGGGCAGCCAGAGCCCGAGGAACCAGGCCACCGCCATCATGAACACCCCCTGGAGCGCGTTGGTCCAGCCGACCCCGAGCACGCCGCTGGTCAGGACGTAGACGAGCACCACCGCGTAGGCGAGCCCGGCGCCCGCCGCCATCCCGATCCGCCCGCCCGAGAGCGTCGCCAGGATGTAGCCCGCGCCCTTCATCTGGAGCGTCAGGTAGGGGATGAAGACCGCCACCGAGAGCACCGCGAGCAGTACCGACAGCGCCCGGCTCTGGTAGCGGTGGGCGAGCAGCTCGGCCTGGGTGACGAAGCCGAAGCGCTCGCCCAGCCGCCGCGCCCGCGGCCCGAAGAAGTAGAGCGGCACCATCCCGAGCGCGCCGTAGGCGAGGATGTAGAGCGCCGCGGCGCCGCGCGAGTACGCCCACCCCGGCCCGCCGAGGAACGCGAACGCCGAGAAGATCGAGGCGCCGAGGACGAAGTAGAGGAGCACCGGCCCCATCGACCGGCTCGCGGCGACGAAGCCCTCGACGCTCTTGGCCGCCTTGA
>Ga0302046_10004287_pt1 | contig 12711 bp, 7 predicted proteins | sample RVTome_11_FD_200261 | JGI IMG/M metagenome (GOLD analysis project Ga0302046, IMG submission 200261) | Soil microbial communities from uranium-contaminated site in the Upper Colorado River Basin, Wyoming, United States - RVT147D111 (version 2) ...
GCTGGCGCTGGACCGGGCGACGGTGCGCAAATACCTGGCGGGTGTGACGCCAAAATCACCCACCCCGCACACCGGCTCTGCCGAGGCCACGGAGGCAAAATCACCCACCCACCCGCACACCGGCTCGGTCGCCAAAATGGGCCCGGCCAGTTTATGTGATCCCAGGTCAAAGGGGTCACATCTAAACTCCCAGGTCAAAGGGGTCACATCTAAACAATTTAACAAATGGGCTGAGGTCTGGCCATTGCGGTGCATCGGATGGGGAGGAAGCCTGGGGAAGATCCATCCTTGACCAGGCTGTATGAAAGGGTGAGAAAGTGGCTTGATAAAAAGTAAAGATGTGACCCTTTCGCCTACGGATTGGCAACTGTGACGCTGAACGACAGAATCCTAGGTCTTTACGTGCTTAAAGAAGGCATCGAGCGCACCTTCTTGCGCCGACAATATGGGGAAAGCAATGGAGCCTTATTCGAACCGAGCATTTTTCAGGATATCTCTCACCCCATGGAATTGAAGTCCGGTGATGAGATGACTGGCCGGCAAGCACGGCGCGGTTTGGCTAAGTCCATTCGCAACAGGGATCTGCAACTGCGGTGGCAGGATGCCTCGCAATACCTGGACCAAGACCACTTCGCAAGGTTCTGCGCGATGGAGGTATTTTGCTGGCATTGGGATGGGTATTATTTAAACAAAAACAACTACTGGCTGTATGTCACGCAAGATACCGGCGAAGTGCGGTTCATTCCAGATGGCATGGACCAACTATTTGGCCGCAAAGACGGGCCGCTGCAACCCCGTGCTCTCGGCATTGTAGCACGCAAGCTTAACGCGACTCCCCCCGGCAACGAAGCGTACCATAAGGCCATGCGCCATATAATGGACGATGTCTTGCATAATTTGGCGCTAGAGCAAACCATTCAACAATACTACGCCAGCAGTCAACCTTGGCTGAAGGCGTGGAATGAAGAAGCGGCGGACAAACAAACGCAAGCCATGCAAAAGCTCATTGAGAATCTCGAAGGGCGCATAGAGTTCTTACGATCCGCCTTGGCAGAAGGCGGGCAATAATTAGCCTTCACCTGACCAACATTCCACTGACACTTCGATCGTTTTCCGCCTTCGGTCGTTGCTGACCCGCTCGAGTTCTAGCCCCCTTTTCGTATCTCGCCTAGCTGGCAGTATCGAGGACATGCCTAGTGCGTCGTTCTCCGTGCTCGTGCAGTCATCGCATTTCATTCTACTGACATTTTTGACAGTGCACCTAACACTATTGCTTTAAGTCTCTTAGCGCCCCACCAACAGTTCTTGCTCTGACATTTTTGTTCAATCTCGATTTGGGAAGACCTTGTAACACGTTGACAACACACCTCCTCAGCATTGGCATGAATTATGCGCTAGGCCCATACGTATCCAAGCAGTCGATGCGACATGCCCGAGTCCCATTTTAACGAGCTAAGTGATATCGCCCGTCAGCTGCTTGCCTACTGGCAAGAGCATCCAGAAGCGAGCGACACTCTCGAGGGGATTCATCAATGGTGGTTGTCAGGTGTCAACAATGTAACTCTCCAAGAGAGTCAAGAGGCGTTGCTCGAGCTTGTGTCACATCTATTGGTCGTAAGCGAGACCGCTGCTACCGGCGAAGTCTATTACCGTCTTAGTCCGCATCAAATTGGCTCCATCTCACAGAGTCGCAAGTAGGCAAACATGCCAGACTCCTAAATCGTAAATAACTCGAATACAAACAATGAATACCTGGACGCTACGCTCGGCTGGCTTTCTAGTCCTCTACTTGCTGGCTTACAACAGTTGGAGTCAGCCGGCGCGTTTCCTTTCTGCTTCCCCAGTCACGGTGACGGACCGCGGGGCTCACCACCGGTCATGGGATTCGATCAAAACCTATCGAACTTCCTATGGTCGCGACATATATCGAACCAACAGCTATGTGGAGTTGGGGACCGGACTCCACTACTGGGAAAATGGACAGTGGAAACCAACCTCTACTGAAATCCAAATCCTAGAGGGCGAAGCCATCGCGAGCCAAGGCCCCATCAAAGTATCCTTTGCCGCCAATTTAAACAGCATAGGTGCTATCGACATGCTCACCTCCCAAGGGCGTCGCTTTCGCTCTCACGTCCTTTGTTTGGCTTACACTGATGCCAAGTCTGGCCAGAGCGTGTTGATCGGCCAAATACAGGATTCCAACGGTGGAGTCTTGCCCCCCAATGAAGTGATTTACCAGGACGCTTTCGACGGCGATGTGGTTGCTGACGTACGATACAACTACTCCCCGGCAGGATTGGAACAGGACATCGTCCTGCTGGCCGCCCCTCCCTCACCCTCGGAGTGGGGTTTAGACCCATCCAGCACCCGTCTGGAGGTTTGGACCGAGTTTGTCGCGGCCCCAACTCCCAATCAAACCCTGATCGTCTTGCGCGAAGAGGCGCCCCCCGGGGCTAGGAATGCCTGGGCGGAACCGGATCTAGCCGATCATCAACTAGACTTCGGAGAGATCGACATCGGAGCAGGCTATGCGTTCACATCAGGAGACCGAGACGTATTCAGCGGGGGCGCGTTAACCGCCAAACTGTGGACACAAGTGGAGGGTCGCACATTTCTCATTGAACAGGTTCCTTACAGCGACTTGATCCCCTTGTTGCAAACGCTTCCACCCATGGTGCGAAATGCCAAACAGCCAGGCCGCAATCAGGAACGAGCACTTGCTCAAGCAGCACGAACGTTGCCGCGCCGTCCCGAAGGCGAATCCGGCGTATGGGCTGCCAATCAATTTGCTCAAGGGGTATCCACCCGATCCGGGGTCGTCCTTGATTACACGGCCACCATCGGATCACTAACCAATTTTACCTTTAAAGGCGATACCACTTACTTCGTCGGCTCTCCGGTGAACCTCTACGGAACAACAACTGTAGAAGGAGGAGCGGTCATAAAGTACACGAATAATCCCTGTAGCCTGACTTTCAATGGTCCTGTCTTGTGTAAAACCTCGCAATGGCATCCAGCCGTCTTTACAGCGATGGATGAAGATTCGGTAGGCGAGATCATAGCCGGCTCATTGGGAACCCCAAGCGGTACATACGGTTTATACACCTTGGCCTGTAAAGATACCTCGGCGCCTTACCCTTGGAAGCACATCCAGATTCGACATGCGAACTACGGATTTGCGCTCTACTCAGGCGTCAGTGTGGACGTACGTCATGCACAGATAGGGTATTGCAATAGAGGTCTTACAAGCATCGCTGGAAACAACCACTTTAGGAACGTACTGATTCATGACGCTACACATGCGATATGGAATGTAAGCAATTCTACCAACCACTTCGAGAATGCGACCTTCCACAGTATTGACAACCTTGTCTTTAGCACAAACAACGCTCATCCACGCATGACCAACACATTGATTATTACCGTGGCCGACAAGGTTGTTTACCAGGGGGGCGCCGACGTCGTCGAGTCCCTAAGCGATTCCGGAGTGTTTCAAACAGCAGGCTCTGGAGAGCATTATCTGGCAAACGGAAGTGTCTATGTGGACGCCGGCACGACGAACATTGATGCCGAGTTGCTCGCCGATCTCTCTCGTTACACCACTGAACCCCCTGCCATTCTTACCAGTTTCATCGACAGCAGCACATTCTTAGGAAGAAGTGCCTTACGGGACACAGACACACCTGACTTGGGGTATCATTACCCTCCGATCGACTATATTGCCTCGAGTCTCACCGTGAGTAATGCCTCCCTTCTTGTGACCAATGCCGCGACCATTGGCATTGCTTTTAACGGAACCAACTACGGGATCAACCTCGATTCAGGCGCTAGTCTTGTCAGCCAGGGATTTGGCGACGATCTAAACCGCTTTGTCCGGCTTCACGCCATTCAAGAGGCTCCTTCGGAATCTGGAGACGGATACGCTTTGCTGACTAGCGTCTACAATGCAAGCACGCCTCCTAATGCACTCTTTCGCTTTACGGATTTTCCGCTGATGAGCCAGAGCTACTTGCTCAACGAAGAGAACGAGCGCGGAAACTTTGAAAACCTAAAATTCCAGGACAGCCAACTCTCGAGCGGAATCCTATTCTATTCGGGGCACCTGTCCAATCTCGTGGTTACCCTGACGAACTCACTTCTGGACCGAATGGACATCGATTTCCAGGTATACGCTCCGTTTTCATTATTGAGCTACAACAATTTGTTCCACAAGGGATCTCTGGCCTTCAATCACGATCCTCCCGACAGCGATTACTTTTTCTACGACAACCTTTTCGATGAATCCTACATCTATCAAAACGCCAACGTTGTCATTAGCAATAATTACAATGCATACATTGTAACCAATGCGATCTTCCTTGAACCGACGAACGGCGTTGTGTGGAAACTCCTCAGTGGCAGCCCTACTTATCTCAACGGTCCACTGGGTCGCTTCTACTACGCAACGGACGATGGATTAGCCAGCACGAACATCGACGCGGGTAGCCGCTACGCGACCAATGCTAAACTTTACCATTTTACGACCACAACCAATCAAGTCCGAGAAACCAATACCCTTGTTGACATCGGCTTCCACTACCTGGCCGTGGACGTCGAAGGCCAAGCCTTGGATGAAGACGAGGACGGAATTCCCGATTACTTGGAGGACCTAAACGGCAATGGTTCTTATGACGCTGCAAGTGGCGAAACCGACTGGCAAGAGTATGACTCTCTCTTCGAGATTTCGACTGGCCCCTCCCTTGAGACCTACACCCCCCTCAAACCTTAACTTACCAAAGCCATGCGGATTTATCCTATTCTCTCACGTTTTACATCGCATGCCCGTGCTGCCGATTTTCGGGCTGGTCATTCATTGGGTCTGGCTAGCATTTTCTGCCTGCTCTGCCTCTCAGCCGCATCTTCTCTTGCTCAATATGAGCTGCAGTTCCAATTGACGGTGCCATTTGAAGATGAGAACTCGGGCGAAGGTGCATCCATCTCCATCGCCGACGTCAACTACTCCATGACGACGGCCCAATCGGGAGGGGGTACAATGATGTCGCCCGTATTAACGGCGCACCTTGTGCCAGGAACGACCTATGAACTTGTCTTGGCCACATCGTACGGTATCGTAGCTGGTACCATCGTACAACTTTTGAATATAGATGAATGTGTTGATTATAGTTTCAACTTTACATATGGGGTGGAACCAGAGCATTGGAGTAAGGTCAATGACTACACATGGGAAAACGAGGATAGCGCGCCCGTGCTGACCAAGTGGTCGATCACAGTGGACGATGACTTGGGGGACATTGTCTTCGAATCAGATAGCTGCAGCGGTGGTTTGGTAGCCGATGGCAATAGTGTCGCCTCAGCCTACTATGTTCCTGGATCGCTTTCTTTGGGACAACCCTTAAGTTGGTCTATCGTTTATCCTCAGTTGGGGTGCACACTGTCACTTGCCACCAATAATGGAACTACTTTCGCGCAAATCCAAGGGGGAACAGAACCCGGCACGGTTACAGTGAGGGCCTCAAGCGGGAGTTGTTATGTGGAGAGTGACCTCACTATCTCAGCTCTTGGTTCGGATTGCCAGGGCGGGGATGGGTGTTCCGGCAACAACTTCGGCGAATCCTCTTTCCGCACTGACACTATTACGGGCAGCATGGATGCGCGGTTCCATCTCGGATTTGACGAGCAAGGAAGCTCCCTTGGGTACATAAAAATCTCCTCGCCCAGCGATCCGGCTGCCGTGACAAGCGCAATTTACAGCAGAGAGTCCTTGGACGTCTTATTCAAGAGTCCTAAGTTGCAAGTCGATTGGGACGATCCAGGTGAGCCTTATTACATAGAAACTATTTCCACGACTCAAGGTCGCATTTCTTTCGAATTCATTGAGACCCACGAATATAACATCCACTATTACCACGATGCAGAAACATCTCCTTTTCGCACCTACACGATCGATAATCCGGACGAGAGTGTGGCTCACCGCGTCCGAATTACCGACAGTCAAACCGGCATCGCAGCGATTTATAGCTGGACCAACAATGTTTGGTCCCTCGTCATAGACGGGGGAGCCTCTGTGGAGAAGGCATTACGTTCGGGCGGCAATTCCATGCGCCAGATTCAATCTCTGACCGGAATGGTTCTCTATTCGGTCACCAACTCCTATTCTCAGGTAGCCGCCAATGACAGATTGATAAGCCATACCGCTGGGGTGGGTGCAGATGCTAGAACTGATCTCTTTGAACACTATAGTGACGGACGTCTCAAGCAGCATTCGCAATGGAATGGTTATTGGGAACATTACCTGTACGACACGAATGGCCTTCTGACAAATCTGATCTCCGCATACTTGACCCAGCCACCAACAAACAATCCGGCCTTGGCTCGCTCCATGACCTACAACTACAGCACTAATGCCGTACCGGAATCGGGCGATGCTGGGACCTCACGACCAGATCAACCGCGTTTGATTGCCGAGTATCTGCTGGGAGAGATGGTTGGAATGCGCTACCAAATATTTGGACCATATTGTGTCACCAATATCGTTTGCCTTCACACCAATCTCGCTTGGAATAATGCATCCAACCTTGTCACTATCACCAAATCGTATCCCGAGGGCTTGTTCCGTGGTCGGATCAAAAGCGCCGAGCACCCTGATGGGACGATGGAACTTTACTGGTATTATCACGCACAAGATGCACAGGGCCATGCACTAGGATACACTACCAATATCGTCCTCAGCGGCGTACCAGACGGTGCCAAAACCAATATCACCTCCGGCACCAAGAGCATCACGATCTTAGGCGCGGTTGGACAATTGCTGAGCCGAACCGTAACTGATATCGGTTCGGGCTACGTGGTTGAATCCGTGACGAATGCGGAGTTCGATTCCTTGGAGCGTCCCAGCAAAACTACGACTTTAAGCGGAACGAGCCTTCTGGCTTACGGATGTTGCGGACCCACTCTCGAAACAAATGAAATGGGAAGCATCACATCGAAATCATATGATTCTCTGAAACGCTTAAAGACGACTGATTTTAACAGCATCACACAGAGCAATGTTTACGACGAAGCCGGGAACGTGCTGCAACGCTTACGTATCGCGAACGGTACGGCCATCACTCTGCAAACTAATGGATTCGACACAGCCGGATTTAACTTCGCTCGCAGCGATGCTCTCGGCAACAGAACTGTCATGGCTGAAACGCTCGACTCTTTCGGACAATTGCTTCGCACCACCACGGCCCTGACCAACTCGAGCACTGGAGCCACCAAGCATGAGGTGTTCTACTTGGACGGTTCTCTCAACACCGTAACAGGTTCTCTTGTCTATCCTTTTCGATACGAATACGGTCCCACCAACCAAGGACGCTACGTCAAACAGATTAAACTGGATGACGCCGGGGACGATACTGATGAATGGGACATTACTTTTTACGACCTTGCCAATCGACCCTATAAAACCCTGTTTCCAGATGGAGCGTTCTCGGCCATTACCTATAACGCATTGGGGCAAGTCGCATCAGAAGCCGATCCCGATGGTGTGACCACTCTTTTTCATTACGATGCTCGAGGACAAAGGAATTATGTGGCTCTAGACATGGATCGGGATGGAAATCTCGACACCAACGAAACTGATCGCGTCACCTACACGGATGACGAGTACTACTTCAACTCTTCTGGACGCGACTATGTCAGGACCCGATCCTATCAATGGTTTGACTTGGACGACGACACTTCTACCTTGGTGCGCGAACAGTACCGTTCTCTGGATGGATTGTCGTCCTGGACCGTAGATTTTGAAACCCTCACCAATAGGATCGACACCACCTATGTTGGCGCAGGCAGTGTCTACGTGACTAATAGGGCTACCGATGGATCTTATACGCTCAGCCACAGCCTCAATGGGCAACTGCTTTCGAGTGTCCGAAAGAACCGAAATGGAGATCAAATCTCATCCAAATCCTTTACGTACGATAGTCATGGAAGGAATGTTGAAGTCATCGATGCGCGCAATGGTACCAACTCATTCGCTTTCGATGACTTGGATCGGGTAAGCAGTTCCACCACTCCCGTTCCTGGATCGGGTCTTAATGCGCAGACCACCGGTTACGCATTCAATGCGCTCGGTCAGAATACGGCGGTTACCAATGCCGATGGCTCAGTACTTTACCAGCAGTTTTCCGATCGAGGTGATCTACTTCTCCGCTATGGCAGCCTAACGTATCCGGTCCAGTACGCCTATGATTCCCAAGGCCGGATGACAAACATGACGACCTGGAAGGATTACCCGATATCCGGTGATGCCACGACAAGTTGGGCCTACGATAGTCAGCGTGGGTTCCTAACGGCCAAAGCCTACGATGACGCCGGAGGCACTGTGTCTTACGAGTACACACCCGCAGGACGCCTCTATCGCCGCACCTGGCCGCGAGGCGATACCACCACCTACTCCACAAACGCCGCGGGGGAAACCATTTCCATCGATTACTCTGATCCGAACACCACCGACATCACCTTTGACTTGGACAGAATGGGCCGTGCCACCAACATCGTGGATCAAGCCGGCAGCCATCAATTGCACTATAGCTCCGCAGGATTGCTGCTAAGTGCCACCAACACCACTGGCCTTCTGACAGGCATGGGCGTTACAAATGCTTACGACTCCGTGTCCTTCTTAAGGACAAAAAGCACCGTTCTGACCAATGGGCCCAGTTCCCGATTACCGGTCACTTTTGCCTATGACTCGGTTTCGAGGCTTACCAACGTAACTCAAGGCTCCTTTGTCTTCTCCTACGAATACCTGGCCAATTCCTCTCTTCTGGACACAGTCACCAGTCGAACAGCTGGTTCGAAGAAACTTCAGGTTGAGTATACGTATGATCTTTTGGATCGCTTAACCGACATTGAATCTTCGATTGGCGATCCCGGCACTGCGGCGTTTGCCTTCTCCTACAGTTACAACGACTTGAATCAACGCTACAAGGTGTCCGACGCACTGGGAGCGTATTGGCTCTATGGCTACGATGATCTTGGACAAGTCGAATCAGGTCGAAGACACTGGCCCGATGGGACGCCCGTTGCCGGCCAACAGTTTGTGTATGGGTTTGACGACATCGGCAATCGCGAGTACACCTACCAGGGCGGTAACGATTCGGGGACGCAAATGCGCTACGCCTCCTACACGGTGAATTCACTGAATCAAATCGAAAGCCGGGACGTGCCCGGCGCTGCGGACATCTTTGGAGTGGCCTACGCCCCCGCAGAAGTCACGGTGAACGATTCGGCCTCCTACCGTTGGCGGGAGTATTTTCGAAACGAAGTCCTGATGGACAATTCAGCGGGACCTTCGTATTGCGCCATCACCAACATTGCCACCTATGGAGGCAGCAGCGAAACCAACACGGGCAATCTCCTCCTTCCTCCAAGCACCGAGGTGTTCACATACGATGCCAATGGGAACATGACGAGCGATGGGATTTGGACCAACCACTGGGATGGGGAGAATCGTCTCGTCCTGATGGAAACACTTCCCACGGTAACCAATGAGGAAGCTCGATACAAACTTGCCTTCACTTACGACGCACAGGGAAGACGGATCAGCAAAGTGGTTTCCAATTGGGTGTCCGGAGATTGGGCTTTCTCCTACCAACGGCAGTTCCTCTATGATGGGTGGAATCTCGTGGCCGAGTTCGACGAATCCAATGCCTTGGTGCACCAATACGTTTGGGGACGCGATCTAAGCGGCTCCGAGCAAGGAGCAGGCGGTGTGGGGGGGCTCCTCATGATGACCAGCTCAACGGATTTGCCGCACTACGTGGCGTACGACGGAAATGGCAACATCGCCGGTCTCGTGCATTCACTCAACGCAACGATCGAAGCGCGATACGAATACGATCCCTTTGGGCAGAAGCTCCGCGATTTTGACGATTCCGACTTTCCGTGCCCAATGGGCTTTTCTACCAAATACGGTGATCCAGAGACAGGCTTCCTCTACTATGGCCACAGACTTTACCAACCTAGCACGGGACATTGGCCAAGTCGAGATCCAATCGAACAGTTCATTGCTCCCAATCATTATCATTTCGCATTCAATAACCCTTCCGATTTCGTTGATATTGATGGTAGACAGGCGTTTACTTCCAAAACGTTACGTAATTTTGGTCTATCTCGGCTTGCGAGAGAAATCGCTAACGCAATTGTCAGACCATTTCTTAATCAGCACATACAATTCACTGAAACCTATGATGTGGACTGTCCCGCTGGGTCTGCTAAGCGCCTGCTTCAAACAACCACCTCAGAAATTACCCGAAATGTGTCCGTCACAGTTCAGGACAATGCGGATTCTGGGACTTTTGACTTAGAAGGCATTAAAATTAAAACTCTAATCACTGAAGTGTATGGATGCTGCAAAAAGAAGAAATGCACTATACCACCATTCTATAAAACCACCACTCCTTGGAAGTTTGAAGAACCGAAATCATCACACAAGGACATTACTTCATTTTTCCCCTTCACCATGTATGTTGGTAAGGACGTCTCGTTTTACCAGTTTTCAGTGATTGAAAAGACAACTACAACAAAGAGCAGTCGATCATGTCTCCAAGGAGTACAGCCAACTAATCAATGGTTGCTTCATGAAGCCTGTTTTGGAACGTGGCCTTTTCGCACATGCGTTGGCTCACGCACTCGGTCGTCGTGGTAACATGGTACCATGAAATCAGCAATTACAATTACTTGTATAATAGCATGCGTAGTTATTGTAGGCTTTATTTCGTCGAAGTATGGTTCAATAAAGGCTAATACAAGAAACGCGGCAGAAGCAACCAGCCAAGGTTGGCACTTACTCGTGCGCTCTGGAACAAATACTGTTCCAGCAACCGACCTAGCAACTTGCGCAAGTACGACTTGTGGGTATTCTAAACTTCTGAGAATCTGGATTGCCCTTGATGCGTTTACGATAGATGAAAAGAACTGTCGCTCTCCAGAAATGGACACCATATTTTCACAGAACGAAATCATTCATCACATCATTCTTGACACAAACCCAAAGCTCCAATGGTATTTACCATTTCTGAGAGGAGTCTTTGATTTCGAGCAAATTCGCTTTGAAGATTACCTTTTGATGCGAATCCGCTGCAAGGATGCGATTGATGACTCAACACATGCCGACAACCCAAATCTAAGCAATTTTGGATTCTCAGTTGATCAACAAAAACTAGCATTGGAACGCTTTTTCGATTTAGAAAAGCAGAATATCCCTAACTCCGTGCAGTTTGCGCACGAGACTTGCAAATCTAATATGTTAAACTACCTCATACGCCGCACCCGAGTTTCCGCAAATGTTGACCACTGGATCTGCATTGAAGGAGCGTACTTCTTAGCTGCAAATCAAAGTAAATTTTGGTCTAAAAGGTCACCAAAGTGATCTTAAAGCGTGGCATTTGCACTACGAATGGCCTGCTCATACATGCTTATGGAACCTGGTGTTTAATAACTCTGTTCAGAGAGCTCCAAATGATAGATTTAGTGCGTAACACAAAGCAACTCAAGTGCTGCATCTATGGATTCGAACAAGGTTAAGCTATTAAAATCAAAGCCTGCAGGAAGAAAGCCCTCTAGAAAGGTAGTCATAATTAGTCGCCTTTTGCTGGCATTGCTGGGTGTGGCTATAACAACTCTTGGATTTATTCTGACCTCTAACTGGATAGTGACTGGAAGAGGGGCATTGTGGCCAATCGGATTGATTGTAGCGTTTGTGGGGATTGTATTATTCTGGTGCGCCTTAGCACCGAGTAGCGCAACAGTAGGTCAGGGTTTAGTTGGAATTGTTTCGCAATTATTGGCAGATCTATTCTCTTAGATCTGCCATCATCTTTCAACTATGGAAAGTCTTTGCAAGTCACCGTTTGCTGACGAATGGTTTTTGGGTACCATCCAGAAAGGCAGTTTCTGAGACGGAGTGTCCCTGTCTACGCATTTTGTTTCTGACTCCAAACAAATCTTTATCCTTTTTTCCCATCTTGCCTACGTAGATCACCAAATAAGCCGCGTGCATCGGGCTTTCTACTTCTCGATAAGTTCCAATCTGCATTTCGTAAACGGCGACCAGCTTCTTATTGGTAAGCGTCAAGTGGGTCACCCCTTTTCATAGAAGCCGTAGGTGTCGTAGGGTGAGGATCTATGGATCCTACGACTGAGGCAGGTTGCGGATTCCGACGTTTGTCGGACACCCGTTCCGATTTTTCTCGGACACTGTACACGGCGGCCGAAAAGTGAAGCGGGGTCGGCCGGGTGTAAGCGAAGGTCAAAGGGGTCACATCTAAACAATTTAACAAATGGGCTGAGGTCTGGCCATTGCGGTGCATCGGATGGGGAGGAAGCCTGGGGAAGATCCATCCTTGACCAGGCTGTATGAAAGGGTGAGAAAGTGGCTTGATAAAAAGTAAAGATGTGACCCTTTCGCCTACGGACGGGACCTTCATGACCGTCGATTATGACGACGGTGTCACCCCGCCCGGACGGTTGATTACGACCCGTCACTACGACTCGAGCGCTGTTGAGTTTCAAAAGGAGGAGGTCAAGCTCGATCCCCTCGGGCGCCTGGAATACCGTAAGGTCTATGATGTGGGTGCAGCAACCGTCCTGGTCCAGAGCGAGGTGTACAGCCAGCCCGACGATTTTGGCCATCCAACCACGGTCACGTACCTTGACGGATCGACC
>Ga0302046_10004288_pt1 | contig 12709 bp, 9 predicted proteins | sample RVTome_11_FD_200261 | JGI IMG/M metagenome (GOLD analysis project Ga0302046, IMG submission 200261) | Soil microbial communities from uranium-contaminated site in the Upper Colorado River Basin, Wyoming, United States - RVT147D111 (version 2) ...
AGGCCGCCACCCAAAAGACCGAAGACGGCTTCACCGCCCAGAGCTTCCGCGACCTGCTCGCTCAGCTCGCCACCATCGTCCGCAACTTCGTGCGCCGCCCCGGCAGCGGCAACGACGAGACCTTCCCAATCACCACACGGCCCAACGACCACCAGCGACGAGCCCTCGAACTCCTCGGCGTCGCCCGGAGCCTGTAGCCAGAAACCCAACACCCCCAATCGGCCTCAGCACCCGCGGTTATTGGGGCCATGTCGCTTCGGCTCACTGGAACTTCGGCTTAACGCAGCGTCTCGATCGGATCGACCGCGGCGGCGCGGCGGGCCGGGAGCCAGCTCGCCAGCAGCGCCAGGCCGACCGCGCCGGCGCCGCCGGCGGCGTAGGTCGCCGGGTCGACCGCGCCGACGCCGTAGAGGAGCGCCGACATCACCCGGGTGAGCCCGAACGCGGCGGCCAGTCCGGCGCCGACGCCGACGCCGGCGAGCGCCAGGCCGTGGCGCAGCACGAGGCCGCCGACGTCCCGGCGGCGGGCGCCGAGCGCCATGCGCACGCCGATCTCGCGCCGCCGCTGGGCGACCGCGTAGGAGGTGACGCCGTAGATGCCGATGCCGCCCAGGAGCAGCGCGGTCGCCGCCGCGATCGCCAGCATCACGAGCGTGAACGAGGTGCGCGCCATCGAGCGCTCCCGGATCTCCGCGAGCGTCTCGACCCCGGCCAGCGGCAGGTTGGGGTTGACCGACCAGATCGCCCGCCGCACCTCGTCGAGAAAGCCCGCCGCGCCGACCCGCGGCGAGCGGATGACGAACGCCATCGTGCGCGGCGCGAACAGCCCGGGCTCGAAGAAGTCGTTCATCGCCATCGGCCAGTAGACGGTCGCGGTCGCCGGCCGGCCGACGCCGTCGTCGCGGATGTCGCCGACGACGCCGACGATCTCGCGCCAGGGCGAGGTCGGGTAGGGCTTGATCCGCCGGCCGATCGCGGCCGCCGGATCGGGCCAGTACTCGCGGGCCAGGTTTTCGGTGATCGTCGCCACCGCGGCGCGGTCGTGGACGTCGGCCCAACCGATCTCGCGGCCGGCGACCAGCGGCTGGCCCATGGTCGCGAGATAGCCCGGGGCGACCCACTTGAAGCGGCGCAGCGGCGGGATCTGGTCGGCGGGCGGCGGGAAGTCCTCGACGAAGATCGGGTCGTTGCTGTCCCAGCCGTCCATGGTGATCGAGGTGGTCAGCGCCGCCGACTCGACGCCGGGGAGGGCGGCGATCCGGCCCAGGATCTCCTCGTAGAGCTGGACCACCCGCTCGGGCTCCGCGACCTCGGCCTCGGGGACCGACAGCCGCAGCGCCTGCACCTTCTCGGGCGCGCGGAAGCCGGGATCGACCGCGGAGAGCGCCTGGAAGCTCCGGATCATCAGCCCGGAGCCGATCATCAGCACCAGGGCGAGCGCGATCTGGACCGCGACCAGCGCGTTGCGGGTCAGGTTGCGCTCGCGGCCGGCGGCGCCGCGGCCCCCCTCGCGCAGCGCGCCGAGGAGGCGCGGCGGGTCGAGCTTGACCACCGGCAGGGCGCCGAAGAGCGCCGCCGCGACGAGCGAGACGCCGAGCGTGAACGCGACGACGGTGGGGTCGATCGCGATCTCGTCGAGGCGCGGGAGCCCGCGGGGCGCGAGGCGGACCAGGAGCCTGATCCCGGCCCAGGCGAGGCCGAGCCCGGCGGCGCCGCCGGCGAGGCCGAGCAGCAGGCTCTCGAAGAGGAAGCCGCGGCCGAGCCGGCCGCGCCCGGCGCCGAGCGCGGAACGCACCGCCAGCTCCGGGCGGCGCGCCTCGGCGCGCACCAGGTAGAGGTTCGCGACGTTGCCGCAGGCGATCAGCAGCACGATCCCGACCGTGCCCAGGAGCACCCACAGCACGCGGCCGACGTCGCCGACCACGTCCTCCTCGAGCGGCCGCAGGTTGGCGTCGAGCCCGGCCTGCTCGGCCATGTCGCGGGTGAAGCCGGCGGGCAGCGGGAAGCGCTCGAGCGCGATCGGGATCATGCGCGCGACCTCGGCGTTGGCGCGCTCGACGGTCATCCCGGGGGCGAGCCGCGCCACCCCCTGGTAGCTGAAGTTGCCGAAGAAGACCTCCTCGCGGTCGAAGCGGAACGGCAGGTAGAGGTCGGGCTCGTAGTCGAGGAACTGGAGGTCGGGTCCCATCACCCCGATCACCTCGTGAGGCGTGCCGTCCACGCGCAGGGTCTGCCCGATCGCCGCGGGATCCGCGCCGAAGCGCTCCTGCCAGTAGGCGTGGGCGAGGATCACGGTCTCGGCGGTGCCCGGCGAGTCGTCCTCGGCGGAAAACAGCCGGCCGTGGAGCGGGGCGACGCCGAGCACCGGCAGCGTGCCGTCGGTGACCCAGATCGCCGGCACCTCCTCGGGCTCGCCGCGCCCGGTCACCGAGGCGGTGCCGTTGTCCCACATCCCGGTGTCGGTGAACGCCTCGCTCTCCTCGCGATAGGTGAAGTAGAGCGCCGGCGACTGGTTGAGCCGGTCGAACCCGAGCCCGGGCGCCGTGTGCCAGACCCCGACCAGCCGCTCCGGCTCGGGGAACGGCAGCGGCTGGAGGAGGACGCCGTGCACGACCGTGAAAACCGCCGCCGTGGCGCCGATCCCGATCGCCAGCGTGAGGACGGTGACGGCGGTGAAGAGCGGAGTGCGGGCGAGGCGGCGGAGGGTGGTGCGCAGGGGGAGGGGGAGAAGGCTCATGGGCTCCTCGTGGGGGTCGTCACGATCGCGGGCGGGCCGGCCACGCCGCCGCCCGCGCGCAGTTACTGCCCCCTACGAGGAGCCCGGGCCGCGGGTTCCAGCGTCGGCCCGGCCGGCCGCGCCGAGGATCTCGTCGCCGCGGAACCGGACCTGGCGCCCGAACTGCACCGTATCGGCGGCGCCGACCGAAGTCGGAGAGTTCGGGCTCAACCGCTCGCCGTTGACGAACGTGCCGTTGGTCGAGCCGAGATCGGTGAGGGTCATCCGGCCGTCGAGCACCTCGATCCGCGCGTGGCGGCGCGAGACGCCGTCGCCGTCGACCACGAGGTCGCCCTCGCGCCCGATCACCCAGCTCGCGTGCGGGGTGGCCCGGCTGCCGCCGCCGGCCGCCGGCAGGCGGGGGCCGCCGGCGGGCGCCTGGAGCGCCGGCAGCGCGGCCCCGAAGTAGGAGAGGTAGAGCAGGTTGAGCGGGTTGTTCTCGGTGCCGGCGGCGCGCACCGCGACGTCGAGCTCGCGGTCGGTGCGATAGAAGCGGGTCAGGAACTCGAGCGCCTCGGCCTGCGGGATGCGGCTGCCGGTGCGCTGCTCGATCTCCAGCACCAGGTCGGCGGCGACGCGGTGGAAAGCGGCGCCGCGCGAGACATCGGCCTCGAAGCCCGCGACCCGTCCCTTGCCGGCCATCGACTCGCGGGCCTCGGACTGGACCGCCTGCTTCATCGCCGCGTCCTCGGCGTCGACGTCGGTGAGCCAGATCTCGACCACGTCGAGCCCCCACCGCTGCACGGTCCGGCGCAGCTCGTCGTGCACCCGCCGGCCGAAGTCGGCGCTCGCGCGGCCGCCGAACATCACGTCGTCGATTCGCAGCCGCTGGACGGTCTCGCGGACCGCGTTCTCGACCATGCGCTGGAAGGGGAGGTTGGCCTCCTCGGCGCCCTGGTCCTTGTCGTAGCGGGCTTCGCGCGTGAACGGCTCGTAGGTCCCCCGACCCTGGCTGAAGAGGGCGCCGGCGTCGGCGACCAGCACGCGCAGCGTCAGCTTGAACTTGATTCGTACTCGATCGGCGGTGTAGAAGTCTCGGGGCAGAAGAGTGATCTGCCGCTCGCGGACGTAGATCTCCTGCAGAGCGCCGAGGATGGGCGCCACCCAGGTCAGCCCTTCCGGGCGCACGTGGCCGGTCCGGCGGCCGAGCCAGACCACGACCCCGACGGCGCCGAGGTCCACCTTCCGGAACCCCTTGAAAACGTACACGATCGCCGCCAGCAGCAGCAGGATCAGGAGCGTCTTGAACGCCGTCTCGTTCATGGGTGTGGCCATCCAGCCAGCGAGGCTCCCGACGCGTGCTCGCGAGCGCCGCCGGGCCCGGGCGCTCAGCTCACGTAGAGCGGACCCTGCCCCGTGTTCTCGAAGCGGCCCGCGGAGTCCTCGAACAGCGCCTCGACGGCGTAGGTGCCGGTCGGGGCGTCCTTCGGGATGGTCAGGGTCGAGGTGGCGTTGACGATGCCGCCGCCACGGGGCACGACGAAGGTGCCCTCGTCCTGGCCCATGATGTACTGATCGTCGTACTTGACGCCGGTGTAGGACTGGACGGTGATGCTCTCCTTGGGGTCCGGTCCGAGCACTATGTAGCGGACGTGCAGCTTGCTTTCCTCGCCGGGCTTTGGATTGGGCGGCTGCAGCTCGACAGTCTGGACCTGGAAGATGTAGCCCTGCGACGGGTCGTAGCCGCCGAGCGCCTCGATCGCCTGGTCGCGACCGGCATAGAGCTCGTCCTGGCGGCGGCCGAGGGCGAAGCCGGCGAGGCCGCCGGCGACGGCGCCGACCGCGGCCCCGGCCCACGGGTCCTTGCCGAGCGCCCTGGCGCCGACGGCGCCGGCCGCGGCGCCGACCAGCGCCCCGAAGATCGCCCTCTTCTTGGCCCGCGACTGCTGGGCCACCCAGCTCTTGAGCGGGTGCTGGTCCCGAGCCGCGGCCACGCCGCCGCGGGACGAGGTGGCGGTCCCGGTGGTGGCGCAGCCGGTGGTGGACAGCGCCAGCACGGTGAGGATGCAGACGAGCTTTTTCATCGGGTCCTCCCTGGGAGTCGATGACTACCGGTTACGGTTCCTGTTCCTGCGTTCCTTCTTCTCGATCTCGTGCTCCGGCTCGGAGATCGTCGCCCCCGCCCACACCTTCTTGAGCTCCGCGTCGGCGCGCTCGATCAGTTCCCGAGCCTGCTGCGCGACCTCGGCGGGCAGGCCGTCCTCGCCGAGCAGGCTCTGGGCCAGCTTCTTCGCCTCGGGATAGCTGCGCTCCTCGATCAGCCGCCGGATCTCGTCCAGACGCGCCTCGATCGCCTGCCGCCGCAGGTTGGCCTCCGAGGCGCGCGTGCGCTCGGCGACGATGGCGTCGGTGACCCGCTGGTCGAGCAGCCGCAGCGCCACCACCTCGTCGACCAGCTCGCCGCGGTAGGGCGCGGCCTGATCGAGCAGCGCGGTCACCCGCTCCTGGGCCGCCCGGTGGTCGCCGGCGGCGACGTCGGCCTCGGCCTGGCGGATGCCGGCCTCGATCCTGCGGCGGGTCTCGGCGACCAGCCGGCGCCGGATCTCGACGTCGGCGCCGGGGGAGGCGACCGGACGGGCAGCCTCGGTAGGCCTGGGCGTCGCCGCGGCTTGCTGCGCGACCGGCGCGGGCTTCGGGTCGGGCGCGTCCGGCTGGCGGTCGCCGTCGAGCCGTCCGGCGCTCGGCGCCACCGGCCCCGGTCCGGTCCCGGCGGCGGTGAGCCGCGTGCTGTCCGGAGACCGGGTCTCGGAGGCGATCGGGGAGGCGGCCGCCGGATCGGGGCTCTCGTCGGAGGCCGCGTCCCGGCTCCCGCCGCCGAGCCCGACCAGGGCCCAGACGATTACGCCGAGCAGCACCACCGCGGCCGCCGCCACCGCGGCGATCAGCCCCCGGTTGCCGCCGCCCGGGCGCGCCGCCGCCGGCGATCGCGCCGCGTCCGCGGCGGGGACGGCGCGGACGGGCGGCGGCGCCGCCGGGGCTGCGGTGGCGGAAGCGGGGGCGGCCGGAGTCGCCGCGGGGGCGGCGGCCAATGCCTGTGCGGTGCCGGCAACGGGGGCAGCGCCGGTTGCCGCCGCCGGCCGCGGCGCGGTGAACCGCGCGCCGCCCTCGGTGGGCAGGCCGAGCGCGGCGAGGAACTCGCCGGTGCTCGCGAAGCGCTCCGCCGGGTCCTTCGCGAGTGCGCGCACGATCGCCTCGACCACCGGGCGGCTCACCCCCTCCAGCGCCTCCGCCGGCCGGCGCGGATCGATCTCGATGTGCTGCTTCTTGATCTCGTACTCGGTGTCGGCGTCGAAGGGCGGCCGGCCGCCGAGCATCTCGTAGAGCAGCACCCCGGCGCTGTAGATGTCGGTGCGATGGTCGAGCTCGCGCGGGCGCAGGATCTGCTCGGGCGACATGTAGACCGGCGTGCCGATGGTCTGCGACGACTGGGTCAGCCGCTTGTCGCCGACCAGGAGCGCGATGCCGAAATCCATCAGCTTGACCTGCTCGTCGGCGTCGAGCAGGACGTTCGAGGGCTTGACGTCGCGGTGGACGACGCCGGCGCGGTGCGCCGAGCCGAGGGCGGCGAGCACCTGGCGGAAGATCTCGAGGCTGGCGCGCTCGCCCAGGCCCCGCGGGCCGCGCTCGTCGAGCACTTGGTCGAGCCCGCGGCCGGGGAAGAACTCCATGACGATGAAGTAGTCGCCGTCCTCCTCGAGAAGGTCGTAGATGGTGATGATGTTGGGATGCTGGAGCTGGGCGTGGGTGCGCGCCTCGGAGAAGAAGCGGTCGCGGAAGTGGGGCTCCCGGGTCAGCTCGGCGGCGAGCGCCTTGATCGCCACCTGGCGGTCTAGCCGCTCGTGGACCGCGCGGTAGACCACCCCCATGCCGCCGCGCCCGAGGACCTCGACCAGCCGGTAGGGGCCCACGTGGTCTCTCACCGCACTGCTCCTCCGCCGTCTCCACGCGCCCGCTCCCTCCCCTTGGCGATCCACGCCAGGATCCGTCCACCGTCGGCGAATCCCCCACCGGAGCGGATCTCAACGACGTAGTAGGTGCCGCCGGCGGCCTCGATCTCGAGCGGCCAGCGGACGTCCCACAGCCCCTCGGCGCGCCCGGCGCGGCGCAGCTCGCCCCAGCCGACGTGCCAGCGCTCGGCGGCGGCCGGGTCGTCGGGGACGAACGCGATGCCCTGCTCGCTGATCCGCAGCCGGCCGTCGGCGCCGCGCACGAACCCCTCGCCGCGGTTCGCCGCGCGGACGCGCACGGTGACGTCGAAGGGCTCCGGCGGCGCCGCGGTGCCGCCGGACGCGGCCTGGGCAGGCGCCGCCTCGGCCGCCGAGGGATCGTCCGCGCCACCCTCGCCGTCGCCGTCCAGCCGCGCCTCGGCGCGCGCGCGCAGGTCGCGCAGCCGGGCGGCGGCGTCGGGCGGCAGCGCCTCGCCCTCGAGGGTCGAGTCGGCCGCCGCCACCGCCTCGGCCCATTCGCCGTCGAGCATCAGATCGAGCACCCGCCGCTCGGCCTCGGTCCAGGAACCGGCGGTCTCGGAGTCGGCGCCGGCGGCGGCCGGGCTCTCCTCGTCCTCGCCAGCGGCCGGGCTGTCCGCGTCCTCGCCGGTGGCGGCCGGACTCTCCGCGTTCTCGCCGGGGCCGGCGGTCTCGCCGCCGCCGGCTTCCTCGTCCGCGGGCGGGGCGGTCTCCGCGAACCGGTCGCCGGCGGGCGGCTCGCGCTCGAGGTAGGCGACCGTCGCCAGACCATGGAACCACCGCCGGACCTGTTCGGATAGCCGGATCGGCTCGTGCATCCGGCCGGCGAGCATCAGCTCGCGCTCGGCGTCGGCGACGTCCTCGGGCAGGGGGACCTGCTCCCGCAACAAGATCAGGCGCCGCCCCAGTTCGGGCGCCGCCTGCTCGGGCTGCAGCTCGAGCACGAGGGTCAGGATCACGATCTCCTCCCGCCCGTGGGCGCGGATCTCGACGTCGCCCTTCCACCACAGGACAGGTGGGTTCACGGGCGGCGCCGCGCAGATCTCGAGGAAGTCCGGGTCGGTGCTCCGGGCACCCCCCTCGTGGCAGACGACCGCGCCGGCGTCGGCGGCGGCCGCGCGCAGGGCCTCGCCGACGGCGGCGGTCCAGACCCGCGGCAGCGCGTCCCCCGAATCCGCTCGCTCCCACACCACGACCGCGCGGGCGGCGCCACCACCGTCGTCGCCGTCGCCGGCGGCGCAGGCGGGAAGGGCGAGGTGAGCGATCGGGAGCGCAGCCAGCAAAGCGGCACCGGCCGGAAAGGCATGACGGGTCGGTCTCATCGCGGACTCCTGATACCGGAAGATTGGGTCACGGGCTGAGCGGCATCGACGCTCGAGCGCTGCAGGATGAGGTCGCGCACGCGCTCGAACTCCTCGAGCCGGCGCCGCATCCGCTCCCGGGTCGCGGCGTCGACCTGCGTCGTGTCGGCGATTCTGCGGGCGAGCTGGAACTGCTCGTCGCCACCCGCGACGTCGGCGCGCGAGTACGCATTGAACGCCCGGGTGAGCGCTGCGGAAAGCTCCTGCGGGGAGTCCGCGGCCAGCTCCGGTGAGACCTCGCCGGTTAAACCGGCTGGACCCGGGTCGGGCCCGTCGCGGCCGTCGATCGCGAGCACGCCGGCCACCGCCGCGGCCAGTACCAACCCGACCGCGGTGGCGACTGCGGCGGGCCGGGCGGTGAGCAGGATCCGTGGCCGCTCGCGGGCGGGAAGGGGCGCGGTCTCGGTCGCCCGCGCCGCGCGGAGACCGAGCATCAGCGCGCCGGCGTCGGGGTAGCGGCGGTGGCGGCTGGTGCGCGTGGCCTTGTCCGCTACCGCCCGCAAGCGGTCGCGCAGCGCCGGGTCGATTCCCTCGCCGAGCTCGTCGAGCAGCTCGACGAGGATCTGGCCCAGGGCATGGACGTCGGTGAAGCAGCCGAGCGTCGAACCGCTCTGCTGCTCGGGCGCGGCGTAGGGCGGGGTGTAGGCCTTGAGCCCGCCGCCGCCGAGGCTGCGCGCGATGCCGAAGTCGATCAGCACTGGCACCGGCCCGCAGGCGGTCGAGCGGACGAGGATGTTCTCCGGCTTGAGGTCGAGGTGGAGGAATGGCTGCGGGCGGTGGTGCAGGTAGTCGACCGCCTCGATCACCCGGCCGAACGCCTCGAGCACCACGCGCGGACGGTCGCGGTGCCGGTGCGCCCACGACGCGAGCTGTTCGCCCTCGACCTTCTCCATTACCAGGCAGACGCGCCCGGAGGAGTCGAAGTAGCAGCGCCGGAAGGTGACGACGTTGGGATGCCGCAGCTCGCGCAGGATCCTCGCCTCGTCGGCAAAGGCGGTGCGCACCGCCGGCCGCGCGCTCATCTCGGCGCTCAGCCGTTTGAGCACCAGCGTCTCGTGCAGTGCGGTCTCGGGATCCTCGACCTCGAAGATGTCCGAGAACCCGCCGCTCGGGAGCTGGCGCAGAGTTCGGTATTCCATCGCGATTCTCGGCTTTTCTCGGCGCTCGGGCCTGCTCCTCCGCGCTAGGAGACGCCTGCGCGCCGCAAGAAGGCCTGGATGTCCTCCGGGCTCACAGCCTGGTTGCCCGCCCCGACGACCGAGTAGAGGACCTGGACCTCGCCGAGTAGATTGATGGACTCCTTGGTGACCTCCAGGCGCCGGTACACGATGCCGATGACCCGACCCTGTTTGTCGACCACCGGGCCACCGCTGCTGCCGGGCTCGATCGTCGCGTCGAGATTGAAGTAATGCGATCCGTCGGTCACCGGAAGGGAGACGGTGCCGAGAAGAAATGTCGGGTCGACGTGGCTCGACACGGCCCAGTTGGCTTTGTCGGTCTTGAAGTCGGGAGTCAGTAGAACGCTCTGTCCAAGGGTCTGCGGGTAGCCGAACACGGCGACCTGGTCGGTGACCTTGACGTCCTGGTTGGAGCTCGCGACGGCCACCGGCTGGACGCTGCGGTCGGCGACCGAGATGAGCGCCAGGTCGTGGGTCTCGGCCACGGCCACCACGGTCGCGATCACCGGCTGTTGTCCGGGCAACTGGGCATCGAGTAAGGCATGCTCGGCGGTGAAACCTTTCTCTTCGAACTCCGCCCAGTTGTCGACGGCGCTCTTCCAGGGTTCGACGACGTGTGCCGCGGTGAGGATCAGGTGGGGTCGAATCAGGACTCCCGATCCCTCGATCTGACCACCGTAGCGCTCGACTAGCAGGCCCTGTCTGTCGACGAACGGATGCTTGAGGTTGTACTGACAGCGGATGTGGGCGATCGCCGGGGCCACGCGCTCCTGGACGGACGCCCAGACGTTCGCGGTCGCCGCCTGGCCCGCCTCCTCGGCGGCGCGGGTGGCCTTCTCGGTCTCGCGGCTGCCGAGCACGTAGACCGCGATCACCGCCGCGGCGCCGAGCAGCAGCAGGACCGCCGCCGCCGCGGCGATCGTCGCCTTGCTCGAGCGTCGGGTCTGCGAGATCTCGCGCGCGAGCACGTCGCGCTCCTCCTGCTTGGCGCGGTCGATCTCGCGCAGCAGGGTGGCGCGACCGACCGCCTCCTTGGCGCCGGGCGAGGTCTCGGTCGGTCCGCCCGCCGGCGCCGGCGCGGCCCGCCCGGCGCCCGCGGCCTCGAGCGTGAGCTGCATCTCCGGCCCGCTGCGCGCGAGCTGGAGCCGCGAGCCGTCGGGCACCGCGATGCGCTGGAACGGCGGACAGGGAGCGCCGTTGAGATAGGTGCCGTTGCTGCTCCGCTGGTCCTCGACGTAGAGACGGCCGCCGTCGGCGATCAGCCGGGCGTGCACTCCGCTCACGCTGTCGTCGACCTCGTCGCTGAAGCGGACGTCGCCCCCGGGCTCGCGACCGAGCTTGATCGACTCACCGTTCTGGAGAGTGACCTTCTGGCTCTGCCCGGCCAGCGAGCCCCTGAGATGGCGGATTTCGAACGTCACGGACATGCTTTCCTCCTCGTCAGGCCTCGGCGGGAGGCGCCGAGTCGCCCAGATCCAAGACCAGGAACTGCAGAAGGGTGTTGCCGACCCGGATCACGTCGCGATCGGCGAGCGCGACTGCGCCGGTGACATCGATCTCCTCGCCGTTGACCCAGGTGCCGTTGGTCGACATCCGGTCGGCGAGGAAGAAGCCGTTCTTGCGGCAGAGCAGCAGGGCATGCTCGCCGGAGACCTCGGAGTCGGCGTGCAGGCAGACGTCGCTCGCCGGGTCGGCGCCGATGGCGTTCTTGCCGGCGCGGACGGCGAAGACCGCTCCGCCGGGTCCGATCCCCGGGGCCGCGAGGACCGCGACCAGCGCCCGGTCGTCGGCCCTGGCCTCGGGCTCCGCCGGGTAGCTGCCCTGGAGCACCGTCTGGCGGCGATCGACCCGCGTCGCCGTGGATTCCAGGCGGGTCGCGCGCGGATCCCCTGCTGCGTGGCCGGGCGCGGGCGGCGCGGTCTCCTCGCGGGTCGGCTGGGCGGTGCCCGGCGGTGGCTCGGGGGCGCCCTGGAGCCGGGTCTGCCGGCGGGCGGCGCGCGGCGGGTCGGGCGGCGCCTCCAGGCGGGTCGCGCGGCCCACCCGTGGCGGCGGCGGATCCGGATGCCGCGGCAGGGGCCGGGTGCCTCCCCCGGGGTCCGCCTCGGCGTCCGGTTCCAGGCGCGTCGGCTGGCTGGACCCGCTCCCGCGGTCGGGCTCCGAGCCGTCTTCCAGCCTCGTCTTCGAGCCTGTGCTCATCCTCTCCTCCTCTCGTCGTCGTTCGCCGGACCGGCGGGCGGCGTCTCCTCAGTGGGCCCGTCAGGGCGCGTCGCGCGCCGCTTGCGGGCGATCTCGGGCAGGCGCAGGCAGGCGACCGAGATGTCGTCTTCCGCCTCGTCCTGCGCGAACGCGGTCTCGAGCAAGTTGCGGCAGGCCTCGGCCGGCGAGGGGGAAAGCCCCAGGATGCGGGCGATCTCGCGTTCGGGCAGGGCGTCGTGCAGGCCGTCCGAGCAGAGCAGGATCAGGTCTCCCGGCGCCAGCTTCCGGGGCGTACCGACCTCGGGCTCGAGCGCCTGCCGCTGGCCGATCGCGCGCTGGATCACGTTGCGGTCGGGATGACGCCACGCCGCGGTCTCGTCGAGGTGTCCGTCGCGCACCAGTTGGGCGACCACGGAGTGGTCGGCGGTCAGACGGTAGAGCGACCGCCCGCGGTAGAGATAGGCGCGGCTGTCGCCGACGTGCGCGAGGTGGAGCCGCGGCGAAGTCCCGGCGGCCTCGACCAGCGCGACCACGGCGGTCGCGCCCATGCCGTTGGTTTCGTAGGCCTCGGCGGCCCGCTGCACCGCGCCGTGGGCGGCGGTCAGGGCGCGTCGCAGCAGCCGGTCCGGCGGCTCGCCGTCCGCCTCGTCGAAGGTGGCGACGCAGGTCTCGACCACGATCGCGGCGGCCTCGCGACCGCGCTCGTGGCCCCCCATGCCGTCGGAGACGACGAGCGCCGCCTCGCCCCGCTCTCCGCGCCACGTCGCGACCGCATCCTCGTTCTCGGCATGCGCCTTCCCGCACCGCGATGCGGTCTCCAGCTCGACCTCGGCGAGGTCGTCACGCCTGTCGTTCTGCGCGCTCATCGAGGGCCGGTGCGCACCGTCGGCGGCGGCACCCACGATCGGCTTATAGCCAACTATCCATATCACTATGACAGAATGATTTACGCACTACACAAAACATCGTATCAGACTCGGTGGCGGATGCCAATGTACCGGGACCGGTCCCGGACCGGAGTCGCGCGAGGCCACGGTGGCGCGCAGCAGCGGTGGTGGAGTCGAGTGGGCGGGTCGCCCTCAGCGGGCGGGAGGCGGGATCGGCGCCGTCAGGACGGCGGGGGAGCGGCCTGCTGGGCGAGGAAGGCGCGGATCGTCTCCTGCTCGGCCGGCTCGCGGACGCGGGTGAAGAGCTTCTCGCCCAACAGGTAGATCGTCACCGGCTGGTCGAACG
>Ga0302046_10004289_pt1 | contig 12705 bp, 12 predicted proteins | sample RVTome_11_FD_200261 | JGI IMG/M metagenome (GOLD analysis project Ga0302046, IMG submission 200261) | Soil microbial communities from uranium-contaminated site in the Upper Colorado River Basin, Wyoming, United States - RVT147D111 (version 2) ...
CCGCGCTGGTCACCCCTGAGCCGGGGTCGGTGTCGATCGACGAGCTCAACAGCAGGTTTGGGGCGCGGGTGTCCCTCGACCCGGCCTTCGGGCCGGCCAAGGTGCCCGTGCCATCGGTGGGGTTCTCCGAGTGAGACGTCTTCTGGCAATGGTCGTGGTGTTGGTGCTGGGCCCTGCGACGGCCGCGCTCGCCGTCGAGCTCGACGAGCTACTCGAGCAGAGCCGATCGGCCTCCTACACGGCCGAGCAGATCATCAGCTGCTCCACCCCTGATGGCGTCCGCGACGGGTTGGTACGCATCGAGCAGAACGGCGGGGAGCTTCGTCTCACCTCGGCCGTCGACGATGACGTGGAGGTCGCCACCGGGGCCGGGACCTGGTCCGTCTCGCGAGAGGGTGGTCTGGTGTCCGAGGCCTCGGTCACCAGCGGCTCGGAGAAGGACGAGCCCTTGTACACCGTCGAGGACGGCCGGCGAGTGCAATTCCTCGGTCGGAACGCCATGTCGTATCGCCTGGTCCGTGACGGGGAGCTTCGCGCCGAATTGGTCTTCGACGATGCCACCAGAGCTCTGGTCCAGGCCACCACCTACGCCGGTGAAGACGTCTACTGCCAGCGCCGGTTCGTCACCTTCGACCCCGAGGCTCCTGAGCTCGAGGTCACGGCCATGGTCGAGGACCCCACGGTTCCGAGCGCGGTGGAGGACTCCAGCCTTCCCATAGAGGTGGCCGGTTTCGAGCGTCTCGACCACTACGTCGATGATGACGGTGTCGAGTTTGCCTACTACTCCGACGGCTTCTTCTCCTTCGCCCTCTTCGAGACTCCCTCCAAGGTGACGCTCGACGACGGAGTCTCCATCGATCTCGATTCGGGACGGTACGAGAGGGAGTTCACCGCCGGACAGGTCAGTTATGCCTGGGAGACGAGAGAGGGGGGAGTCGCTTTGGTCGGTGATCTGCCTCCCGACCTCCACGAAGAGGTGCTGGCCGCAATGCCCGCTCCCGACCACCGCGGGTTGTTCCGCCGCTGGTGGCGGAGCCTTTTCGGCTAGTCCGTTGACCGCTGCTCCGGGTTTGACCGATCCCAGGCTCGCAGACGTCGACCATGAGGTCGTGGCTCACGGGAGGGTGAGCTCGGTGGAAGAGGCCGCCGAACAGCGCGGCCTTCCCGTTTCCTCCGTGATCAAGTCGATCGTGGTGCGACGAGCCGAAGGCGAGCACGTCTTCGTCCTGGTGCCGGGGGACCGTGTGATCGATTGGGCGAAATTGCGCACGCATCTCGGAGAGAGGCGCCTGTCGATGACCGACGCCGACGAGGCCCTCGCCATCACGGGTTACGTGCGAGGGACCATCACCCCGCTCGGCTCCTCCAGCCCTCTCCCGGTGGTGGTCGACCGACTACTGGCCTCCGGCCCGGTCTCGATCGGGGCGGGCGCCGCCGGGGTGTCGGTGACTCTCGGCGGGGAGTCGCTGGTGCGAATACTCGAGGCCGAAGTCGCCGACGTCACCAAACCACGAGGTTGAGTCAGCGGGCCAGCGCCGCGGCCATCTTCTCGATGATCTCGATCAGTATTGGCTCGAAGGTTGCGAAGTTGAATCGGACATGGCCCTCGATGCCACTGCCAAACGGTGCGCCGTCGGTCAGGGCGACGCCGGCCTCCTCCATGAAGAAGGCGGCAGGGTCGGCCAGACCGTATGCGGTGAAGTCGAGCCAGGCGAGATAGGTGCCGTCCGGTGTTGTGAACCCCAGCTCGGGCATATGGGCGCGAATCAGGCCGGTGAGGAGCCGTCGATTCGACTCCAGCCTGGCGAGTACGTCGTCGAGCCACGGCCGGCCGGCGCGATAGGCCGCTGCGTTGGCGAACAGGCCCAGCGTGCTGCCTATCTCAGCCCCGGCGTATTCGGGCCATCGGCCCGGATCGTCGTCGTTGGTGAGAACCACCTGGGCACTCTTGAGCCCGGGCAGGTTCCAGGCCTTCGATGCTGAAGTCACTGTGACGACCGTGTCGGGATCCAATGAGGCTGCTGCCACATGAGTGTTGGGCGGGTAGATGATCGAGGAGTGGATCTCGTCGGCGATGACGCGGGCACCATGGCGTGCCGCCAACTCGACCAAATCAGTCAATTCCTCGCCGTTGAGCACCCGGCCGGTCGGATTCCACGGGTTGCACAAGACGATGGATCCGGCGCCGTCGCTGAAGGCCCGGTCGATCCCGTCGAGGTCGAGGCGGTACAGGCCGTCGACATCCTTCGAAGAGCGGACCTCGACAATGTCCCGGCCGGCGCGCTTGACCATCGGGAAGAAGGGAAAATAGGCCGGGGTGTGCAGCACAACGGAGGAGCCGGGGCTGGTGAGATGCTCGATCGCACGCTCGATTCCCTCGACGACATCGGGGACCGCGTAGACCCGTGCGGCATCTACCTGCCAGTTCAGATACTCGGCCCAGTACGCCGTAGCCGCCACTGCCATCGCTCGTTCGGCCGCCGGGTACGCATACGCCGTGTCACCCCGGTCGATGGCGTCGTGCAGCGCCTCGGCCACGGGATTGGCGATCCCGAAATCCATCTCTGCCACCCAGGCGGCCAGCGGCTGTGAGTCGTGATAGGTCCACTTGAGCCCGCCGAGCCGGCGCAGCTGTTCCGGTGTCAGAGGCGGGCGCACGGTTTCGCAGGCTATCGGTCGGCTTGGGGCGTTACGGTGAGTGCCCGCCGGTAGACATCGAAGTCACGGGCCTCTCCGAGCTCGGACCTGGTGCTTCCCGTGATCACCCCGTCGGCGTCGAGGAAATACGTTGTTCGCTCGGCATATCCGAAGCTCTCGTTGAAGCTGTCGTACAGCCGGGCAACCTGGCCGTGCGGCCAGAAGTCGGAGAGAAGGTCGAAGTCGAAGCCCTGTTCCTTGGCCCAGGCCCGATTGGCATGGAGGGTGTTGCAGGTGATCGCGACAACCCTGGCCTCGGATCCGTTGAAGAGGGCCGCCTCGTCGCGTATCTGACACAACTCGCCCTCACAAGTTCTAGTGAAGGCGAAGGGGATGAATACGATCAACGATCTCGAGCCCTTCAGGTCGTCGAGCGAGACCGGTTCTCGGCTTTGATTCAGGAGCGTGAAGTCGGGGGCGGGAGTGCCCGTAGGGAGCGGCATGGTCCAGTTCTAATTGGATCGCGGGTGAAGTTGAGCTGATTCGACCCATATGTGCTTCCACGTACCCGAGGTTCGCATCAGGACCAGCCGTCCAGTAGCACACGGGCCGCCCAAGCGGTGGGGTCGGCGAGCTCGCCTGCCGACGGCATCCGGCTCGGGTCGGCCCAAAGGGTCTCCAACGCATCGTGCCCATAACGACGCTCGACCTCCTGGTTGAACGCATCACCGGCGGCGGTGATGGCCGGTGGCACTGGTCCTACTCCGATGGTCGGCGCAGCCGTCGATGACTCTCTGGCGAGATCACGTGCCGCGGTGATCCTGTCGAAGTTGGGCGACATCTCTGCCGACGCCCTTCTCGCCAGGAGGCGAGCGCACCCGGTCATGACACCGAGAAAAGCCTCGAGCTCGGCTCGGGGCCCTTCTGCCTCCTCACCGCCGATGAGGCCTTCGATGCCGCCCGCCTCCTCGATCATCTTCTCGACAGCCGCCGGATCACTGCCCCCGAGCACGAGGCCGCTGAGCTTGGTCGGGTCGATTTGCGCGGCCTGGGCGTAGTCGCCGACGAGGGTGACAAGGCGGTCGTGGATCCACGGGACGTCACAGACCGCGCGGAAGGCAACCTCGTTGGCCACGACCCAGAGACGGATTTCCCGGGCGTCGACCCCGTCGACCACGAGTGATTCGATGTTGGGCACGATCAATGTCAAAGGGCCTGGATTGTCGGGTGGCAGCCCGGCATCAAACCCGGACACGACCCAGCTCGAAAGCGAGCCGACCAGTGAGCCGACCTGAAGCCCGATCATCGCCGGGGCGAGTTGCGCCATCATCGGGGCAATCTCCCCGCCCATCGACGAGGCGAAGGGCTCGACCAGAGACGCATACGCTTCGAGGTTCTTCTCGGCCCAAGAGCGTGGGTCAAGAGGGAACACGTCTGTGGCCGGCCTGACCGGGAAGGGTGCGATCTCCTCGAGCCTGTACTCGGCGAGCCTCGCCAGCTCACGAAACTCCTCCGCCGCCCATGGCTCCACCGGTTGGCGCTCACCAGCGAGGTGCCGTGCCACCTCTGCGGCCAGCTTCCAATTCACTGGCCCCGGCTGGTTGAACAGCTCGAACAGCTTGGAGAAGAGATCGTCACTCATGGGTTCAATAGCCCCATTGTCACACTGAGGACTGTCTCCTGGTCGGCCCGGAGTATGCGCACCGGGGCCGTATCGCCCTCCCGGAGCCTGCGCAGGTGGGAGAGAAGCCCGTCGAGTGTGTGGATCTGGACTTCGTCGACCGCCACGATCACGTCGTTGATCTGGCCTCCCGCCTGTTGGTAGGCGGATCCGCTGGAGATGTTCTCCACGGAGACGCCAACCGGGTACTCGGCCCCGCTCTCGACCGCATAGGCCGTCGAGCCGTTGATGCCCATCAGAGCGTGACGGACCTCTCCAAAAGAGATCAGGTCATTGGCTACCCCCACCACGATGTCGATGGGCACGGCGAACCCGAGACCTTCGGGACCGACGTCCGAGACTGCAATGGCTGTCGTTATGCCGATGAGACGACCTTGCGCATCTACGAGGGCGCCGCCGCTGGACCCTGGGGCGATGGGCGCATCCGTTTGCACCAGGCCGTACAGGTCCTCGTCTCCGGCGACGGCCAGGCTTCGGTCGAGAGCGCTCACGATGCCCGCTGTCACAGTTGGACCACCCTGTAGACCCAACGGGTTCCCCACGGCTATGGCCGGCTGGCCGATGGCCAGCGCCTGGGAGGTCCCCACTCCCAGTGGGTGCAGGTCGGAACGGTTGACCAAGAGGACGGCGATGTCGGTGACTTCATCACTACCCACCACCTCGGCGCGGAACCGTGCCCCATCGGAGAACACCACGAATACCTGGGCCGAACCGTCGACTACATGGTGGTTGGTGAGGATGTAGCCGTCGGCTCCGTATACGACACCGCTTCCGCTCCCCTCCGCGAGGAACGCACTCACCTCGACGGTGACGATCGAGGGGATCACCTTGGCGGCGACCTCGGCGGCGGAGCTCGGCTCCCCGAACGTGGGTGGGGGGTCGCTCGCCTCGGGAATGGTCAGTGTCGGGGGCGCAGGGATCGTAGGGGGTGTCGGCTCCTCGAAGATGCCGACGTAGCCAAGTATGGCGAAGGTGAGACCCGTGCCCAGGAGAACCCCGCCGATGATCCCCATGGCGATCCCCCACGGGTCCATCCGGCGCCGGGGAACGTGCGGTGTCTCCTGATCGGTGGCATCGTTTGTCCCCCGTGGGAGAGAACTCGTCATAGGCTCTTGATTCTATGGAGCGAGGTGATCAATCGATCAGGGTGCGCGTCGGCCCGGAACCGATCAACCACGCGAGCCTGGTAGACGAGGTCGGGGAAGACTCATCTGGTGCGACTGTCCTCTTCCTGGGGACGGTACGGGATCACTCGGAGGGGCGAGACGGGGTGACCCACCTCGACTATGAGGTCTACACAGAGGAGGTGGAGCGGAGCATCAGCCGCATCGTCGAGGACGCCGCAACCAAATGGCCGATCCTGCGAGCCGTTGTCGAGCATCGGTCCGGCCGGGTGGATCTGGGGGAGGCATCGGTTGCCGTGGTCGTCGCGAGCGAGCACCGTTCAGATGCTTTCGACGCCGCTCACCACATCATCGACGAGCTGAAGAGAACCGCTCCTATCTGGAAGAAGGAGTTCTGGCCCGGGGGTGAGGAGTGGTCGAGGGGCAGCTAGTGCACGGCACTAGCCAAAACCTGGGACTTCGACCGCACAGAGTCGCCTCGTTCTCTAGTCTCCGCACGCCTGTGAGGAAGGACAACCGATGACGACACTCGCCGATCGACGTGATGCGCCCGTCGCCGGGACGGGTTACCGGACGATTGCAGCCATGGTTAGGGACCGGGCCGAGGCCACGCCAGACGCGGTTGCGATGCGTGAGAAGGAGTTCGGGATCTGGCAAGAGATGGCCTGGGCAGATCTCTGGCAGACAGTTCTCGATGCCGCCCACGGCCTTCTGGCGCTCGGCGTCGAGAAGGGTGACCGGGTGTCGATCCAGTCAGAGGACCGGCCCGAGTGGGTGATCCTGGACCTGGCCGCCGTGGCAGTGGGTGGGATCACCGTGGGTCTGTATTCGACAAACCCCGCCGCTGAGGTGGAATACCTCCTCAACGACTCAGGGGCGAAAGTGCATCTCGCCGAGGATCAGGAGCAGGCCGACAAGGTCATGGACGTGATCGGCAATCTGTCCAGTCTCGAGAGGATCATCCATGTCGAGCCGAGGGGATTCCGCCGATGGCGGGACGACGATCGGTTCATCTTCTGGGACAGCTTCATCAAGTTGGGCAAGAAGCACCGGGAAGAGAACCCGGGTGCCGTCGAGCAGATCATGGCCGACGCCACCGAGGACGACGTCATGACTCTCGTGTACACCTCCGGCACCACCGGCCCTCCGAAAGGGGCGATGCTGTCCAATGGCAACGTGACCTATTGCATCGAAACCCTCATCAACGACACGGGCCGGCTCGATGACGGCAGGCCGGCAGGCCCCGATGACATGCTGCTCACTTACCTGCCTCTATGCCATGTGGCCGAGCGGATCTTCTCGACATGGACTCTGGCGGCCAACGGCCCAGTGCTGAACTTCGCCGAGTCGATCGACACGGTGCAGCTCAATCTGCGTGAGGTCCAGCCCACCATCTTCTTCGCGGTGCCACGCATCTGGGAGCGGATCCACGCCGGGGTGATGATCCGACTCAATGACGCCACATGGCTCAAAAAGCTCATCGCCAAGCCTTCGATGGCCGCAGCGGGCTACATCGGTCGGGCGCGCGTCGAGAACGGGGGGAACTTCACCCCGGCCTCAAAGTTGGTCTATTGGATCTTCAATCTGCTCTTCTTCCGGAGCCTCAAGGAGCGAATCGGCCTGCGCCGCTGCCGCTATGCCTCATCAGGTGCGGCTCCGATCGCGCCAGAAGTCCTCGAGTTCTTCATGGGTCTCGGACTTCCGGTGTTCGAGCTGTACGGGATGACTGAGAACGCCGCCGTGGCGACGTGCAATTACCCGGGGCGGGTGAAGCTGGGGACCGTAGGGGAGCCATATGTGGAGGGGACGCTCCGCATCGATGAGGAGACGGGTGAGATCCAGACCAAGCACGCCGGCGTCTTCAAGGGATACTGGAACAAGCCGGACAAGACGGCAGAGGCGTTCACCAACGATGGCTGGCTGCATACCGGTGACGTCGGAGTCTGGGTGGACGGCACCCACGTCAAAATCGTGGACCGGATGAAAGACATCATCATCACCAGCGGTGGGAAGAACATCTCGCCGTCGGAGATCGAGAACAGTCTCAAGACCTCGCCGTTCATCAAGGAGGCGATGATCATCGGTGATGGGCGCAAGTTCATCTCCGCACTCATCGCTATCGAGTTCGACACGGTCGGTGACTGGGCCACCAGGAGAGGTATCCCGTACACGACCTACCGGGACCTGTCGGAGAAGCCCCAGGTGATCGAGCTCATCCAAGGCGAGGTCAACAAGACCAACGAGCGATTCGCCCGGGTCGAGAACGTCCGGAAGTTCCGGATGATCCCGAAAGAGCTCGACCACGAGGACGGCGAGCTGACGGCCACCCAGAAGTTGAAGCGCAATGCAATGAATGACATGTTTGGGGATTTGATCGAGAGCATGTATCGATCGTGATCCCCGGGCTGGTCGTTCTCGCTCAGGAGACCACTCAGACAGGTGCGTTCGCGGGGATGCTCGTCGAGGGTCTGTCCCTCGGGACGATCTACGCCCTGCTGGCCGTGGGCTTCGTCATCATCTTCAAGGCAACCCAGGTCCTCAACTTCGCTCATGGTGCCCTGGCCGCGTTGGGGGCGTTCCTCGTTGCCGCTTTCGCCAATGTGCTCGATGTCCCGGGGCGGTGGATCCCCGACGCCCCCGCATGGGTCACCTGGTTCGGCGCGGTGTTCATCGCTCTGATCACGATGGCGGTGATCGGCATGGCTCTGGAGCGAGTCTTCCTCAGGCCGATGGTCGGGGAGGAGTTGTTCGCGGTCGCCATCGTCACCCTGGGACTCGAGATCATGACCCGGAACGTCACCAACGACTTCATCGGCCAGTTCGGACGTCCGATGGGCGATCCATATGGCCTCAACAACCTCGATCTGGGTTGGATCCGATTCGCTCACACCGAGGTGCTCCAAATCGTCGTTGCCCTCATCGCCGTCGGGGCGATAACGATGTTCTTCAGGTCCCGCATCGGCATCGCCATGCGGGCCACCGCCTTCGACCAAGAGGCGGCACGAGCTCAGGGGATCAATGTGGGACGCATTTTCTCCGTCTCATGGGGCATCGGGGCGGGACTCGCCGCAGTGGCGGGGATATTCATCTCGATGTACCCACGGCGCCCCGCTGGGGTCGACCAGACCACGGCATTCTTCGCCTTCAAGGCCTTCCCCGCCATCATCATCGGGGGGCTCGACTCGGTGGTGGGTGGGGTCGCCGGCGGGCTGTTGGTCGGCTTCGCCGAGTCGGCGGCCGGCACCTATCTGCGGTTCGACGCCCTCGGCGTCGGCTTCGCCGGGATCGTCCCTTACCTGCTCATGCTCTTGGTGCTGATCATCAAGCCGTACGGCATCTTCGGAACCGAGGAGATCAGGCGGGTATGAGAGGCAGACCCCTCCTCTACACCGACTACGAGGCCGATCAGGCGCTGATGAACACCGGCTCGAAGAAGATCGGTTTGGCGTTCCTTCTGATCGTGGCTCTCCTGATCCCGTTCCAGGTCATCCCCGGGATCGGTTTCCTCGGTGAGAACGACTGGCTTCGACTCTTCACCACCGTCTGCATATTCGGCATTGGCGCCCTCGGTTTGAACATCCTCACCGGGCTCGCCGGTCAAGTGTCGCTGGGTCATGCGTTCTTCATGGGTGTCGGCGCCTACACCGCTGCCTGGTTGGGGGCGGCCGAAGGGCCGTTGATCGGTCTCGGCCTACCGATCTGGATCTGGCTACCCGCCGCCGGAATCGTCGCAGCCATCATCGGCGTGATCGTGGGCCCCACTGCGGTCAGGGTTAGGGGGCTCTATCTGGCCTTCGTGACACTCGGGCTGGTCTTCGTAGGGATCTATTTGTTCCGCAACTGGTCGTCTTTGAGCGGTGGCGCCGAGATCGGCCGCGAGTTCCCTGCGCTCGAGTTCAGATTGTGGAAGAGCGAGGAGCCTTTGGTCGATTTCACCGCGGACGGCCCGTGGTTTGGCATCGACTTCATCGCAGAGGCCAAGATCTACTACCTGCTGCTCGCCCTATTGGTCGTATTCGTTCTCCTCGCCAAGAACCTGCAGAGGACCAGGGTGGGAAGGGCGTTTCAGTCGATCAGGGACCGTGACATCGCCGCCGAGATCATGGGCGTTGACGAGGTCCGCTACAAGTTGATGGCGTTTGGGATCTCCTCGTTCTTCGCGGGAGTCGCCGGGGCCCTCTTGGCCAGCTTCCTCAGCCGGACCATTCCCGAGAGGTGGGACCTCTTCCTGTCGGTGCAGTTCATCGCCATCGTGCTCATCGGTGGGGCCGGCGTTGTCACGGGAACCCTTCTCGGGTCGGTGTTCGTGATCATCCTCCCCCGAGTCGTGGAGGATTTCAGCCGGTGGGTGGCCGGCTACGTCACCGAAGGAACCGGGCTGTTCGTGTGGCTGGCCGACATCTTCGTCTCCACCGGCTCGGGTGACTTCGGTCTGATCAATACCTCCCCCGGGGTTGCACCAGGGTTATCCACCGCACAGTTCAACCAGGTGCTCTACGGTTTGCTCATCATCGGCTTTCTCATCTTCGAGCCACTCGGTTTGTACGGGATATGGCTCAGGATCCGCAATTATTGGAAGGGTTGGCCGTTCACCTATTGAACGGTGCAACGAGAGACGGTTCGTCCGTCTCGTGTAACTGAGGAGGAAGGAAAAGAATGAGGATCAAGTCACAATGGCTGGCGATCCTCCTGGCGATCGGTCTCGTCTTAGCCGCGTGTAGCCCTGGTGGCACTGACGATACGACCACGACCGCCGGAGAGTCGCCAACCACGACCGCGGGCGGGGGCGATGAGCCCACCACCACGTTGGGTGAGGAGATGGCCCCACCAGAGGTCGACAACGGGGTCGATCTCGATGCGGGAGTCATCAGGGTCGGGCTCCTGTCCGACCTGACCGGTCCGTTCAGCTCGCTGGTCCAGATCATCGTCTCCGGTCATGAGGTCTACTGGGACAACGTCAACGCCAACGGTGGCATCAACGGTCTCCAGGTCGAACTCGTGGTCGAAGACACCGGATATGTCGTCGACAACCACATCCAGAAGTACGAGCAGATCAAGGACGATGTGGTCGCCTTCGGCCACTCGACCGGGTCGCCACACACCGTGGCGATCAACTCGGCACTCCAGGAGGACGGGCTGCTCGCCATGCCACTGACCTGGTACTCCGGTTGGTCGGACACCAATCTCAACTCCAACCTGCTGCACCACGGCGTGTCGTACTGTCTGGAGGCGATGAACATGATCGGCTGGCTGAAAGACCAGATGGGCGACCAGATTCAGTCCATTGCCATCGCTACATGGCCCGGAGACTATGGTCTCGACTCCTACGAGGGGGCGAAACTCGCCGCTGAAGCGCTTGGCCTGGAGGTCGTCTATGACGGTGGTGGAGATGTAATCGCTACCGACGAGGCCACCATCACCGAGGCTGCGAACGGCATCGTGGCATCGGGTGCCGACCTGGTTTGGGTTACCACTAGTTCAGGGAACTTCTCCAGCATCTTTGGTCAGGCGCTGGCGCAGGGCTTTCAGGCGATCTGGTCTGGTGCTGGGCCGAGCTACAACCCGGCCTTCATCGCTCCCGATAGCCCGATCAAGGACGCCATCGCCGCCTCGACCTACTGGAGTGCCTACTACGCCAACTACGGGCAGAGCAACCCGGGTCTCGACGAGGCCAAGCAACTCGTCGCCGACGCCGGCGTGCTGCAGACGCCGGTTTCGGCGATCTTCGAGGGCATGGTGGAGGCTCGAATCCTCCATCTCGCCTTGCAAGCCGCCTATGACGCCGGTGACATGACCCAGGCGGGAGTTCTGGCCGCGGCCAAATCGCTGGACAGCCTGGACCTCAATGGGCTCGGTCCCAATGAGGTCTTCACCGGCACCTCCAACGACCAGGTCCAGCGGGTGAGCCACTCGATTTGGGTCCCCGACCCCGACGGTCTCGCCTCCGGCGCCAACGCCGGTGAGAGCCCGGTCGTCGAGAACTACACGCACCCGATCACGGAGGCGTACCAGTTCGACGGGGCCTGCTACGTGCTCGAAGGCTGACGACAAACGACTGTGTGGGGTGGCCGGAAGGGGCCACCCCACACCGTTCTGTGAGGGTTTACGCGGCATCACGCCGCGTAAACCCTCACAGAACGGAAGGAGGACCACCCGGTGCTGAACGTGGAGAACCTCGAGGTCGTATACAACGACGTCATCCTGGTGCTGCGCGGGATCTCACTCGAGGTCGGTGAAAGCAAGATCGTCGCCTTGCTCGGGGCCAACGGTGCCGGGAAGACCACCACGTTGCGAGCCGTCACCGGGCTGCTCGAGGTCCATGAGGGGGACGTGACCAAAGGGGAGATCAACTTCGACGGGCAGAACATCACCCACGTCGACCCGTCCAAGAGGGTCCGGATGGGGATCTCTCAGGTGATGGAGGGTCGGCGGATCTTCGCCGAGTTGGACATCGACGAGAACCTGCGGGCCGGTGCGTACGTCAACCGCAACGCCAACTCGGTCAGGGAGGCTCATGATCGGGTGATGACGCTGTTCCCCAGACTGGAGGAGCGCCGTGGAGCTACCGCCGGCTATCTCTCGGGGGGTGAGCAACAGATGCTCGCCATCGGTCGAGCCCTCATGCAAGACCCCAAGCTCCTCATCCTCGATGAGCCATCGCTGGGTTTGGCCCCTCTCCTCGTCCAGGAGGTTCGCGACACCATCGTGGAGATCAACAACCAAGGGACCGCGGTCCTGCTGATCGAGCAGAATGCCTCGATGGCCCTCTCGATCGCCCACCATGGCTACATCATGGAGACCGGGAAGATGGTGATGGACGGCGACCCGCAGAAGCTGCTCAAGGACGAGGACGTCAAGGAGTTCTACCTTGGTCTACATGCCACCGGAGAGAAGAAGTCGTTCCGTGACGTGAAGCACTACAAACGCAGAAAGCGGTGGTTGTCATAGTGGCTCGCTCGCTGCGCTCGCTCGCCGTATTGGGCATCGAGTACGGGGTAGTGAGACGGTCGTGTCCCACTACTCGATACTCAATACCCAATATGCTTTCCACTCATGAGCGGCGGAGTCGCTGGGGAGAAACAAGAGTGGGTATCGTGAACTGCTCACAGCGAGCGCGGAAGCCACGCCCGACCGGCGTCTGTTTGGCCGGCCATCCGAGCTGTGGCGACGGACTGCTGAGGGTGATCCCCGGTCACGACCCAAGTGAACGCCGTGTGGAGACGAGCGGCGAAAGTCGGGCGGTATCGAATTGAGTGGAAAGCT
>Ga0302046_10004291_pt1:2500-12702 | contig 12702 bp, 8 predicted proteins | sample RVTome_11_FD_200261 | JGI IMG/M metagenome (GOLD analysis project Ga0302046, IMG submission 200261) | Soil microbial communities from uranium-contaminated site in the Upper Colorado River Basin, Wyoming, United States - RVT147D111 (version 2) ...
GTCGGCCAAGGCCAATGGTTCGGCCAACGCCAATGGCTCGGCCAAGGCCACGGCGCCGGTCAGGCCCCACGCCAAGGCGCCCGACCGGCCGGCGCGGAACGGCGCCAGCGCCAAGCCGCCCAGGACGCGGACCATCAAGCCCGTGACCATCGAGGTGCCCGCCGCCTCGCGGGCGCTGCTGACGGCGCGACCGACCCCGCCGCTGCTGCCGGCGCCGCGCCGGGGCTTCCTGCGCCCGCCGCGCTTGGGCGTTTCACTGGGCGTATTGCGGGGCGTCTGGCGGGGCGCTTCGCTGCGAGGCTCGCCAGGCGCCGCCGCCGCGCTCGCCGCCCTGGCGGCCGCGATCGTATTCGGCGCCGGCTGGCTGATGCACACGGTGAGCGCGCCGGGCGACAGCGCCGCCATCGAAGCCGCCGCCACCCTGGTGGCCCGCATCGCGCCCTCGGCCGGCCGCATGACCAAGAGCACGCCGCGGCTGCGCGCCCTCTCCGAGCGCCTCGCCGACGTCGAGCACGCGACCTATCGCAAGCGCTACGCCCGCATCGTCCGCGTCGGCCGCGGCGACCGCCTGCTGCAGCTCCTGATCCTGGAGGGCGTGCCGCGCCGCGAGGCCTACGAGGCCACCCAGGTGCTGGGCAAGGTCTACGACCTGCGCCGGCTGCGCGCGGGCCAGCGCGTCGAACTGGTGCAGGGCATCGTCGACAACCAGCCCGACCAATTCGTCGGCCTGACCTTCGAGCTCGGCAACGGCGCCCGCGAGATCTCGGTGATGCGCCAGGGCAAGGGCCCGTTCACCGCGACCGACGTGAAGAAGCAGCTCCGCCCCGAGCTGGTGCGCGGCGCCGGCCGCATCGAGACCAGTCTCTACGTCGCCGGGCTCAAGGCCGGCGTGCCTCCGGCGGTGATGATCCAGCTCATCCAGATCTACTCCTTCGACGTCGACTTCCAGCGCGAAGTCCGCAAGGGCGACAGCTTCCGCGTGCTCTTCCGCAACTACTACGACGACGACGGCAAGCTGGTGCGCCAGGGCGATATCCTCTACGCCGCGATGACCCTGCGCGAGGGCGAGCTCGAGCTCTTCCGCTTCACTCCGAAGAACGGCCATATCGACTACTTCAACGCGCAAGGCCACAGCGTGCGCAAGGCGCTGATGCGCACGCCCATCGACGGCGCCCGCCTGACCTCGCGCTTCGGGCCGCGGCGCCATCCGATCCTCGGCTATACCCGCGCCCATGTCGGCGTCGATTTCGCGGCGCCGCCCGGCACCCCGATCTACGCCGCCGGCGACGGCATCATCGTGATGCGCGGCCCCAACCACGGCTACGGCAACTACATCAAGATCGAGCACACCGCCAACTACCACACGGCGTACGCGCACTTGCTGCGCTTCGCCCGCGGCCTCGGCGCCGGCACCCGCGTGCGCCAGGGCCAGGTGATCGGCTTCGTCGGCTCGAGCGGCCAGGCCACCGGCCCGCACCTGCACTACGAGGTCCACCACAAGGGCCGGCCGGTCAACCCGCTGGGGCTCAAGCTCGCCACCGGGCAGAAGCTGAAGGGCCTCGACCTCCAGGAGTTCAAGGTCCAGCGCACGCTGACCGGCAACATGTACCTCAGCCGCGCCAAGGACGTCCGCCTGGCCAGCGCCCCCCGCCCCGCGACCACGAGCCAGCCCGCGAACTAAGGTCTCTACTCAACTGGCGTCATCCCGGAAGCCGGTTTGCCCGAAATCTCTGATTTCGTTGGCAAAGCGAGCTATCCAGGATCCAGGGCCGTCGCTCCGCTGGGCGATCATGGATCCCGGATCGCAAGTCTCGCAGTCCGAGAATCTTACGGTTTTCGGACTCGCCTAGAGCATATTCCGCGTGAGCGGAATATGCTCTACCGCCCCGCGCCGATGCCGGGGCCGGTGATGGTGCCGTCGGGCGCGAAGCGCAGGCGCCGCTCGGGGAAATCCTGGGCGGTCAGCTTGGCGACCAGCCGCGCCGCCCGGCCCGTGGGATCGAGCTGCGGCACGCCCGGCATCGGCTGGCGGATCGAATGGATGCGCGCGGCGAGCAGCTTGCCGGTCTTGTCGACGCGGAGGTCGGCCACCGGCGCGATGCCGCCGATCCCGCGCAGGTTGAAGCGCCCGTAGGTCCAGAAGTTGCCGAGCGAATAGGCGATGAAGCGGCCCTTGTAGACCTCGACCGCACGCGGCACGTGGGGGCCGTGGCCGAACACGATGTCGGCGCCCGCGTCGATCACGCCGTGGCTGAAGCGCCAGACGTCGCCGCGCTTCTCGCCCCAGGCGATCTCCATCTTGCGCGGCACCCGCGTGGCCTCGCGCCCTTCGGCGCCGCCGTGGAAGGAGACGATGGTGATGTCGGTCGCCTTGGCGAGCGCCTGCACCATCCGCTTGGCGCGCCGGATGTCGGTCAGCCACAACAGCCCCGGATTGTGGCCGAAGCCGATGATGCCGACGCGCGTGCCGTCGTTGAGGGTGAGGATGTCGTAGCGCCGCTCGGGCTTGTCGTAGCCGGCGACGGCGAGGCCGACGCGCTTCAGGTTCTTCCAGGTGGCGTCGCGGCCCGGCCCGAAGAAGTCGCCGGAATGGTTGTTCGCCATCGAGATCGCATTGAAGCCGATCGACTTCAGGATGTCGGCGTGGAAGGGCGGCGAGCGGAAGACGTAGCAGAGCTTGGGGTCCTTGCAGGTCTTGCTCGGCTTCGCGCGGGTGTGGATGGTGCCTTCCATGTTGCCGAAGACGACATCGCCCGAGCGCAGCAGCCCGGCCAGCGGCCCGCCGATCAGCTCGACCGGATCGACCCCGAACCTGAGCCTGGGGTGCATCACCGGGCTCGGGAAGTTCGAGCCCATCATGATGTCGCCCACGCCGATCACGCGGTAGCTGCCGCTCTGGGCGCCGGCGGGCGCGGCGAGGGGCAGGACGAAGCACGAAAGCGCCGCGAGCACGGCGCCGGCGAGGCGGGCGGTGATGGTCAAGGACGATCTCCCAGGCTTGAGGGCGGCGGCTGTATGACGGGGGGCGCGAAACCTAGATCGGATCGCAGTTGGGCCGGATCTAACTATTTGATAATAGAGCAGGGTCACGTGATCAGGTCGAATCATGAAGTGATTCGACCTGATCACGACCTGCTCCAACAAGCATCCGCGCCTGGGATCGGGCGAGGTCACCGTCCCCCCAGGCGCGAGGCCATGATCAGCATGTCGACGAGGTCGAGCACGCGGGCGACGTAGTGGTCGTGCAAGGCCATGCGCTCGGACAGGCTGCCGGCGAGCTCGCGCTCCAGCGCGTTCAGCAGCTTCTCCAGGCGGCGCTTGTGCAGCCCCGTGCGGCGCTGGATCGGATCGGTGAGCACGCCGGCGAAGGCGGTCAGCACCGCCGCCACGGCGAGCACCGAGCCGGCGGTGCCGGCGACCAGCATCGGCGAGGCGGCGGCGGGAAAGAGTGCGTAATAGCCGCTGCCCAGGAACGAGCCGAGGAAGAAGTTGGAGATCGCCAGGTGCTGGGCCAGCGCCGCCGAAAGCGCCGGCACCAGGGTCATCGCCCCGGGGGTGAACTGGTTCATGGCGCCGGCGCCGGTGCCGACCATGGTCAGCACCGCCACCATGTCGGCGGCGGCCGCCCGGGTGTTGGTGTATACGCGCAGCTTCTCGTCGAGCCGGCCGAAGAAGGCCTCGTCGCCGGCATGGGTCTCCAGCACCGCCGCGGCGCGCTCGACCGAGCGGCGCACGCGCGGATCCTGCATCACCTCCTCGGCGAAGGCGTCGCGCTCGCTCACCCGCTTGCCGTCGGCGACCGGCAGGCGCAGGAGCTCGCTCATGATCAGCCATCCGATCTCGCGCCCGACGCGGGTCGAGAGGAAGAGGTTGAGCCGCGCCAGGCGCTCGGCCGCGGGCCGGGTCAGCCGGCTGCGCCTGCCGCCGGCGGCGAGCATGCGCGCGGCCAGCTGCGGGATCGCGACGACGACGTTGAAGGGCGCCCGCAGCAGGTCCAAGCCGATCGCGTGGCGGTGGAGGCGGAGCGAGCCGCGCAGCGAGAAGTGCCGGTCGATGAAGGGCCCCAGACGCTCGCGGCAGCCGTCGACATAGCGCCGCGCCGCCGCCTCGATCACCGCCCGCGCCGCGGCCTCGTCCCACGCGCCATCCCGCGTCGCGCCGGCGGCCGGCTCGGCGGCCGACGCGGTCTTCGCGACGGGGATCGTCTCGGCGTGCGCGCGCATGGTCTCGCCCGAACCGGGGTCCTTCTCGGAGCCGGCTTGCCGGCCCCTAGTCTTGCCGGAATTGGGGCGATTCGAGGGCATTGCCTAGAGCATTTTCCGATCGTTTGGCATCACCGGCCCTCATGAGCTTGTCGAATGGCCCCCACCCGGCCACCCAATGGCAGTACCCTGTGGGTGGCCGGTGGGGGAGCGGGCCGGCGCCGATTCCGCGCGAGCGGAATATACTCTAGGTCATCGTCGGCCAACGTGGGCGGCCTGCCGATCCGAGCATTCGTCACGCATGCGTCCAGTTCTCCGGATCGTCGCCGTCGCCGGGCGAGAGGCCCAGGGTTTCGCCGACATGGCTCACGCCGAGCCCCAGCGCCGTCCGGTTGGCATAGGCGAAATAGGCGACCACCTGGTTGACCTCCAGGATCATGCCGTCGTCGAGCCCGGCCTCGCGCATCGCCTCGACATAGGTCTCGTCGATGTCGGCGGGATCGCGGGTCAGCGCCTCGGCGTAGCGCGCCATCGCCAGCAGCGCCCCATCGAACACGTCTGTGAGCGCGTCCCCGGGCGCGCCCGCCTCCAGCGCCGCGCGGATGCCATCGGCCCGTTCGTCGTCGCCCAGCAGCCGCTTCATGCCGGCGAAGTGGTGCTCCACGCAATAGGCGCAGCCGTTCAGCAGGCTGACGTAGACGCCGAGCAGCTCAAGCTGCCACTTCGCCACCTGGTTCGCCGAGTGGTGCAGCACGTACTTGTAGAGCGTCATGTGGCCTTCCATCGAGTGCGGCCGCAGCGCGTGCGCCTTCATGATATTGTCGATCTGGCCGCCCGGCGCGCGCACCCGGTCGTAGAGCGCCTTCAGGCGCCCGCTCGCATCCTCGTACTCGACCGTCCCGATCCACATGGCGCTCACGCCCTTTTTTCGATTTCGCTTCATGCCCAGCATAAAGAGTGAGAGACGCAAAACGAAAGCGAACCACAGAGGCACAGAGACACAGAGGAATACGCACCTGCCGCCCCCACTCGCCGTCATTCCCGCGAAAGCGGGAATCCATGGCAACCGACGGCTGGATACCCGCTTTCGCGGGGATGACGAACCGGACGGAGTACAAGCTCGCCCTCCTCTGTGTCTCTGTGTCTCTGTGTCTCTGTGTCTCTGTGGTGAACCTTCTCTGCTGGTTGCGGATTCCCATTACACTTCAACCCGCACGCGGTCTGGCGCACGGACCCGATTGGGAATATTGTTTTACGACCAACATTTGGTCCCGGCGGCGCATGGGGTCGCGTCGATTCGGACGGCACTCGGGCCGCCAGCCGGGACAACGAGAAAACGGGGAGAGAGCGGATGCGAGTATCGAGAGCCTTGATCGGCGCGGCGGCGCTCGCCGCCACCGCCATGGTCGGCGGCGCCAGGATCGCCGGCGCGGAGACCGTGCTGCGCTTCAACAATATCCTTCCGCCCAAGCACGTCATTCGCACGGAAGGCTGGGAGGTCTGGGCCAAGCAGGTCGCCGCGGCGACGAACAACCGCGTCCGCGTCGAGTTCAGCACCAAGCCGCTGGGCGTGCTGCCGCGCGTCTTCGACATCATCCGCGACGGCGTGGCCGATGTCGGCTGGGGCGTTCACGGCTATACGCCCGGGCGCTTCACCTCGGCGGAGATCGTCGAGATCCCCTTCCTCGCCACCACCGGCGAGGCGCTTTCGGTCGCCTTCTGGCGCGTCCACCAGAAGCATTTCGCGAAGGCGGGCGAATACCGGGGGATCCACCTCCTCAGCATCCACACCCATAGCCCGGGCAGCGTCTTCACCGCGTCGAAGCCGCTGACAAAGCTCGCGGACCTCAAGGGCCTGAAGATCCGCATCGCCAACCGCGCGACCAGCGAGATACTGAAGATCTATGGCGGCGCCCCGGTGCGCGAGCCGGCGCCCAAGGTGAGCCAGCTGCTCTCCAAGGGCGTCATCGACGGCACTTTCTTCACGGCGGACGCGATCAGCGCCTTCCGTCTCGGCGACAAGATCAAGAACTGGCTGCGCTTCGACACCGGCCTCTACAACTCGAGCTTCTTCCTCGCCGTCAATCCGGGCACCTGGAAGAAGATCTCGGCCGCCGACCAGGCCGCGATTACGAAAGTGTCCGGCGGGCAGTTCGCCCGCATCATGGGCGCCTCCTGGGACCGCTCGCAGCGCCGCGGCGAGGCCCTGATGAAGTCGAACGGCACCAAGATCAGCACCCCCTCGCCTGCCGACATGAAGGCCGTGCGCGCCAAGCTCGCCGGTTTCGAGACGCGCTGGATCGCCAAGGTCAAGAAGCGCGGGATCGACGGCGCGGCCGCGCTGAAGATGCTGCGCGCCGAGATCGCCGCCTACAAGGTCAAGTAGCGCCGGCCGGCGTTCGCCGCGGCGATGGCGGAAAAATCCGGGGAGGGGGTCTGGGCGCGCGGGGTCGCGGCCTGCGACCGCGCGCTCGGCCTCCTCGCCGCCGCGACGCTGTTCTTCATGATGTGCGTCACCTTCCTCGACGTGGTGATGCGCAAGATGTTGCCCGGCACCTTCCCCGCCGCCGATGAATTGACCAAGCTTTCGCTGGGCGTCCTCATCTTCGCCTCCCTGCCGCTGATCGCGGCGCGGCGCGAGCTTTTGGTGATCTCGCTCTTCGACAACGCCTTCCCGCGCCGGATGAACCGCGTTCGGCTGGTCGTCATCGACCTCGCCAGCGCCGCGCTGCTCGGCGTGCTCGCCTGGCGCCTCGCCGTGACGGCGCAGCGATTCGGCGAGTTCGACGACCGCACGCTCTTCCTCGGCGCGCCCATCGCACCCTTCGCCTGGTTCATGTTCGCGACCGCCGGCTTCGCCTCGGCGATAGCGCTGGCCCTGGCGATCGCGCGCCTGCGCGCCGACGACGCCTGACGCCGATGCTGCTGACGCTCGCCGCCTTCGTCACGCTTTTCCTCATCGTCTTCCTCGGCCTGCCCATCGCGCTGGGCATGGGGCTGGCGGGCGCGGTCGGCTACGCCCTCGTCGTCAACGCCAATGCCGCCGTCGCGATGGTCGGCCAGATCGCCTACGACACCGTCGTCACATACGAGTTCTCCGTGCTTCCGCTGTTCATCCTGATGGGCACCTTCGTCGCGCGGTCGGGGCTCTCCGAGGAGCTCTACGACGCCTGCAACGCCTTCGTCGGCCACCGGCGCGGCGGCCTCGCTCACGCCACCGTGCTCGCCTGCGGCGGCTTCAGCGCGGTCTGCGGCTCGAGCCTGGCCACCGCCGGCACCATGAGCCGCGTCGCCATGCCCTCGATGCGCCGCTTCGGCTACGCCGACAGCCTGGCGACGGGCGCGATCGCCGCCGGCGGCACGCTCGGCATCCTGATCCCGCCCAGCGTCGTCCTCATCCTCTACGGCATCATCACCGAGAACGACATCAACAAGCTCTTCATCGCCGGCTTCCTGCCGGGGCTGATCGGCATCGCGCTCTATGTCGCGGCGGTCACCGCGGTGGTGCAACTCAACCCCGAGCGCGGGCCCCGCGGCGACCGCGCGGGCTGGCCCGTGCGCCTTCGCGCGCTCTCGAAGGTCTGGGGCGTGGCGGTGCTGTTCCTCCTCGTGCTGGGCGGCATCTATGCCGGCTGGTTCACGGCGACCGAGGCCGCCGGCATCGGCGCCACCGGCGCCTTCCTCTTTGCCCTCTTGAGACGCTCGCTCACGCTCACGATCACCATCGACGCGCTGATCGAGACGGCGCGCACCACGGCGACGATGTTCTTCATCCTGATCGGCGCGCTGATCTTCTCCAACTTCCTCGACGCCGCGCGCACGCCGGCGATGCTGCACGAATGGATCGGCGGGCTCGACGTGGCGCCGCTCGCCGTCATCGGCATCATCCTCTTGATCTATCTGGCGCTGGGCTGCGTGCTGGAGAGCATCTCGATGATGCTGCTCACCGTGCCGCTGTTCTATCCGGTGGTGACCAAGCTCGGCTACGACCCGATCTGGTTCGGCATCGTCGTCGTCGTCGCCATCGAGATCAGCCTGATCACCCCGCCGATCGGGCTCAACGTCTACATGCTGAAGACGATCATCCCCGACGTCGAGGCGACGACGATCTTCCGCGGCGTCGCCCCCTTCATCGCCGCCGACGTGGTGCGCCTCGCGCTCTTCGTGCTGGCCCCCGGCATCGTCCTCTTCCTGCCGCGCCTGCTGAGTTGACACCCAACCTCCACCCGCGGGGGGCCGAAACGCCGAAGGCGTTTCAGGGGTGGGGGGCTGGTCAACGAGAGCGAAATCCGAACGAGTTGAATCGTCATTTCGACCGGGCGTTAGCGATCGGAGAAATCCAGGTTGAAGCCGTGCGCGGCGTCCGGCCAGATTTCTCCACTCGGTCGCTCACGCTCCCTCGGTCGAAATGACGCATCAAATTGATCGAATTGTGCTGTAGGGCACGCCTTTGCAAAATCGTGGGACAGCAGCCCAATGCATATGCGCCGCCTGCCGGCGGCAAGCCCCCCACCTAACCTCCCTCCTGCGGGGGGAGGGAATTCTGGAAAATGCTCAGCCGGCGTTGTTGAACGCCTCGAGCCCCAGCGACTCGCGGATGTCGGCGGTCATCTCGACCTTGACGTCCTCCAGGGGAATGCCGGTGGCGTCGGCGGCGCGGGGATAGGCGTTGAAGGCGGCGACCACCGCCGCGGCATCGACCATCGCCGCCTCGCCCATGGCCGCCGCCACCGCCTCGCGGGCCGCATCGGCCGCCGCGCGATCGCTCCGGCAGATGCCCTCGGCGAAGGCGCTGAGGAGCGCGCCATGCGGCACGCCGCCATCGGCCTCGCCGTCCATCACCGCATGCAGGTCGTATTCGTTTCCGGTCTGATCGCCGCTCACACGGAGCCGCGCCGCGTGGCTGGTGGTTCAGTAGTAGCACCCGAGGAGCGCCGAGGCGCGGGCGGCGAGGAACTCGATCTGCGCGCGCGAGATCGACCGGTCCAGCCCCTCGAGCTCGGGCACCCGCGGGTCGGCCATGTAGAGCGGGTTCATCAGCTCCCAGAAGCGCCGCACCTCGTCGGGCACCAGGGTCAGCGAGCGGCGGATGTAGAAGTAGGATTCGTGCGCGTAGAAATCGGCGAATGTGTCGGGCGCGTTCTCCGGCGCGATGGTCGAGACCCAGCCCGGCCCCGGCGTCGCCTCGTCGACGTGCCGTCGCGGCGGCTCGCCCGCGACCGGCTCGGGCAGCGGCGGCAACGGCGCGCCGACGCCCAGCATGAAGCTGTCGATCACCGCCGCGATGATGGCGACGCTGACGATCTCGACGAATTCGTCCTCGCCGACGCCGGCGTCGCGGATGCCCTGGTACCAGGCGCGCGTGAGCCGCCCCGAATCGGCGGTCAGCGGATGCACGATATCGATCCAGGCCGCCGGCAACGCGCCCCGATGCGCATGCTCGCCCGCCACCGTATAGGGCGAGAGCGCGGCCTTGCGTTCCTTGCACAGCGGGCACTTCCAGGCCTGGCGCACCTCGGCCGCGACCGCCACGCGCTCGGCCCCGGTCAGCCAGGCCCCCGGCTCGCCCAGCTCGCCGAGCGCAACGGGCAATGCCGCGCGGATATCGTCGCGCGTCGTCGCGGGCAGGGTGGCGAAGGGATCGGACATGCGGTCTGACATTCCCTCGGACGTGGGGGCGGCGGCCTCCAGAAGCTCGGCCGGACGATCCTGCCCAAGGATCGGCCTCGGAACAAGCCCGTGGCTGCGCCTCAGGCCATATTTGCATATTTGCAGGGGCGGGTTCCAAACCCGCCCGAACCGCCCGAACCGCCCGAAGGAAGTGAACCACAGAGGCACAGAGGCACAGAGGCACAGAGGCACAGAGATGATCCCGGGGCGCGGCGGCGCATGACCTTTCCTCTGTGACTTCCTCTGTGCCTCCGTGCCTCTGTGGTGAATCTTCTTCGTTTTTGTAGGGGCGGGTTTCAAACCCGCCCGAACCGTCCGAAGGAAGTGAAC
>Ga0302046_10004293_pt1 | contig 12701 bp, 15 predicted proteins | sample RVTome_11_FD_200261 | JGI IMG/M metagenome (GOLD analysis project Ga0302046, IMG submission 200261) | Soil microbial communities from uranium-contaminated site in the Upper Colorado River Basin, Wyoming, United States - RVT147D111 (version 2) ...
CGTCCGGCGTGATCTGCGAGATCATGAATGAAGACGGCACGATGGCCCGGCTCAACGACCTGATCGCGTTCGCCCAGATCCACGGCCTGAAGATTGGAGCGATCGCCGACCTGATCGCCTACCGCCTGCGCCACGACCGGATCGTCGAGCGCATCGCCGAGACCGTGCTGCACAGCCGTTTCGGCGGCGAATTCAAGCTCTACGTCTATGTCAACAAGATCGGCCGGGCAGAGCATGTCGCCCTGGTCAAGGGCGACATCGCGACGCCCGAGCCGGTCATGGTCCGCATGCATGCCGCCAATTTGTTCGACGTGCTGGGCGATCTCGACAAAGGCAGGACCGGCGAGCTCGAGGCTGCGATGCAGATGATCGCGCGCGAGGGCAGGGGCGTCGTCGTGGTGATCCGCGAGCTGCATCCGACGGTCGTTTCCGAGCAGGTAGCGGTGCGCAATGCCCGGGCGCGCGGCGAGCGGGTGGAGCGGCTTCCCGATCTGCGCGACTATGGCGTCGGCGCGCAGATCCTGCTCGACCTCGGCATCCACCAGATGGTGCTGCTGTCCAATACCAAGCGCACGATCGTCGGCCTCGACGGCTACGGCCTGTCGATCGTCGAGCAGCGCCCGATCGCGGCGGACTGAGGAATCCCTCCGCAATGCCCTATCCCCCTCCGCATATCATGATCGTCGAAGCGCGGTTCTACGAGGATCTCGCCGACGAGATGCTGCGCGGCGCGGAGCGGGCATTGAAGCGCGCCGGCGCAAGCTACGACGTGTTCTCGGTGCCGGGCGCGTTCGAGATTCCGGCAGCCGTCCACCAGGCGGTCCGCGCCATGGATTTCGACCCGAAGCGGCGGCGCTACGACGGCTATGTCGCGCTCGGATGCGTCATCCGCGGCGAGACGACGCACTACGACTACGTTTGCCAGGAGAGCGCGCGCGGCCTGATGGACCTCGCGACCCGCTACGCGCTGGCCATGGGCTACGGCATCCTCACCTGCGAGAACGACGCGCAGGCCTGGGCGCGCGCCGCGCTCGACCAGGGCGACAAGGGCGGCGTGGCAGTCGGCGCCTGCCTGCACATGATCGGGCTCAAGAATCGGCTCGGGCTGTATCCGCGATGAGCGGCAAGACCCCGACCGTCGGACAGCGCCGGCGCGCGGCGCGCGTCGCGGCGGTCCAGGCGCTCTACCAGATGGAGCTCGGCGGCGGCGACCCGGACGACGTGGTGGCCGAGTTCGTCGCCTATCGCCTGCGCGACGAGGCCAAGCAGGCGGCCATCGACCTCGACCTGTTCGCCGACCTCGTCCGCGGCGTAACCGCCGGCCGGGCGCAGGCGGACCAGCTCATCGGCGCGGCGCTGGACAAGGACCGCAGCATCGGCCGGCTCGAGGTCTTGATGCGGGCGATCCTGCGCGCCGGGACCTATGAGCTGATGGCGCGCGCGGACATCGATACAGCCCTGACCATCAGCGAGTATGTCGCCGTCGCCGACGCCTTCTTCAACGAGCGCGAGCCGGCGCTCGTCAATGCCGTGCTCGACCGCGTGGCCCGCGGCATCGCCGCCGGCACATCCGCCGCGGAGGCGGCCCATGGCATCCCGCAAGACGGGTGAGTTCGAGCGCATCGCGACCTTTTTCGCGCCGCTGGCCGCCGGCTTTCCCGGCGCGCTCGGGCTGACCGACGACGCGGCGATCCTCCGCCCCGCCGAGGGGGCGGAGCTCGTGGTGACGACGGACACCATCGTCGCCGGCGTCCACTATATCGGCGACGAGCCGGCCGACCTGGTGGCGCAGAAGCTGCTGCGGGTCAACCTGTCCGACCTGGCGGCGAAAGGCGCCCGCCCGGTCGCCTATACCCTCAATATCGCCCTGCCTACGGCCGTGGAGGACGACTGGCTCGAGCGCTTCTGCGCCGGCCTGGCGGCGGACCAGCAGCGCTTCGGCATCGCGCTGGCCGGCGGCGACAGCGTCGCCACCCCGGGCCCGGTGACGCTTACCATCACCGCCTTCGGCGAGATCGCAGTGGGCAGGATGCTCCGCCGGTCCGGCGCCCGGCCCGGCGACCGCATTTACGTCAGCGGCACGATCGGCGACGGCGCGCTCGGCCTCAAGATTCTGCGCGGCCGCCTCGCCGGCATTGCGGCAGTGCATCGCGACTTCCTGGTCGAGCGCTACCGCCGCCCGCAACCACGCGTCGCCTGCGGCGCCCGGCTCGTCGGGATTGCGCATGCGGCGATGGATATTTCGGATGGGCTGGTCGCCGATCTCGCCCATATCGCCGACGTGTCGGGCGTCGCCGCGGTGGTCGAGGCCGCCTCCGTGCCGCTGTCGACGGCAGCGGCGGCGGCCCTGGAAATCGACCCGCAGCTGCGCGACGCCGTGCTGGGCGGCGGCGACGACTACGAGCTGCTGTTCACGGCGCCGCCGGATGCTGCTCCTTCGATCGCGGCGCTCGCCGCCGGGCTCGGCCTGCCGCTGACGGCGATCGGCCGCATCGAGGCCGGGCGCGGGGTCTGCGCGGTCGACGCCGCCGGCGCCGAGATCGCGCTTGCGAGGGCCGGCTACACGCACGGTTGAAGCGATGGCGGCGGCCACCCGAAGGGGGTATACCATGGGCATGACGGATACCCGCAGGCGATGAAGCTGATCGTCATCCTCGTCGTGGTCGTCGTGTTGCTCGCGGGTGGCGGCGGTGCGGTCTATTTCTTCCGCGACGCCCTGTTCGGCGGGGAGGGCGCGCCGAAGAAGGCCGACATCGCCAAGACGGCCGACGTCGTGTTCGTCGACCTGGAGAGCCTGACCGTCGCGGTCATCCGCAATAGCCGGGTCGAGAAGCATGTCGTCCTGCAGGTCAGCCTGGAGGTCCCGGACGAGGCGACGCGCGCGAACGTGTCGAAGGCGCTGCCCCGCCTGAAGGACGCCTTCATCAAGGACCTCTACGACTATTATGCGGTCCGGACGCCCGGCAGCGACGGCATCAACGTCGAGGGGATCAAGAAGCGCCTGAAACGCACGAGCGACCTGATCATGGGCGAGGGTGTGATCCGGGCGGTCCTCATCCAGGGCGCGGTCGAGCGCGAAACCAACGATTAATAGTGTCGCACCGGCCGCCGTCTTCGAAAGACGGCGGCGATGGGCGGTTGCCATTCGATCCCGCATCTGGCATGTTCGCGCCGCTTTCGGCGGCCCGATAAGGTGCAATACCTAGAGGGGGATCGCGCGCTCGGCCGTCTGAATCTCAAATTCCACCAAAACAAGACCGGGATCGGGAGATGCTTGTTTTCGTCATAATCTGCGGCCTATTGGCCGTCGCGTACGGTATTTTCACCAGCCGTTCCATTCTCAGCGCCAGTCCGGGCAACGAGCGCATGCAGGCGATCGCAAGCGCCATCCAGGAGGGCGCCAGCGCCTATCTCAACCGGCAATACACGACGATCGGCATCGTCGGCATCGTCATCGCGGTCGTGCTGTATTTCCTGCTCGGCTGGCACGTCGCCGTGGGCTACCTGATCGGCGCGGTGCTGTCGGGCGCTACGGGATACATCGGCATGTACATCTCCGTGCGAGCCAACGTCCGCACCACCGAGGCGGCGCGCCATGGGCTGGCCCAGGGGCTCGCGATATCCTTCAAGTCGGGCGCGGTCACCGGGATGCTCGTCGCCGGCTTGGCTCTGCTCGCGGTTTCCATCTACTACGCCTTCCTGCTGAGCCAGGGAGCGAGCGGGCGCGCGCTGATCGACCCGCTGGTGGGGCTCGGCTTCGGCGCCTCGCTGATCTCGATCTTCGCCCGTCTCGGCGGCGGCATCTTCACCAAGGGCGCCGACGTCGGCGCCGACCTCGTCGGCAAGGTCGAGGCCGGCATTCCCGAGGACGACCCGCGCAACCCGGCGGTAATTGCCGACAACGTCGGCGACAACGTCGGTGACTGCGCCGGCATGGCGGCCGACCTGTTCGAGACCTATGTCGTGTCCGTCGTCGCCACCATGGTTCTGGCGTCGATCTTCTTCGGCGGCACCCAGGTCGCCGGGCCGATGATGCTGTACCCGCTGATGATCGGCGCCGTCTGCATCATCACCTCGATCATCTCCACCTTCTTCGTCCGCCTCGGCGCGAGCCAGAACATCATGGGCGCGCTCTACAAGGGCTTCATCGTCGGCGCCGTGCTGTCGGCGATCGCGCTGTGGCCGGTGACGCAAATCCTGATCGGCATGGACACGCAGCTCACCGTCGGCGATCGCAGCTTCACCGGCATGAGCCTGTTCTTCTGCGGCGTCGCCGGGCTCGTCCTGACCGGCCTGCTCGTCTGGGTCACCGAGTATTACACCGGCACCAACTACCGGCCCGTCCGGTCGGTGGCGAAGGCGTCGACCACCGGGCACGGTACCAACGTCATCCAGGGCTTGGCCGTTTCGATGGAGGCGACCGCAATCCCGGCCCTGCTGATCTGCGCGACCATCATCGTGACCTACCTGCTGGCCGGCCTGTTCGGCATCGCCATCGCGGTCACCGCGATGCTGGCGCTTGCCGGCATCGTCGTCGCGCTGGACGCCTACGGCCCGGTCACGGACAACGCCGGCGGCATCGCCGAGATGGCGGACCTGCCGCAGGAAGTGCGCAAGACCACCGACGCGCTGGACGCCGTCGGCAACACCACCAAGGCTGTGACCAAGGGCTATGCCATCGGCTCGGCCGGCCTCGGCGCGCTGGTTCTGTTCGCCGCCTACACCCAGGACCTGAACTTCTTCAGCCAGCACCCGAACGACTATCCGTATTTCGCCGGGGTCAAGGTCGATTTCTCGCTGTCCAACCCGTATGTCGTGGTCGGCCTGTTCGTGGGCGGCATGCTGCCCTATCTGTTCGGCGCGCTCGGGATGACCGCGGTCGGCCGCGCGGCCGGCGCGGTCGTCAACGAGGTCCGGCGGCAGTTCAAGGAGATCCCCGGCATCATGGAAGGCACGGGCAAGCCGGAATACGGCACCTGCGTCGACATGCTGACCAAGGCGGCGATCAAGGAGATGATCATCCCCTCGATGCTGCCGGTGCTGTCGCCGCTGGCGCTGTACGGGGTGATCCTGCTGATCGCCGGCAAGTCGGCGGCGCTGGCCTCGCTCGGCGCGATGCTGTTGGGCGTGATCGTCACCGGCCTGTTCGTCGCCATCTCGATGACGGCGGGCGGCGGCGCCTGGGACAACGCCAAGAAGTACATCGAGGACGGAAACTACGGCGGCAAGGGCTCCGAAGCCCACAAGGCGGCCGTGACCGGCGATACCGTCGGCGATCCCTACAAGGACACGGCGGGGCCCGCCGTCAATCCGATGATCAAGATCACCAACATCGTGGCTCTGCTCCTGCTCGCCATCCTGGCGCACTGAGCGGCGGCTGCGAACGAATGCGGCCCCGGGGCGGCAAGCTCCGGGGCCGTCGCTTTTCCGCCGATGCGTTAGAACTCCTGGCTGCCGCCGCCGAGGGCGCCGATATTGCTGAAGATCTGCTCGAAAAAGCCAATTTTGTTGCCGGATGTCGGGGTCTCGCGCTCGACGATTTCGACACTGCGCGTGTCGGCCTCGCCATAATGCTGCAGATGCTCGACGACGCCCTTGTCGTTGAAATAGATTGCCACGACCTTCTGATCGAGGATCTCCGGGTTCAGGAACGCCCAGGACTCGGTGTGCCGCCCGATGTAATACCAGATGTGCTGGTCGAAGGTGCCTTCCGTCGAAGGCGGGCCGAGCACGCGAAGCACGGTCTCGCGGTCGGTCTTGCCGACGCTGATGGCGGCAAGCTGCGTCTCGGTGAGGTAGTTTCCGCGGACATCCTTGCGTGCGCCGCAGGCCGCGAGCGCAGCGGCGAGGGCGAGGATCAGGGCGAGGCGTGCCGTCTGCATGATGTTCTTTCCGTCGCGGCGCTTGCGCCGTTGCCTTACCGGAGATGTCCTAATATACCGGCGTCGGCGGCGCAACGCCACGGAGTGCCAAGGAAGAGGGGAGCGATCGTGCTGGGTCTCGGCCAATTGTTTCGATCCCGGCCGGAACGGACGGCCGGGCGGCGGCTCTACGCCGCGGTGGTGGCCCAGGCGCGCCATGCCCGTTTCTACGAGGAATGGGGGGTGCCCGACACGCCGACCGGCCGCTTCGACCTGATCGCGCTGCACTGCTTTCTCGTCATGCACCGGCTGAAGGGCGACGGCGCCCGCCGGCCGGTCGCCCAGGCGCTCTGCGACGCGGTGGTCGAGGATATGGACCGCAACCTGCGGGAAATGGGCACCGGCGACCTGTCGGTCGGCAAGAAGGTGAAACGCCTGATGGAGGGGTTCTACGGCCGGGTCGGCGCCTACGAGGAGGCCTTGCAGTCGGGCGAGGAAAAGATGATATCGACACTGAGACGCAATCTGTATGCCGCGGCTGCCGCGGACGATGGAGGGGCGGCCCGGATGGCGCAGTATGTGAAACGCGAAGCGGCGGCCCTGGCCGGCCAGCCGATCGAGCGGCTGGGCGCCGGCCAGGTAAGTTTCGGCGCACCGCCCTCGCGTAGCGACGCGGCACCCGCCGGGAAGGAGATCCGCCCATGACCTCATCGCACGAAATCCCGCTGGAGTTTTCCCGGCCGTTCGCCATCGAGGACATCGGTCCGGGCGGCTCTACGATCAAGCTGGAGACGGATGCCGAGGAACGGCGCCGGCTGGCGGCGCGCTTCGGGCTCTTGTCGCTCGACCGGCTGGTGGCGCTACTCGCGGTGACGCGCGGCGCGAGCGGGATTCCCATCCGCGTGAAGGGCCGGCTGCAGGCCTCCGTGGTGCAGCGCTGCATTGTCAGCCTCGAGCCTATCGCGAGCGAGATCGACGAGCCGATCGAGGCGGAATACGGGCCGGCGTCGACCGAAGGACCCGAAGAGGTCGTCCGTCTCGACGAGCCGGACCCGCCCGAGCCGCTGGAAGGCGACAGCCTGGAGTTGGGCGAGCTCGTGGCGCAACATCTCTCGGTCGCCCTCGATCCCTACCCGCGAAAGCAGGGAGCGGAAGCCCCGGAATGGACCCCGCCGGGGCCCGCGCCGGGGGTGGACGATCCCGATAAGCCCTTCTCGGTGCTGGCTTCACTTGGGAAGAAGCGGGGTTGAGGACTGCATTCGGCTTGCCGTAGCGGCGGATATTGGCTATGTAACCGGCTTATTTTTCGCCCAGAACTACCAGAAATTTTAAAGAGAGGGCCTGATGGCCGTACCAAAGCGGAAGGTATCCCCGTCGAGACGCAACATGCGCCGGTCGCATCATGCGCTGAAAGCTGCGTCTTACGCGGAATGCCCGAACTGCGGAGAATTGAAACGGCCCCACCATGTGTGCGAGGCTTGCGGCTACTATGACGGTCGCGAAGTTGTCGAGGCGGAGGCCGTTTAACCGCCGCAGGATCGCTTAAGGGGGGCGAAGTCGATCGTGTCGGAGCGGGTTGTCATTGCGCTTGATGCCATGGGGGGCGACCGTGCTCCTGACATGGTCGTTGCAGGCGCGGCGTTGGCGCGCGAGCGCATGCCCAATGTCCGGTTCCTGATGTTCGGCGACGCGGAAAGTCTCAACCCGCTGCTGGACAAGGAGAAGGCGTTGGCTGCCGTGACCACGGTGCGCCATACCAAGGAGCACATCGGCAGCAACGACAAGCCGTCGACCGCGATCAAGTCCGGCCGCAACTCGAGCATGCGGCTTGCGATCGACGCGGTGCACGACGGCGAGGCGTCCTGCGTCGTGTCGGCGGGCAATACGGGCGCCTTGATGGCGATCGCGAAATTCGTCCTGAAGACCCTGCCGGGCATCGACCGGCCGGCGATCGCGACCTTCTTCCCGACGCTGCGCGGCGAATGCTGCATGCTGGACCTCGGCGCGAACGTCCAGTGCGACGCGAACAACCTGGTGCAGTTCGCCGTGATGGGCGAGGTGTTTGCGCGTACCGTCCTGGGCTTCGAACAGCCGACGATCGGGCTTTTGAATATCGGCGTCGAGGACCTCAAGGGCAACGAGGAGGTGCGCGAGGCGGCGGCGATCCTGCGCGACTCCAACCTGCCGATCGCCTTCAAGGGATTCGTCGAGGGCGACGATATCGGCGCCGGAACGGTCGACGTCGTGGTGACCGACGGCTTCACCGGCAACGTCGCGCTCAAGACCGCGGAGGGAACGATCAACTTCTATACGAAGATGCTCAAACAGGCCTTCGTCAGCAGCTGGATCGCGCGTCTCGGCTATCTGCTTGCGCGCGGCGCGATCAACAACCTCAGGCACAAGATGGACCCTCGGCGTTACAACGGGGCCATGCTGCTGGGCTTGAACGGCATCGTCGTGAAGAGCCATGGCGGGACGGATGCCGTCGGCTTCGCCAATGCCATCGGCGTGGCGGCGGACATGGTTATCCACGGCTTCCAGGCTAAGATCAGGGACGACTTCGAACGTCTGAAAGGCCCGGACGAACCCGATCGAAGCGCGGCGGTCGTATAGGCATGCGGCGATCGATCGTTCTTGGGTCTGGGGCCTATCTTCCCGAGAAGGTCGTCAGCAACGACGACTTGTCCCGCACCATCGACACCTCCGACGAATGGATCCGCCAGCGCACCGGCATCCGCCAGCGCCACATCGCGGCCGAAGGGGAGTACACCTCGCACCTGGCGGTGAACGCTGCGCGCGCCGCGCTTGGAAGCGCCGGCTGCGCCGTCGACGAGGTCGATCTCATCGTGTTGGCGACGGCGACCCCCGACAATACCTTCCCGGCGACGGCGGCGCGGGTCCAGGCGGCGCTCGGGATGAAGCGCGGCGCCGCGTTCGACGTCCAGGCGGTGTGCAGCGGCTTCATCTATGCCATGTCGGTCGCCGACAACATGCTGCGCCTGGGACAGGCGACGACGGCGCTCGTCATCGGCGCGGAGACCTTCAGCCGGATTCTCGACTGGCAGGACCGGTCGACCTGCGTGCTGTTCGGCGACGGCGCCGGCGCCGTCGTGCTGCGCGCGGGCGGCGGTGGCGGCACGAGTGCCGATCGCGGCATCCTCTCGACGCATCTGTTCTCCGACGGCAACGGCTACGAGATGCTGTATGTCGATGGCGGTCCCTCCACGACCGGCACTGCGGGCCACCTTCGCATGCACGGCCGCGAAGTCTTTCGCCATGCGGTCACGCGGATGGCCGAGGCGGTCGAGATCTCGCTGCGCAGCAACGGCTTATCGGCGAAAGATCTCGATTGGGTTGTGCCGCATCAGGCAAATATCAGAATTATGGACAGTATGGCGAAGAAGCTCGGCCTGAAGCCGGAGCAGATCGTCGTCACTGTCGATCTCCAGGCGAACACCTCGGCGGCGACGATTCCGCTTGCGCTCGCCGCAGCCGATGCCGACGGCCGCTTGAAGCCGGGCCAGCTCATTTCGCTCACGGCGATGGGCGGCGGTTTCACCTGGGGCTCGGCGCTGCTGCGCTGGTAACCCGGCGCTGCCGCGCAGCGGCCTTCTCAGTCTTCGGTTTAATGCAATTATACCAAGCCTTTGTAATTGACTGTCCGAGGCTCCCGCGAGTACGTTAACACGAGCACGTTTTTAGGGGGAGATCGATGGCGGGCAAAACCTTAACTCGGGCGCAACTCACCGAAGCCGTGTATCAGGAGGTTGGCCTGTCGCGGAACGAGTCTGCGGATCTGGTGGAGGCCGTACTGGGCGAGATTTCGAGCGCGCTCACGCGGGGGGACATGGTGAAAATTTCTTCGTTTGGGAGTTTTTTCGTTCGTCAGAAAGGACAGCGTATCGGCCGCAATCCGAAGACCGGGGAGGAAGTGCCGATTCTGCCGCGCAGGGTTCTGGTTTTCCGGCCCAGTCATGTCCTCAAGAATCGAATCAATCAGAGTCTGAATAAAATCGAATCGGTTCTCAGGTCCTGAGGATGGACCAAATGACGGCTCCTGCATCGCGGCGAGGATTTGCTGCCAAATCCGCGTCGGCATTCCGCACCATCAGCGAGGTGTCCGACGAGCTCGACGTGCCGCAGCACGTGCTGCGGTTCTGGGAAACGAAATTCAGCCACATCAAGCCGTTGAAGCGCGGCGGCGGGCGGCGGTACTACCGGCCCGAAGACCTCGCGCTGCTGCGGCGCATCCGCGAGCTGCTGTACACCGAGGGCTACACGATCAAGGGCGTGCAGCGCCTGCTGCGGCAGAACGGCGTCAAAGCGGTGCTCGGCGGCATGACCGAGGACCGTCCGGAGGCGGAGGACGATGCGGGGGCGGCAATCGTCGCCTCGGCGGCGGCCGCCGCAGCGGCGCCCCAGCAGCGGCTGCCGGGGCAGTCGCAGCGTCCGCATGTTGCGCCGCCGGAGGCGAGGCCCGGGCTCGACTCGGAGACGCGGGCGGCGCTTAAGGCGGTGCTCGCGGAGCTGACGGCGCTTCGCGCCATGCTGCCCTGAGACGGTAAGCGGGCGGTGGCGCAGCGGGCAATTGCGCCGGCCGCGTTCGGCGGCTAAAAGGGGCGCTGACGGATACGGTCGAGTCGGAGCGTAGCGCAGCTTGGTAGCGCACTTCACTGGGGGTGAAGGGGTCGTGGGTTCAAATCCCGCCGCTCCGACCAATTTTCCCGATTGCAGAGGCCCATATCCCGACTCCCTCAGTCGGAAGATGAGCATGCCGGTCCGTCGGCCGGTTCTCGATTGCCCTGCATTTTAATAAAATCATCTCGTAATAACAATAGTTTACAAACTATCCCTGCGCTATAGTCCTGGCCATGCGGGGGATGTGGGTTATCGCGGCGCTATGCCTTGCGGCAGCGCCGATCGGTGGGCTTCGGGCCGACACGCTCGAAGGAACGCCTGTTCTCATCGACGGCGATTCGCTCGTCGTCGCCGGAAAGCCGGTTCGCCTCTGGGGCATCGATGCGCCGGAGATGGACACGCGCGAGGGCTATCTCGCAAAGCGCTATCTCCGCACGATCATCGAGGATCGCAGCGTTCGCTGCGTCGACCAGGGCGGGCGGACGTCGGGCGAGATGATGGCCAAGTGCTTCATCGGCGAGGTCGACCTCGGCGAGGTCATGATCCTCTCCGGCCACGCCCAGGAATGGCACCAGTATTCCCAAGGCTACTATAGCCGTTAGATCAATCTTCGATCAGGTGGAATCGCCTGATCGAAGATAAATTGATCTAATTAATTAACTTAGAGCAACTTATCTGCGTCCGTAAGGACGCAGGTTTCTCTAGGCTGCGGCCCGGCGGCCCTTGTCATCGGTAGGGCGCTTCCGCCAGAATTGGCGTGCGAAACGAACGGGAGCGCGCGCATGCCGGTCAGCCAGGAAGCCTATTCGGTCGAAGATCTCGTCGGCGATTTACGGCGCATCGTCGCCGCGACGGCCGACGATCGCGAGATCGTCCGCCAGGTCATGCCGCTGGCGCGGCGTCTCGGCGGCCCGGCGCTACGCCGGGATGAATTCTACGAGTGCGACCCCGAGCAGGGCTTCGGCATCAATATCCTGCACGAGGAGCCGGACCACAGCCTGCTGGTCGAGGCGATCGCCTGGCTGCCGGGGCGAGGCGTGAAGCCGCACAACCACAAGACCTGGGGCGTCGTCGTCGGCCTGGACGGGCGCGAGACCAACGTCAACTGGCGCCGCCGCGACGACGGATCGCGCCAGGGCTATGCCGACCTGGTTGCCCATCACGAGGTTGTGGTAGGGCCGGGCGACGTCGTCGCTTTTCTGCCGGAGGACATCCACAGCGTGCGCAACGACGGCGACACGCCGACATTGTCGTTGCATATCTACGGCAAAAGCCTGGCGCATATCGACCGCTCGGAATTCGATCCGGACGCCAAGGTCGAGCGCCCCTGTCCGAAGCGCCTGCGCAAACATCTGTAGGCCCGGGCGTGCGCCCGGGCCTCAGCCCTGGCTCGAGGCGAGGATACGCATGCCGACGCGCGTCAGCCCTTGATTGAGGAAGCCGAGCTGCCCGGCTGCTTTTTGCGACACGTCGATGACGCGGTTGCCCTTGAACGGACCCCGGTCGTTGATGGTGACGATGACGGTGCGGCCGTTCTCGAGATTGGTGACGACGACGCGCGTGCCGAACGGCAGGGTCCTGTGGGCGGCGGTCAGGCGGTGCATGTTGTAGACTTCGCCGCTCGCCGTGCGCCGGCCGTGGTAGGGCTTGCCGTACCAGGACGCGGTCCCGACCGCGTCATACTGCGCGGCGGCCGAAGCGATGCCGCCGGCGCTCGACCCGGCCGGCGGGTAGGCGCCTGCGTGCGGACGTCCGGCGTAACCTTGGGCCTCCGGATCGACGCTGCCGCAGGCGGCCAGCAGGACCGCCAGAATTGCGGCTGCGGTCAATCCGCCGGCCGGTCGGCGGCGTTCCGCCGTTTCCGCCGGCGGTTTCGAAGTGATCCCCATGATCGTGCATGCTCCCAGACGCGGACGGCATTGCCGCGCTCTTTGCGTTTCACGACCCCCCAAGACGCCATGAAAGCATATTGGCGCGTTTATTAACAACCTCTTAAGGAATAGGGGGCGGTCAGCCGAGAGCAATCGTAAATCGGAAAAGGCGCTCTAAACGATGACCGGCCCGCTGCTCCGCCGGTCCGGTCCTTCGAAGGAGAGCGTCTGGCGCCGTCTGTCGGGCCCGTTGAAGGCGGGACAGTGAATGAACGGCCGGGGCCGCTCCACGACGGCCCGTATGCGCTCATACATGTTCCCGGCGGTCAGC
>Ga0302046_10004294_pt1 | contig 12698 bp, 11 predicted proteins | sample RVTome_11_FD_200261 | JGI IMG/M metagenome (GOLD analysis project Ga0302046, IMG submission 200261) | Soil microbial communities from uranium-contaminated site in the Upper Colorado River Basin, Wyoming, United States - RVT147D111 (version 2) ...
GCTCGACGGGTTCCAGGCTTGGATCGGCCGGCCCAAGGCTCGCCAGTTGATCCGGCAGTATTCCGGCTGCTAGCCCGGCTGCGGCCGCTCCCAGGCACACGAGGAGCAGGGCGGCGAGCAAGACGGGGACGGCCGAGCTACGTCGGCTGGTCATCCAGATACTCCTGCAGCAAGACTGCGGCTGCCAATTCGTCGAGTGCCTCGTCCTTGCGCGTCAATTGTTGGGCCCGCTGGGTCGTGCCGCTTTCGTCGCGAGGCACGACGGGCACGTCGGTCAGCCCGCGCAGCCGTTCGATCAGGCGCATCGACTTCTCCGATTGAGGCGTTGGCCTGCCTTCGTGATTGAGGGCGACGCCGACCACGATTGTGGTCACCTCGAGCGACTTGGCCTGGGCCACAATTACCCGGGCGTCCTCTTCCCCGGAGGTGTGGACGATGGTCAACAACGGACGAGCGATCATGCCCAGTTCATCCGATACGGCCAGGCCGAGGCGGACATCACCCGGGTCGACGGCCAGCACGCGACCCGTCACCTAGCCCGGCCCCCAGACCGTGCCGACTTCGATGCGGGCCGTCACCCATGGAAGCCGCTCGAGCCACTCCGGCCAAATGGCGATGTCGATCTCTTGCGCGGGGTAGGCTGACTCAAGTCGAAGCCGGGCGGCCTGGGCTGGTTGACCGACGACCAGTGCCGACAGACGGTTGGGTTCAAGCGGCTGGTAGCTTTCCCACAGCAAGGAAACAACGATCGACGGGAGACCGGTCTCGGCCGGTTCGAAAGCCAGACTGTTGAGCGCAGCACTGCCGGGAACGATCGATTGATCGGAAGTTGAGAGGCGGGCGGCGGCCTGGTCCAGGGCAGCCGCCAGTTCCTCTCGGTCGACGGCCCATGCCTGGAAGGTGACGGCAAGCTCGAGGCCGACGCTGGCGGCGCGCTCGCCGGCCTGGCGGTCGTAAGCCAGCTCATTGAGCTCGGTTTGAACCACACTCTGTTCCAGGAACAGCATGCCCTGGGGAGCCTGGTCGGCCAGCCGATCTAACGCCAGCGGCAGCATCTCGGCCAGCAGCCGTCGGCGCAGCACAGTCAGGTCGGCTTCGGCAACGACAGTCTCCAGTTGGTTGGTCCCACCAGCCAACTCCGACAGATTGGTGACGCTGGTGGCCAGGCCTAACGGGCCATCGATGGCATCAATGGCGCCGGCCGGCAGGTTGCCAGCCGGACCCCCGTCGGCGGCCACCGCATCAACCTGCACCTGGCTGCCCTGGCCGGCGGGCACGGTCACCGGCGCCGTCGTCAAGAATCGCGGCGACGTAGATTGGGAGCTGCGCAGGCTGGTCGCTTCCGGGATCAACACAGGATCGTCGCCCAAGTTGGTGAAAGTGACTTGTCCGCCGGCCGTCTGGCCGGGAAAACTCTGCTGGCCGCTGGCACCGATGCGTCCGCTGTGCTCAACCTCGACGGCGAGCTGCACGGCCGCCAGACGCCGTTCACCGGACTCCAGCGGGTCGAGCACGAAGCTGGTCTGGCCCTCGTGAAGTTGCCGCGCTGGCGTAATCAGAATGGTGGCCGATGGCGCCAGGACGAAGGCAATCGAGAGCACAGACAGCAGGCCCAAGGCAAACAGCGACCAGCGGGCCCACGGCGGAAGGAGTCGCTTTGACGATCGCCTGGATGGAGTGTCGGGCGGGGCCAATGGAACGGGCCGGCGCGCGGGCCAAGGCGCCGGTTGCGGGTCCGGCTGGGACCAAACGCCCTCGGGTAAGTTGTCCGAGTTATCGAATACTGCAAGCTGAAGATCGGCTGCCAGGTCGCGCACTTGCGGGTCGTGGGTCAACAGGCCAAGCTGGAGCCCGCGGGCGCGGGCCTTGCGCCGGAGTAATACCAGGTCGAACCGCCGCCGGAGCAGGCGACCGCGGCGCGGCCAGACCAGGAGCACCCGATCGGCTTTGGCCCATTTCAGCTTATCTCCGACCGAGACGGCATCGTCATGCGGGTCGAGCTGGATGATCTGCAGCTTCACGCGAGCCGGTCCATCAGGCCAAGGAGGTCAATTCGACAAATGGTCGCGAACCCAATCGGGCACGATGGCCAGGGCCCGCCCGATACCGGCGACGTCCTTGCCGCCGGCCTGGGCCATCGTCGGCTTTCCACCGCCGCTGCCACCGACGGCTTCGGCCACGGTGCGCACCAAGTCGCCGGCGTGCAGGCCGCGGTCAACCAAATCATCGGTTACGGCGGCGACGAACACGGGCTGGCCGCCGGCTGATGAAGCCAACACGACCACGCCCGATCCGTGTTCGCTGCGGTAGCGATCGATCAATTGTCGCAGGACTGGCAGCGGTGCTTCGCCCAGTTCGGCGGCCAGGACCAGGACCCCGTCGACCTGCGTGGTGGGAAGCTGGTGGAAAGTGGCGTGGGCCACCTGCGTCTGCGCCGCTTCCAGCTGATGGGCCAGCCGATTGCGTTCTTCCATTAACGACTGCACACGGTCGCCGACCTGGTCCAGATTCGAGCCGAATGCCTCAGCCAGCGAGCGCTGTTGGTCCCGCGCCGCCAGGCTGAACTCCAGCGCCGCCCGGCCCGTGATGGCCTCGATCCGCCGGATGCCGGCCGCGGCGCTGCCCTCGGACGTGATGAGGAAGGGTCCGATGACGGCCGTCGCCATGACGTGAGTCCCACCGCACAACTCGAGCGAGATGGGTTCCCGCTCACCGATAGAAACCGTACGCACGACGTCGCCGTACGTCTCCCCGAACAGGGCCATCGCCCCGGCGGCGATGGCCTCTTGACGCGGCCGGTGCTCAATCGTCAGCTCCATGTTGGCCAAGACGGCGTCGTTGACCCAGCGTTCGATGGCGGCGATTTGTCCGGCGGTCACCGCTTCTCCATGGTGGAAGTCGAAGCGCAGCCGGTCGGGTGCCACCAGTGAGCCAGCCTGGCGCGCATGCTCTCCCAGATGGACCCGCAAGGCGGCGTGCAGCAGGTGGGTGGCCGTGTGATTGCGCATGATGTCCAGCCGCCGGGCTTGATCAACCGACGCCAGTACGGCGTCGCCGACCTGCGGCTGGCCATCAACGACCGTACCCAGATGGACAATCAGTCCCTCGATCGGTTCGTCCATCGCCTCAATGCGCACCCGCCAGCGGGGCTCGGCGACCGAGACGATCGTTCCCTGATCGGAGACCTGGCCGCCGCTCTCAATATAGAACCCCGTCTCCGGCAACACCAGGGCGACCGACTGACCCGGCATGGCTTCGGCCGCCACCGTTCCATCGACCACCAGGCCGATCAGACTGGTTTCCGTCTCAAGGCCTGCATAGGGGTCGTAGGCAACGCCAGCTTCGGGTAGCCGGTCCTTGCCTTGAAGATCCTTGAGCAGTTGGCGCCAGACCCCCGTGTCGATGATGGCGCGCTCCGCCTGCTCGAACCCGCCACCGGAGACCTCCCGGTGAGAGTCCATCGCTTTGTGGAACCCGGCTTCGTCAACTTCCAGTCCAGCTTCGCGGGCGATATCGCGTGTGATTTCGAGCGGCAGGCCATAGGTCGCATATAAGTCGAAGGCAGTCATGCCATCCAGCTGGGTCTGCTGGGCGGCTTGCGCCCGGGCCAATACCGTCTCCAGGTGCTCGACGCCGGCCTCGACCGTCCGTTCGAAGCGCTGCTCCTCTTCCGTCAGAGTCAGGCGGATCCGATCGCGCTGCTCGACCAGTTCCGGATAAAAGGGTCCGTACTCCTCAATCACCGTATCGGCGACGTTCGCCAGGAAGGGTTCCTCAAAGCCCGCATGGTTGCCGAAGCGGCTGGCGCGGCGGATGATCATGCGGCACACATAATTGCGCCCCGTGTTGCCCGGGATGACCCCGTCGGCGATCAGGAAGGCGGCCGCCCGGGCGTGATCGGCAATCACGCGGTAGGGCGTCAGCAGCGCCTGTCGTTCCTTTTCGTTGTGCTTGCCCAGCTGCTGGATGCGGTCGAGGATCGGCGTGAACAGGTCGGTCAGGTAGTTGGTGTCGACGCCCTGGAGCACCGAAACGATACGCTCGAAGCCCATGCCGGTATCGACGTGCTTGGCCGGCAATGGCTCGAGCGTGTTGGCGTCCAGACGGTTGTATTGGATGAAAACCAGGTTCCACAGTTCAAGGAACCGTTGGCAATCGCCGTTGACGGCGCAAACATGACCGTCGACGCCCTGCTTATCACAGTAGTCGGGCCCGCGATCGAGGTGGATTTCGCTGTCGGGGCCACAAGGGCCCGTGTCGGCCATCTCCCAAAAATTTTCGCCACGGCCGAAGAACAGCACGTGATCGGGTTCAAAACCGGGCTGCAGGCGCCAGATATCGGCGGCCTCATCGTCCTTTGGGATCTGCCCGAGTTCATCCTCAAAGCAGGTGGCGTACAGCTTGTCCTTGGGCAGCCCCCAAACGTCGGTCAGCAGTTCCCAGGCCCAGGCAATGGCCTCGGCCTTGTAGTAGTCGCCAAAGGACCAATTCCCCAGCATCTCGAAGAAGGTGTGGTGGGTGTCATCACGGCCGACGTCATCCAGGTCGTTGTGTTTGCCAGCCACGCGCATGCACTTTTGTGAGTCGGCGACCCGCGAGTATGACCGGCTGCCAGTCCCAAGGAAGACGTCCTTGAATTGGACCATGCCGGCGTTCGTGAAGAGCAAGGTTTCGTCCCCGGCGGGCACCAGCGAAGCCGACGGCACGATCGTGTGGCCGCGGGCTTCAAAGAAATCGAGAAAGGACTGGCGTATGGCGGCGCTGGTCAAACTCTCGCCAGCGGCCGGGTCTTGCTTGGCGGCCATGAAGCCTCCTGGGCACGGTCTGGTCTGGGATTATACGTCAGCCGCGTAGGCCCACTCAATGAGGCAATCCACGAATACCCGAAGGGCACGAAGGGTCAAGAGGCAACGGAAAGCAAGTAGGTCAGCCGTCGGCGTTCAACTTTCACCGCTCGGCAGCCGGCCAAGAGCTGAAGGCTGACGGCGATAGCCACCCTTAGTGGACCCTCTTACACCCTTGTGTCCTTTGTGTCTTCGTGGTTTGCGCCACAGGTCCGTAGGTATAATCGACGGCCGTGGAAGACCGACCGCGTTTCCTGCAAAGCGCCAGCACAGGATCACTCGACCCGATTCACCGGCCGGTGCCGGTCTCGCGCCGTGGCGAGGGCTTCGCCTGGTTGAGCGCCGGCCTGGCCGCCCTCGGCAGCCTGATCCTGACGCTGCGCGGCGGCCAATTGCCCGATGTGGGCATCGGGCTGGTGATCGTCCTGGTGTTGGCTGCGGGGCTGATCACTCTCGGCAATTGGCTCGACCGCCGAACCCGGATCGAATTGCTCGAGCAGCGGGTCTTGTACCATAGCCCGCTGCGGCAGGTGAACCTGCCCTACGCGGACATCCAGCGGCTGACGGCCAGCCGCCTGCGCGATGCCTGGCGGGTGGGCGTCGTTGGCCCCGACCGCGGCTTCACGTTTCGGACCGGGACCACGCTCAGCTTTGCTGGCATGGATAGGCTGACCTATGGCTTTGCCGGCGGGGAGGGGCTGGCCGCTGCCCTGCGCCAGCGAGCCGAGCTGGGACCGGCTATCTGGGATGGTCAGCAGTGGGTGAGCCGCCGCACCGAACCCGGCCGATCGCCGGCCGAAGTCATTGGACCGGCGCCACAGGAGTCATCATGACCGCCCCACGCACGCTCGATGAAAGGGTCGCCCTGCTGATGCAGGGCACTGACTATGGGGATGACGGCCTGCGGCAGGCGATGGCCGACGAACTGCGCCAGCGGCTGGGCCTGGCCGACAAAGAGAACCGTCCGCTCCGGGTGTACGCCGGTTTCGACCCGCGCACCTCCGATCTGCACCTTGGCCATATGGTGCCGATCCGCAAGCTGGGCCAGTTCCAGCGCCTGGGCCATGATGTGACCTTCTTGGTGGGGCGCTATACGGCCTTGATCGGCGACCCGTCAGACAAGGACAAGCTGCGGCCCAGGATCACGCCGGAAGAGGCAGCGCACAACGCCGAAACCTACAGCGAGCAGGCCTTCCGCAGCAAGCTGCTCGATCCGGCTGCAACCACGATTGATTTCAATGATCGATGGCTGTCGAAGCTTGATTTCGCCGAGCTGATTGAGATTGCCTCCAACTTCACAGTCCAGCAGTTCCTGACGCGGGAGACCTTCCGTAAGCGTTTCGACGACGGGGATGCCCTGTTCGTCCACGAGTTCTTCTATGCCTTGATGCAGGCCTATGATGCCTATCACCTGCGGGCCGATGTGCAGGTTGGCGGCAGTGACCAATTGTTCAATATCATCACTGCCGCCCGCAAGCTGATGGAAGCCAAGGGGGTTCCACCGAACATAGGCATCGTCCTGGGGATCCTGCCTGGGACGGACGGCGAGATCAAGATGAGCAAGTCGCTGGGCAATCACATTCCATTGTTGTCGGCGCCGGCCGACATGTTCGGCAAGGTCATGAGCGTGCCCGACAAGGCGATGCCCGCCTACTTCCGCTTGACGACCCGCTGGGGGCCGGACGAGATCGCGGCAGTCGAGACCGGGCTATCGTCTGGGGAGGTTCACCCGCGTGATGCCAAGATGCAGCTGGCAGCCGAAATCGTGGCCACTTACTACGGGCCAAATCAGGCCGCCCAAGCCCAGGCTGAGTTCGAACGCGTATTCCAGCAAGGCGCGCTGCCTGCCGATATGGACGAGTACCAGGTGAAGCCGGGGGTCACGCTGGTGGATCTGCTGGCCGAAAGCGGCCTGGCAGCGAGCAAGAGCCAAGGGCGCCGCCTGATCGATCAGGGTGGGGTCCGGCTCGATGGGCAGACCCTGGATGATCCCGCCTGGCAAGTCAGCCTGACGCAGGCCAGCGTGCTCCAGGTTGGCAAGCGCCGGTTCCTGCGACTGCTTCCGGGTAACCACGAAGACGCCAAGGGCACAAAGGGGGAAGAACCAGTTGGCAGCTAGCAACCAGCTATGAGCTACCAGCTACAAGCATCAATCTGCCAGCGGCCGGGTGTCGTCCTCCGACCGAAGGTGGCTAGGGGCTAGCTGCTAGCAGCTAGTTGCTGCCACCATTCTTGCCTATGTCCCCGCGGTCACCACCTGGTATGCTTGGGGCCTTTGTGGCTGAACCTGCCTACCCCTTGATCACCGCCACCGGCCGCAAACGGGCAACCTTGGCCGCCAGGCCAGCCTTGGCTACCACTTCGACAACCGCATCCACATCCTTGTAAGCCAACGGGGCCTCTTCGGCCAGACCGGCCATCGAGCCGGCCCGCACGCTGATTCCGCGGTCCTCGAGTGCGTCGCGCAGGTCCTCGCCCCGCACCGTCTTCTTTGCCTGCGTCCGGCTCATCGTCCGGCCGGCGCCATGACAACTTGAACCGAACGACTGGGCCATGCTGCCTTCTGTCCCCAACAGCACCCAGGATGCGGTGCCCATGCTGCCGGGCACCAGCACCGGCTGGCCGAGTGCCCGGTACTCCGGCGGCAGCCCTGCGAAACCGGGGCCAAAGGCCCTAGTGGCCCCCTTGCGGTGGACGCACACCTCAACCATCTCGCCGTCGACCTGATGCCGCTCCATCTTGCCCATGTTGTGCGCAATGTCATACACAGGATATAGATCCCAGTCCGGGACGCGACCGGCCAGAACCTCTTCGAAGGCCTGACGGGCATGGTGGGCCAGCACCTGCCGATTAGCAAAGGCATAATTGGCGGCACAAGCCATGGCCGCTTGATAGCGCCGCCCTTCAGCCGAGTCGAGCGGGGCGCACACCAGTTCGCGATCGGGCAGTTCGATGCCATAGCGCCGGACCGCACCCTGGAATTCCTTGACGTAGTCGGTGCAGACTTGATGGCCAAAGCCGCGTGATCCACAGTGGATCATCACGGTCAGCATGCCCTGGCGCAGACCCATTGCGCCGGCCGCCTCGGGATGGAAAATCTCATCGACGACTTCCACCTCGATGAAATGGTTGCCGGCACCCAAGGTGCCGAGTTGGGGGCGGCCGCGTTTGAGCGCCCGGTCACTGACTGCCTCGGGGTCAGCGCCCTGCAACTGCCCCTGTTCTTCCGTGCGCTCGAGATCGTCGCTGTGACCGTACCCCTGTTTGGCCGCCCAGGCCGAGCCCTGGCGGCAGACCTGCTTCAACTCCTGCTCGGACAGGGGCACCGTGCCGCCCTCGCCGACGCCGCTGGGGCAGTGGGCGTACAGTGCCGAAGCCAGCTCGGCCAGCTCGGGCCGGATTGCTTCCAACTCGATGCTGGTCGACAGCAAGCGAACCCCGCAGTTGATGTCGTAGCCAATGGCACCCGGTGAGATGATGCCACGGCTGGCGTCGGCCGCCGCTACCCCGCCAATCGGGAAGCCATACCCTTGATGGACATCCGGCATGACCACTACATGGCCGACCAACCCCGGCAGGCAGGCGGCATTGACCGCTTGATCGAACGACTTGTCGCCGGCGGCTGCTTCCAGGATCTCCTCATCGGCGAATACCCGCACCGGCACATTCATGTCGGACCGATAGGACGTGGGGATTTCCCAGACGTAAGGGCCAGCGCGTTCGAAATCCTGCTTCCGAACCATGGCTCCTCCATGTTCTCTGCGATGCTCGAGGATCAGACGTCGAAGACGACGAGGGTCTCCAAGCCGTTGTCGGTCTGTTCAATGACCATCAGGTGATAGGTTACTGCCTTGATCGGCTTGTCGGGCCGACCGCTTGGTCGCTCCCGCACCCGCCCGCGCAGCCGGGCCGATCCATCAACATCGATCTCGATCTGGTCCGGCATGCGGTTGCGCATCTCCTGAGCGAAAAGCAAGTCCTGCAACCAGTCAACCAGCAAGGTTTCCAGGTCGTCGGCTGCCAAGTCTACCCGGCGCCATTTGATGCTACCGTCGGCCGGCTCGGCGCCCATCAAGGCGAACATGCCGAGGGCTGCCTGCCGAAACAACTCCGAGAGCCCGGGCGCCCGGACCCGGATTGCCCAGTCCGCCGTGTGCTCGACTTCCTGATAGCCGGCCGTCGTCATCCTACCTCCAGTATAAGAGGGCTAGTGGCTGGCTTGGCTGGCTGTCGTATAATCCGACTGGTCATGGCCCTTGACAAGAACAACCTCGAACGCGTCTTTCGGGAGTGGATCAAAGACTCCCTGGCCCCACTGCTCCGTGAGGGCAGTTTGTTTGGCGATTCGATGGCCCAGCAGATGGTCCACGAGCTGGAGGAGCTGTCTCGCTTCGACGAGGCCGGCACGCCCTACGCCCCCGATCAATTCACATTGAGTATCCATCCAGAGGCCGCCATTGGCCTGGCCGGCTCTCTGACCGATGTCCATGGCGCCGTCTCCCAATCGCTGGAGAAGACGCTTGTTTCACATGGCTTCAAGCTGAGCCGGCGGCTGCACGTCACGCTGGCCACCGATCCGACACTGCACGTCGGTGAGGCGACGGTCATCGCCTGGCACAGCGGCGATCCGCTCAAGATCACGCGGGAGCTATCGCCGGAGAAGCTGGCCGACGCGGGGAAACCTCCCGTGGGGGCCTTCTTGGTGGTGTCCGGCCGGCGCCAGTTTCCGCTGGACCAACCCGAAATCCGGATTGGGCGATTGCTTGAAAACGACTTGGTGCTGAACGACCCTCATATCTCCCGACGCCATGCATTGCTGCGTTTGGAAGACGGTCGCTATGTCCTGTATGACCTGCGCTCGACGGCAGGCACCCGGGTCAACGGGGAACCCATCCGTTCGCAACCGCTGCGCCCGGGTGATGTGATCATGCTCGCCAGCCAGGAGATGATCTACGGTGAACGTCCCGGGCGGCCGCCGTCTGAGGTCCAGCCCTATGCGCCACCTTCGGCAGTGCACGATCTGGAACGCGAGGTGACTCCGCTCGACCTGAAGCGGCTCGATTTCCCGACCCGCACGTTCCGCCGCGAGCCCGGACGCCCGGATCCCGATGGGGCCGACGACCTGCCAGGCTAGCCATCCGCCTCCTCGGATGTGTCCGCCGACGGCCTATAATCCATAACGATGAAGGCCCAACTAGATCAACTTGAGCGCCGCATTGAGAATCTGGTCGAAGGTTCCCTGGCCAGCTTGCTCGGCACGCGGCTGACGGCCAGCGCGGTCGCCAGCAAGCTGTGTCAGGCAATGGTGGATGTGATCAAATCCGATTCGGATGGCCGCAGTTATGCGCCAGATCAATTTGCGCTCACCCTGCACCCGGATGATGCCCGTGCGCTGCTTAACGACAACCCCGATGTGCGGGAGCGGCTGGCGCAGGGGTTGCGTGAGGCGGCCCGGTCAAGCGGCTTGCTGCTGACTCACGAGCCGTCAATCACGGTGGCCGCCGATCCAACCCTGACACGCTGGGAGGTGCGAGTCGTCGCCTGGCACAGCGGCAGCCCGCTTGAGTTCACCCATCCGATGGGCCAAGCGGCCAAGACCGACGGCGTAGCCATTCCTTTGGGCGCATTCTTGATCGTCAATGGCGAAGGCCACTTCCCTCTTGAAAGACCAGTGGTCAACATTGGCCGGCGTCTCGATAATCAGCTGATTATTGACGACCCGCACATCTCGCGGACCCACGCCCAGATCCGTGTTCGAGAGGGTCGCTTTGTTGTCTTCGATCTGGGGTCGACTTCGGGGACCAAAGTCAATGGGCGGCGGGTCAAACAGCATACGCTGCGGGCCGGCGATGTCATCTCAATGGCCAATACGCGCCTGGTGTACGGTGAGGATCCGGCGGCAGCCGCCGACAGCACAGCGGCCTACACGCCACCATTTCCGCCCCGGCCGGCCGGCGACTTGCGCACGCGTCAGGATATCCGCCGTGACGATGACGAGGGGGTTTCGTGAGCCCCGAAACCGTCTTGTTGGCGGTGCGGGCGCTGTCGGCGCTGGTTCTGTATGGCTTCCTTGTGTTGGTCATCATTACGCTGCGCCGGGACATGCGCCTCAAGGACACGGCCACCGACAGTGTGCCGCAGGCCCACCTGGTGTTCACCGCAGGCGAGAGGGCCGGTGAGACTATTCCGCTTGAGCGCAATACCGAAATCGGCCGCGCAGCGGGCAACATGGCCCTGATAGACGATCCGACGGTCTCGGCCCACCATGCCCGCCTGTCGTATCACGCCGGCCAGTGGTGGATTGAAGACCTGGCATCACGCAACGGGACGACGGTCAATGACCTGCCCGTCTCCGAGCCACTCGTCGTCACCTATGGCGATGCGCTGCACTTTGGACGGGTCGAACTTCGGTTGGAGAACGGGCCTGCCAATGCCGGCGAAAGCCCGGCGACCCTCGAGGCGGCCTAGAACCGAGTCACGCTGACACAATAGGAACAGATGATTTCTACCTGACCGCGCAAGATCGGATCGCGCAAGGCTGCGCTGCATGCGGAACAGGTCGTTGGGGCCGAACGCAGGCGTTCGATTTCCGCCTCCGAGACAGGTTTGATGCGCTGGGCGTCGAATTCGCGCCGCTGCGCTCGCCGAATGGCTGCCTGCCACTCATCACACTCCTGTCCATCGAGGTGCAAGTGGGCGCTGGGGGTTGGCCCCTGGGCGTCAAACGACAGGTACAGATGATCCTCATGGCCGAGTAGGCCTTCATTGGACGCTTTGACGTTCGAAATCGTGGTGAGCGGCGCGGCGAGCAGAGCCTGCTGGACACGCTTCTTTTCGGTGGTGATGAACAACACCTTTTTGGTGGCAATATCTTCCTTTTGCTCAAACAGCAACCGCTGATCGGTCAAGTACAGCACGCCACCAGGTCCGTCCCCCGGGTTGCGCAGCCAATTGGCCCGGACGGCACGCAGCACGGCCTCGGTCGGCAGCCAATCCAGTGCCGATTCGGCCGCCTGCTCCATCGTCCACGACAGGCGCTGCAGGTGGCTGCGGAACGTCGACAGGTCGCTGGCAAAGCTGTCGTACAGGCCGTGGATGGCCCGCTGGGCGGTCGCTACCTTGTCTTCGATGTCCCCCAGGGACGTCTCAAGACGATCGAGGGCTGCTGGCTGCGCCGGCCCGGACTGACGGGCGCCGCGCATCAGAACTTCCAGGCCCTTGACCGAGTGCGCCAGCTGCTGTGCCTGACGCTCCAGCTCTTTGGTCAGATCTGGTTTGACTCGGATCCAGGTCGTTCGCAGCCGTAGGCAATTGGCCTCAAGGTCGGGTTCGAACAAATAACCGAAATCGCGCACTTTCTTGGTCAACGTCACCAGCTGCGGGACCGAACTCTCGTAATCCTCCAACCGATCCTTCTCACTGGCCAGTGCTGCCTCGGCGCGTACGCTTTGAAAGCGCCGTTCGAGTTCAGCCAGGCGCTCAGCGTGCGTCGGTTGGGGTTTGCTCGAAACCTTGGCGGACACGGCGGGTTTCTCCTTGGCCAGCCGGGCGGGCCATTCTAGCATTGGGGGCCGAGGGGTACAATGGCGCCTGTTCCTGGGGGATGGCGAAAGAAGGCATGCTATGACCATCGAATTCGGCGTTCTGGGTGGGTCGGGCCTGACCGAAATGCAAGGTCTGGCGTTGGCCGAAGAGCGCAGCGTAACGACGCCGTTTGGGGATCCGAGCGCACCGATTCAGATTGGGGAGTTGGCCGGTCGCCAGGTGGCTTTTCTGGCGCGGCATGGCGCTGGACACAGCCTCAATCCGACTGAGGTCAACTACCGGGCCAACATCTTCGCACTGAAATCACTG
>Ga0302046_10004295_pt1 | contig 12695 bp, 11 predicted proteins | sample RVTome_11_FD_200261 | JGI IMG/M metagenome (GOLD analysis project Ga0302046, IMG submission 200261) | Soil microbial communities from uranium-contaminated site in the Upper Colorado River Basin, Wyoming, United States - RVT147D111 (version 2) ...
GTCGCCGCGGATCTCGCTGGCGAAGGCGTGCTCCTCGATGCGGCCGCGCGGCCGGTCCGCGGGCGGCTCGTCGATGTGCGCCGGCACCGGCCAGCCGGGCATCCGCAGCTCCGAGCCCTCGCCGCCGAACGGCGAGACGATCGGGTACGGGTTGCCCGGGTCGGGCGCCGGGTCGCCGAAGTCGACCCGCAGCGCGTACTGCCAGTGGCCCTCCGGGTCGAGCTGCATCGAGGCGTGGTAGAGGTCGGTGCCAGGCACCCGGTCGAGCGCGCGCTCGTCGTTGAAGTCCATCATCGAGCCGAGCACGCCGACGTCCTCGACGTCGCCGCGGTAGAGGAAGTGGACGGTGCCGTCGGAGTCGATCGCCGGCAGCGTCGGATGGGCGGCGAGGAGCTTCGCCACCAGCTCCCGCTTGCGCGACGCCTCGGCCGCGGCGATCCCGCGCAGCGCCTCGCCGACCGGACCGGGAACGCCCGAGAAGTCGGGCGGAGCCGGCACCGCGGCGCGCGACGCCGCGGTCGGCGTCGCGGTCACCGCGAGGCTCGCCATCTCCTCGAGGTTGCGCGCGTAGAGGCGGCCGCCGGCGAACGACACCGGGGTCAGGCCCGGCCGCTCGAAGACCTCGAGCCGCGCCTTCTCGTGGTAGCCGGCGGGCGAGGCCTCGGCGATGACCAGGTCGCCGTCCGCGCTCACGATCACCAGGTGGCCGTCGAGCAGCAACACGCCGTTGCCGCCCGGCGGCCGCGAGCGCCAGACCACCTCGCCGGTCGCCGCGTCGACACAGGTCAGGAAGCGCCCGGCGAAGCCGTAGAGGTGGCCCTGGTGGAGGACCGGCACGCTGTAGGCGTCGCGGAGCGAGTTGGTGCGCCACAGCTCGCGCACCTCGTGGCCGCCGTCCACCGCCACCACCTCGAAGGCCGCGGTCTCCGGCCCCAAGTTGACCAGGAAGCGGTTGCCGCCGAGGGCGACCGGCTGGGCGAAGCCATCGCCCTGCTCGGGGGTGTGTCGGTGCTGCCAGAGGACCTCGCCGCTCTGCGGGTCGAGGCCGAGCAGCAGGTGATTGGTCGCCGCGACGAGCTGGCGGCGGCCACCGACCTCGGCGACGATCGGCGACTGGTAGGAGACGGTGTCCTCGCCCCGCGACCAGAGCGGCGTGCCGTCGCTCCTGCGGTACGCGGTGATCGCCCGGCCGCCCTCCTGCCTGCCGGTGAGCACGACCAGCGCGTCGCCGGCGACCACCGGCACGGTGGCGAAGCCGTAGACCGGCGCCTGCGCTTCGCTCTCGACGTCGAGGCCGCGCGCCCACAGCTCGGCGCCGTCGGCCAGGCGGAGGGCGAAGAAGCGGCCGTGGGCGTTGATGCCGTAGACCACGCCGTCGGCGATCGTCGGGGTGCCGATCGGCCCGTCGTCCGAGCCGTCGTGGCCGGCATACATCGGCCCGACCGTGTAGCGCCAGCGCTCCTCGCCGCTGGCGGCGTCGAAGGCCGCGACCAGGTCGTTGGTGCCGTCGGTGAACATCGTCACCGCGAGGTCGCCGACCACCGCGATCTCCGAATAGCCGGACCCGAGGGCGCGCTTCCACGCCACCTCGAGGCCGAAGCCGCCGTCGGAGAGCAGGCCGGTGCCGTCGACGGTGGCGTTCTGGGACGGGCCGCGCTGCTGCGGCCAGTCGGCGGCGGCCGCCGGACCGGGCGCGCCGAGAGCGGGAGCGAAGCCGAGCGCGAACGCGAGGGCGGTTGCGGAGCGGGCCCGGAGAGCGGGTCGGCGGTGCATCGGTTGTTCCTCCTCGGGCCGGCGGCGCGCGGCGCAGTCCGGCCGGTCGACGTGATTCCTCACGAGTACGAGCGCGGGCGGGCGAGGTTGCGGGGGCTCCGACGGCTCGGGCGGTCGGCCTTTCAGGCGCGGCTGTCCCAGGTCGGTTCCGGCACGCCCTTGCGGGCGGTCTCCAGGCGCGCCGTATTGAACAGGACGTCGGAGAGCCGGTTGAGGTAGCGGACCACCTCCGGGTCGACCCGCTCGGCGCGGGCGAGAGCCACCACCCGGCGCTCGGCGCGGCGGCAGACGGTGCGCGCGACGTGGAGGTGCGCCGCCCCGGCCGTGCCACCGGGGAGGACGAAGTTGCGCAGCGGTCCGACCTCGGCGACCACCCGCTCCTGGAACTCCTCGAGCGCCTCGACGTGGCGCGCCTCGACCTTCGGCCCGGGAAAGCGCTCCTTGTCCTCCTCGGGGATGCAGAGGTCGGCGCCGAGGTGGAACAGCTCGTTCTGCACCTTCCGCAGGCAGTCGGCCGTCTCCGCCTCGAGATCGCCCGCCGCCAGCGCCACCCCGATCGCCGAGTTCAGCTCGTCGACCGTGCCGTAGGCCTCGACCCGCGGGTCGTCCTTGGGCACCCGGCGATTGCTTCCGAGGCCGGTCTCGCCGGAATCGCCGAGCCTGGTGGTGACCTTGGTGATGCGCGGCATCGGGCGGCGAGACTATCAAGCCGCGCGCGTCCGGGAGAGCTACTCCGCCGCCCCGAAGACGTCCTCGCGGAGGATCGAGAACGCCTCGCGGTCCCACTCCTCGCCCTTGCCCTCGAGGGTCGAGGTGACGACCGCGAGCATGTCCAGCTCGGGGACGACGTACAGGAACTGGCCGCCGTAGCCGATCGCGGCGAACGAGTCCCAGGGATCGTCGGGCGGCAGCCACCAGAAGTAGCCGTAGGCGCCGTAGCGCTCGGGCCAGCCCTCGGAGTGGCGCCGGGTCGAGACCTCGACCCACTCCGCCGGCAGGAGCCGGCGGCCCTCCCACCGGCCCTTGGCGAGGTAGAGGCGGCCGACGCGGGCGAGGTCGCGCGGGGCGATCCGCAGGCTGTTGCCGCCGAAGTAGTAGCCCTCGGGCGAGCGCTCCCAGCCGGCGACCTCGATGCCGAGCGGACCGAACAGGCTCTCGCGCGCCAGCTCGAAAGTGCTCTTGCCGGTCGCCTCGGTGAGGATTGCCGACACTAGGTGGGAGTTGCCGGTCGAGTAGGTGAACTCGCTCCCCGGCTCGCTCTCGAACGGGCGCGCGAGCGCCGCGGCGGTCCAGTCGTCGGTGGTCACCCAGGCGCCGTAGTGCTCGCCGCTGGTCGAGGCGAGACCGGACTCCATCGCCAGCAGGTCGCCGAGGGTGATCGCCCGCTTGGCGTCGTCCAGGCCCCGGGCGTAGGCGGGCAGCAGCTCGCCTACGGTGGCGTCGAGGCCGTCGATCCGGCCGCGCTCGATGGCGATCCCGACCAGCGCCGAGAGCACGCTCTTCGACGCCGACTTGACATCGAATGGTCGGTCGTTGAGGTTCGAGCCGGCGAACGACTCGTCGGCGACCACTTGGTCGCCTTGCATCACCAGCACGCTGCGCAGGCCGGCGAGCTCGTCGAGGCGCTCGACGCCGCGGGCCAGCCGCTCGCGGTCCAGCTCGCGGGTGCCCGTGGCGGCGGCCGGCGCGGCGGTGGGGCCGGCGGCCCCGACACGCTTCGCCGGCGGCGACAGCTCGCCGACCAGCGGGCCGTGGATCGGCTCGGGGCGGGAGAAGATCGCCGCGGCGAGGAACAACGCCACCAGCAGCGCCGCCACCAGCGCACCGGCGTAACGCGAGGTGCCGTAGCCCTCCGGGGGCGATGGTCGGTCGTGCAGCTCCGGGCGGTTCATCGGTCACCTCGCGCGATCTCGGGCTCCCGCACGGGTCGTGCCGGCGGTTCGCCGACGACCCCCGGCAGCACCCGCCGCACGGCCTCCGACCACGGGATCCCGCGATGGGCGTTCGCCGCGAACGAGCGCACCACCAGGATCGAACGCGGCCGTTCGCGCAGCTCCTCGATGCGCCGGCTGCGGCGCAGATAGGTGGAGTGGAACCAGTGGTCGTCGTGCCAGACGAACGCGCGGCCGGGGCGCAGCCGGCGCTGGGAGGCGGGGAACGGCAGCGTCTCCTCGCGCACCTGGGGCTGGACGGCGTCGATCTCGGCGTCGCCGAGCCGGCGGAAGTCGAGGTCCTGACGCTGGAAGAGGTGCCGCCAGCGCTCCGCTACCCCGCCGCCGGGCGCGAGCAGCGCGGCGCGCGGAGCGAACGCGACGTCGAGCACGTCGGAGCTGTGCTCGAGGCCGAGGTCCCAGACCGCGCGGTAGTCGCTCGGGCGTCCGCCCTCGGTGCCCTCGGCCCCGACCTCGTCGACCGAGCGGTGAGAGTCGCGGTGGAAGAAGCGCGGGAAGGTGCGGGTCCTGCGCAGCGACGGCACCAGCGACAGCAGAACCTGCTCGCCCGGGGCGCTCTGCGCCGTGGCCAGCGCCAGCGCGCTCGCCGCCACCCGACCGAGCAGCAGGTGCGCGACCAGCTCGAGCCACACCGCCCCCTCCCCCGCCGCCGTGCCCCAATTGAAGGCGGCGCCGCCGGCGCCGGCGAGCACCTGGCTGTAGGCCTCCTCGCCGGGCGGCAGGTGGGCGCGGTGGAGCGCGGCCACATCCTCCGCCAGCTCCGCCGCCTCGCCCGCGGTCAGCAGCTCGGCCTCGACCAGCTCGCCGGCGTCGATCGCCGCCGCCAGCCGCCCCGCCTCGGCGGCGGTCGGCACCCGCCCGCGCAGGTCGATGCGGCGGGTCGTGAAGCCCGCGGTCATGGCGTCCGACCCCGGCATCGGCGCACTCTACCGGAGCGGAAACGGACTCCCCTGTCCGTCGCTTGCGGCAGAGAGGCAGCATGACCTTCAACGCTGGACGAAGCCGGCGCCAGCGGCGGGCGGGAAGCGCGATCCCGGCTTGCCGTCTGGGCGGACAACCGTCCGGTGCAGAACTACTTCGGTGTCGCTGAGCTGGACGATCTGGCCGCCGGGCGGGGCGGGGCGAGGCGGCACCGCGCGGCGCCGGAGGAGCTGCAGGCCCTCAGCCGGCCTCGTCGCCGGACACGGGTGCGAGTCGCAGTCCCGGCACGCGCGAGAAGTGCCGGCGGTTGCGGGTCAAGAGGACCTCGCCAGCGACCAGCACGATCCCTGCGACAAGGCAGTCGGCTCGGTCCAGGCGCTCACCCCGCTCCTCCAGTTCGCGGGAGAGAGCGGCCGCGCGATCGGCCGCGGCAGCCTCGAGAGGAAGGGCGTCGAGCCGTTCGACCAGGGTGCGCAAGGGACCGGGCCTCCGGGCACGGGCCGCGCCACGGAGGAGCTCGAAGCGAGTGATCACCGTGGTGACCAGCTCCTCCCGGCGCAGGGCGGCAGCCACGGCGGAGGCCGCCGGCTCGGCACCGTTGACGTAGTCGATCAGAACGTCGGTGTCCGCGATCACGGAGTCCGCCAGCCCGAGCGGAGCCGCTCGATCTCCTCGCGGACCGCGTCGGCATCTTCGTCGCTCACGCTGCCGCGCAGGGCCAGCAGCTCACCGAGCCGCTCGTCGCGCCGGTTCTCGTCGCGCAGATAACGCACCAGAGCCTCCTCGACGATCTTCGAGTAGCCCTTCTCCCCTCGTGCCGCGGCGAGGCCGATGAGCCGCGTCCGCAGATCGTCTCGGATCTCGATGGTGGTCCTCATGTGCCGAATGTAGAACGCACGTGCATGCATGTCAAGGAGCGGTGTCCTGTCCGCGCGTCCGCCGTTCCCTTGCCCGACCCTTGGAGCACGCCTTGCGCGCGATCCGCCTCATTTTGAAGGTCTCGCGGGCGAAGATGCGGGCGAGTCTGAGGCTCTTCCGCTCGGTTTACCTCCTTTGTCGCCCGTTGCAGGGCGCGAACCAGCGAGGGGGTGCAGCGGAGCCGCGGACGGCGGGGAGCCGCCGGATCGGCGCGCCGCTTCGGAGGCGGCTACGACGGCCAGAGGAATCCGGTGAGCAGCCCATTCCACTCCGAGACGTAGCGCGGCCGTCCGGCGGGGCCCTTGCCGGCCCAGGCCAGCGCCGGGGTGAGGCCGCCGAGGTGCTGGTGCGGCCGGGCGTGGTTGTACCAGGCGCGGAAGAGGGCGAGGTCGGGGGCGAGGTCGTCGGGGACGCCGGCCTTGTCGAGCCAGGGGAGGATACGGTCCTTGAAGGTCGCGAAGAATCTTTCGATGCGTCCGTTCTGCCAGGGCGCCAGCGGGGCGGTGCGCCTGTGGCGGATGCCGAGGAAGAGGAGCGCGAAGCGGAAGAGCCGGGAGACGAAGGCGGCCTCGTTGTCGGTGCGCAGGACGCGGGGGCGCCCGAAGCGTTCGATCGTGTCGAGCAGGGCTCGGAGCAGGGTGATCGCCGAGCGCGAGCGCAGCTCGCGAAGGGCCAGGCAGGCTCTGGAGCCGTGATCGATCAGGCCGAGGACGATGCGCGATCGGCCGGGATCCGGGAGACGCGTGAGGTCGAGCGCCCAGATGAGGTTGCGCGGTACGGTGCGCGGCCGGCGGGACTTGAGCTCTCGGCGGAGGCGGAGGATCTCCTGCTCGTGGCCGCGGAGCACGTTGGCGACGAAGGTCTTGCCGATGGTCTCGCCCCGACGGCGGTGGAGCTGGTTGAAGACCTGCGCGATCTTGCGGCAGCCGTGATCGGGAAGCAGAGCCTTGAGGCGGAGGATCTCGCGGCGAACCCAGGCCGGCTTGGGGGGCGTGAGCGCGTGGCGAGAAGGTCGTGGCCCGTCCCTGCGCCGGCGGCGGCATCGCCGACCGCGGGCGCTCCGCATGCAGTACGGGACTACGGTGCAGACGAGGACGACAAGGGTGAACGCGACGACGATGGCGAGCACGGTTCCCTCCTGATGGCTTGCCTTCGGTCGGGCGACGCCCTCCTACGCGGGAGGGGCGGGCTGACCGACGGACCGGAGTCCCAGCGACCGGGCCGCTTCGAGGAGCGCCTTGTCGAAGGCCGCGAACCGGTAGTCGACCGCGGGGTCGAGACGGCTCGCCAAAGCGTGCGCGGCCGACAGGTGGACGCTGCTGTAGCTGCGCAGCCCGAACCGTTCGGCGAGGTCGCCGGCGTGGTGGATCAGGGCCTCGTCCGGGACCACGATGCCGAGCGCCTGCCAGATCTCGGCGAGATGGGCCTTGTGCCGCTCCAGTCGCTCCGCGCTCGCGCGGCCTATGCGCCGTGCCCGCGCCAGCGCGGCGCGGACTTCCGCGTACGCGATGACGTGGGTGTAGCAGTCGCCGGCGGCCGCGACCGCGTCGAGGACCTCCCGCGAGCCCTCTTCTTCGACGAACAGCTTGACCAGCGCCGAGCTGTCGAGGTAGAGGATCACTCCCGATCCTCGAGCAGGAGGTCCGCGAGCGTCGGCTCGTCCCCCGGCCACCGGATCGGCCGGGCGGAGCCGCGGACCTTGCCGGCTCGGGGAGGTCGAACAAAGGGCAGCTCCCGCAGCCGCGAGGTCGCCTCCGCCTCAAGATCCCGGCCGGCCGGCCGGGGCCCGAGCAGGCGGCCGACCGGGCGGCCGTGCGAGGTGATCTCCAGCTCCTCGCCCTGCTGCGCGCGGCGCAAGTACTCGGAAAGGTGGTCCTTGAGCTTGCGGACCGGCACCTGGACGACGGCGCCCTTGGCATCGGTTGCGGCCATAATCTAGGATTGTAGCCGCAATCGGGAGACAGGGCAAGCTCCAGTAGACTGCGGTCCAGCGCCAGCTCTCGATGACACACGATCCACCGCGGTACGTTGGAAACCGGTATCGAGGCGCACGGGTGGTGAACGCGACGACGATGGCCAAGACCGCCCACTCCCCCGGGAGGCTTGTGAACCGACGACTCAACCGTCGTGACGCCGGCGCTCTCGGCCTGCTGGTGGTGGGCCTCGCGGCAATGGCCGGCGACGCTCTGGGCTGGACGCCGCTCAAGGGGGTGGCGCTCGCCACCATGGCCTCGCCGCTCCCCAAGGTCTTCTCGGCGGTCGAGGGGTACGAGACCTTCGCCACCCGGTTCACGGTGATCGCCGAGCTGCCGGACGGCTCGCGCACCCTACTCGAGCTGACTCCGGAGAGAGCGCGCGGGCTGCGCGGCCCCTACAACCGGCGCAACGTCTACGGCGCCGCCCTCTCCTACGGCCCGCGCCTGCCGCGGCCGGTGTGGGAGGCGGTGTTCTGCTACGGCCTCGAGCCCGGCGGACCGCTCCGCACCGAGCTGGGCGTTCCGGCCGACGCCCGGCGCGTGAGCGTCGAGATCGTCGCGAAGACTCGCGGCTCGCGCGACTCCTGGCTGCTGGAGGCGACCTGCCCGGGCTGACCGGCCGGCGGGCCGTGCCGTGGGCCGGCGCCGCGCCGGTGACCCGCCACCAGTTCGCACTCTTCCGGTGGATCTTCGGGCTCTACCTGGCCTTCCACTGCGCCCACCTGGTGCCTTGGGGCGTCGAGCTGTTCAGCCGCGAGGGAGTCCTTCACGATCCCGCGATCAATCCGCTCTACGGCCTCTTCCCCAACCCACTGGCCTGGTGGGACGCCCCCTGGGCGGTCACCGCCTGGCTGGCCGCCCTGACTCTCGTCGCGCTCGCCTTCGCCGCCGGGGTGGCGCGGCGGACGGCGGCCGTGGCGTTGTGGTTCGGCCTCGCCTGCCTCTTCAACCGCAACAACCTGATCGCCAACCCGTCGCTCCCTTACGTCGGCGTGCTGCTGTTGCTCACCGCTCTGGTTCCTCCGGGCGAGGGTTGGTCGCTGCGCCGGAAACCGCCGGCCGACGGCTGGTACTTCCCCGCCTCGGTCTTCTGGACCGCCTGGGTCCTGATGGCCGTGGGCTATACCTACAGCGGGCTGGTGAAGCTGGCGAGCCCGAGCTGGATCGACGGCTCGGCGTTCCTCCACGTGCTCGACAACCCGCTGGCGCGCCCCGGACCGGTCCGCGACCTCCTGCTCGCGACGCCGCCGGGCGCCCTGCGGCTCGCCACCTGGGGCGCCCTGGCGGTCGAGATCCTGGCCGTGCCCCTCTGCCTGTTCCGGCGCACCCGGCCCTGGTGGTGGCTGGCCGCGGTGCTGCTCCAGCTCGGCATCCTCTCGATGGTCGCGTTCGCCGACCTGACCGCCGGAATGCTCATGCTGCACCTGTTCACTCTCGATCCACGCTGGCTGCCGGCCCGCCGGCCGGCCGAAGGCGCCCGCCACCTGGTGCTCTACGACGGGGTGTGCGGGCTCTGCGACCGGACGGTTCAGTTCCTCGCCGCCGAGGACCGTGACCGCGTGCTCCACTATGCGCCGCTCCAGGGATCGGCCGCGCGCGAGGTGCTCGGCCGGCTGGCGTTGCCCGGGCTGGCCGCGGGCGGCGGGGACGACTCGGGTGACGACCCGGCCGGCGGCGGCACGACCGGCCGCGACGCCGACCGGCAGGAGGGCCGCGACGGCGGGCGGGACGCGGGAGGCGAGACCGCTGCCGGCGCGCCGGCGACCATGGTCTTCGTGCGCGACGAGGGCTCGGAGGGCGAGCGCGCCTTCGTCCGCTCGGCCGGCGCCCTCGCCACCCTCGACGCGATCGGCGGCGTCTGGCGGGCGGTGTCGTGGTTGCGCGCCGTGCCGGCGCCGTTGCGCGACGCGATCTACCGTTGGGTGGCGGCCCACCGCTACCGCTGGTTCGGGCGCTACGCGACCTGCAAGCTGCCGCCGCCCGAGCTGCGCGCCCGGCTGCTCTCCTAGCCCTCTGGCGTACCCTTCATGGCGGCCGGCGGTCCGTCCGCCGCCCCGTCCCGCCCGTCCGGCCCGGTCTCCGCCGCCGTGGCCGCGCACGCCCAGCGCTTGCGGCAGCCGATGCAGGTAGGGAGGAAAGCCAGCGGCGCCCGCTGCTCGGTGGCGGCGTCGTGGACGTCGCGAAAGGCGATCATGTCCTCGAAGCGGTCCTCGCGCCAGTCGTCGAAGCCGCAAGTCGCGGTGAAGCGGCGCGGGTTGCGGAAGGTGCCGAACAGCAGGTCCCAGATCGGCAGGTCGGCGTAGTTCTGGCGGTGGTGCCGGTACTGGTGGTGGACGCGGTGCGACTCCGGCCGCTGGATCAGGAACCCGAGCCAGCGCGGGGTGTCGACGTTCCAGTGGTAGAAGAACTCGGCGAGCGCCGTGAACAGGGTGTAGAGCGCTCCCGCCCCGACCGTGCAGCCGAGCAGCGGGTAGACGATCGCCGCGCTCAACAGCGAGTTGAGCGCGATCTCGACCGGGTGCTTGTAGAACGAGGTCACCAGCTCGATCCGCCGCGGCGAGTGGTGGAGCTGGTGGCAGATCCGCCAGAACAGGCGGGAGCCGTGACGCACCCTGTGCCACCAGTAGTAGATGAAGGTCGACACCAGGTAGGCGACCGCCGCCTGGCCGAGCGTCCCGAGGTGGTCCTGGAGCCGGATCAGCGAGAACTGGGCCAACCAGCGGTCCCAGGTCAGTCCGGCGAGCACCACGATCCCGAGCTGGATCAGGTTGACCAGCGCCACCCGCGCCCACCAGTTGTCGACCCGCGGCAGCGTCATCGCCGGCCACAGGCGCTCGACCACGATCATGCCGACGGCGACGGCGACGATCACGAGGAGCATCAGCATGGCGTATCCCTTCGTCGGCGGTTTGGTGTAGCAATTCTATCAACGCCGGGCCATGGCCGTGTCCCACTGCCGGGCCGCACCGGCGTCGGCGCTTGCCCCGTCGGGTCGCACCGGGTCGGGTTGCGCGGCGCGGCGGATCGCCGTATTCTCGCCCCCGTCGGCGCTGCCCGACGCCCTGAACCCCACCGACCGGCCGGGACGGCCTCGCCGCCCGGCGCATACGGAGATTCGCTCGGATGATCACTACCAACCTCGGGTATCCGCGCATCGGTCCGCGGCGCGAGCTGAAGCGCGCCGTGGAGGGCTTCTGGAAGGGCGGAATCGGCGCCGGCGAGATGCTCGACCGCGCGCGCGAGCTGCGCCTCGACGGCCTGCGCAAGCAGGCGGCGGCGGGGATCGACCTCGTGCCCTCGAACGACTTCTCGCTCTACGACCAGTTCCTCGACCACGTGGCGATGTTCGGGGTGATCCCCGAGGGCTACGGCTGGGCCGGCGGCCCGGTCGGCGTCGACGCCTACTTCGCGCTCGCGCGCGGCAACGACGAGGTGCCGGCGCTCGAGATGACCAAGTGGTTCAACACCAACTACCACTACATCAGCCCCGAGCTGACCGGCGAGTTCACGCTCACCGAGAACCTCCCGCTCGCCGCCTGGCGCGAGGCCCAGGACGAGCTGGGGCTGGCGACCAAGCCGGTGGTGATCGGGCCGGTGACCTTCCTCAAGCTGGCCAACAACCCGCGCGAGCTGCCGCTGCCGGGCCTGCTCGAGAGCCTGGTGCCGCTCTACGCCCGGGTGCTCGAGGAGCTGGCCGAGGCCGGGGTCGAGTGGGTGCAGATCGACGAGCCGGTGGCGGTGACCGACCTCGACGAGGCCGGCCGCGAGCTCCTCGTCGAGGCCTACCGCGCGCTCGCCGCCGGTCCGCGGCCGAAGCTGATGCTCCAGACCTACTTCGACGACCTCGGCGGCGACTGGGACACCGTCGTCGGGCTGCCGGTCGACGGCGTCGGGCTCGATCTCGTGCGCGGGCGCGAGAACCTCGACCGCCTCGAGGCCGAGGGCTGGCCGGAGGGCAAGGCGCTGGGGATCGGGCTGGTCGACGGCCGCAACGTCTGGCGCACCGATCTGGCCGCCGCGCTCGAGACCCTCGAGCGGGTCGGTAGGGTCGCCGACCTCGCCGCCGCCCATCTCGGCCCGAGCTGCAGCCTGCTCCACCTGCCGGTGACGGTGGCGCTCGAGGAGAAGCTCGACCCGACCATCAGAGGCTGGCTCGCCTACGCCGACGAGCGGCTGGCCGAGATCTCGACCCTGCGCCGGGCAGCCGACGAGGGGCCCGACGGCGTCGCCGAGGCGCTCGAGGAGAGCCGGCGGATCTCCGCCGAGCGGCGCGCCGACCCGCGGCTCGCCCACCCGGAGGTCACAGCGCGGCTCGACGGGCTGACCGCCGACGACTTCCGGCGCGACACCCCGTCCGCCGAGCGGCTGGAGCGCCAGGCGCGGCGGCTCGGCCTGCCCGAGCTGCTGCCGACCACCACCATCGGCAGCTTCCCGCAGACCGCCGAGGTGCGCCACGCCCGCGCCCGGTTCAAGTCGGGCGAGATCGACGAGGCGGAGTACCAGGTGTTCCTCGACGGCAAGTTCCGCGAGGTGATCGAGTTGCAAGAGGAGCTCGGGCTCGACCTGCTGGTGCACGGCGAGTTCGAGCGCGCCGACATGGTCGACCACTTCGCCGAGCGACTCGACGGCATGGCGTTCATCGAGGCCTGGGTGCAGTCGTACGGCACCCGCTGCGTGCGCCCGCCGCTGATCTACGGCGACGTCTCGCGGCCGCAGCCGATGACGGTCGACGTCTCGCAGCGGGCGCAGGAGATGACCGAGAAGCCGCTCAAGGGGATGCTCACCGGGCCGGTGACGATCTACATGTGGAGCTTCCCGCGCGTCGACCTGCCCGCCGAGCGGGTGGCGATGCAGCTCGCACTGGCGATCCGCGACGAGGTGCGCGACCTCGAGGCGGCGGGGATCCGCGCGATCCAGATCGACGAGCCGGCGTTCCGCGAGGGGCTGCCGCTCCAGGACGCCGACCGCCCCGGCTACCTCGACTGGGCGACCCGCGCCTTCCGCCTCGCCTCGAGCGGGGTGGCGCCGGAGACCCAGATCCACACCCACATGTGCTACAGCGAGTTCAACGACATCATGCCGGCGATCTACGACCTCGGCGCCGACGTCATCTCGATCGAGAACTCGCGCTCGGCCGGCGAGCTGCTCGAGGCGT
>Ga0302046_10004296_pt1 | contig 12695 bp, 12 predicted proteins | sample RVTome_11_FD_200261 | JGI IMG/M metagenome (GOLD analysis project Ga0302046, IMG submission 200261) | Soil microbial communities from uranium-contaminated site in the Upper Colorado River Basin, Wyoming, United States - RVT147D111 (version 2) ...
ACGTCGGGTCACTGTCGACCGTGCTCGTCCACACGGACCAGTCGTTCCAGTGGCATGGCCCGCTGCCCGTCGACGCAGAGGTTGCGGTGGCGGCCGCGGTGAGCCGGGTGCGCGTCCGCGGCCCGATGAACTTCGTCACGTTCGAGGCGACGATGGCCACGAACGGCCGGACCGTGGTCGACTCGACATCCAACTTCCTCATGGGCGCAGATGTGGCAGGCGACCCGCCCGCCGAGAGCGAGGAGCCGCCGGTTCGCCTGTGCGGGATCGTGGAACGTCCTCGGATCGGCTCGACCGATCGCCTCGCCAAGTCGGCCAGCCGTGTCGACCTCGTCCGGTATGCCGCCGCATCCGGCGACTTCAACCCGGTTCACTACGACCACGACGCCGCCCGAGCTGCGGGGCTCCCGGGCGTAGTGGTCCACGGGCTCCTGACGATGGCTTGGGCGTCGCAGATCGCTGCATCTGCAAGTCCCCGATCCGATCCGCTCGTGGAGATGCGTGCCCGATTTCGCGCCGCGCTGCTCCCCGGTGCCCAGGCCGTCGTCGAGGGGGCGAGGGCCGAGGACGGTCACCTGGCGGTGTCGGTTGGTGCCGGCGACGCCCGGGCCGTGGTGTGCCGCGTCGTCACGAGGGACGGGTAACACGGTGAGTCTCGGAGGAGTCCAACGAGACGACGAGCTGATCGTCTCCGCACAGGCCGGAGACGAGGCAGCATTCACGGAGCTGGTACGGAGGCACCAGAGTGAGGTGTACACGCTGGCGCTGCGTCTCACGTCAGATCGCGAGCTCGCAGCAGACGTCGCCCAGGACGCCCTCGTCAGGGCGTGGCGCGCCCTCCCGCGGTTCAGGGGAGACGCCCAGTTCTCGACGTGGCTGTACCGGATCGTCGTCAACGTCGCATGGACGCACCGCAAACGCGCCGCTCGCCACCGAGCCGATCCGCTCGACCCGGATCAGGCGCTCGAGGCAGACGCCGTCTCCCCCGAGGCGGCGGGCGACGCAGCCGACCTCCGACCCAAGTTGCTGCTGGCACTCGGGCAGCTCTCTCCCGAGGTCAGGGCGGTCGTCGTCATGAAGGACGTCTACGACTGGCCGCACGGCGACATCGCATCTCATCTCGGTATCTCGGTCGCAGCCGCCAAGGTGCGCCTCCACCGGGGGCGCAAGCGTCTCAGGGTGATCCTCGACTCGGAGGGTGCCGGGCCATGACGTCGTTTCGATGCGCCGCGGTGCGAATCGCCGGACCGACGGGGGTGCCGCGCCTTCTCGGACGCCATGCGGCAACCTGCCTGGCCTGCCAGGCCGAGGTCGCCCGCAACAAGCGGGTGGCACGGGAGCTCAGCGGCTTGCGGGCCCAGATCGTCGATCCGCCGTTCGATCTGGCGGCGCGGGTCGGCGAGGCCATTGGTCTCGAGCCCCTCCCCTGGGGGGCGAGGCAGCCGCGAGTCGGCACCGCGGGGCGGATCATCGCCGCCTCGGCCGTGGGGGCCACCGCAGGTGTGCTCGCGGTGGCGGCGTTGCGGCGCCGCAGCGCCGCCTGACGGAGTCCATACCCCTGTCGAGGTTTTACACTGTCAGATGCCGGCTCATATACTTGTCTGTCGGGACAGCCCTGGTTCCGGAGGGGTGTAGCTCTAATTGGTCAGAGCGCCGGTCTCCAAAACCGGAGGTTGTGGGTTCGAGTCCCGCCACCCCTGCCACGTCGGAAGGATGAGGTCGCGTGAATCGCGAGATGCGTCGTTTGGCGCAGAAGGAAGAAGAGAGGGCCCGAAAGCGGCGCCAGGAGGGCACGCGCACCAAGCGCGAGCGAACCCCCTTTCGCCAATTCGTGCGTGAGGTTCGCCAGGAGTTGAAGCGCGTCGCCTGGCCGACGAGGCAGGAGACGGTCACGTTCTCGCTCGTCGTTCTCATCGTTACCGGCTTCGTCACGGCCCTCACGTTCGGCCTCGACTTCGCCTTCAAGGAGAGCGTGCTCAGGTTCTTGGAGTCCGTGTGACCACGATCGACGATCCGGGCACCGACGATGGCGACGAGAGTGCCGACCTCGTGGGAGGCGGCGCGGTGATCGACGTCGAAGAGCGCGAGCCGGCACCACCGGAGGAGAACGGTGACGCCCCAGAGCCGGACGTGCCCCGGGGTGAGGACACTCCGCCGACCGACGAGCCGGCAGAGCCGGCCGAGTCATCGGCCGAGCCCGTCCCTCCGGAGCCATTGAGCCCGTACGACCTGCCGGGCGCCTGGTACGTCGTCCACTCCTACTCCGGCTACGAGAACAAGGTCAAGGCGAACCTCGAGACACGCATCAAGTCGATGCACCTCGAGGACAAGGTGTTCGACGTCGTCATCCCGATGGAAGAGGTCGTCGAGTTCAAGAACGGCCGCAAGGTGAACGTCCTGCGCAAGAAGTTCCCCGGATACATCCTCTGCCGGCTCTACCTCGACGACGACTCGTGGTACGCCGTGCGCAACACCCCGGGCGTGACAGGGTTCGTCGGCTCAGCCTCGAAGCCGACGCCCCTCTCCAGGCGTGAGGTCGAGCGGATCCTCGGGGTCAAGCGCGGCGAGGAAGCCGAGAAGAAGGAGCCCCGCTTCAAGCCTGCCTGGGAGGTCGGCGAGACCGTCCGGGTCGTCGAAGGGCCGTTCGCCGACTTCAACGGCGTCATCGAGGACATCAACGTCGATCAGTCGAAGGTCAGGGTGCTGGTGGACATCTTCGGGCGCGAGACGCCGGTCGAGCTGAACTTCGACCAGATCCTGAAATACTGAGAGAGGCACTGCAATGGGTCGCAAGAGGCTGATGACCGTCCTCAAGCTGCAGATCCCGGCCGGCCAGGCGAGTCCGGCTCCGCCCGTTGGCCCGGCGCTCGGCCAGCACGGCGTCAACATCATGGACTTCGTGAAGTCGTACAACGAAGCCACCGCATCGCAGATCGGCACGATCGTTCCTGTCGAGATCTCGATCTACGAGGACAGGTCGTTCACGTTCGTGACGAAGACTCCGCCCGCCGCCGTCATGCTGCGACAGGCCGCTCGAGTGGAGAAGGGCTCAGCCGAGCCGCAGAAGGAGAAGGTCGGATCTGTCAGCAGGAAGCAGGTTCGGGAGATCGCCGAGACGAAGATGGTCGACCTCAACGCCAACGACATCGAGGCGGCCATGAAGGTCATCGAGGGGACGGCCAGATCGATGGGGATCACGGTCAACGGCTGATCCGTCACCGACAGACAGACATGTGGAAGGCCGCCGAGTGCGGCCGCGAGACCACGAGGAGCCACCAAATGGCACAAGCGAAGAACTCCGCCGTCGCCGCCCGCACCATCGACAAAGAGAATCTCTACGGTCCGCGTGAGGCGACCGAGCTCGTGAAGTCCGTGGCGTTCGCCAAGTTCGACGAGAGCGTGGACGCCGTGTTCCAGCTCGGGATCGACGCCAGGCAGGCAGATCAGATCGTCCGCGGGACGGTCAGCCTGCCCCACGGGACGGGCAAGTCGATACGGGTCCTGGTTTTCGCCGAGGGCGAGAAGGCCAAGGAGGCCGAAGAGGCGGGGGCCGACATCGTCGGCGGAGCCGAGCTGGCCGAAGCGATCTCGGGCGGCAGAGCGCTCGACTTCGATCTCGCCATCGCCACGCCGGACCTCATGCCGTCCGTCGGGAAGCTCGGCTCCGTGCTGGGGCCGAGGGGCCTGATGCCGAATCCGAAGAGCGGTACCGTGACCCAGGATGTGGGCAAGACCGTCGGTGAGTTCAAGGCCGGCAGGGTCGAATACCGCAACGACCGTTACGGCAACGTCCACGTGCCGATCGGCCGCGTCTCCTTCGAGGCTGCCCAACTCCTCGAGAACTTCGGGGCGGTCGCCGACGAGCTCATGAGGAACAGACCGGCCGCAGCCAAGGGCAGGTACATGCGCAAGGTGGCGGTGGCTTCGACGATGGGTCCCGGCGTCAAGATCGATCCGACGCAGGTGGAGGACCTCGTCAAGTCGCTCAGGTGAGGCGTCGCCGCACCCAGCAGCCGAGCCTGAGGAGCCTCGGGAGGGGTGTCGGAGTCACACGATCTCTCTGATGTCGCGCTCGAGCGCCGCCGGGTCGCGCGGCGCTCGCATCGTGTGGAAGACGTCCACCACCTCGCCGGCATTCGTGTCGATGCGGGCCCGGGTGATGCCGAGGTCGTGCCGGGCGAGTGCCTGGGCGAGGTCGTGGAGCAAGCCGAGCCGGTCGGCGCATCGCACCTCGACGAGGGCCCCCTGGGGGCGACGCTCCAGTCGGACGCCGGTGGCGATCCCCCCGGCGACCTTGGCCCGATAGGCGTGACGCTTCTCGGCGAGGTGCGGCTCGATGTCGCGCCCCGTCACGATCGTGTGCACGAGGTCATCGGCCGCGCCTTGCAGCCTGGCGGAGGCCGGCGCCGCTCTGGTGAGCTCCTCGACGACCTCGAACGTGTCGATGACGACACCGTCGCGCCTCGTGAGCACCCTGGCATCGATCACGGAGAGGCCGTGGACTGCCAGCACGCCCGCCGCGGTGGCGAGGAGCGCCGGGCGGTCTTTCGTGCACAGGACGACCTGGCCGGTCGCCTCGCGAGTTGCCGTCGTCACCCGGGCCTCCCCGTCCATCGGCGGCGGGGTCACGGCCAGGGTCTGCGCCGCCAGAGCCTGCGGGTCGTACTCGGCGAGGGCGCTCGCCGGGAGCATGCGGAGGTGAGCGAGGACGTCGCCGAGCGGCGCCCCGCTCCGTGCGACGACACCGGCGAGCTGATCCGCCGACCGGCGCGCCGGGCTCAAGCCGCGCAGCGCAGCCTGCACCGCAGCGTGGGCGCGTCTCAACAGGCTGGCCTTCCATGCGCTCCATGTGTCCGAACCGGTCGCCCGCGAGTCGGCGACCGTGAGCACGTACAGCATGTCGAGCACGCGCTGGTCCCCGATCGCATCCACCGCCTCTGCGATCACCTGCTCGTCGCTCAGATCGAAGCGAGTGGCCAGATCCGGCAGGAGGAGATGGTGGCGCACCAGCGTCGCGAGTGTGTCCGTTCCGTCCTGGCCGAGTCCGAGTCGCTCTCCGAGGCCGGACATCATGGCGGCGCCCGCCTCGGAGTGATCGCCCGGTGTCCCCTTCCCGACGTCGTGGACGAGCGCAGCCAGCCCGAGGAGCTCCCGCTCGTGCTCGTCGAGGGCCGCAACCGGGTGGCCCGGCTCGCCGAGGACCGATGCCAGCTCGTCGACCGTTCTGACGAGGTGGTCGAACACCGGGTGGGCGTGAAAGGCGACGGCGTGCGGCATGTCCAGCACGGCCGCCAGCTCCGGCATCGACCTGGAGAGCCACCCTGCCTCGACGAGCTGCCCGAAGACGACCCGCGGCCAGCCGGGCTGCAGGAGCCAGACGACTGCTCGCCTCATTCCGGTGCTCGGCGTGAGCGGGGCATCGACCGGTCGCAGCTCGCCGTGCGACATCGGACGGCCTGCCATCGCGGCGTGCAGGGCGGAGGCGGCAACCGGATCGGACGTGATCGGAGTGCTGTGGGGCTTGGGCGACGCCGCGGGACGCCGCAGCCGGTCGGGGAAGCGCTCGGTGAGGAGCGACTCGACGGACCTGCGGGCGTGCACCACTGCTTCGCCGACGGCGGCGACGCTCAGGTCGAGCCACTCGGCCACTCCGGCGCGCACGTCGAAGTCGTAGCGATCGTGGGCCCGGCCGGTGACGGCGTGGAGCGCGTTGCGCACCTCGAGGAGCACACGCCACGCTTCGGTCTCCTCGTCCTCTCGCTCGTCGGGGGTCTCGCCGCGCGTCCGCCGGGCGATGCGGTCCCACTCGAGGATCTGGAGGGCTCGGATCCCGCCCCTTCCGGTCTTCACGTCGCATGCCATGAGGAGGTACGGCTCGGAGGCGCGCCGTCGCTCCTCCTCTCCGACCCAGCCGTTGCGGATGCGATCGGACCGCCGACGGACGAGACGAGCCATGCCGCTGTCGAGCTCGCCGAGCAGGTCGGGGTCTCCTGCGACGAGTCGGGTGGTGAGCAGCGACGAAAGGGTCTCCGGGCTCGACCTCGCCAACTCGAGAGCCTGCTTGGGCGTCCTGACCGCGTGGCCGACCCGCAACCCTGCGTCCCAGAGCGGACCGAAGACTCTCCTGGCGTCTGCCGCCCTGAAGCCCCTGCTGTGGAGGATCATGAGGTCGACGTCCGAGCCGAGGCAGAGCGTCCTCGCCCCATACCCGCCCGTGGCGACCACCGCCACCCGCTCGAGCGCAGCATCGAGCGCGATCTGGCGTACTGCGACGTCGAGAAGTCCGACGAGGCGGTCGCTCAGCTGGCGGGGTGCGACGGCCTTCGGGTGGCGTCGCATGGCGAGGAAGTCGTCGAGCATGTCAGATACATTCTCGGCGGTTTCGTCCCGCCCGGTCCGGCGGCCTACAGGGCGTCTGTGCCCCTCTCACCGGTACGGATTCGCAGCACGTCCTCCAGCGGGAGCACTGCGACCTTGCCGTCTCCGATCTCACCGGTGCGGGCGGCTTCCTCGATGGCGTCGACCGCCCGGGCCGCATCCTCGGAGCCGACGAGGACCTCGATGCGGATCTTCGGCACGAAGTCGACCTGGTACTCGGCGCCGCGGTACAGCTCAGTCTGGCCGGACTGGCGACCGAACCCGCGCACCTCGGAGACGGTCATGCCGTCGACGCCGATCCCCTTGAGGGCAGACTTCACGTCCTCGAGCTTGAAGGGCTTGATGTAGGCGATGATGAGCTTCACGATCGTTCTACCTCACTCGTTCGTGTAGGCGCGCTCTTCGTGCAGCCTGATGTCCAGGCCTTCGATCTCGGCATCCTCGTCTGCTCGGAGCCCGATGGTGGCGTCGATGACCTTGGCGATGGCGTAGGTCGCCACGAAGCTGAAGGTCAGAATCGCCACGACACCGACGAGCTGCTTCAGGAAGAGGCCGCCGCCCCCGTAGAGGAGGCCTTCCTCCAGCAGCCCGGGGTTCACCGCGATCGAAGCGAACACGCCGGTGGCCAGGGATCCGACGATGCCGCCCACCATGTGGATGCCGACCACGTCGAGCGAGTCGTCGTACCCGTAGCGCTCCTTGAGGTTGACGGCCCAAAAGCACATCCCGCCTGCCGCCAGGCCGATGATCATGCTCGGGAGGACGTCGACGAAGCCGGCCGCCGGCGTGATGGCGACGAGTCCGGCGACCGCTCCGGAGGCAGCCCCGAGCACGGTCGGTTTCCCGGATTTACGCCACTCGGCGATCATCCAGCCGAGCAAGCCGAACGACGCTCCGATCTGCGTCATCACCAGGGCGCTCACCGCGATCTCGTCGGCGGCGAGAGCACTCCCTGCGTTGAATCCGAACCAGCCGAACCACAGGATGCCGGCGCCGACGAGGGTCAGGGGGAGTGAGTGGGGCCGCATCGCCTCCGTCCCGAATCCGCGTCTCGGCCCGAGCACCAGCACGAGCGCCAGAGCGGCGACGCCGGCGTTGATGTGGATGACGAGGCCGCCGGCGAAGTCTCTGGCGCCCCACTCGAAGAGCCATCCGGATCCGAATCCCCAATGCGCCGCGATCGGGTACACGATGAGAGCCCAGGCCGCTGCGAAGGCGATCCAAGCCGAGAACTTCATCCTCCCTGCGACGGCTCCGGAGATGAGGGCCGGCGTGATGATGGCGAACATCATCTGGAAGGCGAAGAAGAGCAACTCATCGCTCTCGACCGAGTTCAGGAACGGCTTGCCGAAGCGCCCGATGATGTTCCCGTACGTCCCGTCGAAGGCGATCGAGTATCCGATGGCGGTCCAGACGGCGGTGACGATGCCGATCGTGACGAAGTTCATCATCAGCATGTTGAGGACGTTCTTGGCGCGGACCATGCCGCCGTAGAACAGCGCGAGCCCCGGCGTCATGAACAGCACGAGCGCCGCGGCGACCAGTACGAAGGCGACGTCTCCAGGTTCCATGGTCCCTCGCTCCCTCGACCTGTGGACTGTCCGACCGCGATGGTGAGGGGCGTTTGTTACAGGCGAGTTTCCTCTGTGTGAACACCGCGTGGCCTGGCCCGAGGGTGCGCACGCACCAGCCGAGAACGGGAGGCGGTCGTCGCCCGACATGGGTCTTCCGACCCGATTTCCACTGGACATCGCTGCGCGATTCGACCAAACTCGCGCTCAACGAGAACACGGGGTGTCCTGGACCGGTGGCAGGGACGATCCACCACCGTTCCGAGGGCGGCAATCGGCCACTCGGGCTCTCATGGCCAGCCCCTACCCTGGTCGGCCTGAGTGGGAACGTGTAGATGGCTTCCTGGCCCGCCGTCTGCCCGAATCCTCAGAGCGAACCGCCTTCCCGGGCCAGGACACCCAGTTCTCGCTCTCGAGCGCCCGGCTGACGGGCGCTCTCTTTCGCCTCTGCGGGACATGCGGGGCGTGCAGGCGCGAATTGACCTACTGCGAGTGCCTCCTTACGATTCCGAGCCAACTCGACAGGCCACAGACCGCCGGTGCCCTCGGCATAACGTTCTCGACGGAACTCCGGCGCAGGTCGCACCTTCCTCGAAGGGCTCCCTGCGTGCTCGTGGCCGGAGCCCCGATTCGTTTCGGGGCACATCGGGACCACACGACAGAGGAGGAGTGATGCCCCGACCAGAGAAGGTTGCGGCAGTCAGCGAGATCAAGGAGCGCCTCGAGAACGCTCGCGCCGTCTTCCTCGCCGAGTACGCCGGTCTCTCCGTCAAGGATCAGCAGGCCCTGCGGCGTGGCCTGCGGGAGCGGGGCGCCGAGTTCCGGGTCGTGAAGATGACGCTCGCCAAGCGGGCGGCGGCCGAGCTCGAGCTCACCGAGCTGGACGAGCTGCTGCTCGGCCCCACAGGACTCGCCTTCGCGGACGAGGATGCGGTCAGCACTGCCAAGGCGCTCAGGGACTTCGCCAGAGACCACGAGGTGTTCCGGATCAAGGGCGGCCTGCTCGGCAGGGACTACCTGACGCCGGAGCGCATCTCCGAGCTGGCGACGATCGACCCCCGCGAGGTTCTCCTCGCCAGGCTCGCAGGCGGCCTCCAGGCACCGCTCGCCAAGACGGCGGGTTTGCTGGCGGCGATGCCGCGCAACCTCGCCTCGATGCTGTCGCAGCTGATCGAGAAGCTGCCTGCCGCTCCCGGCGATGCCGACGCCCCGCCGGCCGACACCGCCATCGAGACCGCCGAGCCGCTCGACGACGCCGACGCACCCCAGGCACCCCCGGACGATTCGGCGGTGACGGATCCGGCGGACGACGCGGCAGAGCCTCCGGAGCCAGCCGAACCGGCCGACGAAGCCGAGACGGCCGCCACTGCAGACGAGTCACTCGACGAGACACCCGAGGCAGCAGCCGAGGCTGACGAACCAACCGATGACACGGCCTCCGAGGCCGAGGAGGAATGACGATGGCGAAGATGAAGACCGAGGACCTCCTGGGAGCGATCGAGGAGATGACCGTCCTCGAGCTCTCCGAGTTTCTCAAGGCGTTCGAAGAGCGCTTCGACGTGACGGCGGCCGCCCCCGTCGTGGTAGCCGCGGCACCCACCGGCGATGCCGCAGGGGCGGCTGCCGAGGAGGAGCAGGACGAGTTCGACGTTGTCCTCACCGCCGCCGGTGCTCAGAAGATCCAGGTGATCAAGGTCGTCCGCGAGCTGACCAGCCTCGGACTGAAGGAGGCCAAGGCAGTCGTCGACGAGGCACCCGGCAACGTGCTCTCCGCCGTCGACAAGGACGCAGCCGAAGCCGCCAAGGCGAAGCTCGAGGAAGCAGGCGCATCCGTCGAGCTGAGGTGACGGGTCAGGCGTAGCGGGCGACGACGGCGTCGTTGAACGTCGGCCAATGCTCCATCGCCCACGGGCCGAACTCCGTGTCGGTGAGGGCGGTGCACGCCAGCCCGGCGGCCGGGTCCACCCACAGGAAGGAGCCGGTCCCGCCGAAGTGCCCGAACGTCTCCCATGCATTGGTGAGGCCGGTCCAGTGCGGCGCCTTGTCGTGCTTCAGCTCGAACGTCAAGCCCCACGGGCAGGGGCTGTACCGGCCGAGCTCCGGCACGACGCCGTCGAGGTCCGGGAAGTGGGCCTCGGTCGCCATGCGCATCGTCTCGCCCGACACGAGGGTGGGGGCGAGGAGCTCGCGTCCGAACGTGAGAAGGTCCGTGATCGAACCGTGCATCGAGCCGGCGGGGGAGCCCCTGAGCGAGGTCGCCTCCAGCTCGAGCGGCTCGATCACCCCGAGCCGGAGGTACTCGCCGAATGCGATCCCCGTCGCCGCCGCCAGGTGTTCGGCGAACCGCTCGATCCCGGTGTTCGAGTAGATCCGGCGCGTCGCCGGGGGTGCGAGCACCACGTCGCCGTCGAACGCCAGCCCGGAAGCATGAGCGAGCAGGTGCCGGACGGTCGACCCTGGAGGCCCCGCCTCGTCGTCGAGGGTGATCGAGAGCTCTTCCATGGCGATCAGCGCGCACATCCCGACGAACAGCTTCGAAACCGACGCGATCCGCGGCGCCCAGTCGACGGCCCCCATCGTCCACAGCGTGCCGTCCGCGTTCGTCACCCCGGCCGCCACACGGTCCACGGGCCAGCGAGCGGCCAACTCCTCGAGCGAAGTCACCCCACGAACGTAACAGCACTCCTATCGCCGCCCAGGCGGCCGCAGTGGATCGCCTCGAGCGACGGGCGTGGGGTTCATGAAGGTCGAGCGCGTCGCACTCGACGGTCGGTGCGGTGCGGGGGGCGGCAGCCTGGAGCCGAGTCGGCCGAGGGCGCCGCAACGTCTGGCGACGCCGATGCTCGGCGACAAGGTGAAACGGGTTCATGAAGGTCGAGCGCCTCGCGCTCGACGGTTCGCTCTGATCGCGGGGAAGCGGCAGCCTGGAGCCGAGTCGGCCCAGGGCGCCGGCTGGTCCGGCAACGCCGATGCTCGGCGACAAAGCAAACAGAGCCGAGTCGGCCCCGGCCGCCGGTGGATCACCTCGAGCGACGGCGACGGGGTTCACGAAGGTCGAGCGCCTCGCGCTCGACGGTTCGGTCTGGTCGTGGGGAAGCGGCAGCACGGAGCCGAGTCGGCCCAAGGCGCCGGTTGGTCCGGCGACGCCGATGCTCGGCGACAAAGCAAACAGAGCAAATACAGACCCTTGACACCCGCTGGATCGTCGCGGTATCGTCACGACGCCAGTTGAAGATGCGTTTTCGCGACTCTCGCTTTGCGGAGCCGGGATAGCAATGTGCTATCCTGGCATTTGCTCGTTCTCGCCCGATTGACGACCCACCCACCACAAGCATCCCAGCCACTGATCGACGCCGCGCTCCCAAGTGTCGTCAGGACGTGCGTCTCATAGGAGGAAACCCTTGGCCCGTGCGCGCACCGATCGCCTGTCGTTCGCCAAGATCCCGGAAGTCCAGCCGCTTCCGAATCTTCTCGAGGTCCAGCACGAGTCCTTCTCGTGGTTCCTGGAGCACGGGCTGAAGCAGATCTTCGCCGAGGTCTCGCCGATCGAGGACTTCACAGGCAACCTGGCGCTCGAGCTCACGGAGCACCGCTTCGGCGACGAGACGATGTCGATCGAAGAGGCGAAGGACAGGGACGACAACTACTCGAAGCCGCTGTTCGTGACGGCCCGCTTCCTCAACCGCGAGACGGGCGAGATCAAGGAGCAGCAGGTGTTCCTCGGCGACTTCCCGATGATGACACCCAACGGCACGTTCATCATCAACGGGACCGAGCGGGTCGTCGTCAGTCAGCTGGTGCGGTCGCCCGGCGTCTACTTCGACGTCGTCATCGACAAGACGTCTGACAAGGACCTCTACAGCGCCAAGGTGATCCCGGGCAGGGGCGCTTGGCTCGAGTTCGACATCGACAAGAAGGACACGGTCGGTGTCCGGGTCGACCGGAAGCGGCGTCAGTTCGTGACGACCTTCGTTCGCGCCCTCGGGCTGGCCGAGAGCGACGAGGAGATCCTGGCGCTCTTCGACGGGTCGGACCTCATCGCCGCCACGCTCGAGAAGGACACGACGGCGACGCGAGACGAGGCGCTCCTCGACCTCTACCGCAAGTTGAGGCCGGGCGAGCTGACGACCGTCGAATCGGCGCGGGCGCTCATCAACACCCTCTTCTACAACTCGAAGCGATACGACCTCACTCGGGTCGGCCGCTACAAGATCGACCAGAAGTTCGGCCGCAAGCCGGTCTACCTCGACGACTACTCGGCCGAGGAGCACGGCCTGCTCACCCACGACGACATGATGGCGACCATCACGTACCTCATGGCCCTCCACAAGGGCGAGGATGGTTACCGCACCGACGACATCGACAATTTCGCGAATCGGCGCGTCCGTACGGTCGGTGAGCTCATCCAGAACCAGATCCGGGTCGGCCTCAGCCGGCTCGAGCGGGTCGTTCGCGAGCGGATGACCACCCAGGATCCCGAGGCGATCACCCCGCAGAGCCTCATCAACATCAGGCCGGTCGTCGCCTCGATCAAGGAGTTCTTCGGGACGAGCCAGCTGAGCCAGTTCATGGACCAGCCGAACCCGCTCGCCGGACTCACCCACAGGCGGCGCCTCTCAGCGCTCGGCCCGGGCGGTCTGTCGCGTGAGCGCGCCGGGTTCGAGGTCCGCGACGTCCATCCGTCGCACTACGGTCGGATGTGTCCGATCGAGACGCCTGAGGGTCCGAACATCGGGCTCATCGGGT
>Ga0302046_10004298_pt1 | contig 12689 bp, 12 predicted proteins | sample RVTome_11_FD_200261 | JGI IMG/M metagenome (GOLD analysis project Ga0302046, IMG submission 200261) | Soil microbial communities from uranium-contaminated site in the Upper Colorado River Basin, Wyoming, United States - RVT147D111 (version 2) ...
GGCAGGCCACCATCGGCACGTGGCGTGGCTGGTCTTGGCGGCCCTCCTGACCAGCCCCGTGCCGGGCCGCGCCCAACCCACCGACGTGCCGTCACTGCGCCTGCTGGTGACGCAGCTCGACGGAGTGGTGGGGGCCGGCTCGCTGGGCGGGACCGATGACGCCCGGCTCCGGGTCGCGATCGACAACGCCGGCGACAGCGCGGTCAGCGACGTCCGCGTCGTCGTCGAGGTCCACCGGCAGGCCCGCTCCCGCGGCCTGCTGCGAGCCGCCCTGGATCGGGACGTCCACTCGACCGGCGCAGGGTTCGTGACCGATCACCTCGTCCGCGACGGGGCCGAGCTTGCCCCCGGCGACATCGCCGGCGTTTCGCTCACGCTGGACGGCGGCTCGGCCGGCTGGACCGGGACCTCGGGCGTGCACCCCGTTGCCATCTCGGTGGTGCGCGGAACGCAGGTGCTCGACCGGGTCGTCACGGCCGTGATCCACCTCGGCCAGGCGCCGTCGACCACCCTCGACACGCTCGTTGCCTGGCCCCTCGACGACGAGCCGTGGCGGCTGGGGATCGGCGAGTTCGCGCCGGGAGCCGATGCCGACATCGAGCCGGGCGGGCGCCTCGATCGGCTCGTGCGGGGTCTGGAGGCCGCACCCGATGCACCCGTGGCGCTTGCCCCGAGCGCCCACCTGCTCGAGGATCTGCTTGATCGCGCCGACGGGTTCATCCGGGTGGACGGGTCGGACAACCCGCGGCTCGCACCCGAGTCCGCCGAGGCCGTCCGCGCCAACTCGATGCTGCAACGGATCCGGGCAGCGGCGGCCGGCCGAGCCGTGGCGCCGATCGCGACCCCGTATGGCGGGGTCGACCTGGCGCTGCTTGCGACGGCGCCCGGGCCGGCGGCCGACATCGCGTCTGACGCGGTCGCGTCGGTGCACGACCGGGTCGAGGACCTGTTGGGTCGCGAGCCGTCGGCGGGGGTGGACCTGGTGACCGACGAAATCGGGGACCAGGGGTTGTCGCTGCTCTCGAGTCGGACGGTGGTCGTGAGCTGGGATGCCGTCGCGGGGCCGGACCTTGCCCTGGACGCGACCCTCGACAGCCCGGTGCGGCAGATCACCACCCAGGGCGGCCGTCGCGTCACGCTGCTGGTGGCCGACCCGTACATCGAGCGGATGCTCGAGGGCCCCGACCCCGACGCAGGCCCGGTCGTCGCCGCCCAGCGGGTCCTGGCAGAGTCGGCGATGGTCCACTTCCAGGCGCCCGGCCGCGCCGATCGTCCACTCGTGGTCCTCCTCCCGCGCAACGCCGACCTGCCGGGCGACACCGCGGCCCGGATCCTCCGGGGCCTGGCCAACGCCCCCTGGCTCGCGCTCGCGGATGCCGAAACCGTGCGTGACGGCGCGGACATCGACCCGGCCAGCCTGCTGGAGGTCGCCGGCCTGCCGGGCCTGCCCGATGACCTGTTGGAGAGCCTGGAGGCCACCTCCGAGCTGGTCGACGGGCTCGACCGGACCCTGGTGCGACAGGGAACCGAAACCATTGACCCTGCCCGCCTCCGCGACGACCTCGCTCGCTCGTCGTCGGTGTGGTTTCGTTCCGACCTGGCCGCCCGGCGCCGCGGGGTGGCGCGAGTTCACACCGCCGCGCGGGCGGCACTCGGCACGATCGACGTCGCGTCGACGACCGGGATCACGCTCACGGCCGAACAGGGCACCATCCCGATCACCCTGCGCCGACCTGACGGCGCGCCACTTGACGTGCGCGTCGCCGTTGATGCCCGGGGACGACTCGGCTGGCCGGAAGGAAGCCAGTCGGAGACGATTCGGCTGGCGCCCGGAATCCCTCAGACCGTTTCGTTCGCGACGATCGCGAGGACCCGCGGCACCTTCCCGTTGCTGGTGCGCGTCACCGACCCGTCCGGGACACGGATCCTGCACGAGGCAACCATCTCGGTGCGTTCGACGGCGATCTCCCGGCCGGCGGTGATCGTGCTTGGTGCCGTCGTCCTCCTGCTCGTCGGGGTCGGCCTGGTCCGTCGCAGGCCACGGCGCACCAGGCTGCGCGCCGTCCAGGACTTGCCGCAACCACCCGCTTCGGACGAGCATTGACACCTCACTGCCGCCAGGATCGCCCATGAGCGACGCGACACCGACCCCGCCCGGGGCCCGTGTGCTCGCGCATGGCCGCTACGAGCTGGAGGAACCCATTGCCTCCGGCGGCGTGGCCACCGTCTGGCGGGCGTTTGATGCCCGGCTGGAGCGCAGCGTCGCGATCAAGCTCCTCCACCCACACCTGGCCTCGGACGCGATCACGGTGCAGCGCTTCGAGCGCGAGTCCCTGAACGGCTCGATCCTCCAACACCCCAACGTGGTGGCGATCTACGACTTCGAGATGGAAGGCGACGTCGCGTACCTGGTCATGGAGTACGTCGACGGTCCCAGCCTCAAGGAGGTCCTGGCCTCGACCGGGCCGATGGATCCGACCGTCGCGGCGGCGCTGGGTGAGCAGGTGGCCAGCGCCCTCGGGGCGGCCCACCGGCAGGGGCTGATCCACCGTGACGTCAAGCCGGCGAACATCCTCATCGCGTCGGACGGATCGGCCAAGGTCACGGACTTCGGCATCGCAAAGGCCCTCGCCGGGCACCAGGACTCGCTGACCGAAACCGGCAGCGTCGTCGGCACGGCGGCCTACGTCGCGCCCGAGCAGATGCTCGAGGACGCCGAGGTCGACGCGCGAGCCGACGTCTACGCGCTCGGCGTGGTGCTGTTCGAGTGCCTCACCGGGCAGGCAGCGTTCGCCGGCGACACCCCCACGGCGACAGCCGCGGCCCGGCTCACCCGTGAGGTGCCGCCGCCCCGCCAGGTGCGCGCCGACGTGCCCCGTGCCCTCGATGAGATCATCGTCCGGGCGACCCGCCGCGATCCCAGGGTGCGCTACACCAGCGGAGACCAGCTGGCGGCTGCGCTCCGACCGCTGGTCGAGAATCGCCCTGCGGACGTCACGGCCACGCTCAGCCGGTCCGACATTGCCCGGTCGACGGCCGCCGTCGCGGACGTGTCGGCCGTCCGTGAGCCGCGGCCGATGACGGGTCGCCGGCGGATCGCGGCCATCGCTGTCGGGCTGGCCGGGCTGGTGCTGATCGGCGTGCTCTCGAGCGGGGCCCTGCGCGAGAACCAGATCGACCTGTCCGACCTCGAGAACGACCAGCTGTCTTCGATCAACTCGTCCTCCTACGACCCACCCAACGGGGACGGCTCCGAAAACGAGGGGTCCGTGCGGCTGTTGACGGACAACAACCTGGCCACATCCTGGTCGACGGAGCCCTATCAGCGGTCCCCGCGATTCGGCAACCTCAAGGCCGGCGTGGGCGTCTGGTTCGAATTCGAGGACGTCAGCGACGTCGCGGCCGTGATCCTGGACGTCGAATCACTCGGGTTCGAGGGCGAGGTCCGCGTTGCCGACGAGGTCCCCGACGATTCCATCGGGCTGATCGGCTGGGACTTCGTCACGTCGTTCACGGCCGACGAGGAGCAGCTGGCCATCCAGGTCGACCGGTCGACGAAATACGTGCTTGTGTGGCTGACCCTGCTCGTCCCCGAGTCCCAGGACGCTGACACGAGATACCGGGCGTCGCTGGCCGAGGTCCGCTTCGTGGCCGGATGATGGACCGAATTCTCGCGCACCAGACCCGGGGGCATCCGTGGATGGCCTGACCGACGAGCAGCTGCTCGCGCTGTGGGCCAACCACGAGGCGTCGCACGAACGCCGCGAAGCCGCCTTCCGGGAACTGGTCGGACGCTACGAGCGGCGGGTGTTCGCAATCTGCCGGCGCATCCTGCGCTCGAACGCCGACGCGGAAGAGGCCATGCAGGACACGTTCGTCCGCGTCGCCCGCAGCGCCGCGACCTTCCGTGGCGACAGCAAGCTGTCGACGTGGGTCCACCGCGTTGCGACCAGCGCCTGCCAGGACCTGCTGCGCAAGGCCGCTCGCCGGCCGCAGACCCCGGTCGCGGACGTCGCCGAGGCCGCGGCAGCAGCCGGGATCGACCAGCAGCCGGACGAGTCGGCCCAAACGGACGCATTCGACGCGATCCAACGGGCCCTGGAGACGCTCGACGACGTGTCGCGGACCATCGTGGTCCTGTGCGGGATCGAGGGCTTCGAGTACGCGGAGGCCGCCGAGGTGCTCGCGATCCCGGTCGGCACGGTCAAGAGCCGGCTGTTCCGGGCACGGGCCCGGCTGGCCGACCTGCTGGCCGACGACCTCGGCCCGGAACATCTCGGCCCCGCACGGCGTCCCACCTCATGAGGCGCCCCAAACCGGGTGACGATGACCCCATGACCGACCGGCTCGATCGACTCGAAGCCCTGGCCGCGTATGCCGCCGGGGAGCTCGACGATGCCGAGCGCCGCGAGATCGAGGCGCTGATGGCGTCAGACCCAGCGGCCGCCGCCGACCTCGAGCGCCTCGCCGACCTCGACGATCGGCTCACCGCGGCGCCGGCACTCGAACTGCCGACCGGTGCCCACGACCGGCTGCTGGCGGCCCTCGGTCCCATCGTCGAAGAGGAGCTGGGACCCGAGCCCGGCACCCGGGCGTCACGAGTTCGTGCGATGTTCGGCTGGCTCGTCGAGGGCGGCCTGGTCCCACGACTGGCCGCCGGCGCCGCCGCCCTCGTCGTCATCGCCGGCGTCGGCATCGGGCTGTCGCAGATCGGCGGCACGGGTGGCGGCCTGGCCGCCCTGAGCCCCACGGCAGGCGAGCAGCTGGCCAGCCCGGGCGTCGCTGGTGACGCCGCGATGGACACGTTCGGACGCGATGGCGGCCTGCTGGCCGGCGGCGTCTACGACGAGGCCACCGCCCTCGCGTTGCTGGACTCGTACGCGGACCGGCTGGCGGCTCCCGAGGTGGCGCCCGGCACGGAGACGTCCGATGGCACGGCGGCCGGGGCCACCGATGACGGTGGTGCCGAAGCGGACATGCAGTCCCTGTTCGCGGCCATCGACCGCTGCGCGTCCAAGCCGCTGGAGTCGGGACCCGGCGAACAGCTGCACGGCGAGCTCGCGACGTACAACGACGAGCCGGCCATCGTGTTCGTGATCGAGCGGCCGGATGCCAGCCTGGAGCTGTGGGTCCTCGAGCAGAGCGACTGCGGCATCCTGTTGTTCCACAAGGCCGAGTGAGCGTCGGACCGCCCGTTGTCAGCCCCGAAAGGCCATCCAGGCACCGTAGGGGGCGGCCGCGTACGACAGTGCGCCCAACGACTCGGGCGCCAGGATCCCGTAGCCGAGGGTCCACACCCCGGCGACCATCAGGATCGACAGGACAACGGCGATCCGCACGAACGGTGCGGAGCGGTTGTGCTCGGCACCGGCATCCACCGCTCGGCCAACCCCGTAGCCGGCCACGGCGGAGCCGATCAGCGTCAGGAACCCGATGCTGTTGAAGAACGTGAACAGGATCACGCCGATCACGCCGGCGGCGATGACGCCGAACCCGATCGCCTTGACGTACTGGTCGGGCTTGCCGCGACGGCGGGCACCCTTTGCCGGGCGGGCACACGACGGGCATTTCTGACCGACGACCGTGTCCACCGAGCACCGTGGGCAGATCGGCGTCCCACACTCCGAACAGTGCAATCGGGTCGGGACGGAGGGGTGCCGCTCGCAGGTGGTTTCGAGGCCGGAATGGCCGGATTCGGGTGCCGTCATGCGGGTGATCGTACGGCCGTGGCGGCCCGGGAATGAGGGCCACCGTCGCTACGTTCCGCAGGACATCGCGGTTCACGGCGCCAGCGGCGCCCCGCCGTGCGCCCCGGGCAGAGAGCAGTCATGACCGAGACCACCCGCGACGTCGTCATCATCGGCTCGGGTCCTGCCGGGCTGACCGCCGCCGTCTACGCCGCCCGCGCGAATCTCGAACCAGTGGTGATCGAGGGCATCGAGACGGGCGGTCCGACGGGCGGCCAGCTGACGCTGACCACCGAGGTCGAAAACTTCCCCGGCTTTCCGACCGGGATCGACGGGCCCCAGCTGATCGCGGACATGCGCGCCCAGGCCGAGCGGTTCGGCACGCAGTACGTGACCGACGACGTCGTGTCCGTCGACACGTCCGCGCGGCCCTTCAGGATCGAGACGGTCAGCGGCGACACCTGGTGGGCCAGGACACTGATCATCGCGACGGGCGCCAAGCCGCGGCGCCTCGAGGTGCCGGGGGAGACTGAGCTCTGGGGCGGCGGCGTGTCCGCCTGCGCCACCTGCGACGGCTTCTTCTTCCGCGACCGTCACGTGGTGGTGGTCGGCGGCGGAGACTCGGCCATGGAGGAAGCCACGTTCCTGACCCGGTTCGCATCCAAGGTCACGATCATCCATCGTCGTGACGAGCTGCGCGCCTCCAAGATCATGCAGGAGCGCGCGTTCAAGAATGACAAGATCGAGTTCATCTGGAACGCCAACGTGGTCGAGATCATCGGCGCCGACGGCGTCGTCACGGGCGTCCGGCTCGAGGACGTCAAGTCCGGTGACCAGACCGAGCTGGCGGCCGACGGGGTGTTCCTGGCGATCGGGCACATCCCCAACACCGGCCTGTTCCACGACGCCCTGGACAGCGACGACGAGGGCTACCTGCTGGTCCGTGAGCCGACGACGCTCACCAACGTGCCCGGCATCTTCGCCTCGGGCGACGTCACGGACCAGCTCTACCGTCAAGCGGTCACGGCCGCGGGCACCGGCTGCCGGGCGGCCATGGACGCCGAGCGGTTCCTGGCCGAACACGACGAATAGCCTCTCGGAGAACCCGACCGGGAATGCCGGCGACAGGCCGTTCGTTCCACCCGGCAACGACGCTTCCATCAACCACGATCGCGCCACGAGGCGCAAGGAGACCCGACATGGGTGCAACCGCCGTCACCGACACCGAATGGCAGGCTGAGGTCCTCGAGGCCGACAAGCCCGTCCTCATCGACTTCTGGGCCGAATGGTGCGGTCCGTGCCGCGCGGTGTCCCCCATCGTCGACGAGATCGCCGAGGAGAACTCGGACAGGATGAAGGTCGTCAAGCTCAACGTCGATGAAAACCCGCACACCGCACGGGCCTACGGGATCATGAGCATCCCCACCCTGCTCGTCATCGACAAGGGGCAGGTGGCCAAGAAGATCGTCGGCGCCAAGGGCAAGCCCCAGCTGCTGTCCGACCTGGCCGACTTCGTCTGAGCGAGGCCGGACCCGCCCCGGCCCGTTCAACAACCGACGCCCGCCCACCCGGCGGGCGTCGTTTGCTTGTGTCCACATCCGTCGGACGTCGGCACCTCGTTTCCCTCCGAGGACACGCCCATGCTCCTTCCGCCGGTCAGTAGGGTGCAGCGGTCTCGTCTCGAGGAGCGGCGGCATGTCCGACGAGGAGGGCAGCAGCCCGCCACCAGGCTGGTACCCGGACCCGAGCAGCGGTGGCCAGCGGTACTGGGACGGGTCCCGATGGACCGAGTACACCGACCAGAACTACCCGCAGCAGGCAGCGGCTGGCGGCGGAGCACCCGTCCAGGGCGTGGACCCGTGGCTGTGGCAGTCGATCGTCGCGACGGTCCTGTGCTGCCTGCCGTTCGGGATCGCCGGCATCGTCTTTGCCGCCCGGGCAAACGCCGACATCCGGGCGGGCAACCAGGCCGGCGCCGTCGAGAACGCGCAGAAGGCCCGGATGTGGACGCTGATCTCGGTCGCGGTCGGCCTCGCGGTCCTCGTCATCTACCTGCTGATCTTCGCGTTCGCGACGTCCTCGACCTTCGAGATCCAATGAGCGCCAGCTCGCTCGTCGGCCAGCTTCCGGTCACATCCCGGTGGTTGGAGGCACCGCGTTGGGTGACGCCGACGGGTCTTGGTGTGGCGGCGGCCGGCGCCACGGCGTGGGTGTCGCGGGTCGACCCGAACGAGCCCGGCCACTACCCGACGTGCCTGTTCCTCCAGTTGACCGGCTGGCAGTGTCCGGGCTGCGGGACACTCCGGGCCGTGCAGGCCCTGACCCACGGCGACGTGCTCGCGGCCCTCGACCTGAACGCGCTCACCACGGTGTTGCTGCCAATGTTGGCGCTCGGCTGGCTGGCGTGGATGCGGACGGCGGTCACCGGCCGACCACTCGCGGTGACGGTTCCCACGGCAGCCGGCTGGGCCGTGGCGGCTGCCGTCCCCCTGTTCTGGGTGGCCCGCAACCTGCCCATGCTCTCGTTCCTCGCGCCCTGACGCGCTCGCTGGCGGGGCTGCGCACGCCGTCGGGGTGGTGACCCCCACTTGTAGGCTCGGCGGGCCTTCGAGGAGCGCGCGCAGATGTCCGACGAGTCGACCACGCCGGGCCCGGGGTGGTACCCGGACCCGTCAGCTCCCGGCCGGCAGCGATACTGGGACGGCACCAGCTGGACCGAGTTCACCGACGAGAACTACGCGGAGAAGACGGGCACCTCGGCGCCGGGCACGGGCGTCGGCGTCTCGTCATGGCCCAGCACGCCACAGGCCGCCGGCCCCGGCGAGCCGGCGGCGCCAGCAGGCCAGCAGTCGTGGGTGGCACCAGCGACCCGGACCAACGGGATGGCCATCGGGTCGCTGGTCACGGGCATCCTCGCCCTGGCCGTCTGTGCGACGACGCTGCCGTTGGGCGTGATCCTCGGTCCAGTCGCCATCGTCCTGTCCGTCAAGAGCAGCCGCGTCGTCAAGGCCGACCCCAGTCAGACGGGCAGCGGGCTGGCGACGGCCGGGCTGGTCACCGGGATCCTCGGACTGCTCATCGGCATCGCGCTCACCATCTTCTGGATCGTGATCGTCAACGACCCGCTCTTCTGGGAGGGCTTCAACCAGGAATTCAACCCCTGATCCGATGGAGTTTCGCGAAGGGGACCGCGGGCCCGAGATCCGCGACATCCAGCGGCGGCTGCGCGAGCTCGGCCTGCTGCCGGAGCCGCTCGAATCCGGCGCGTTCGGCCCCGACACGGCCTCGGCCGTCCGCCAGCTCCAGCAGGAACGGGGCCTGTCCGCCACCGGGGCGGTCAACGACGACACCTGGCGCGCCCTCGTCGAGGCAGGCTGGCGGCTCGGTGACCGGTTGCTGTACGAGACGACGCCCATGTTGCGCGGCGACGACATCCGTGAACTCCAGCAGCGCCTGACTCGCCTCGGCTTCGACACGACCTGGGTCGACGGCGTCTTCGGACCGCGGACCGCGGACGCCATCCGGGACTTTCAGTCGAACATGGGCCTGGAGGTCGATGGCCGGGCGGGGCCCGCCGTGGTCGAACAGCTCCGCCTCGTTGCCCGGGCCCACCATGTCGAGAGCGTCACGGGGGTCCGCGAACGTCACCGCGTCGGGCAGCACGGGCAGGTGGGGTTCGCCGGATTGCCCGTGATGGTCGACCCGGCGCATGGGCCGGACGTGCCCGGCCACGTCGGTGTCGACGACGCGGCCGAGCACGAGATCACGTGGGCGATCGCGTCGCTGGTCGCCGGCCGGCTGTCGGCGCTGGGCGCTCGTCCCATCCTGTCGCGCGGACCAACGAGCTCCCCGTCACCGACGGAGCGCGCGGAGCTCGCCAACCTGGAGGACGTCGCCGCGATCCTCTCCCTGCACGTCGCCGGGACGAACACACCTGCCGCATCCGGCACGTCCGCGTGGTACTTCGGCCACGCCACCTACCAGTCACCCCGCGGCATGCTGCTTGCCGAGCTGTGTCTTGACGCCGTCACCCATGCGCTGGGGACCGAGGACTGCCGCACGCATCCGTCGACGATGGGGATCCTGTCATCGTCACGGGCACCGGCCGTCGCCGTCGAACTCGGGTTCCTCAGCAACCCACACGATGCTGCCAAGCTCACCGATCCCGAGCGGCAGAAGGCGCTCGCTGACGGGCTCGTCGACGCCTTGGTCACGTTCGTCGTCGGCGACGACGTCAGCGTGCCGCGCCCTGCCTGACCGGGCCCGCGGGCGAGGGCACCGGCGCCCCGTTCGGCGCGAGTGTCGGACGCACCCGCTCGAGCAGCTCGGCCACGGCGTGCTCGAGCGAGCCCGCCCACGTGACGGTCCGACGCACGTCGATGCGCATGAGCGGGTGGCGCGGATGCTCTCGGTGGACGACGAACCCCTCGTGCAGCAGCCAGGCGGCGGGCAGCACGCACCCGCCCTCGGAGAAGCGGCGGTCGCCCCAGGCCTCGACGGCACCGACCTCGCGACGATGGGCCTCCCGCAACGCCGCCTGGATCAGCAGCCGGCCGAGGCCGTGCTGACGCCACTGCGGCTCGACCCATGCGGTCGCGAGCACGAGGGCGTCCTCGGACGGCACGGGTACGCCCAGACCGCGAGTTGCCAGGGCACGGGCGGGAGCAAACAGCACGTAGGCGGCCAGCTCGTCCACGATGCGGATGACTCGTCCGGGAGCCCCGTCGATGACCATCTCGCCGGCCAGCCACGCGCGCTTGGAAGCAGCGCCCTCCTCGGTGACGCCACTGGTGGCGGCACGCGGGCCGCCGAGCTCCCAGAAGACGCAGGCGGAGCAGCGGCCGGGCAGCGCCTCGAGCGCCTCCGCGTCGAGCAGGCCGACGCGTCGCGAGGTCATGGGGTCCGCCTGGGGCCGCCCGGTCGCGGTGAGAACGCGGCGGCAACGAACCCGAGCAGCGCGCCCAGGCCGAGGCCCCACAGCACCCGTCGCAGGCCGCCGGGGGCGACTGTCCCATCGGGCGTCGGGTTCTCGGGGGGCACCGTGGGCTCCTCGGTACGCTGCCATTTCGAGCCTACCGACCCGATTCCGGCCCACAACGGGTCGCTGGGGGCGGCGGGCGAGATGGCGAGGACGTCGTGCGACTCGACAGCGACCCCTACCTGGCCCGCTACGCGCAACGGGTCTCGGGCATGGCTGCCTCCGAGATCCGCGCGCTGTTCTCGGTGGCCTCGCGGCCCGAGATCGTCAGCTTCGCCGGCGGGATGCCGTACACGGCCGCCCTCGACTTCGACGCCGTCGGCGACGTGCTCGCCGGCATCGTGCGCGACCACGGCCCCACGGCGTTCCAGTACGGCGCCGGCCAGGGCAGGCCGGAGCTGCGCGAGCTGCTCGTCGAGGTCATGCGGGTCGAGGGCGTCCCGGCCCACGCCGACGATCTCGTGGTCACGGTCGGCGGCCAGCAGGCCCTCGAGCTCGTCGCGAAGTGCTTCGTCGACGCCGGCGACGTCGTCCTGGCCGAGGGCCCGACCTACGTGGGTGGCCTCGGTGCCTTCACGTCCCACCAGGCCGACGTCCGGCACGTCGCGATGGACGACGACGGCATGCGCGTCGACCTGCTCACCGACGAGCTCGACCGGGTCGAGGCCGAAGGTGGACGCGTCAAGCTCGTCTACACGATCCCGAACCACCAGAACCCAGCGGGGGTGTCGTTGTCCGTCGAGCGGCGTGAACGGCTCGCCGAGCTGGCCGAAGAACGTGACCTGATCATCCTCGAGGACAACCCGTACGGGCTGCTCGACTTCGAGGGTCGCACGTGGCCGTCGATCCGATCGCTCGTCCCCGACCGGGTCATCTACGTCGGCACGATGTCCAAGACGTTCGCACCCGGGACCCGCACCGGATGGGTCGCTGCCCCGGGCCCGGTCCGCGACAAGCTGGTCCTGCTTCGCGAGGCCGGCGACCTCTGCCAGTCGAACCTCACGCAGATGCTCGTCGAGCAGTGGCTGGCGACCCAGCCGTGGACCGAGCAGGTCAAGGTCTTCCGAGAGGTCTACCGGGAACGGGCCGAGGCGATGTTGGCCTCACTGGACGAGCACATGCCCGAGGGGGTCACGTGGACACGCCCGTCGGGCGGCTTCTACGTGTGGCTGACGGTTCCCGACGGCATCGACACCGGCGACCTGCTTGCCAAGGCGATCCAGTTCAAGGTCGCCTACGTTCCCGGCCGCGGTTTCTACGCCGACGGGGGCGGCAGCACCCAGATGCGGCTGTGCTACTCCTTTCCGCAGGTCGACGCCATCCACGAGGGCGTCACGCGGCTTGGCGAGCTGTTGGTCTCCGAGCTCGAGCTCGTCCGGGCCGTCTTCGGCGACAGCCCGCTCGACGACAGGAGCTGACGTGGTCTCGATTGCCGTGCTGACCGGTGGCTCGTCGCTCGAACGCGAGGTGTCGCTGCGCTCCGGATCGCGGGTCGCCGACGCCCTGCGCGACCGCGGCCACCAGGTCGCGACCCTCGACACCGACGCCGACCTCGTCCGCACGCTCGCGGAGGGCAACCACGACGTCGCCTTCCTCACGTTGCATGGCGCCGCCGGCGAGGACGGCACGATCCAGAGCGTGCTGGAGCTGCTCGGCCTGCCCTACACGGGCCCCGACGTCCTCGCGTCCTCGCTCGCCTGGAACAAGCCGATCGCCCAGGGCCTGTTCCGACGGGCCGGGCTGTCCGTGCCGGCATTCGTGACGCTCACCCAGCAGGCGTTCCGGGAAATGGGCGCGAGCGCCGCCCTTGACCGGCTGACGGATCGGCTGTCGTTTCCCCTGGTCGTCAAGCCGGCAACGGGGGGCTCGTCGCTCGGGTTGGCGTTCGTCGACGACACGGCGTCGCTGCCTCGCGCGCTCGTCGGAGCCTTCAGCTACGCCGACGCCGTCCTGATCGAGCAGGCCATTGCCGGTGTCGAGGTGGCCACCTCCATCCTCGACGGCGAGGCTCTCCCGGCCGTGGA
>Ga0302046_10004299_pt1 | contig 12689 bp, 22 predicted proteins | sample RVTome_11_FD_200261 | JGI IMG/M metagenome (GOLD analysis project Ga0302046, IMG submission 200261) | Soil microbial communities from uranium-contaminated site in the Upper Colorado River Basin, Wyoming, United States - RVT147D111 (version 2) ...
CCAGGTCACCCTCCTCCAACCGCCGCTCGGAAGGGAAACCGTGCACCACCTGTTCGTTGATCGAGACGCACAGGGTGTAGGGAAAGCCTTGATATCCCTTGAAGGCTGGCGTGGCCCCCGTCTTACGGATCCGTTCCTCCGCCAGCCAATCCAGATCGCGGGTCCGCACCCCAGGCGTAATCTCCTCCGCCACCCTGGCGAGGGTCTCGGCGACGATCTGCCCGGCACGGTACATGATCTCGATCTCTGCCTGTGTCTTGAGAGTAATCACCCAGAAACTACCTCTGCCGCCGGCCCGTACCATCGAGAATTGAACGGCACCACTCCGGCGGGAGGGCGAAAGTGTCACAATATGTTGCCAAACATGCTCTAGGCCAGCGCCTCCTGGAGCCGCTGGTAAACGTCGGCCATGGTACCGACCCCGACGACGGAGCGGAAGCCATCCCGTTGTTTATAGTAATCGAGCAGCGGCGCCGTCTGGGCGTGGTAGGTGTGGAGGCGCTGGCGGGCGGTCGCCTCCGAGTCGTCGGCGCGCTGGACCAGCTGGCCACCGCACTTGTCGCATACCCCGTCCTTGGCCGGCGGCGCGAACATGACGTGGCAACCCCAGCCGCACGCCGGACAGGTGCGCCGGCCGGTGAGACGGGCGATCAACTCCGCGTCGGGAACGGCCAGATCGATCACCCGGTCGAGGCCGTTGCCCAACTTGGCAAGGAGCTCGTCCAGCGCCTCGGCCTGGGCCACGGTCCGCGGGAAGCCGTCGAGGAGGTAACCGTTCGCCGCATCCGGCTCTTGGACACGGTCCCGGATAATGCCGATCACCACCGCGTCGGGCACCAAACCGCCGGCCTCCATGTGCTTCTTCGCCTCCCGGCCCATGGGCGTGCCATTCTTAACCGCGGCACGCAGAATGTCTCCGGTCGAGACCTGGGGAATGCCGAGCTCCTCGCAAATCTGCCGTGCCTGGGTGCCTTTGCCTGCCCCTGGGGGCCCCATGAAAACCAAACGCATCATCGTCTCCCGCGGATCGCCCCCTTCTTGAGGAAGCCATCGTAGTTGTGTTGCAGCAGGTGCGACTCGACCTGCTGCACCGTATCCAGCCCTACACCCACGACAATCAGCAGTGCGGTGCCACCAAAGAAGAACGGAACATTCAGCGTGCTAATCAGGATCGTTGGCAGGACGCACACCGCCGCCAGGTACAAGGCACCCGCAAAGGTAATCCGAGTCAACACGAAGTCGACGAACTCCGCGGTCTTCGCCCCGGGGCGTATGCCCGGGATGAAACCGCCGTGCTTCTTCATGTTGTCCGCCAAATCCGCCGGGTTGAAAGTGATCGCAGTGTAGAAGAAGGCAAAGAAAAGGATCAGGGCAACGTAGACCAGGTTGTAGAACACTCCGCCCGGGTTCAACGAATCGAGGATGGCCTGTAACCAGGGCAACTGCTCGGTCTGTACGAACTGGGCGATGGTGGTGGGGAACAGCATGATCGAGCTGGCAAAGATCGGCGGGATCACGCCGGAGGTGTTGATCTTCAACGGGATGTGCGTGGACTGGCCACCATAGGTGCGTGCCCCGACGTTGCGCTTGGCGTAGTGGACCGGGATCTTGCGGAACGACGTCTCGAGGTAGATGACGAGCCCGATCACTACCGCCATCATCGCCGCGATCACCGCCGCGACGAAGATGCTCATGCTGCCCGACTGCAGGAGGCGGCTGGTGTTGATCCCCGCCGGGATCAGATTGGCGACGATGCCGGCGAAGATGATCAGGGAGATGCCGTTGCCTACGCCGTGCTCGGTAATCTGCTCACCCAGCCACATGATGAACGCCGTGCCGGCGACCAGGGTCACCAGGACCAGCAACCGGAACGGCCACCCGGGATGCGGGATGACGAGGGCGCCAGTCGGACTGGTCATCGATTCCAGACCGAAGGCGATGCCCATGCCCTGGATGCCCGCCAATAGCACCGTGCCGTAGCGCGTGTATTGGGTAATCTTCCGCTGCCCGGCGCCGCCTTGCTTCTTGAGCTGCTCGAGATACGGCACCACCGCGGCCATGAGCTGCAGGATGATCGACGCGGAGATGTACGGCATGATCCCCAGGGAAAAGACCGTCATGCGCTGCAGCGCGCCCCCGGAGAACATGTCGAAGAAGTCGAGAATCGACCCCTTCTGCGCCTCGAAGAACCCCGCCAGGGCCTGCGCATCGATGCCGGGCGTCGGCACGTGTCCGCCGATCCGGTAGACCGCGAGCATCAAGGCGGTGAACAAGATCCGCCGCCGCAGCTCCGGGATCCGGAAGAGGTTGGCCAGCTTCTCGAACAACTAGATGACCTCGGCGGCGCCGCCGGCGGCGCGGAGCTTCTCCGCGGCCTGGGCACTGAACTTGTGGGCACGCACGGTGATGCGGCGGTCCACCTCACCCTGGGCGAGGATCTTGATGCCGTCACACGGTCCCTTCACCAGGCCAAGCTCGGCCAGCACCTCCGGGGTGAAGTCGGTGACGTCGGGAAACCGCGCCAGGTCCTTCAGGTTGACCACGGCGTACTGCTTGCGAAACGGGTTGTGGAAGCCGCGCTTCGGCAAACGGCGGTAGAGGGGCATCTGACCGCCCTCGAAGTGGCTGCCTTTGCCGCCGCCAGAGCGGGCCTTCTGACCCTTGTGGCCCTTGCCCGAGGTCTTGCCGTGGCCGGAGGCCTCGCCGCGCCCGACACGCTTCCGTGGATGGGTCGCACCGCTCGGCGGCCGAATCTCGTGTAACTGCATAGCGTCCTCTCCAGCGGTGATTAACCTTGTTCCACCCGCAGCAGATGGCTGACCCTACGAACCATGCCGCGGATCTCGGGGGTATCCGGCCGTTCCACGGTCTGGTGCAGGCGCCGCAGCCCCAGACCTTGCAGGACCTGACGTTGGGTCCGCGGGTGGCCGATGCCACTACGCACTTGGGTGATCCGCAATTTCGCCATCGTCCTCTCCGATCGGTCGCGCTGTTAGTCCCGGAGTTGTGCCACATCCTGGCCGCGCAGGCCGGCGACCATCTCCGCGGAACGCAGATTGCGCAGGCCGTCGATGGTCGCCCGTGCCGAATTGTGCGGATTCCTGGAGCCGATGGATTTGGTCAACACGTCGTGGATGCCAACGGCCTCGAGGATCGCGCGCACCGCGCCGCCGGCAATCACGCCCGTACCGGGCCCGGCCGGACGCATGAAGACACGCCCCGCACCGTGATGGCCCAACACCGTGTGGGGAATCGTGGTCGCCTCCAGGGGCACGGTCACCAGGTTGCGTTTCGCCTCCTCGACCGCCTTGCGCACCGCCTCCGGCACTTCCTTGGCCTTCCCCTTGCCGAGCCCGACGCGGCCGTGGCCGTCACCCACCACCACCAGGGCCGAGAAGCTGAACCGCCGACCACCCTTCACGACCTTGGCGCAGCGGTTGATGGAGATGACCGTCTCGGCCAGCTCTCCTTCCTTCACTCCGCGCTCGATCTCTCTTGCCACCACGACTCCTTTGCCTGTGCGACGTCAAATGCGACGTTGACTCCGATCGACGAACCCATCGGCCGAGCAGCGCCGGCCGCTCAGAACTGCAATCCCGCTGCGCGTGCCGCATCGGCCAGCGAGGCCACCCGACCGCAGTACTTGTACCCGCCGCGATCGAACACCACCGCAGAGATTCCCTTCTCCAGCGCGCGTTGCGCCACCAGCGTGCCCACCGCGGCGGCGGCGGCCTTGTTGCCCGTGGCGCCGGTCACCGCGATCTGCTTGTCGACCGTCGACGCAGCCACCAGGGTATGCCCCGCGACGTCGTCCACCACCTGGGCGTAGATGTGCTTGTTGCTGCGGAAGACCGATAGCCGTGGCCGCTCCGGACCACCGGTGATCTTTTTCCGCACCCGCGCGGCACGCCGGGTGCGTCCCGTGAGTTGCTTCATCTCATATCCCTCGCGGACTTATGCCTTACCGCTCTTGCCTGCCTTGCGGCGGACATGCTCGTTCGCGTAACGGACTCCCTTACCCTTGTATGGCTCGGGCGGCCGCAACGCCCGGATGTCGGCCGCCACCTGGCCGAGGAGCTGTTTGTCCACGCTGGACAGCACCAGCTTCGTCTGGCCCTCCACCCGCGCCTCGACACCGTCCGGCAGGGGGAAGGCGACGGGATGGGAGAAGCCGAGGTTAAACTCCAGGCTGCGGCCCTGGAGGGCGACGCGGTACCCCACGCCGACGAGCTCCAGCTCCTTGGTGAACCCCGCGTGGACGCCGTGGATGAGGTTCGCCAGAAGGGCGCGAGTCAATCCCTGCGTGGCGCCGACCGTGCGATTCGCGTCCAGCGCCTTGACGGTCAAGACGCCACCGGCGATCTGTGCTGCGACCCCGGTCGGGAGCGGCACCGAGGATTCTCCCTTCGGTCCTTTGGCGACCACCGTCTCAGCGGTGATCGTGGCAGTGACCCCGGAGGGAATAGTTATGGGCGAGCGACCGATCCTGGACATGGTCATAGTACCTTGGGGGGAGCGACGGCGGCGGGGTCGTCGGCCATCACCAGAGTTTGCAGAGGACCTCCCCACCGAGGTGGGCGCGACGCGCCTCGCGGTCGGTCATCAACCCATTGGGAGTGGAGATAATCGCGACCCCGAGGCCATCCAGCACCCGCGGGAGCTCCGCGGCACGCACGTATACCCGGCAACCGGGGGAGCTCACCCGACGCATGCCGCGCACGGCACTCTCGCGGCCGCCCACCCCACCCCGCTTGAGGTAGACCGTGAGACTCGCCTTGGCACCGTCGCGCTCGACGTCGAAGCCCGAGACGTAGCCCTCCCGCTGCATGATCTGGAGGATGCTCTCCTTGAGGCGAGAGTGCGGAATCGACACCTCGGCGTGCTCCGCCTGGATGGCATTGCGGATGCGCGTCAAGAGATCGGCGATGGGATCGGTCATGACCATGGGATGGGTCCTATGCGACGCGGCGGTCGCGGCTTACGGGCTTACCAGCTCGACTTGGTGACACCTTGAATCTCACCGCGCAGAGCGAGCTCACGGAAGCAGATGCGGCACATGGCGAACAGGCGCAGATAAGCGCGCGCGCGCCCGCACCGGCTACACCGGTTATAGTCCCGTACTTTGTATTTAGCAGGCCGTGAAGCCCGCACGCGTAAGCCTGTTCTCGCCACAGAAGACTCCCTCGTGTTTTAGTTACGGAATGGCATCCCGAAGTGGCGCAGCAACGCCCGCGCTTCCTCGTCCGTCTTGGCCGTGGACACGATACAGATATCCATACCGTGCACATTGCTCACCTTGTCGTACTCGATCTCCGGGAAAAGGATCTGCTCCTTGAGGCCCAGAGTGTAGTTGCCCCGCCCGTCAAAGGCCCGAGGAGAGACCCCGCGAAAGTCGCGGATACGCGGTAGCGACGCGTTCACCAAGCGGTCGAGAAACTCGTACATCTGCTTGCCACGCAAGGTCACGCAACAGCCGACGGGCATACCCTGGCGCAGCCGGAAATTCGCGATCGACTTACGGGCGCGAGTGATGACCGGGTGCTGGCCGGTGATCGCGGCGAGCTCCTCCGCCGCATGGTCCAGGAGCTCGGGGGTACGTGAGCCCTCGCCGAGACCGACGTTGACCACGATCTTCTCCAGCCGTGGTACCTGCAACGCGTTCTTATAGCCGAACTCCTCCCGCAGGGCGGGGAGGATCTCTTGGCGATACTTGGTGAGCAATCGAGCCATGGTGTCAGACCTTATCGAGGGGCTCCCCGCACTTGGAGCAGACGCGCACCTTCTTGTCAGCGACTCGCTGGCGGCGAATTCTCCCACCATGGCCACATTTGCCACACACCGGCACCACGTTGGAGAGATGGAGCGCCGCTTCGATCTCGAGGATCCCGCCGTCCGGCCGTGACTGCGTCGGCCGCATATGGCGCTTGACCATGTTGACCCGCTCTACCACGACCCGGTTGCGCTCCGGCAACACGCGCAACACGCGGCCAGTGGCCCCTTTGTCTTTGCCGGCAATCACCCGGACGGTGTCGTCCTTCTTGATACGTGCTAGCACTGGACTTACCTCCGCCGAATCACAGGACCTCGGGTGCCAAAGAGGCGATGCGCATGAACCGCTTCCAGCGCAGCTCGCGCGCGATGGGTCCGAAGATGCGCGTCCCCAAGGGCTCCTTCTGGCGATTGATGAGCACGGCGGCGTTGTCGTCGAAGCGAATCACCGAGCCATCCTGCCGCTGGATCGCGTCCTTGGTGCGCACCACCACGGCGTCCATCACCGCGCCTTTTTTCACGTTGCCACCGGGGGTGGCCTGCTTGACCGAGACCTTGATGATGTCGCCTACGGAGGCGTAGCGCGCGGTGCCGCCCTTCAACACCCGTATGCACATGACCTTCTTGGCGCCCGAGTTGTCGGCCACCGTCAGGACGGTTTGCGGCTGAATCATCTTGCCAGGCTCCCCTACTCCGCGCGTTCCAGCACTTCGGCGACGCGAAATTTTTTGTCTTTACTGATGGGCCGGCACTCGACGATGCGCACCGTATCCCCCATCTGACACTGCTTGCCGGGATCGTGGGCCTTGTACCGCTTCGAGGTACGGATCGTCCGATGATACAGAGGATGAGTGGTCACCCGTTGGACCTGTACCACCACCGTCTTCTCCATCTTGTCGCTCACCACCTCACCGATCAGGGAGCGCTTGTGTAGCTTGGTCGCCATCGCCCTAGCCCTTTCGACTCATCTGGTTCGCGACGGTCTTCATCTGCGCAATGTCGGTACGCAGACGACGCAGCTCGGAAGTCTTTACCAGCCGGCCACTGACGGCCTGAAAACGCAGGTCCATGAGCTCGCGCTTGGCGTCGCGAACGCGCTGCTCGAGCTCCTCCTGCGACAGCTTGCGCAACTCTGCCGCCTTCATGGCATCACCTCCGACGTCTTGGAGATGAAGCGGGTCTTGAACGGCAGCTTATAGGCCGCCAGACGAAACGCCTCACGGGCAGTCTCTTCATCAATGCCCTGGAGCTCGTAGAGGATGCGCCCGGGGTGGATGACGGCCACCCAGAACTCCGGCGCCCCCTTGCCCTTCCCCATGCGGGTCTCCGCAGGTTTCTGGGTGATTGGCTTGTCCGGGAAGACCCGGATCCACATCTTGCCGCCACGCTTGACGTGCCGCGTGATCGCCACGCGGGCGGACTCGATCTGGCGCGAGGTTAGCCAGCCATTCTCCACGGCCTGCAGGCCGTAGGAGCCGAAGCTAAGCTCCTGACCGGAACCCGCCGTGCTCCGCAGGTTGAGCTTCTTCTGCACCTTGCGGTGCTTGACCTTCTTCGGTGACAGCATGGCAAATCCCGGAGATCACGCCCTGAGATCAAGCATTGAGCGGTGACTCGGCCTCCTCGCTGGTCAACACCTCACCCTTGAACAGCCACACCTTGACGCCGATAACGCCGTAGGTCGTGAGGGCCTTGGCAAAGCCGTAGTCGATGTCCGCGCGGATCGTCTGCAGCGGTACCCGCCCCTCCCGGTACCACTCGCGGCGCGCCATCTCCGCGCCGCCGAGGCGCCCGGCGACGTGGATCTTGATCCCCTGGGCACCGAACCGCATGGTGTTGGTCACGGTCTTCTTCATGGCACGGCGGAAAGCGACGCGCCGTTCCAACTGCTGCGCCACACTCTCGGCGACCAACTGTGCATCGAGCTCCGGCCGCTTGATCTCACGGATGTTGATGTAGACGTCCTTGCCGGTGAGCTTCGTCAGCTCCTTCTTCAGCGCTTCGATGTCGGCGCCCTTCTTGCCGATGATGATGCCCGGCCGCGCGGTGAACACGTGCACCCGGATGCGCTTGGCCGCACGCTCGATTTCCACGCGCGAGATTCCGGTATGGTAGAACTTGTCCTTGATGTACTGGCGGATGCGCAGGTCCTCATGCAGGAGCTTGGCATACTCCCCCTTGGGCGCATACCAGCGTGACTGCCAGCCGCGAATCACCCCGAGCCGGAACCCGATTGGATGGATCTTCTGTCCCACGAATTGCTCCCTGTTACCCGATTAGCAAATGAGCCCTGGCCCGGCCTCAGACGTCTAGCACTACGGTCAAGTGAGCGGTGGGCTTGTGCAGGATGCCGGCGCGCCCCATGGCGCGGGGACGCATGCGCCGCAGGGTTGGTCCGCCATCGACGAAGATCTGCGCGACGCGCATCTGTTCCACGTCCTCGTGCTCGCGATCCTCGGCGTTGGCGACCGCCGCACGAATCGACCGCTCGACGATCCGCGCTCCCTTCTGCGGCATCTGACTCAGGTCCGCGAGCACCTCATTCACGCGCCGCCCGCGCGCCAGGTCGGCGAACAGACGCAGCTTCTGCGGGGCAATGCGATTAAATCGGGAGACCGCGCGAATTTCCATGACCGCCACCGCTCAGCGCACCCTCGTGACCTTGCTGCTGCCCTTGTGGCCGCGGAAGGTCCGAGTGGGAGAGAACTCTCCGAGCTTATGCCCGACCATGTTCTCGGAGATGAAGACCGGGATGAACTTCTGACCGTTATAGACGGCGATCGTGTGGCCGATCATCTCGGGCACGATCATCGACCCGCGCGACCACACCTTGAGCATCTGCTTGGAGCCGCTCTCGTTCAGCCGTCGCACCTGCTTCATGAGATGCGGGTGGACGTAGGGGCCCTTTTTCAATGAACGCGGCATCTACTTTTCTCCGTAGGCTTACTTCTTGCGCCGTGCGACCCGGAAACGCTCGGTGCGCCGGTTGTTGCGGGTACGGTATCCGCGGGTCGGTATACCCCACGGAGTCACCGGATGACGGCCGCCGGAGGTACGCCCCTCACCCCCGCCGTGCGGGTGGTCCACCGGGTTCATCGCAACCCCACGCACCTCGGGACGACGGCCCAGCCACCGCGACCGCCCCGCCTTGCCCAGGTTGATGTTGCCATGCTCCGCAAACCCCACCTCACCGATGGTTGCGGTGCACTCGATGTGCACCAACCGGACTTCACTGGACGGCAGGCGGATGTGAGCGTAGGCCCCCTCCTTGGCCAGGAGCTGCGCACCGCCGCCGGCGCTGCGCACGAGCTGCCCACCCTTGCCCGGGCGGAGCTCGATGTTGTGGATCATGGTACCGAGCGGGATGTCGGCGAGCTTCAGGCTGCTGCCCGGTGTGATGTCGGCCGTAGGTCCGGACATGACCCGATGCCCCACTTCCAGCCCCTTGGGCGCGAGGATGTAGCGTCGTTCACCGTCGGCGTAAACCAGCAGGGCGATCCGCGCGGAGCGGTTGGGATCGTACTCGATCGATTGCACCCGTGCCGGGACGCCGATCTTGTTACGCTTGAAGTCGATCACCCGGTAGCGACGCTTGTGGCCGCCGCCGCGCCGCCGGGAAGTGATCTCTCCCTTGTTGTTCCGCCCGGCGCTCTTCTTCAGCGGTGTGAGCAGGCTCTTCTCTGGCCGGCTGCGGGTGATCTCCGCGAAATCCGACGCGGCCAGGGCGCGCCTGCCCGGAGAGGTCGGCTTGAAGCTACGAATGCCCATGACAATTTACCCAGCGATGAGGCGCGTTATTCCTCGCCTTCAGGGACCCCTTCGAAGACATCGAGGGACTGGCCCTCGGCGAGGTGCACGAGCGCCTTCTTCCAGTTCTTGCGGCGCCCCATGCGCATCCCGAAGCGCTTGGCCTTGCCCCGCACGTTGATGATCCGCACGCCGGTCACGTGCACCTCGAACAGGCGTTCCACCGCCTGGCGAACGAGCACCTTGTTGGCGGCCGGGTGCACTTCGAAGGTGACCTGACGAGAGGCCTCGGACAGCCCCATGCTCTTTTCCGTGAGCAGGGGCCGCAGGATGATGTCGGCGAGGTCGAGCTTCATCGGCCGCGGGCCTCCTGAAGTGCCACCAGCGCGGCCTCAGTCACCACCACGCTGTTCGCCCACAACAGGTTGTAGACGTTGATCTGGGAGACGTGAATCACGTGCACGTCGGGCAGGTTGCGCATCGCCAAGAAGAGGTTGCGGTCCTCCTGATCGACCACCACCAGGACGTTGCCCGTGGCACCCACGCCGCCCAACAACGCGACCGCTTCCTTGGTCTTCGGCCCCGGCAGGGCGAGGGCATCGACGACCAGCAAGTTGCCGCCCGCGAGCTTGTCGGTGAGCACCGCGCCGAGGGCGCGGGCGCGCACCTTCTTGGGCACCTTGTACGAGTAGTCACGGGGTTTCGGGCCGAAGACCACGCCGCCGCCGCGCCACAAGGGCGAGCGGTTGGAGCCAGCGCGCGCGCGGCCAGTACCCTTCTGGCGCCACGGCTTCTTGCCGCCGCCACTGACCTCGGCACGGCCCTTGGTAGAGGCAGTGCCGGCGCGGCGGGAGGCTCCCCACGCACGCACCGTGTCGTAGACGCACCCGTCGCTCCACTCCACTGCGAACAGGTGATCGGCGAGCTCCAGCTCGCGCAGGGACTTGCCGTCGTGATCGATTACGGAAACCTTCGCCATGTTTTATTCCCTACGCCCGGGTAATCCGCAGCAGGCCATTGACCGCACCCGGCACCCCCCCGCGGATGAGCAACAGGTTGTCCTCCGGCAGCACCCGGACTACTTGCAGGTTCTTGACGGTCACCCGTTGGTCACCCATGTGCCCGGGCAGCTTGGTCCCCTTGCGCACGTGGGAGGGATCGGCCGACGCGCCGAGCGAGCCAGGCGCCCGATGAAAATGCGACCCGTGGGTCATGCGCCCACCATGGTGTCCGTGGCGCCGCACGACCCCCTGGAAGCCGCGTCCCTTGGTGCGACCCGTGACCTTGACGACGTCGCCCGCGGAAAACGCCGCGACCGTAATCTGGTCACCCACGGCGAGGTCGCTGGGAGCATCGAGGCGGATCTCCGTGAGCACCCGCATCAGCGGCGTGCCGGCGGCCTTGTAATGGCCGATGCGCGCGCGGCTCAGATGTTTCTCCTTCGCCACCTCGTAGCCGATCTGCAGGGCATCGTAGCCGTCGCGCTCCTTGCTCTTCTTCTGCACAACGGCACACGGACCGGCGCTCACTACGGTCACCGGGATGGCGTGACCCTCGTCGTCAAAGACCTGGGTCATGCCCAGTTTTCTGCCCACGATCACGTTCATAGCGGCAACCGTCCTACAGCTTGATTTCCACGTCGACGCCCGCCGAGAGATCCAGCTTCATCAGGGCATCGATGGTCTGCGCGGTCGGCTCCAGGATCTTGATGAGCCGCTTGTGGGTGCGTATCTCGAATTGGTCGCGAGATTTCTTGTCGACGTGCGGCGAGCGCAGCACGGTAAACTTGCGAATCTCGGTGGGTAACGGGATCGGACCGGCCACGGTCGCACCGGTACGTTGCGCGGTATCCACGATCTCGCCCACCGACCGGTCGAGATGGCGGTGATCGAACGAACGCAGCTTGATACTAATCGTGGACGAGACCATTTCCATGGATGGAACCCTTCTCCCTTGGGACGTCGCCTGCCCGGCCGGCCCTACTCGATCACCTCGGCGATGACGCCGGCACCGACGGTGTGGCCGCCTTCACGGATCGCAAAGCGCAGCTCCTTCTCCATCGCAATCGGCGTGATCAAGCTCACCTCCATCGCACAGTTGTCCCCGGGCATCACCATCTCCGTGCCCGCCGGCAACGACACCACCCCCGTCACATCCGTCGTCCGGAAATAAAACTGCGGCCGATACCCGTTGAAAAACGGCGTGTGCCGGCCCCCCTCCTCCTTCGTCAAAATGTACGCCTCCGCCTTGAACTTCGTGTGCGGCGTAATACTCCCCGGCTTGGCCAGCACCTGACCCCGCTCGATCTCGTCACGCTTGATGCCCCGGAGCAGTACCCCAATGTTGTCCCCCGCCTGCCCCTGGTCCAGCAGCTTGCGGAACATCTCCACCCCCGTCACCACCGTCTTGGCCGTGTCCCGGATCCCGACAATCTCCACCTCCTCCCCCACCTTGATCACCCCGCGCTCCACACGCCCCGTCGCCACCGTCCCCCGGCCCGAGATCGAAAATACGTCCTCCACCGGCATCAAAAACGGCTTGTCAATCGCCCGCTCCGGCACCGGAATGTAACTGTCCACCGCCGCAATCAGCTCCTTGATCTTCGCCGTGTGCTCGTTCTCCCCCTCCGACTCCAACGCCTTCAACGCCGAGCCCGCAATCACCGGAATCTCGTCGCCCGGAAACTCGTACTGGCTCAACAACTCGCGCACCTCCAGCTCCACCAGCTCCAGAAGCTCCGCGTCGTCCACCATGTCCGCCTTGTTCAAAAACACCACGATGTACGGAACCCCCACCTGGCGCGCCAGCAAAATGTGCTCCCGGGTCTGCGGCATCGGTCCGTCCGCGGCGCTCACCACCAAAATCGCCCCGTCCATCTGCGCCGCCCCCGTGATCATGTTCTTCACGTAGTCCGCGTGCCCCGGACAGTCCACGTGCGCGTAGTGCCGCGCCTCGCTCTGGTACTCCACGTGCGCCGTCGCAATCGTAATCCCCCGCTCCCGCTCCTCCGGCGCCTTGTCAATCTGATCAAACGGCACAAAATCCCCCGCCTGCCGCGCCATCACCTTCGTGATCGCCGCCGTCAGCGTCGTCTTCCCATGGTCCACGTGCCCAATCGTCCCCACATTCACGTGCGGCTTCGTCCGCTCAAACTTCGCTTTGGCCATGGCCTC